>WNGG01000210.1_pt1 | contig 58765 bp, 54 predicted proteins | sample 5400661 | NCBI WGS metagenome assembly WNGG01 (sample SAMN13153372, study PRJNA577476) | soil metagenome | isolation source: 100 cm soil or saprolite under Garry oak tree replicate 1 | place: USA:California | collected 2016-06-15
CAGGTATACAAGGAGGCCGGATTCAAGGCGGTACAGGCCGAAGCCGCTTTCGGCCAAGCGACCCAGGACCTGATCGTGCGCGTCGCGCAAGCTTATTTCGATGTCCTCGCCTCGCAGGATAGTCTCACCTTCATCCAAGGGCAGAAGGTGGCCATTTCCGAGCAGCTCGCCCAGGCGAAGCGCAATTTCGAGGTCGGCACGGCAACGATCACCGACACTCACGAAGCTCAGGCGCGCTTCGACCTCGCGACCTCTCAGGAAATCGCAGCTCAAAGCGATCTCGAAATCAAGAAGCGCACTTTGCAGCAGATCGTCGGAAAATTTCCGGAGCGGCTCGAGCCGCTGAAGTCGAACATCGAGCTCACCCCGCCCAAGCCGAACTCGATGGAAGACTGGGCCACCGCTGCCGCGAGCCAGGGCTATCCGGTGCGCGCGCAGGAAGCCGCGCTCGAAATCGCCGTACGCGAGATCGAACGCGTTCGCTCCGGGCACCTGCCCACCCTGAATATCGTCGGCAGTGCGGGCCTGAACTCAACGAGTATCAGCGCCACCGCCTCGAGCAATTCCGCCTCGGACTCGATCAACCGCACCATCGGACTGCAACTCGCCATTCCCCTTTACGCGGGAGGGAATGTTAGCTCGCTTGTTCGGCAAGCGGTCGCCAATCGCGAAAAAGTTCAGCAGGATCTGGAAGGTGCGCGGCGTACCGCCGCGTTATCCGCCCGCCAGTCCTATGTAGGCGTAACCAATGGGATGGCCCAGGTAAAAGCTCTGGAGGCGGCGCTCGTTTCCAGCCGGAGCGCGCTCGATTCGAACAAGCTCGGCTACGAGGTCGGCGTGCGCATCAACATCGACGTCTTGAACGCCCAGCAACAGGTCTTCAGTACCTTGCGCGATCTTTCGAGGGCGCGCTATGACACAATCCTGAACGGCCTGCGGTTGAAGTCGGCATCGGGGACGCTAGGCGAAGCTGACGTCGAAGAGGTGAACCGCTTGCTGGGAACGAATTGACCTCCCCGAGTCACCCAAGCAGGCGCTCGCAAATCGCGAGCGTCCGCTCGGTGGCACCTCGATGCGCAGCACAGAAAGCGACCCCAGCCTTTCCCATTCGCTCGCGCAGCACCGCGTCCTGAAGTATGGATCGTGCCAGCCGTATCGCTTCTTCGGCACTGTTGACCCGCACCGCCGCCCCGGCTGCGACCGCGCTTTCGGCTGCCTGCGCGAAATTGTAGGTGTAGGGTCCTATCAGTACCGGCACGCCCGCCGCGCAAGCCTCGATCAGGTTCTGACCGCCGTACGTGAGCAGGCTTCCTCCGACGAAGGCAACATCGCAGGCCCGATAGTAGGCTGCCATTTCACCCATGCTGTCGCCAAGCACGATGTCATAGTCGGCATCGAGGGGCGCGTTCGCGCTGCGCCGGACGAACTTCAGACCGCGGGATGCAAGAAGCTGCGCTACCGTGTCGAAGCGTTGCGGGTGCCGCGGCACAATGACCAGAATTGCGTCGCCGAGAGCGTTTTGTTCCAAAGCATCAAGCAGCAGCTCCTCTTCGCCCTCGCGAGTGCTTGCGGCAAGCAACACGGCTCGACTGCCAAACCGGTGCCGGAATTGCGCCGCGAGTGATTCGCTCCGAGCCCCCGGATCAGCGTCAAACTTGAGGTTTCCGGTGACTTCCACATCCCGCGCGCCGAGGGATCGAAGCCGTTCGGCGTCCTCGGTGGTTTGCGCAGCAACCGCGCTCAGACCTCCGAAAGCGACCCGTACGAGCGGCGCGACCGCGGCGTAGCTGCGCGCCGACTTGGCCGACATTCTGGCATTGGCAAGCAAGAGCGGCACGCCGGAGCGTTGACACTCACCCACGAGGTGAAACCAGATTTCAGTTTCCATCAGAATCCCGAGCCGAGGCCGGAAGCTGCGCAGGAACCGCCGGACGGCCGAGGGGTAGTCGTAAGGGAGCCACGCAACGAGCAGGGTGCCACCAAATAGTTGCTGCGCCGCCTCCCGGCCTGTTGCGGTCATCTGTGTAATCAACAGATCGCAGTCCGGATGACGGGATCGCAGAGCGTGCAGCAGAGGCTCCGCGGCACGTGTCTCGCCCACCGACACGGCGTGCAACCAGATCACCGGCTTCGCGGGCCTCGTGGGGTAGAAGCCGAATCGCTCGGCCATGTTCTGCCTGTATCCCGGCTCTCGCCGCCCACGCCACCACAGGCGTGCGAGCACGAAGGGGAAAGCGAGCCAAAGGAGCAGCCTGTAGCCGGCCCGCAACATCAGAAGACCGCGACGGCTTCAAGCGCAAGGAGCACCTCTTCCGGCGAGGGGCGCTCGCCGGGGCCTCCGAGATTCTTCGCCCGCGGCGCCCCGTATACTCCGGTCAGACTCGGGTCCGTGCCGCAGTAGATCGCCGCAACCGGCCTTCCGAGCGCGGCCGCAAGATGGGTGAGACCGGTATCGACGCCCACAACCGCGACGGCTTTGCTGAGCAGCACCGTCAGGCGATCGAGTGGCAGGAGGGGAGGGACCTCGGCGCAGCCCAGATCTTGCGCAATGCGCTCGCTGCGCTTCCGCTCTTCATCGCTTCCCCAGGGCAGAACGCAAGCGAGGCCCCGAGCGGCAAGTGCCCGGCCCAGCTCCATCCATGCGGCCTCGGCCCAGAGCTTGTCGCGGCGGCTGCTGCCGTGCAACAGCACCGCGTAAGGCTGCACCGGCTGCGTGAGCAATCCCGAAACGACGATACCGTAATCGATCGGCTCCTCCACTCGATAACCCAGCGCAGCAGCACCCAGGGCCCGGTTGCGCGTCACCGCGTGCTGCGAAAGAGCAACGTGATGCGTGACATCGTAGAATCGCGCCGCAAGCGGCTCGCGCGCGGTGCCGGCGTCAAATCCATGATGCCTGCCCTTTGCAGCTCGCGCGATCAACGCGCTCTTGAGTAGTCCTTGCGTGTCGATGATCGCGTTGTAGCGCTCGGCGTGGAAGAGCTGGCGAAATTCGCCGATTTCCCTCCACGTCGACCTGCCAAGGGGCCGCCGCCGCCAGCGGCGCAGCGCGACCGGGATCACGCGCCGTACGGCAGGGTGCAGCCCTACAAGCGGTGCATAGGACTCTTCCACCACCCAGTCGATGCCGGCATCTGGAAAATGCCGCCGAATATCGCTCGCCACCGGAAGATTGTGGACGACATCGCCGAGCGACGAGGTCTTGACGATGAGGATTCTTTTCATTGCTGAGGGTCCGGCCGCCAGGCGCGGAAAGCGGTTAGAATGCCGCGCATAAGCCGCTGATTATACGGGTTTGCCGTCTCTCCCTTCGCGCCCATGCCCTTATCCGTAGCGATCATCACACGCAACGCCGCCGCACAACTGGAACGCTGCCTTGCGAGCGTCGCCTTTGCCGAAGAGGTCGTCGTGGTGGACTCGGGTTCAACGGACGGCACGGTCGAGCTCGCCGCCCGCCTCGGCGCGCGCGTAGTCCGGAAGGAATGGCTCGGGTTCGGCGCGCAAAAGCAGTTCGCAGTCGACACTGCGAGCCACGACTGGGTATTGTGCGTCGACGCAGACGAATCCCTCAGCCGCGAGCTTCGCGAGGCCATCGCCGCGGAGCTCGAGGCGCCGCGCGGGTTCGTCTACGCGATTTCACGCCGCAACCGCTTCTTGGGACGCTGGCTCAAGCACGGAGAGGGCTATCCCGACTGGAACGTGCGCCTGTTTCACCGCGAGCATGCGCGCTGGGGCGGTGAGCCGGTGCATGAAAAGATCGTAACCCGGTCGGCCGTGCTCAGACTCCGAGGCGACCTCCTGCACGATTCGGCGGAAACGCTGGAGAAGTATCTCGACAAGCAGAACCGCTACACGAGTCTGCAAGCCGAATCGCTGCGCGCTGCGGGGCGCCGCGCGAATGCCTTGCACCTGGTGCTCTCGCCCTTGCTCCGGTTCATCAAGTTCTACCTGTGGCGGCTGGGTTTCCTCGACGGCGTACCGGGCTTGGTGCACGTCACGATCGGCTGTATGAACAGTTTCAACAAGTACGCGAAACTGAAGGCGCTGGAGCGCGCCTCGGAATGACCATTTTGGTCACAGGCGGTGCCGGCTTCATAGGCTCGAATTTTGTCCTGGACTGGTTCGCGCAGGGCGCAGGCCCCCTGATCAACCTGGACAAGCTCACCTACGCGGGCAATCCTGCGAATCTCCGGGCCCTCAAGGACAACCCGGAGCACGTGTTTGTCCACGGAGACATCTGCGACCGGAACCTGGTGCGGAACCTCTTCGAACGACACACGCCGCGCGCCATCGTTCACTTCGCCGCGGAAAGCCACGTCGATCGTTCCATTCACGGGCCCGCCGAGTTCGTTCAGACCAATATCGTGGGCACTTTCGGCCTGCTCGAGGAAACGCGGGGGTGGCTGGAAAAGCAAGCCCCTTCTCAACGCGAGGACTTCCGGTTCGTGCACGTCTCGACCGACGAGGTGTTCGGCTCGCTCGGGCCCCACGATCCGCCTTTCAACGAATCGACTCCTTTCGCGCCGAACAGCCCCTATGCAGCTTCGAAGGCGGCCGCCGACCACTTGGTGCGGGCGTACCATCACACCTATGGGCTTCCTACGCTGACCGTCAACTGCTCGAACAACTACGGCCCCTACCAGTTTCCCGAAAAGCTCATTCCCCTCATGATCCTGAACGCCATCACGCACAAGCCCCTGCCGGTCTATGGCGAGGGTGGCAACGTACGCGACTGGTTGTACGTGCAGGATCATTGCACGGCGATCCGGCAAGTCCTGGAGCGCGGCCGCCTCGGCGAGAGTTACAACGTCGGCGGCCATAACCAGAAGACCAATCTCGAGGTGGTGAACGCAATCTGCGCGCTGCTCGACGAAGCGAGGCCCAATCGCAAGAGCCCGCATTCCATGTTGATTTCGTTCGTGAAGGACCGCCCGGGACACGATCGTCGTTACGCGATGGACGCGTCGAAGATCGCCCTTCAGCTCGGGTGGGCGCCCTCCGAGAGCTTCGAATCCGGATTGCGCAAGACCGTCGCCTGGTATCTGGACAACCCGGACTGGGTCGCGCATGTGACGAGCGGCGCCTACCGCCATTGGATCGAGAAGAACTATGCCAATCGAGGCGAAGCGTGAAAGGCATCATCCTTGCCGGGGGCAGCGGCACGCGCCTCTTTCCGGTGACGCAGGTCGTATCCAAGCAGCTGCTGCCGGTCTACGACAAGCCGATGATCTACTATCCCTTGGGCACGCTGATGCTCGCTGGGATCCGCGATCTGCTCGTGATCTCCACTCCGCAGGACACGCCGCGCTTTGAGCAACTGCTCGGCGACGGCTCGCGCTGGGGACTCAATCTCCAGTACGCCGCTCAACCAAACCCTGGCGGCATTGCACAGGCCTTTCTCATCGGAGAGCGGTTCGTGGGCAAGGAGCCCTGCGCGCTGGTGCTCGGGGACAATATTTTCTACGGGCACGACCTGCAACCCACATTCGGTCAGGCGGCGAAGAAATCCTCGGGTGCGACGGTATTCGCGTACCGGGTGCAGGACCCCAAGCGCTACGGCGTGGTCGAGTTCGATGTAAAAGGCCGGGCGCTCAGCATCGAGGAAAAGCCGGCGAAGCCCAAGTCGCACTATGCAGTGACGGGTCTCTATTTCTACGATAACCAAGTCGTGCGCATTGCGAAATCGCTCAAGCCTTCGGCGCGTGGGGAACTGGAGATCAGCGACGTCAATCGCCACTACCTCAAAGAGGGCATGCTTCACGTGGAAACGCTGGGGCGCGGGCATGCGTGGCTCGACACCGGCACCTACGAATCGCTGCTCGAAGCCAGTCATTTCATCGAGACGCTGGAGCGACGGCAGGGTCTCAAGATCGGCTGCCCCGAAGAGATCGCTTGGAACAAGAAGTGGATCGACGACGCACAGCTCGAGGCGCTGGCTGCGCCACTCAGGAATAGCGGTTACGGGAACTACCTGCTGTCGCTGCTGGGAGACGGCCCGCGCGACAAATGAAGCTTACGCCGACCGCACTCTCTGAAGTGTTGCTCATCGAGCCCCGAGTATTCGGCGATGCGCGCGGGTTCTTCTTCGAGAGCTGGAACGAACGGGAGTTCGAGCGCACAGGAATCCGCGCTCGTTTCGTCCAGGACAATCACTCGCGCTCGGGACGGGGGGTGCTGCGCGGACTGCATTATCAGATCCGCCAGCCGCAAGGCAAGCTCGTCCGCGTTGTCGCCGGCGAAATCTTTGATGTAGCGGCGGACATCCGCCGCAGCTCACCCACTTTTGGCCGGTGGGAGGGCGTTCGCCTGAATGCCGAATCGTACAAGATGCTGTGGATTCCGGCCGGGTTTGCACACGGCTTCTGCGTGCTGAGTGAATTTGCCGACGTGCTCTACAAAGCTACGGATTACTACGCCCCCGAACACGAGCGCTGCATCCTCTGGAACGATCCGGAACTTCGCATCGATTGGCCGCTCTCCGGCGGCGCGCCCGCACTATCGGCCAAAGACGCCGCAGGGACGCGGCTGCGGGACGCCGAAGTGTTTCAGTGAAGATTCTGCTGACCGGAAAAAACGGGCAGGTCGGCTGGGAGCTCGCGCGTGCCCTCGCACCGCTCGGCGAAGTCGTCGCCGTTGACCGTGAGGGTCTGGACCTCGCAGTTCCGGATCGGATCGTCTCGGTCGTTCGCTCGGTGCGGCCCGACGTGCTCATCAATGCCGCTGCTTATACGGCGGTCGACCGCGCGGAAAACGAAACGGACGCCGCCTACGCCATCAACGCCACTGCGGTCGCCATCCTGGCCGAAGAGGCGAAGCGTGTCCAAGCACTCCTCGTCCACTATTCGACCGATTACGTCTTCGACGGAACGAAGGGTGCGCCATATATCGAGGAGGACCGCCCCAATCCTCTCAACGCTTACGGCCGCAGCAAGCTCGCGGGAGAGCAGGCGATCCGAGACAGCGGCGGCGCCCATTTGATACTGCGCACCAGCTGGGTGTACTCGGCGCGCGGCAGGAATTTCCTCCTTACTATTCGGCGTTTGCTTCAGGAAAAGGAAGAACTGAGGGTCGTATCCGATCAGATCGGCGCCCCGACCTCCGCCCGGGGGCTCGCGCAAGCGACAGCGGAACTTCTCAGGCGTCATGGTGCCGCCGCGCTCGGAGACGCGCGCGGTATTTATCACGCCACGACCTCAGGATCAACGTCCTGGCACGGATTCGCAAGGGAGATCGCTCGGCTCGAACGGCCCGATCCTCCGGCTCGCATCGTGCCGATCGCGTCAAGCGAGTATCCAACGCCGGCGCGTCGCCCCAAAAATTCGCGCTTATCGAGCGAGAAGCTGCTTCGGCGCTTCGGCATTGCGCTGCCCCGGTGGGAGGCCTGCCTGGAAGCCTGTTATACGGTGCGGCGCGATGGCGGGGGGCCGGAAGCGGGTACAAGCTCTGGACAGCGATAAATGACCGAACGCAATGCCAGCGGCGATTTCATATCAGCACAGCGACTATAATTGCCCCGGGCGCCCTCCTCGCGGACAAAAAACATGCATTCCGAGACGTTCTTCGACGAAGTCGTGAAGATTGCCAAATCGATCGACGCTGCGGGCGTCGAGACCTTGGCAAGAGAGTTGGCCGCCTTGCGTCAGCGGGGCGGGCGGCTTTTCTTCCTCGGCGTGGGTGGCAGCGCGGCAAACTGCAGCCATGCGGTGAATGACTTTCGCAAACTTTGCGGCATCGAAGCCTATACGCCGGTGGACAATGTCGCCGAACTCACTGCGCGCACGAATGACGAGGGCTGGGACACGGTGTTTGCGGCGTGGCTCAAGACGAGCAGAGCGAACGAGAATGATGCCGTGTTCGTGTTCTCCGTCGGGGGCGGAAATGTGGAAAAGAACGTCAGCGCAAATATCGTGGCCGGCCTCAAAGAGGCGAAACAGCGCAGCATGAAGATATTCGGCGTGGTGGGACGCGACGGCGGGTACACGAAACAGGTCGGCGATTGCGTCGTGGTGGTTCCGACGGTCGAGGTCTCGCGCGTTACTCCACATACCGAAGCATTCCAGGCGGTGGTCTGGCACTGCTTGGTGTCGCATCCGATGCTGCAGCAGACTTCAACCAAGTGGTGAGCCAGCAATACAGTGAGACGCGCCGTTTTTCTCGACCGCGATGGCGTCATCAATCGTTCGATCATCCGGGACGGCAAGCCCTATGCCCCCGAGTCCGCTTCTGAAATTGAGATTCTGGAGGGAGTCCGTGAGGCTCTCGCGTCATTGCGAAATGCCGGATTTCTGAACATCATCGTCACGAACCAGCCCGACGTCGCAGCCGGAAAACTGAAAGTCCAGACCCTCGAGGCGATGCACGAGCGCCTGAGAAATGAATTGGCGCTGGATGGCATCAAAGTGTGCTGCCACGACGATGCCGACGGCTGCGCGTGCCGCAAACCGAAGCCAGGAATGCTCCTCGAGGCCGCTCGCGACCTGGGCCTTGACCTCGAACAAAGCTTCATGGTCGGGGACAGATGGCGGGACGTGGAAGCCGGCCAGGCTGCGGGTTGCGCGACGTTCTTCATCGACTACGGCTACGGCGAAAAACGCCCGGAGCCCCCCTATATCGCGGTAAAATCGCTGGCCGAGGCCAGTCGTCAAATCCTCGGCGAGTTCATAGGGAAAACAAGGGTTAAGCGATGACAATTGCAAATCTGAAGGTGAAACTGTTTGCGGACGGAGCGGATCTGGCCGGCATCAAGGAAATGGCGGCAAATCCCGCCATAAAGGGTTTCACGACCAATCCAACCCTCATGCGGAAGGCGGGCGTGTCCGATTACAAGGCGTTCGCCCTGCAGGCTCTCCAGGTCGTCGGCGGCCGTCCGATTTCATTCGAGGTCTTCGCCGACGAATTCGGCGAGATGGAAAAGCAGGCGCACGAAATCGCTTCCTGGGGCAAGAACATCTACGTCAAGATTCCCGTCACCAACACGAAGCGCGAGTTCAGCGGGCCGCTGGTGGAACGCCTCTCCCGCTCGGGGGTCCAGCTGAACGTGACGGCATTGATGACTGTCGACCAGGTCAGGCGCGTCACCGAGCGGCTCGCGCCCGAAATCCCGGCGATCATCTCCGTTTTCGCCGGACGCATCGCCGATACCGGGCGCGATCCGATGCCGATCATGGCCGAAGCCGTGAAGATAATGAAGAAGAAAACGAAATCCGAGCTGATCTGGGCGAGCCCGCGCGAGCTGCTCAACATCTTCCAGGCCAGCGAAGTGGGCTGCCACATCATCACTGCGACCAACGACATCCTGAAGAAACTCTCGCTCGTCGGCAAGGACCTCGACGCCTACTCGCTCGAGACCGTCGAAATGTTCCACAAGGATGCCAAAACGGCGGGCTACAGCATCACCACTCGCGCGGCGGCCTGATCCGAACGCATTCACAACCCAGCGGGAGCATCATGTTCAAGAGCGTTCTTGTCACCGGCGGCGCCGGCTATGTCGGCAGCCTGCTGACTCCGCAACTGCTCGACCTGGGCTACACGGTAACCGTGTACGACATCATGTACTTCGGCGACCACTTTCTTCCGAAAAAGAATCCGAACCTCAAAGTCGTCAGCGGCGATATACGAGACATCGGGAAGCTTTCGGAGGCGCTGAAAGGCATCGAGGTGGTCATCAACTTGGCATGCATTTCCAACGACGCGAGCTTCGAACTTGATGAGAAACTTTCGACCTCGATCAATCTCGACGCCTTCGAGCCGATGGTGATCGCGGCACGACGCTCGGGCGTGAAGCGCTTCATCTACGCCTCCTCGAGCTCGGTGTACGGGGTGTCGGACGCGCCGGACGTGACCGAGGAGCACCCGCTCGTGCCGCTCACGCTCTACAACAAGTACAAGGGCCTATGCGAACCGCGCCTGTTCAAGCACCAATCGCCCGGCTTCGTATGTGTGACGATCAGGCCGGCTACGCTGTGCGGCTTCGCGCCCCGCCAGCGCATGGATCTCTCAGTGAACATCCTGACCAACCACGCAATCAACAACCGGAAAATCACGGTGTTCGGCGGCTCGCAGAAGCGCCCCAACCTGCACATCCAGGATATGGTCGATCTCTACAGACTCCTGCTCAACGTGCCCGACGAAAGGATCGCCGGGCAGATCTTCAACGCCGGCTTCCAGAACATGTCGATCATGGAAATCGCGCAGATCGTCAAGCGAGTGGTGCAGGAAGCGTTCCCGGAGAAGGGCGAGATTCCGATCGTCACCACGCCGACGGACGATATCCGCTCCTACCATGTAAACTCCGACAAGATTCAGCGTGCGCTTGGCTTCAAGCCAACGCACACGGTGGAAGACGCCGTGAGAGATCTGTGCACCGCGTTCAAAGCGGGCAAGCTTCCGAACAGCATGGACGACACGTTCTACTTCAACGTCCGGCGTCTGAAATCCCTCAAAGCCGCATGACCGGCCGACCCATTGCGGTCGTCACAGGCGGCGCCGGGTTCATCGGCAGCCACATGGTCGACATGCTGCTCGAGCGCGGCTTTTCCGTGCGGGCGATCGATAATCTTGCGGGCGGCCGCGAAGAGAATCTTGCGCACCACGGCAACAATCCGGACCTGGTTCTGGAGAAGCGGGATATCCGCAGCTGCGCCCCCGACGACCGTCTGTTCCGCGGCGCCCGCTACGTGTTTCACTTCGCCGGCATCGGCGACATCGTCCCGTCAATCGAGCGGCCCCTCGAGTACATGTCGACCAACGTTCAGGGCACGGCACAAATGCTGGACTGCGCGCGGCACGCACGCGTGGAAAAATTCGTTTATGCCGCCTCCTCGTCCTGCTACGGCCTTGCCAGTGTGCCGACGCGCGAGGACCATCCGATCGAGCCGCGCTATCCTTATGCGCTCTCGAAATATCTGGGCGAGCAGGCGGCGCTCCACTGGCACCTGGTCTACAGGCTGCCGCTCAACTCGATCCGGATCTTCAATGCCTATGGCACGCGCTCGCGGACCTCGGGGGCCTACGGCGCGGTGTTCGGCGTGTTCTTGCGCCAGAAATTGGCTGGCAAGCCGTATACCGTTGTCGGAGATGGCATGCAAACTCGCGATTTTCTCTACGTCACCGACGTGGCGCGGGCATTTTTCGCCGCCGCGGAGACCCCGCTCGTCGGCCGCGTCTACAACCTCGGCGCCGGCCAACCGCAGTCGGTCAACCGGCTGGTGGAACTGCTGGGCGGCGAAAAGATCCGCATCCCGAAGCGTCCGGGCGAACCTGATTGCACCTGGGCCGACATTTCGCTGATCACTTCGGAGCTCGATTGGCACCCGCAGGTGAGTTTCGAAGAGGGTGTAGGCAAAATTCTCGCCAATATCAGCTACTGGCGCGACGCGCCGCTTTGGGATCCGGATTCGATCGCGACGGCGACGAAGACCTGGTTCGAGTACCTGAGCCCGGAGCACTGATTGTGTTGCTATCACTCACCGAGAAATACCGTCACAAGATCAAGACCGCCGAGGAGCTGAAACAGATCATCGGCCCGCGCCCCCGCGTGAAGAAGGTCATCATGTGCCATGGCGTGTTCGACGTGGTGCATCCGGGGCACTTGCGTCACTTGCTGTACGCAAAGAGCAAGGCCGACGTCCTCGTGACCAGCCTCACAGCCGACATGCATATCAGCAAGGGGCAATACCGTCCCCATGTCCCGCAGGACTTGCGCGCGCTGAATCTCGCTGCGTTCGAGATCGTCGACTTCGTGGTTATAGACAGGAATCCAACGCCGATCCAGAACATCGCCCTGTTGCAGCCGGATTTCTTCGCCAAGGGCTACGAGTACACCGCCACCGGCCTGCCGCCGAAAACACAGGAAGAAATGGTCGCCCTGCAGGAATACGGCGGCGAAGTGATCTTCACACCGGGCGACATCGTCTATTCCTCGTCAAAGCTGATCGCTCTGGCGCCGCCATCGATCAAGAACGAAAAGCTGCTCGCTTTCATGGAAGGCGAAGGCCTGACATTCGACTCCCTGAGGTCGGGGCTCGAAAACCTCGACCGATTTCGCGTCCATGTAGTGGGTGACACCATCGTCGATAGCTACACACAGACCGCGATGATCGGCGGACAGACGAAAACTCCGACAATGAGTGTGCTCTACGAGCGTCGCGATGACTACATCGGCGGGGCCGCCATCGTCGCCGAACATCTGCGCGCAGCGGGCGCGCAAGTCGTGTTTTCCACGGTGCTTGGCAACGACGGTTTCAAGGACTTCGTACTCGACGGACTCAAGAACCGCGGCATTAACTGCCGCGCAATCATCGACCAGACGCGGCCCACCTCGAACAAGAATGCGATCGTCGCCGGCGGCTACCGCCTGCTCAAACTCGATACGCTGGACAATCGCTCGATATCGGACGAAATCCTCGAGCGACTCGCCACCGCGGTTCGAGCCGAAAAGAGCGATGCGGTCGTGTTCAGCGACTTTCGCCACGGAATATTCAATCGCCGCACGATCCCCCGACTGATAGCAGCCATCCCGAAAAAGGTGTTCAAGGTCGCCGATAGCCAGGTTGCAAGCCGCTGGGGGAACATCACTGAATTCAAGGATTTCGACCTGATCACCCCCAACGAGCGCGAAGCGCGATTTGCCATCGGCGACCAGGATTCCGGGATTCGGCCGCTTGCCTCGGCGCTGTATGATGCCGCGCGCTGCAAGACGCTCATCCTGAAGTTAGGCGAGCGCGGAGTGCTGACTTGCCGCAGCGCCGACCACGAGTCGCTCGATTCCTACATCGTGGTCGATTCGTTCGCCGAACGCGTGGTCGATGCGATCGGCGCGGGCGATGCGCTCCTCGCCTACGCAACCCTGGGAAAGCTCGCCACGGGATCGGACGCCGTCGCCACAATACTCGGCTCCATGGCAGCAGCATGCGAATGCGAGCTGGAAGGCAACGTTCCCGTCACGCCGGTCAACGTCATGCGCAAGATCGACGGGATCGAGCGCGAAGCCAACTATCACGAGCGCGCCCCGAATTGAAGGTCATCGTCGTCGGTCTGGGAGTCCAGGGAGCCAAGCGCCGCGCCGTCGCAAAGGACGAGTTTGTCGCTGCGGTCGATCCCGCGAACCAGGAAGCGCAGTACCGGACGGTGCAGGACGTGCCTACCGACCGGTACGACGCCGCGCTGGTATGCACTCCCGACCAACCGAAGGCTGAGCTGCTGGAATACCTGCTCTCGCGCGGCAAGCATGTCCTGGTGGAGAAACCCCTATGGTCGGCGCGCGACCAAGACATCGAGCGCCTGGGACGGATTGCGCGCGAGCGCAAGGCGGTTTGCTATACGGCCTACAACCATCGTTTCGAGCCGCACTACGTGCGCATGCGCGATGTCATCGCCTCCGGAGCATTGGGAAAGCTGTACCACTGCAGAATGTTCTACGGAAACGGGACGGCCCGCCTCGTGCGCGAATCGGCGTGGCGCGACCAGGGAGCCGGTGTTCTGCCGGACCTGGGCTCGCACCTGCTCGATACCGCGGCTTTCTGGTTCGGCGAACTAGGCAGCGATTTCCAAGTGCATTTCGCCAGCTGCTTCGAGAATCGTGCCCCGGATCATCTGCTTGTCGGTTCCCGTTCCACCCGACCGCAACTGCAACTGGAAATGACGCTCCTGTCCTGGCGCAATCACTTCACCTGCGACCTGTTCGCCGAGCACGGCTCCGCGCATATCCGGTCCCTGTGCAAATGGGGGCCGACCACATTCACGCTGCGCACTCGGGTTCTGCCTTCGGGGAGGCCGCCCGAGGAAACGGTAACGCTGATCCAAGATGACCCGACCTGGTCCGCCGAGTACCTGCACTTCAAGTCGCTGTGCGCGCATCGAGAACCAAGCGACGTTTCACGCGACCTTTGGCTGCAGAAACTGCTGCGAGGACTCGGCGAACAGGCGATGAAATTCGCGAAGGCATGAGCCGCATTCTGGTCGGCTTCGCTGGAATGACCCACCTCGGCGTGAGTTCCGCAGCCGCAGCGCTCGCCCGCGGTTTCCGTGTGGTCGGCTACGACGCGGACCGCGAGGTGATCGAGGGACTGCGGCGTGGCGATTTGCCTATAGTCGAGCCCGACCTGCCCGAGGTACTGCGCAAGAACGCCGCCCAGGCAAACTACACCGCGAACATCGCCGACCTGTCGCGCTGTGATCTCGTGTATATCGCTTCCGACGTTCCCACCGACGATTCCGGCGCTAGCGATCTCGCGGGCATACGGCGGCTCATCGAAGAGGCGTCCGGCGCGTTAGCGCCAGGCGCAGTACTGGTGGTGCTGTGCCAGGTGCCGCCCGGATTCATGCGCGCGCTGATGCTGCCGGGCAAACGGCTCTTCTACCAGGTCGAGACCCTCGTGTTCGGCGAGGCGATCGAGAGGGCCATGCACCCGGAACGAATCATTCTCGGATGCGCGAACCCATCGGCCGCCCTCCCGGCGGCCCTGGGGGAATTTCTTTCCGCCTTCGCGTGCCCGATTGTGCCGATGCGCTACGAGAGCGCGGAGCTCGCGAAGATCGCGATCAACTGCTGCCTCGTATCCTCCATCAGCGTGGCCAATACGCTCGCCGAACTGTGCGAACGCCTGGGCGCTGTTTGGTCCGAAATCGCGCCGGCGCTGAAAATGGACCGGCGTATCGGGCGGCATGCCTACCTCGCCCCGGGGCTCGGAATCGCGGGAGGCAACCTGGAACGCGACCTTGCCGCGGTCTGCAAACTCGCCGACGCGCACGGCACCGACGCGGGCGTAGTGCGCGCCTGGATCGCGAACAGCCGGCACCGCCGCGATTGGGTTCTGCAAACGCTCCACGGGGCAGTCCTCTCGCAACTGGAGGACCCCGTGATCGCGGTGCTCGGGCTTGCCTACAAGCAGAACACCCACTCGATCAGGAACTCACCGTCGCTTGCGCTTCTCGCCCACCTCACGCCCTTCCGCGTGCGCGTGTTTGACCCGGTCGTGCCCGCAACGGCGATCCCGAACCCGCGCCGTCATGCGGCGAGCTCCGAGCTGGACGCTTGCGAGGGCGCGGATGCGCTCGCGATCATGACACCTTGGCCGCAGTTCGGAACGCTCGACCCGGCGCAAGTTGCGCGCAGGCTGCGCGGCAAGGTCGTCCTCGACCCCTATGCCGTGCTGGAAGCCGCTGCCTGCCGCGCAGCGGGACTCGAATACCACACGCTCGGGTCAAATTCTGACGGAATCCGAACGGAAAAGTGATCACTCACCGGTGCGCGGCGGCGCAAAAACCAGAGCGCGTGGTCCTGCTTGGCGCGCGGGGCTTCATTGGCGCGGCTATCCGCAAGGAACTGGATGCCCGGAGCATCCCGAACCTCGCGCTCTCGTCCGCCGACCTGAACCTTGTCGAGGCTGCGGCCGCAGACGAGCTCGCGGCGGTGCTGAAAGCCACCGACGCCGTCGTCATGCTGGCGGCACTGACCCCCGACAAAGGGCGCGATATTGCCACGCTGATGAAAAATCTCGCCATGATGCAGAACACGTGCGCGGCGATCGAGAGAACCGGCTCGGCACACATGGTGTACTTCAGCTCGGATGCGGTATACGACAGCGCGGTCAGCCGCGTCAGCGGGGACACGCCCGCCTCGCCACAGGACCTCTACGGGGCGATGCACTACACGCGCGAAATCATGGCGTGCAACCTCGCCAAGGTTCCTCTGTTGGTGCTGCGCCCGACGTTGGTGTACGGGCTGGACGATACGCACAACTCGTATGGCCCGAACCGCTTTCGCCGCGCAGCGCAGAAAGACGGAAAGATCACGCTGTTTGGCGGTGGCGAGGAAACGCGCGACCATATTCACGTGGATGATCTCGCCGCGTTGACCGTTCGCTGCCTGCTCCATCGCAGCACGGGAACCCTCAACGCCGCTACCGGAACCTCGCATTCCTTCTACGAGGTTGCCGAAGGGGTAGCCAGGCAGTTCAAGAACGTCGTCGAGATCGTCAAAACGCCACGCGCCAATCCGGTCACGCATCGGCACTACGACGTGACCGACACCATCAAGGCGTTCCCGGACATCCGTTTCATCCCGCTGGAGGACGGTGTCGCACGGGTGCACCGCGAGATGCTGGAGAAGGGCTGATGGCCGAAGTGAACCTTCTCCGAAGGCTGCCAAAGACCAAACGAGACGTTCAGGCGCGCTTTCGCGCAAAGACGGAGGAGCGGGTCGCGGCCGCCTGCCGATTCGGCCAGATGTATTTCGACGGTCCGCGCGAGTACGGCTACGGGGGATACCGGTACGACGGGCGCTGGATCCCGGTGGCCGAGGACATCGTCCGCCATTTCGGTCTCAAGGCCGGCAATCGGATCCTCGACGTCGGTTGCGCCAAGGGCTTTCTCGTCAAAGACCTGATGAAGGTATGTCCAGGGCTCGACGCCTTCGGGCTCGACATCTCCGAGTACGCGCTCATGCGCTGCGAGAAGGATGTTGTCGGCCGCCTCCACCTGGGAACCGCGACCAAGCTGCCTTTTCCGGATGGCTCGTTCGACGCGGTAATCTCGATCAACACGATCCATAACCTCGATCGCGACGGGGTCGTCCGAGCCCTGCGCGAGATCGAGCGCCTCGCGCCCGGACGCGGATTCGTCCAGGTCGACGCCTACCATACGCCGGAGCAGCGCGAGCTTTTTGCGCAGTGGGTGTTGACCGCCAAGTTCCACGATTATCCGCAGGGCTGGCTCGGCGTCTTCGAAGAAGCGGGTTACACTGGCGATTGGAACTGGACGGTGCTCGAGGCCTGAGCATTGCCGAGCGACAGAGGAAATAAATGAGGAAATACGCAATTCTCGGAGGCGGCGGCTCCTTCGGCATCCACACTGCGCTGTATCTGCTCGATCATGCGGATCCGAGCCTGGTGATCGGGGTGGGACGCAACCCGCTGCGGCCCGAGCCTTTCTCCCTGAACGTCGAAAAGCGGAAGAACTACCGCTACCACGCGTATCACATCACCTACGAGCTGGATCTCCTTCTCGAGCTTCTCGACAAGGAAAAGCCGCAAGTGATCATCAACTACGCGGCCCAGGGCGAAGGCGCGGTCTCCTGGAAGCATTCCTGGCGATTCTTCGAGACGAATTCGATGGCGCTTGCCCGCCTTTGCGAAGAGCTGATAAAGCGCAGCTGGCTCGAGCGTTTCATCCAGATCGGCACTTCGGAAATGTACGGGTCGGTGGAGCACGCGTCGTCGGAGGACGAACCGATCAAGCCGACGAGCCCCTACGCGGCCTCGAAGGTCGCCTTCGACATGTACCTCGTCTCGGTTCACAAGTTTCTCAAGTTCCCCATGAACGTGATCCGCCCGTCGAACGCCTATTGTCCGGGCCAGCTGCTCCACCGCGTCGTTCCCAAGGCCGTCATCTGCGGCCTCACCGGGACGAAGCTTCCGCTGCAGGGAGGCGGAAGGGCGGAGAAGTCGTACATTCACGCGCGCGATCTCGCGCGAGCGATCCACCTCGTCGCCGAAAATGCTCCGCTCGGGAAGATCTACAACGCCGGCCCCGCCGAGCCCACCAGCATCCGGCGCGTGGTCGAGCTGTGCGCCGAAGCGCTCGGCATGCCTTTTGCGCAACTGTGCGAGATGGCGCCGGATCGCCTTGGGCAGGATTCGCGCTACTGGCTGGACTCCAGCGCCATCAAGCGAGACGTGGGATGGGAGCCGCAGATCGGCTGGAAGGAAGGGCTGCGCGAGATGGTGGCTTGGGGCCGCAAATACCTCGACCAGCTGAAAGACTGGCCGAAGGACTACGTTCTGCGCGGCTGAATCGGTCGTCCGAGCTCACGATGCCCCATTCTTCCGCAACACGTCCAGCGCGGGAAGGCGCCCCGCCGGCGGATTATTTCGTCCAAGCCGACGGGCCGCTCAAACCGGCCGATGCGGTGGCGGCGCTGCTCGTCCTCGAGGACGGTCGATACGTGATGCAGCTCCGCGACGCGCTGCCCAACATCTTCTACCCAAATCACTGGGGTTGCTTCGGCGGCGCCGTGGATGCCGGAGAGCGTCCGCTCGAGGCGCTCAAGCGCGAGCTGCGCGAGGAGCTCGAATACGAGCCCGACAACGCCGACGAGTTCACGCGATTCGATTTCGACTTCACCCGGCTCGGACGATCCAAGGTCTCGCGCATCTATTTCGAGGTCCGCGTCCCGCAGCAGGCATTTCGGCGTTTCGTCCTCCACGAAGGCGCCGATATGCAGCCGCTCGCAGGCCCCGATCTGCTGGTCGGGAGGCAGACCACGCCTTATGACGCATTTGCGATCTGGATGCATATGAGCCAGCGCCGGTTGGCGCCCGCTCGCGGCTAGGCGACATGGAAATCATCACTCACGAGGGTATTCTCAAGGCGGGTCTCTATAAGTCGCTCTCGATCGCAGACGGCGAAGCCGAGACTGCGAAGTCATTGCACCGTTTCATGCTGCTGCTGCGCAGTTGCGAGGAGGCGCTTGCGCGCGAGTACCACCCGGCCGACGAGATGCGCTGCCCGGTTCATTTCTGCGTCGGGCAGGAGGCCGTCCCGGCGGCGCTGTCGCTCCTGCTGCGCGACGACGACTACCTCTACTCGCATCATCGCTCGCACGGCTACTATCTCGCCAAACACGCACCCATGCCGGCCTTGTTCGCGGAGCTCTACGGCAAGCAAACCGGCGCCAATGCCGGTCTCGCCGGATCGCAGGACATCTCGTTTCCATCGCGTCACTTCTTCAGCGGCGCGATTCTCGCCGGCGCGACCGCGATCTCCCTGGGTTCCGCTCTGGCGTTCCAGCTTCAGGGAACCGATCAGGTGGCAGTCGCGGGATTCGGCGAGGCGGCGACCGACGAGGGCATTTTCTGGGAATCGGTGAACTATGCGGCGTTCGCCAGGCTGCCGCTCGTCCTGGTTTGCGAGAACAACAACTATTCGGTGTTCTCGCCCCAGCTCAAGCGCCAGTCGCTGGACAACATCAGCGAGCGGGTGAGAACTTTCGGCGTCGCGAGCGCAGCGATTTTCGGCAATGACGCCATGCTGGTCCACCGGACGCTGCGCGATGCGATCGCGCGTGCCCGCGCGGGCCAGGGGCCGACATTCGTGGAAGCCTACACGTATCGGTGGAGCGGGCACTACGGCCCGGCGAGCGACGACCTCGTCGGTTATCGCGCGCCAGAGGAGCTCGAAGCCTGGAAGCGCAACTGTCCGATCAAGCTGCTCGAGGAGGCGCTGCGGGCGAAAAGCTTGCTTCCCGACGCGGAGAAAGCACAACTCCTGCGGGAGATCGAGACGGAGATCGACGAGTGCTTTCGATTCGCGAAATCGAGTCCTTTTCCTTCGGCGCCGGACTGGGCCTCGATCAATTATTCGAGCACGACCCCGGAAGCGGATCGCCTGCTCGCCGAGATCGACCTGGACGAGTTCGACGCGCACCAGGAATCGGCCCAGGCGAAAGGCTACTGAGACACCCTCAGATGCCGACGAAACCCGTTTCGAAACCCTCCCGCGCGGCGCAAGCCGCGGCGCGGGAAGCGCGGGCGGCCCCCCACCCCGACGCGAGCTACGCCGACGCGCTCAAGCAGGGGCTCGAGCAGGCGATGGAGCTCAGCGATCGCGTCCTCGTGGTGGGACAGTTGGTCGACTATGCACCGGGCGTGTTCGGCTCGACGACCGGCCTGGCCGAGCGCTTCGGCACGAAACGCGTTCGCGACTTTCCGGTATCCGAGAGCGCCATGACGGCGCTCGGCATCGGCGCCGCGATCGCGGGCATGCGGCCGGTGCTGGTGCACCATCGCCTCGATTTCATGCTCTATTCGATAGACGCCATCGTCAACTGGCTTTCGCTGTGGCGTTTCAAGTCCAACGGAAAATCGTCCGCGCCTGTGACGATCCGGGCGATCGTCGGGCGCGGCTGGGGGCAAGGTCCGCAGCACTCCAAGAGCCTGCACGCCTGGTTCGCCCATATTCCCGGAATCAAGGTCGCCATGCCCGCAACGGCGTTCGACGCCAAGGGCCTGTTGCTCGAGAGCATTTTCGGCGAAGACCCGGTGATCATGATCGAGCACCGGTCGCTGTTCGGCCTGAAAGACCGCGTCCCGCAATTTCCCTACCGGGTTCGCTTCGGGCAGGCCGCGGTGCGCCGGGCCGGCACGGATCTCACGCTGGTGGCAGCCGGAGTCATGGTCCCGTTTGCCCTCCGAGTTGCCGCGGGGCTCGCGGAACACGGCGTCGAATCCGAGGTGATCGACCTGCGCACGATCTCGCCGCTCGATTCGCAAAGCGTGTGCGACTCAGTCCGGAAGACGGGCCGCCTTGCCGTACTCGATCCGACGTGGGCGTCGTTCGGCATGGCCGCAGAAGTCATCGCGCGTGTCGCCGAGCGCCTCGGCAGGTCGCTGCGCGCCGACCCGGTTCGAATTGCTCATCCAGACAGCCACACCCCGATGAGCTCCGCGCTCGAGGGAGCTTATTATCCGGAAGAGTCGTCGGTCGTCGAAAGACTGCGTTCGCTGGTTTCTCACAAGTAGAGGCATGATTTTCTCTGTATGAGACGGAAGACCCGTGAAACGCAGTATCGACCCATTCTCGAAAAATTCGCAAAAAAGGGGCTCGAGAGTCTCGGACTCATGACCAGTCAGGGATGGGACGATGATCCGAAGCGGCTGGCCTTCACACTCGCACGCTACAAATTTGTGGCGAAAATGCTAAGTGGCCGAAAGCATGTGCTCGAAGTTGGATGCGCGGATGCTTTTGGGACCCGGATCGTTTGCCAGGAGGTGAACGAACTGACTGCTGTCGATTTTGATCCAATCTTTGTCGAAGACACGAACAAACGCATGAGTTCCAAATGGCGCTTTACCTGTTTTACGCACGACATGCTCGCTGGCCCGGTGCCCGGGAAATTTGATGGCGTGTTCGCTCTGGACGTGCTTGAGCACATCGCTCCAGAGAACGAGGAAACGTTCCTCGAAAACCTGATAGCCTCCCTCGCCCCTCACGCGGTGGTGATCATTGGCATGCCTTCGCTTGAATCGCAGGCCTACGCCTCCGATATCAGCCGGGCCGGCCACGTGAACTGCAAGTCCATGCCAGATCTAAAAAAAACGATGCAGAAATATTTCTTCAACGTCTTCATGTTTTCCATGAATGACGAAGTCGTTCACACGGGCTATCACAAGATGGCGCACTACCTGATGGCCCTATGCTGCGAACGGCGTTGAGGCGGATAGTGACAACAACCGGTGTTTGGACCAAAACCAGTCTCAAGATCAGGAGCATTTTAAAGCGCTGGGAAATTGATCGTGCCGTTTTTTTCGGATTGTTGTCGAGGATCTGGGGGCTGGCCGCTGGCGGAGTAACCGCCATTCTTATAGCCGCTTATTTCTCACCGGAACTTCAAGGCTATTACTACACATTTACAACCATTCTGGCACTTCAGGTTTTTGTGGAATTAGGGCTTGGTACTGTTGCAGTCCAGTTTGCCAGCCACGAGTGGTCGAAATTGAATTTGGATGAATCGGGCCATATCGTGGGCGATAGAGACGCCCTCTCTCGTCTCAGCAGCTTGGCACGAGTTATCACTACTTGGTTTCTTTTCGGCGGCGTTCTAGTTGCCATAGGCCTTGGCGCAGCGGGATATGTCTTTTTTTCAAGCTCTCCCGACCACAACATCAACTGGGTTTGGCCATGGATCCTATTGAGTGCCGTGACGGGGCTTACTATATGGATGGTGCCAACATGGTCGCTGCTGGAGGGCTGCAATCAGGTTGCAAGGCTTTATTCCTTCCGTTTTTTCCGGGGCCTTCTGGTAAGCGTAGTCGTCTGGATAGCGATACTCAGCGGCGCCGGGCTTTGGACGGCATCCATCTCGGACATTGCAATGCTGTTCTGTTCGGTGTTGTTTCTGAAACGTCGCTATTGGATTTTCCTCAGTACTTTACTGTTCTCCAAACCTGCTGGTCCGCAGATAAGATGGCGTACCGATATGCTTCCGATGCAGTGGAGAATAGCCCTGACGTGGATGAGTAGTTATTTATACTTTTCACTTTTTACGCCCGTATTGTTCAAATATCATGGTCCTGTCGTTGCCGGTCAAATGGGCATGACTTGGGCCATAGTCGGATTGGTGGGGAGCATTTCTCTTTCCTGGCTTTCACCCCGGGTGCCTCAATTCGGAATGCTGATCGCTCAAAAAAAATACGGTGATCTTGATCAATTGTTCTGGAAGATAACCCGCATCGTAACTTTAGTGACATTTCTTGTTGCCGTTTCAATCTGGGGCGGAGTTTATCTTTTGAATGCAATCGATCATCCGACAGCAACACACTTCGCTTCGCGACTTCTTCCACCAATACCTACCGGCTTTTTTTTACTTGGCCAGCTTCTTATGGTTATGTCTGCGCCTTTTTCAATGTACTTACGCGCCCATAAAGAGGAACCCGTCATGCTTGTATCGGTAACGGCCGCAATATTGATAGCATTAGCGACATTGATTTTGGGCAAATCCTTCTCAGCGACAGGCATATCGATTGGGTACTTCCTGGTTCATGTAGTCGCGGTGCCATTCGTGTTTCTGATCTGGTTCAGATGCCGAACAAAATGGCATAGCGTGTAATATCTTCGCTTTGTAGCGCGCCAGGCAGGAGTGGCTCCAGTCGCCCAGACAGGACATCCGGCGTGGAGTCCGAAGTATTCGCACTTTCAAGACTGACGTCGGTCCGTATTTCGGAAGGCTAGACGAGGAATCCCACCATTTGGTGAGGCGCTCATGGGTATATCGCGCGGCGGTATCAAATTGTTGATGCGGGAAGGAAAGCGAGAAAGATATTTTGGCAGGGTTCTGACTGCCGGTCGGCAGGATGTTTTCGCTACGGCCGACAATCTTGAGCGATGGGCACTGGAAATGGACTATGTCTTGACCCCTGGCTGGAAAGAGCGCGTCTATGATAAGGAGGAAACCAAAGGGAAAAGAAAGAATATTGCAGATGTCGCACTTTTCCCAGCGCTCGGGTTCGATGAAGTTGAGAGCATGGACTACAGCAACTACGAAGGCTGTTCAATAGTGCACGACCTAAATAAGGACGTACCGACCCAGTATCATGACAGATACGATTTGATATATGACGGAGGGACATCGGAGCATATTTTCGACTTCCCGAAGGTGTTAGAGAATTACAACAAGATGCTGAAGCGGGGGGGCCGAATAATGCATGTGGCGCCCTCATCGAATCACGTCGACCATGGTTTCTACATGTTTTCGCCGACTTTGTTTTCGGATTATTATTCATCCAATAACTGGAGCATAGAGGATTCTCTTTTCTTTCAATATTCTCCGAGGCCCGATAAGGACCTTTGGAATATTTATTCCTATCAACCTGGTTGCTTGGATAGGCTCGCGTTTGGAGGCCTCAATAAAGGAATGTACGGTATTTTTTTTGTGGCCACGAAGGGAAGAGAATCTTCCTTCGATGCTGATGTTCAGCAAGGTATCTATAAAAGAAGATGGAGCGATCAGAAAAATCAATCAAATTCAAAGAACGTCTTGCGAAAAATTGCGGATCTTCTACCGCCAAGAGCAAAGGAGATCGTTCGCCCCTACTATCAATTGCTCCTCGCGAAAGTACCTCTGAAATATCATTTGAAACTCATAGCCAGATATTAGAGAAGTGGCCGGCAAACCTGCGCCTTCTCATGACACTAGCACGTAGTATCCAGCCGGACCTGCGTCCCAAGGGCGCACCCTCTTGAGTATCAAAGCAAGACTTTTCGAACGGGCGAGAAAAGCCCCTCCCGCCGTTCAAGCGCCATTGCGTGCGGCGTGGCGCATTTGGAACAGAATCATGACAGCGTTGTGGTCTTTGGCTGTGTTTCCGCGGGCGATCGTTCGATTGAAGGTCGAAAAGCGCTTATTGGGCATCTACCACTTCCAGGAGCACGCGGGATATCTGGGAGACATGATGGAGTTCCTCGCCATCCTGAACGTCCTGCGCGTGCAGAACCGCTTGAAGAAGGTCGACTTGTGTTACATCGACGACCCGACGAACCCGAATCGACCCGTGAGCCGCGACCGCGTGGAAACGTCTACGGAGTTCAAGCAGATGATGCTCGAACTACGGGCGCTATTACCTTCGACCGGCGCAGAGTTGCACTTCGACTCCGATGTGGCGTTCGAGGCCTTTTTTCGGACGCATTACCGCCAATATGTATGCTGGCCACGGTATGGTTTCCTCCATTCCTGGCCGAGCCACGCGGACTACAGTCGAGTCTCGGAGCGCGGTCTGGCCTTTCCGAACACGCACGCTCCTCTCAACCAATATTTCGATGCCCATGGCCCCTTGCCGACCCTTACGTGCCCGCCGGTGCATCTGGAATGGGCACGGGACTTCGTGCGCAGGCACGTATCGCCTGCAGTGCCCGTCGCGGCGCAACTCCGATTCAACGCCGAGTCACCCATAAGGAACACCGACCTTGCGGTCTGGAAGGAATTCTTCCGCCGAATGGAGACTCGCTCCGAATTGAAATTCATCGTGCTTTGCCGGCGAGAAGAGATCGTGCCGGAGCTGAGATCTCTCAGGAACATTGTCTACTCCAAGGACCACGCGTCCGGTCTGTTGCAGGACTTGGCTTTGATACAGGTCTCCCATCTTTCCATATTCCCGGACGCGGGCTTCTGCACGTACCCGTGGTTTTGCGGTCTGCCGAGCATTTATTTCGCCAAACAGAAGCACGACTTTCCCCAGCGCCGGATGCAGGACGAGGCCGGGAACGGCCTGCGTTTTTTGTCGCCTTTTCAGAGGAGACGGTGGGGCGATTACACGACAGACACCATGGAGAAGGAGTTCTGGTGCCTTTGGAACGATCTAGAGGCGGCAAACTGGGAAAATCCCTACTGGACTGAGGATTGATGGAAGCACCGCGGGCAGCGCCAACCCCCTCGCGGCGAGCTGTGCGGTCAAACATGGACTCCCCAAGCATCGATATCCTGCTCGCCACTTACAACGGAGCGCGCTATCTTCGACCCCAAATCGAATCGATACTGGACCAGGAGGACGTATCGTTCCGGCTCCTCGTCCGAGACGATAGTTCGGTAGACGAGACGCCAGCCGTCATCGAGCGCTACAGGCGCCTGAGGCCGGACCGCATCATTCTCGTAAGCGGCTCAGACCATCTTGGCGCTGCCGGAAACTTCGCCTGCCTTCTTCGTGAAGCAAAGGCTCCGTACGCCGCGCTAAGCGACCAGGACGACGTGTGGGTACCGCACAAGTTGCGCACCTTGCTCGGCGTAATGCGCGACTTGGAGAGCCGCCACGGCACAGACACTCCCCTTCTGGTGCACAGCGATCTCACTGTCGTCGACGAAAGGCTTCGTGAGCGGCATTCTTCGTTCTGGCGGTATTCGGGCTTCGATCCCAGATGCACGACTTTTCCTCGATTGTTGATCAAGAACACGGTTACCGGATGTGCGTCGCTGGTCAATCGGGCGCTGATCGAGCTTGCGCTGCCCATGCCGCAGGCAGCTCTCGTGCATGACTACTGGCTCGCTCTGGTGGCCTGCGCGGCAGGACAGCTTGGCATCGTCGAAGAGCCCCTTGTCGCTTATCGACAACACCCGCGCAACGTCATTGGAGCCCAACCTTATCACCTGAAGTCCTTTGTCGAGCGTCTTGCGGGAGGATTCGCGATGTGGGATATGGGTGCGCTGCGCCGGCAGGCGGCGGCGCTTTCCGAACGGTGCCATGCTTCACTCGCGCCCGAGTACCGGACCTTGATCGAGGACTTCGTCAATTTGCCCGGCAGAAATTGGATCGGCCGAAGACGGATTCTCCTCCGCCACGGCATCCTCATGCCGGGCTTGATGCGCAACTTGGCGCTGCTGTTCTGTGTCAGGCTGGGTCGGTAGGCGACCGGAGCATTTTCATGCCCGGCGACATTCCTGGTTCGTCTTTGAACTGATGACGACGTCGGGCAACATCGGCGCAAGGGAAATTCCGGAGCTCATATCGGTTTCTATCGTGAGCCACGGCCACGCCGAGCTCGCTGCGAGACTTTTCGATGACCTGCGTGTGCACAAGCCGAAAGGAATCGAAGTCATCCTGACGCTCAACATCGACGAAGCGCTGCCCTTCGATCCCGACTCTTTTCCTTTTTCCGTCAAAACGATCCGAAATGCGACTCCACGAGGCTTTGCGACCAATCACAACGCCGCATTCAAGCTTGCCAGCGGCAACTTCTTCTGTGTGCTCAATCCCGACATTCGTGTGACCGCGGATCCTTTTTCGGCACTGGTCCGGGAGCTGAAGAACCCCGCCGTCGGCGCGGTCGCTCCTCTGATTCTCGACGCTGATGGTGTGATTGAAGACAGCGCCCGTCCGTTTCCGACCCTTTCAAGCCTGGTTTGCAAAGCATTCGGGGCAGAGCCGGAGCGATACTACGAGATCGGCGAGGAAAGCATCTCTCCGGATTGGGTGGGCGGCATGTTCATCTTGCTTCGGAGGGACGCTTTTGCCGCGGTGGGTGGATTTGACGCTCGCTATCACCTGTATTACGAGGACGTAGACCTCTGTGCCCGCCTCAGGCTGGCGGGTTACGACATCCGGCTTGTCCCGAGCGCCTCCGCGGTGCATCTCGCAAGACGCCAGAGCCGGCGGGACATCAGATATTCGCTTTGGCACCTGCGCAGCATGATTCGCTATATTCTTTCCGGAACGCGGCGCAAGGTCGAGAAGGGCGCTGCACGCTGAGTGCCGGGCCTGATCCTCAGGTTCGGTGGTACCGATCCTCGAAACGCACTATGTCATCCTCGCCCAGGTAGCTCCCCGACTGGACTTCTATCAGGAAAAGCGGCACGTTTCCCACGTTTTCGAGTCGATGCTTGGTCTCGACCGGAATATAAGTTGATTCATTTTCCGACAGAAGCTTTACCTCCTCGCCCCGTGTCACCCTCGCGGTGCCCGACACGACCACCCAGTGCTCCGCCCGGCGGTGATGCATCTGCAGCGAGAGCGCTTCGCCCGGTTTGACCATGATGCGCTTGACCTGGAAGCGCTCGCCTGCATCGATGGTCTCGTAGTAGCCCCAGGGCCGATAGACCCGGCTATGCGAGACGTGCTCGGTCCGTGCCTCTCGGGCGAGCGTCTCGACCACTTCCTTGACCTCCTGTGAGCGCGACTTGTCGGCCACGAGGACCGCGTCGTCGGTCTCCACGATCACGAGATCGCGCACGCCGAGGGCCGCGACCATGCGATGCTCGGCGCGAACATAGCAACCGCTTGCTTCGCGCAGGTCCACGTCGCCGCGCACGACGTTCTTGTTTGCATCCTGATCTCCTGCCTCCCAAAGCGCCGTCCACGAGCCAACGTCGCTCCAACCGATGTCGGCCTCGACCATCGCACTCGCAGAGGTGCGCTCCATCACGGCGTAGTCGATGGAGTCCGAAGGACAAGCGGTGAACGCGGCCGAATCCAGCCGCAAAAAATCGAGGTCGCGCTTGCCCGCCTCCCACGCCGCCTTTGCTGCAGCCAGAATGTCGGGGCGGAAGCGCTGAAGTTCCTCGAGAAAGCGCTTGGGCCGGAGCGCGAACATGCCGCTGTTCCAGAAAAACCGGTCGCTCGAAAAGTAGCGTCGCGCCGTCTCGAGGTCGGGCTTCTCCACGAAGCGCCGCACGCGGAAGCTGCGCTCGCTTCCTCGAACCGGGTCGCCGCGCTCGATGTAACCGTATCCCGTGACCGGCCCCCGCGGCGTGATTCCGAAAGTGACGAGCGAACCGCCCGCGGCGAGGGGAAGCGCCGTGGCGACTGCCGCGTGAAACGCCGGTACGTTCCGGATGAGGTGATCGGAGGGTAGCACCAGCATGGAGGCGTCGGGATGGCGACTCTGGACGTGGAGCGCCACGACCGCGACCGCCGGTGCGGTGTTACGACCAACAGGTTCAAGGATCTGAATCTCGGATTTCACCCCGATTTCGCGCATCTGCTCTGCGACAAGAAACCGGTGCTCGTCGTTCGAAACGACGATCGGGGCACGGGCGCCGTCGAAACCTTGCAGGCGCAGGACCGTGTCCTGAAGCAAGGTTCGATTGGAAACGAGAGGCAGGAATTGCTTCGGCAGAAGCCGCCGCGACATGGGCCACAGGCGGGTGCCTGATCCGCCCGAGAGAATTACGGGGTAGAAGGAGATTGTCACTCGGGAGGCCTTGCTTTCCGATAAAGCGCGTATTGTAGTGGCACCTGCTCCCCGCAGATAGGGCTTGCTAGAATCCGGTGTCGCTCTAAGAAGGGAATGCGGCACCTCGTCCCGCGTTTCAAGCATGCGCATTCTCATTACCGGTGCGTCGGGATTCGTCGGTACTGCCCTTTGCCGCGAGCTGCTCGCGCGCGGCCACATGGTCCGCGCCGCGGTAAGGCGGCTGATCCCGCCGGGCGCGGTTCCGCCCCAATTGCATCAGATCCTCGTCCCGGATATCGCCGCCGAATTCGATCGCCGCGCGCTCGTCGACGGAGTTGGCACGGTCGTCCACCTCGCCGCGATCGCCCACCGATCGAGCATCGAGGCGGAAATGCGGCGTGTCAATTGCGACGCGGCGGTCCGGCTCGCGGAAGCGGCTGCCGGACTCGTCCGCCGCTTTATTTTCCTGAGCTCGGTGAAGGTGCACGGCGAGGACTCGGGCGGCGGGACGTACGCTGAAGACGATACGCTCTGTCCGCAGGACTCCTACGGTCGCTCTAAGCTCGAAGCCGAGCGGGCCCTGACGGAAACCGCCACCCGAAACGGCATGGAGCTCGTGATCATCCGGCCGCCGCTCGTGTACGGACCCGAGGTCAAGGCCAACTTTCTGCGTTTGCTCGGCTGGGTCGATGCGGGACTGCCCCTGCCCTTCGCGAGCGTGCGCAACCGCCGCAGCCTGATCTACGTGGGCAACCTCGTCGACGCGATCGCGCGCTTTGCGGAGCACCCCGCGGCGCGCGGACCCTTTCTGGTGAGCGACGAGGAGAGCGTTTCAACCCCCGAACTGGTGTCGCGCATCGCCCGTGTACTCGAGAGACCCGCGAGACTCCTTCCCGCGCCGCCAACGCTTCTGCGTGTCGCCGGAATGATCGCGGGTCGTGGCGACGAAATCCGGCGCTTGACCCGCAGTCTCGCAATCGACTCCTTCAAGGTGCGCCGGCTGCTCGACTGGCGCCCCCCCTACACGCTCGACGCGGGACTCGCAGAAACGGCCCGCTGGTTCAGATCCGCGCGCGCGTGAGAGCCTTCGGAACACGTTAAAATGCGCCCCGTGTTGACCCGAGCGGACTAGGTGAGCGGCGATGCCGGAAACCGCCTTCGTTTCTCCGGTCGCTTCGGCGCTCGTGACGCTTGTGCTCATCGCCTGGATGCTGAGCGCGCGGGACCGATTACCACTGGATGTCCCGAACCAGCGCTCACTTCACGTCCGTCCGGTGCCGCGCTCGGGCGGCATCGCCATGATGGCGGGCATTTTCGTCGGCTTTGCCGTCATGCAGACCCCGCTCGTCGTCGTTCTTTCCGTTGCGGCGCTGGCCGCGTTTTCACATTTCGACGATCTGCGCGGCCTGCCGATTCCGTTGCGTTTCGGCGCGCAGCTAGCCGCCGCCGCCGGGTTCGCGTACGGTGCGCTTCCGGGACTGGCGCTCCCGTTTCTCGCCCTGATTGTCTTGGGCATCATGTGGGTGACGAATCTCTACAACTTCATGGACGGTTCCGACGGGCTCGCGGGAGGAATGACGGCATTCGGTTTCTCGTTTCTGGGAATCGGAGCTTGGATGAGCGGCGACGAGGCTTTGCTGATCGGTTGCGCCATCGTGGCGGCTGCAGGCGCGGCGTTCCTGCTCTTCAATTTTCCTCCGGCGCGGCTCTTCATGGGCGATGCCGGCTCCGTCCCGATCGGCTTCCTCACCGCGGCCTTGTCTCTGGCGGGGTGGCGCGACGGCGACTGGCCGCTCTGGTTTCCAGCGGTGGTTTTCTCGCCTTTCATCGTCGATGCGACTCTGACTCTGCTCAAGCGGGCGGGCGCAGGAGAGCGCATCTGGGAAGCGCACAACAAGCACTACTATCAACGCCTCGTGCGAATGGGCTGGAGCCACCGCAGGACGGCACTCGCCGAATACGCCTTGATGCTCGCCTGCGGGACGACCGCACTTTGGGCGCTGCCCGAGCCGCTTCCCCTGCAGCTGTGCGCCCTCGTCGGGTTGGTAGCGCTGCATGCAGCGCTAGCGTTGTGGGTGGACTACGCGTGGCGGCGCCGTGAGAACAAATCCAATTGAACCCGCTTAAGCCCGGTTACCGAGCTGCACTTGCTTTTGCGCACGACGTGCTGGCTTCCGCCGTTTGCTGGGTCCTTGCGTTCTGGCTGCGCTTCAACCTGGAGATTCCGGGGGATTTTCTTCCGGCGCTCGCCGCCGCAGTGACGGCGGCCGTTCCTCTACACGCGCTGATATTCTGGTCCCTTGGCCTGTACCGCGGCAGCTGGCGCTACGCGAGTTTGCCCGACCTGAAGCGCATAGGGTTCGCTTGCGTGATCGGAGCGCTCGCAGTGCCCGCCCTGCTTGCGTTCTTTCGCGCCGATCTCAACGTGCCGCGGTCCACTTTCATCCTCGCGCCTTTTCTGCTTGCCGCGATCATGTCGGGCAGCCGGATCGCCTATCGCGCCTGGAAGGAGCGCGCCCTGTACGGCCACATACACCTCACCGGCGAGCCGGTGCTCGTGATCGGCGCCGGCGACATTACCGTCAATCTGCTGCGGGAGATGGAACGCTCCAGCCAGTGGCGCGCGGTCGGCATACTCGACGATGACCCGGCTTGGCATGGGCAGGTCCTTCTGGGCGTGAAGGTTCTTGGGGGACTCGGCGAGGTCGTCCGCTGGGCGCAGCAGTTGGAGTCCCGCCACGCGATCATCTCGCTGCCGGCATCGTCGTCAGGGGTGCGCAGGCGTGCAGCGGAACTCGCCGGCGCCGCGGGGCTGACGGTCCTCACCGTCCCTTCCTACGACGACTTGCTGTCGGGCAAGGTCACCGTATCGCAAATCCGCCGCATCGAACTGGAAGACCTGCTCGGCCGCGATCAGGTGGTGCTCGACGACGGCGGCTTGCATGAGCTGCTCACGGGCAAGGTCGTGATGGTCACGGGGGCCGGCGGCTCGATCGGCGCGGAGCTGTGCCGTCAGATCGCCCGATTCGAACCGGCTCTCCTGGTGCTGTTCGAGCTGAGCGAGTATGCGCTGTACTGCATCGAACAAGAATTCGCGAGCACGAAAACCCCCGTAGTCGCGGTCATCGGGGACGTGCGCAATATCGGTCGCTTAGAAGCGATTTTTTCCCGGTTCAGTCCGGCGGTCGTGTTCCACGCCGCCGCCTACAAACACGTTCCGCTAATGGAAGTCGATAACGCGTGGGAGGCAGTGCAAAACAACGTCCTCGGGACCTTGCGTCTGGCGCGTGTCGCGCGCGATCACCGCTGCGAGAAATTCGTCATGGTGTCGACCGACAAGGCGGTGAACCCGACCAACGTCATGGGCGCCACGAAGCGCCTGTCCGAGCAGATCTGCCGGGAGATGCAGCGCCCCGGCGGCGCGCGTTTCGTCGTAGTCCGATTCGGAAACGTCCTTGGCAGCACGGGCAGTGTCATTCCCAAGTTTCGCGAGCAGATCGCCCGCGGTGGGCCCGTCACGGTCACGCACCCCGAAGTGACGCGCTATTTCATGTCTATTTCCGAGGCCGCCCAGCTCGTCCTGCAAGCCGGATGGATGGGCCGGGGCGGGGAAATTTTCGTCTTGGAAATGGGCGAACCGGTCAGAATCATCGATCTCGCGCGGGACATGATCCAGCTCTCGGGTTTCAGCGAAGAAGACATCAAGATCGAGTTCACCGGGCTGCGCCCCGGGGAAAAGCTCTACGAGGAATTGCTCTCGGATCGCGAGCGCACTCTCCCCACACCGCATCCGAAGCTGCGCATAGCGAGGGCCGAGGCCGCCCTGGGCGAGGAATGGCTCGCGGGAGTCGAAGCCTGGCTTTCGCAAGCGCACGGCCCCCGCGACGGTGAGGTCAGGCAGGAGTTGGCTCGGCGGGTACCCGAGTATCGGCCCCCGCAACCGGATAATCACCGCATTGTCCAGTCGAAGGGCTGACGAGTGCAGAGAGCAGGTCAAACCGGAGCTACATCCGCTCAACTTCGCGAAACACCTTTTCCATTCGATCGAGCATCGTTTCCACACTCAGATTCGCAGCACAGTACAGGCGCGCCGCGGTCCCGAGCCGCTTGCGCAGCTCCGCATCGCCGAGCGCTTTTTCCAGGCCGCGCCTGAGATCAGCCGCATCTTCGGTCCTGACGAGGATGGCCGTCGTCCCGTTGCGGGCGATCTCGCCGATACCGCCACAGGCCGTCGTAACGCAGGGCAGGCCGCACAACATCGCCTGCACCAGCGCCTGCGGCACACCCTCGTTGGCGTAGGACGGCAGCGCGAACACATCAAGCGACTGCAACCAGGACAGCACGTGTTCCTGGTTTCCGGCGAGCCAGACCCGGTCACCGACGCCGAGCTCGCGGATTTGCGACTCGATGTTGCGCCGCTGCGGCCCGTCGCCGACGATGACCAATCCGACGTCCTCTGGCAGCCGGCTCAAGGCTTCGATCAGATAGCGATGGCCCTTCCAGCTTCGCAGCGTGGCGACGATGCCGACCAGCCGGCGATCGGGCGGGAGGCCGCTGAGGCGCCGCGCCGCGTCGCGGGGACCGGGGATAAAACGAGCCGCGTCGATGCCCGTGGGAATCGAGGTAGTGCGCTCGGGAGCCAGCCCGTTATCGCGGATCAGCTGCAAACGCAGGCTCTCCCCCGTGGTGACTACGTGCTTCGTCGCAGTGCGATAAAGCCAGCGCGTAAGCAGATTCGTCGGTATCGAGGCGGAAATATGCCGCGTGCGCACGATCGCCGGGGCCCGGGCCAGGGTCGCGCATGCGAGCGCAGCGAGCCAGCTGTCGGTCGAGCTGTGAGTATTGATCACGTCCACCGGGTGAGCCTGCAGCCACCCGCGCAGCGCGAAGAAACCGCTCGGGCCCTTCCTCGCGATGGGGAGCGGCACGGCGTCCAGACCCCGTTTGAGCGCCGCTTCGAAAATCGGCGCCTCGCGCGGCGCCGCGAGCGCCACGCTGTGGCCCCGCCCCGAGATCCCTTCGGCCTCGTCGAGGATCCGGATCTCCTGCCCGCCCCATCCCAAGGACGCTTCCGTGTGGAGGATACGCATGCGAGCGGCGACCCGCAGCCCCGGCTCGTTAGGGTTCGACATGTCAGTCTAGATTTGTGGCGCCACTTCTGACAAGGCAAATTTGAGTAGCGCGGCGATCACCGGTTCGGCCTGCACGTCGTACATGCACAGCTGCTCTGCCAATACACATTGCTGCCTCGAACAAGTACTTACCCAGCTTACCCGATGGCCATGCAGACTATGTTTGTCACGACAGGGTAATGCGGGCACATAAAAATATTGTCCTGGTCCAAACAACTTGCCCGCGTCTCCATATAACTCGTTCTGTCCCTGGCCTATCAGCACCACCACTGGAAGACCGAGTGCCTTTGCCAGATGGAGAATGCCCGTGTCTGCCCCGAATACAGCGCGTGCGCGCTCGATCCGTTTGGCCAATCCCAGGAGCGAAGTCTGACCAACCAAGTTGGTCAGCGTGACATGAGGTGGTAGTAACGCAATCAGCCGCGTTGACAGCAATGCATCATCATCGGTGCCCGTCAGCACGGTTTCAACTCCACGCTGATGCAACGCATCAATGACCTGTGCGTACCGTTCCGGCAACCATTGTCTCAGAGGAGAACGTGCCCCGATATGCATCACCACATAGGGCCTGGATATTCTCTGTGGTTCCGGGATGGTGCTGAGATCCAGATAGGGCGGTCTCAAACCCGGAAATTGCAGATCACTCCCCAACAATCTAAGTGAAAGCCAGGATTGATGAGTCAATTCAGGTTTATCGGTCGGGAAAGGAATCATCCGGTCAATCAGATGAGAGTGCCGGCCATGTGGATCATCGAAGCTGACAATTTCCCGTACATTCAATGCGGCCATCAGAGGCAGGTGCTTGGTCTCGAAAGGGACAAAAGCAATGTCGAATTTATTCGGTACCAACGCCGCGATCTCACGCAACTCCATATAAGCAGTTGGCTCGGGTATCACATGACGGACACCTTTGACCTTTTCTGCGAGTGCAAGGTATTCTTTCCTGACGAGCAGCGTTACATTCGCTTGAGGATAGCGCCCACAAACCGCCGCCACCAAAGGCAGGGTCATGATCATGTCGCCAAGAAAAGTCGAGGCGACAATCAGTATTTCTTTTGCTTCACCATGAGCGGGAGGTTTGCGGAAATCTCTCAGGAAAGATTTGACCCCTAGCACGGCTTTGAAGAGTAGATGCCCGGGCGTCAATTTCCCCTGTTTCACCGACCTAAGCTCCTACGCACTTATGGTTCATTGCCACCGGACCACTGACAAGACAAACGCCAGGATCATGTCCCGGCGGACGCAAGGGCCGGGACGACGCCTGCGTCCGGATGGAACTGCAAGCGGTACAGCCGGGCATAGGCCCCGTTGGCTGCGAGAAGGTCCGCGTGCGTTCCAGATTCCACAACGCGCCCTTGGTCGAGCACGAGAATGCGGTCGGCATTCTGAATGGTCGAGAACCGGTGCGCGATGACGAGCGTCGTGCGGCCCTTGATGAGCACGTCGAGCGCCTCCTGGATATGGCGTTCGGATTCGCTGTCCAGAGCGGATGTCGCCTCGTCCAGGATCAGCACCGGCGCATCTTTCAGAAACGCGCGCGCGATCGCGAGCCGTTGCCGCTGTCCGCCGGACAGGCGTACGCCGTTCTCCCCGATCAAGGTGGCAAGCCCTTCGGGCATCTCACCGATGAACTGCATCGCGTGGGCGGCTTCGGCGGCGCGGACGATATCCGCTTCACGCGTTCCCGCGAGGCGGCCATAGGCGATGTTGGCGGCGACGCTGTCGTTGAACAGAATGATGTCCTGGCTCACGAGCGCGATGTTCGCGCGCAGGCTCGCGAGCTTGAGCGTCGCGACGTCGATGCCGTCGAGCAGGATTTGCCCAGAATCGGGCGTGTAGAAGCGCGGCAACAGATTGGCGAGCGTGGACTTGCCGGCACCGGAGGCTCCGACCAGGGCCACCGTCTCGCCTGCGCCGATCGAGAACGTCACGCGATCCACGGCCGGGCGCGCGCCCCCCGGATAGCTGAAGCCCACGTTCCTAAACTCGATTCTGCCTTTCGCGCGGCCGATCTCGTGAATCCCGGTATCGGCCTCGGGCAGCTCGTCGATCACGCGAAACACGCTTTCCGCGGCGGCGAGCCCCTGCTGCAAGGTCTGATTGACGCCGGTCAGCCTGCGCAGCGGCGGAAACACCAGCAGCAACGCGGTGAGAAACGATACGAATCCCCCCACGGTCGTCTCGTCTGCGGCCGCCTGACGTGCCGCGAGATAGACGATGAGCGCGAGCGCGATCGTTACGACGATTTGCACCAGGGGAGTGTTGGCGGCGGCGGCGGCGGTCACCTTCATGTTGAAGCGGCGCACTTTGTTCGCCCCTGCGTCGAAACGTTTCGCCTCGTAATCCTGCCCTCCGAACACTTTGACCACGCGATGACAGCCGATCGATTCCTCAAGCGCATGGTTGAGGTCGCCCATTGCTGCCTGCTCGGCCCGGCTCATGGCGCGCAGCCGCTTCGAGAATGCCCGCGTGATGGCGACGGCGGGCGGCCCTACCAGGAGCGCCACCAGAGTCAGTTTCCAGTTGAGCCAGAAAAGCCAGGCGAGCAGCCCCGCGATGGTGAGCGAGTCGTGCAACAGCACCGAGACCACGCTGGTCGCGGCTCCGGTCACCCGCAGTACATCGAACGTGAACTTGGAGATGAGGGTTCCGGAGCTGTGGTTGTCGTAGTAGTGCGTCGGCAGTCGCACGAGATTGGCGAACATTGCGTTGCGGAGATCCATCACGATCTTGGTCGCCACCCAGCCGATCGCATAACTGGAGAGGTACGACGCGAAACCTCGCACGACGAACAGGGCGACGATCAAGACCGGCAACCAAGCGAGCAGGCCGCCTTCCTTTTGCACGAAGCTGCCGTCAAGGAGCGGCTTGAGGAGCGCGGGAAAAGCGGGCTCGGTCGCCGCCATCACCACCATTCCAGCGATCGACAGCGCGAACGGCACCCAGTAAGGCTTAACGTAGCGGAGGAGGCGTAGGTAAAGCTGCAGGCTATTGGCGTTAGACGATGCCATGGCCGGGCCGGAAAAACCAGAATTATAACTGACTCCCCTCTCCTCCCGGAGGCTCGGACAGGCGAGCGGCGGGTTTTTCAGCCGGGCGCGAGGCTCCGATAGAGCGCCAAGAGACGCTCGGCCATGGATTGGAGGCTGAACCCCTCGACGCGTTCGCGTGCTCTGCGTCCCATCTCGCGGGCCGTGAGTACATCCAGTCGAGCGAGTCGGTCGGCAAGCGTATCGACCGCGAGGGCCTCGACAACAAAGCCATTCACGCCTTCGTCGATCAGCTCTGCCGTGCCACACTGTGGCGTGGTGACGGCGGGCAAGCCACAAGCCATCGCCTCGAGCGCCGCGTTGGGAAATGGATCGTAGAGGCTCGGCAGCACGAAGCTGTCGGCTGCAGCGTACCAAGGGCGCACGTCTTCCTGGGCGCCTGCAAAATGCACGCGTGATGCGATCCCGCACGAGCTCGCCAGTCGCTCCGCGCGGGCCTGCGCCTTGTCCCGACCGATCACGACGAGGTGCGAGTCCCGACGCCGGGAACGGGCAAACGCCTCGATCAGGGGAAACATGCCCTTGCGCTCGAATCCGGCACCGACAAAGAGGTGCACGGGCGCCTCACGCGGAATGCCTAACTTCTCTCGGATCGGTAGGCGATGCGCCTCGCGCAGCCGCGGATGGAACGCTTCCAGATCGATGCCGTTGTAGATGACGTGGAGCTTCGCCTCCGAGATCCCGAAATGCGCGCGGATTTCGTCCCTGACCATGCGCGAATTGCAGATCACGGCACGCAGGCGCGGGCTCGCGAAAAGGCGCCGCTCTGCGGCGAGAACGTAGCGATGATACGGATTGAGCACGAGACCGACCCGGCCGAACGGGCCGAGGATCGCGCGGCGGTTGTGCAGCCACTGCGCGTGCACCCCGTCGCCCGCGCGGTAGATGTCACAACAGGCGATGCGTTCGTGCGATTGCACGAAATCGAACGGGCGGCGGGCGATCTCACGGCACACCGCGCGCGCGAAGCTCCAGTCGCGCCACACGCGGCCGACGTGAAACGGATCGCAGCGAACCACGCTCCCGGGGTCGCCGATCCACTCACGCGCCAGCACGGTCACCGTCACGCCTTGCTCGCCGAGCGCGGCTAGCGCCCGTTCGATGAAGCGTTCGGCGCCCCCGTAAGCGCTGTAGCGCTGCCGCACCAAGGCGAGGCGCATGCGCTCTAGCTCCGCGCGAGCTCGAGCCGCCCGCACAAGGCGCGAACGCCCTCGAGCACGTGGGGGCCTTGCCCGTGGAGCTGATCCGGATCGATTGCGTATATCCTGCGATTTCGAACCGCCGGAACCAATTCAAGACCCTTCCAAGCCTGGGGCGCCTCGCTCCCGAAGCCGCTCGTGACGATCACCTCGGGCCGCGCGTCGAGGATCTGCTCGCGGGAAACGAGCGGGGTGAGCGTCTTTGCGGCGGCAAAAACGTTGCGCCCGCCGCAGAGGCGCAGCGCATCGCTGATCAGGTGCGCGCCGTTCACGGTGAGCAAAGGCTTGTGCCAAATCTCCAGAAACACCGCGACGCGGCGCTCCACGGCGTGGCGCTTCCGCAAGTCCGCGATTTCATTTTCGAACTGCCGTGCACGTGCTTCGGCGACGTCCACGCTGCCGGACAGCGCGCCGACGACGCGAACGACGCGGGGAATATCGGCAAGGGTGCGCGCCTCGGTGACGAAAACCCGCATACCGATACGCTCCAGACGATCGATCTGCAGCGTCGAATTGCCGCTTCGCCAGGCGAGTACGAGATCCGGCCGCAACGCGATCAGGCGCTCGATGTCGACCCGGCCGTGACTTGCCACGACCGGCAGGCGCTCCGCGCCGGCCGGATGGCGGCTGAAGCTCGAGACCGCGGCGAGCTTTGCCCCGGCGCCCGCGGCGAAGGCGATCTCCGCCAGATGCGGCGCGAGCGCGACGATTCGCCACGCCGGCCGCGCGAGCGAAATCGTGACGCCGCGGTCATCGGTCGCTTGCAGCGCGTGCGCGACCGCCGACACGGCGGCAAAGACCGCGAACGCGATCACCCGGATCATCGCGTGAGCAGCGAATCGACCGCGGTCAACGCCGCCTCCACCGGAAGCCGGGTGAGGCACTCGCTCACCTTGCCGCCGCCGCATCCGTCGTTCCCGCAGGGGCGGCAGGGATGCTCGCCGGAGGCGACGATGCGATGCGACACACGCCAGGGCCCCCATTCGACCTCGCCGCTCGGGCCGAAGAGCACCACCACCGGCGTTTGCATGGCGGCGGCGATGTGCATGGGGGCGGAATCGACGCCGATGAAGAGCTTGGCGCGGGCGCTGAGCGCCGCGAGCTGCTTGAGCGTGAGCTTTCCGGAGAAGTCGATGATCGGCGCGCTCGTGTGCTTGCAGATCGCGGCAATCAGCTCGAGTTCCCGCTCTTCGGGCGCCGCGGTGAGCGCGATCCGCTCGCCGCGCCCTGCCAGTGCGTCGACGAGTGCCGCCGCACGCTCCGGCGGCCAGCACTTGAACTGCCAGCGCGACCCCGGGTGGAAATGAATGAAGCTTCGGACGGCGAGACCTTGCCCGGCAAGGAGGGCCTCCACGCTGCGCTCCGAGTCCTCGCCCGGCACCAGCACGAGCCTGCGCTCGTCTTCACCGGGCTGGATGCCGATCCGCCGGAGCGCGTCGAGATTGATCTCCACCCGGTGGCGCCTCGCGTGAGGAGGGAGCGGAACGAGATGCGAGAAGCTCTTCTTCCAAAGCCGCGGCTTGCGGGCGAAGTCGTGGGCCACGGCGTAACGCGCACCAAGCGCGTGCGCGAGCCACGCCCCCCGCGGATGCTCGGAAAGATGCACCACGAGATCGTAGGCGCGCCCGCGCAGCGCGTTGAACAGCCGCCATTCGCGGACAAGACGCGTGAACGCACCCAACTCCTTCCAATCGCGCCTCACCACGTGGACCTGCGAGATCGCCGGGTGCAGGTCGAGCATCTCGCGGGTCTCGGCGTAGACAAGGGCGTCGATCTCCAGAGCGGGCGCGCGGTTCTTGAGGACGGTGAACACGGGCGATGTCAGCAGCACGTCGCCGTGGTGGCGCAGCTGGATCACCAGCGCGCGCCGCAGTCCGGTAACGTCGATCGCGTCGGCAGGGCCATAGCGCATGTCGCGCACATTAGCAGAGAACCCGTGGCGGGCCAAAGATCGGCAGCGTTACGAACTCTCGCGTCAGTGCATCCTACAATCTGTATTCCGCCGTCAGGAGGAAGGTCTGGTCCGGTTGCGGATAGGCGTTGAAAGAAGTCCCGGCTCCGTTTCGAATGGCGTAGCTGTAGTACAGCTTGTTGAACAGATTGTTTACAGCGACTCCCACTGTCAGCCGGCCCGCCGTTTGCGTGAGCTTGACGTCAACGACGGTGTACGCAGGCATGAGGCTGGGAAAGCTGTTGGTCTGGTCGTTATCGTAGTACTGCGTGCCGACGTAACGCGCCACTCCGCTGAACCGGGTTTTCGGAGCGAGCTGCCAGGCGAAGCCTGCGTTCGTTTTTACGCGTGGAACCAGGGGTATGACGTTGCCGCTGACATCGACGCTGCCGATCGCACCGTCACGAAAGCGCGCGGCGGTCAGGGAAACGTTCGCGAACAGCGAGACCGCCGGGGAAATCGCAGCTGAAACATCGAGCTCAATACCTTGTCGGCGTGTGGGAGGCAGGTTGATATTGGAGAACGTAGGAGCGAAGAAGTAGATCTCGTTAGAAAGATGCATCGCGAACGCGCTCGCGCGCAACCGCAACGTCGCGGTGCGATATTCAGTACCCAATTCGTAGTCGCGCGAGGTCTGCGGTTCGAGGAGCGTCACGATCGGGTCGAAGGCCGGTCCGCCAAATTGGCTGTAGACCTCGTCTACCGTCGAAAGGCGAAAGCTTTGGCCGACGCGACCGTAGACCGAGGTGGTGGCAGTCAGCTGCTGTCGTAGCGCGATCTCCCAGGCCAGCGGGGTGCTGGTCTTGCTCCCGCTCGCATAGGCAGCAGGGTTGAAGGCATCCTGCGCAGCGATGGTGGTCCGCTGCCAGCGCACGCCAAGAGTGAGTTTGGTCCCTTCGCTCAACGCGGAGTGGTGCTGCGCAAAGAAAGCCTGATCGCGCTGAGTGGCGTTGACATGCGCGGAAGGACTGCTCGGTGTCGGAGGAGTGTCAAGCGACTCGCGACTGGGGGCACGGCGCGACAGGTAATCCCAGTAGTCGAGGTCGACCCCGACGATGACGCTGTTCTGAAGCCCTAGCGCGGCGTAAGGCACTTTCAATCGCGGAGTGAACGACCAGACCGTGGAATGCGTGTCCGTGTAGGTATCGGCGACAAATCCGGAATAGTCCTTGAGAAGGGAAGTCCGCGTCGTGTCGCGATAGCCGAGTTCCGCTGCGAACTGTCCGAATCCGAAGTCGTGGCTCCCCGCCAGGGCCACGCGCGCACCGTCCCGTGTGGCAAAATCCCCGGGAGTTGACGCGCCGCGCCTATCAGTCTCGAGCTCCGCAGCCGTGCGCGCGCCCGGAAGTCTGAGATTCTGCCTGTCCAGATCGAGCTTGAGCGCGAGATCCCCCTGGGGCCCGAACAGGCGCACGCTGCTGCTCGCGTTTTTCTGCTCGACACGGTTGTTTGCGCGATAGTTGTCCGAGGCGTAGTCGTTCGCAAACACATTGAACCCGATCTTTTGACCTGCGACGCTCGCCCCGGCACGAACCTCGTTGGTGCCGTAGGTTCCCACCGAACCGCCGAGGGCCGCCGCGCTCGCGCCCGGCGGAGGCGTTCTAGTGATGATGTTGATGGTTCCACCGGTCGTGCCGCCTCCATAGAGCACGGACCCGGAGCCGTGAAGGATCTCGATGCGCTCGATGCTGTCCAGCGGAATCGCCGTCCAGCCAATTGTCGTAAGCTCGATCTCATTCAGCCGTTGGCCATTCAGCAACACAAGGGTGTTCTGGTCCCCGGTCATACCGAAGCCGCGCATGTCGATCTGCCAGTCCGGCCCGCCGGTGTTGTCCCGCGTGAGGATCCCCGCTTCCTGCGACAACAACTGGGGTAGCGTTTTCGCGGCGCTCTCCCGGATCTGCTTGGCGGTGATGACCGTCATGCCTATTGGGGCTTCGAGCCGGCTTTCTGGAAAACGTGTCGCGGTAACGACGACGGCGGGCTCTTCCGGACTTTGCGCAAGCGCGGACGGCGCCGCGACCGCGATGAGCGCGGCAATGATGGATCGTTTCAAGGTTTCCTCCCTCGGCATGCGTCCCCGCGTGCCGAACTCTCGTTGCGAGAGGAAATGCACTAAACGAAGCGCTCCGGTTTCCCACCGCGCCCCGCGGCATTTCCCACCATCGGTCGAGGCCGGTCTCCGGGCTTGTGGGATCGGTGCGTATCGCCTTCCCGGGAGCTTGCGCTCCCAGTGGCAGAGCCTCGAGTCGGACACGACGCGCCCGACTCGGGCTGCTGGTTGATACGCCCGCGCCACTTACCGTTGCGGGGGCAGCAGAGGACTTGGAAGGAGTCGGGATCCCGGATTCAGGCAGGGGCGAACCCCTCTGAATCCTCGATCCGAATCCGCTTCCGCACCTCTTTCCCGTTTCACCCCGGCGCGAGGCACGCGCCGGGACACCTCGAACGAGCGCGTTGATTGTACAACACAAGTCGCGGGGCTCCACCTCGCGGTGGCATCGGGAATCTACATTGAAAACGAATCCTTACACCTTGACCTAACAGGATTTTCCAAACTATAGTGTGCCGATGGACGCGGAATTGGCCACTCTCGAGGAAAAAATTCGCCAAGCGGCACGACTGTGCCAGCGGCTGCGCGACGAAAACCGGGGGCTTCGCCAACAACTGGCCGCATTGCAGGGCGACAAACGGCAGCTCGCCGAGAAGATCGATGGAGCGCGCAGTCGACTCGAGACCCTGCTCAAGCAGATTCCCGAATAACGTCCCGGATGAATCAGAAATCCAAGACCCTTGATGTCACCATCATGGGCAGGACCTATAAGGTCGCGTGTTCGGATGAGGAGCGCAACGCGCTTCTCTCGGCGGTGGCTTATCTCGATCGGAAGATGAGCGAAATCAAGAGCGCAGGCCGGGTGGCGAGCGCTGAGCGCATCGCCGTCATGGCCGCGCTCAACATCACCCACGAGCTGCTCAACTCCAGAAACAACGCGAGCGGCTTTGACATAGAGGGGCTCAGGCGTAGAATGGCCGCAATGGAGGCGACGCTCGATCAGGCCCTCGCTCCGTAGGAGCGACGGCGTCAGAAAAGCTCGGGCGGTGCCCTAGGAATTGTCCCCTGCGGTGTACGCCAAGACCCGGAAAATTCTTGAACCAACAGCTTGAATTGGGTTGCTGACCCAAGTGTCACTGTTGTGCGCGTCCCTAGTCGGATGTACCTGATGTGACCGGAAGGCGACCACCTTGAATCGAAAGGTTCAGGAATCGGTTCTAGCGGCACCAGCGGGGGACTCCAAATAACGAAAAAGCAGGAGCAACAAATGAAAACGCAGGCGCCTGCCTGCGTTTTCGTTTGATGAGCCTTGAATTGAAGCTTTTCGACCATGCCATACTGGTTGATGAAATCCGAACCCGACGAGTTCAGCATAGACGACCTCGCCGCGGCTCCGAGCAAGACCACGGCCTGGTTCGGGGTGCGCAACTACCAGGCACGCAACTTCATGCTCAAGCAGATGCAGATCGGCGACAAGGTCTTCTTCTATCACTCAAGCTGCCCTGAGCCCGGCATCGCAGGCATCGCGGAAGTTTCGTCGGGGGCGTATCGCGATGCAAGCCAGTTCGACCGGAAAAGTCCCTACTTCGACGCCGAGTCAAAGCGCGATTCGCCCCGCTGGTTCAACGTCGACGTGCGCTTCGTCCGCAAGACCCGACTGGTCGGCCTCGCCGAGCTGCGCGGCCACCGCGAGCTGTCCAAGATGCGCACTCTCGCGCGCGGTAACCGTCTTTCCATCACCCCGGTGAGCGCGGACGAGTGGGAATTCATCACTCGCCGTTTGATGAAGCTCTGAGCCGATGCCTGCGCTGCAGAACGACACCCTGATACGGGCGCTCTTCAGGCAGCCGACCGCGTACACGCCGGTATGGCTGATGCGCCAAGCGGGGCGCTACCTTCCCGAATACAACGAGACGCGACGCCGCGCGGGGAGCTTCCTCGCCCTGTGCAAAACGCCCTCGCTCGCGGCTGAAGTGACGCTGCAGCCCCTCGAGCGGTTTCCCCTGGATGCGGCGATCCTGTTCTCGGACATTCTCACCATTCCTGACGCGATGGGATTGGGACTTTACTTCGCAGAGGGAGAGGGGCCGCGCTTCGAGCGGCCGCTACGCGACGAGGCGTCGATCGCGAAACTCGCCGCACCCGACCCGAGCGAGAGCTTGCGCTACGTCACCGACGCGATCGGCGAGGTCCTACGCACCCTGGCCGGCAAAGTCCCTCTCATCGGGTTCTCTGGCAGCCCTTACACGCTCGCCTGCTACATGGTGGAGGGGCAGGCGAGCGACGACTGGCGCAACGTGAAGCTCATGCTGCACGAGCATCCCGACCTTCTTCATCGCCTTCTTGAGACCAATACCCGGGCCGTCGCGGCCCTGTTGAACGCGCAGATCGAGGCGGGCGTGAACGTGGTGATGATCTTCGACACATGGGGCGGCAGCCTTTCAGCGGCGTCGTACAGGGAGTTCTCGCTCGAATACATCCAGAGGGTGTTGTCCCAAGTCAAGCGCGGCTCAGGTGCGGCGCGGGTCCCGGTCATCGTCTTCACCAAGGGCGGAGCGCCTTGGCTTGAGCGGATCGCCGCAATTGGATGCGATTGCGTCGGTCTGGACTGGAGCATCGACCTCGGAGATGCGCGCCGGAGGATCGGTGCCGGCACCGCGCTCCAGGGCAATCTCGATCCCGCGGTGCTGCTGGCCTCGCCCGAAGTCATCCGTCGCGAGGTTCAGAAGGCGCTCGAGTCCTTCGGGAGTGGACCTGGCCACGTATTCAATCTTGGTCATGGCGTTCCGCAGTTCACGCCTCCGGAAAATGTGGCTGCCCTGGTCGCCGCAGTGCGAGAATTGAGCCCGAAATTTCACTGACGGGCAGGAAAAACGCTGTCTTGCGCGTGGGTCGCGCCAAACGACTTATACACAGTACTGCCCGAAAAGCCCCGTCTGGCGCGGCGTTCCGAGGACTTGCCCGGAGAGGTCTGCAATCCGCTGATTCATCAGTTTATTTCAATGCGCTCGCATTTTGAGCAGCGATAAAATCTCCTTGCGGAAGTGTGAGTTACAGTAGCGTGAAAGCCTTATTCACACTGTTACTCACAAATTCTGTGAAAAACCCTGAAAACCTCATACAACCAAGCACTTTACCGAAGTGGCTGAAGAATTCACTTGAGTAGTGAGTACAGCACTCGAATTATCTGAATGATCATCCTGCGCGTTGCTCTCGATGTGCCGCTGCCGAAGTTGTTCGATTACCGCTCGGAGGATGCGACCCGCGCGGATATCGGCTCTCGGGTGCTCGTTCCGTTCGGAAAAAAGCGCCTGGTCGGCGTGATCTGGGACGTAGCGACGAAATCCAAGGTAACGGATTCCCGACTGCGCTCGATCGAAAAAATCCTGCGAGATGTGGCGCCCCTTCCTCGCGAGTGGCTTGCCCTCGTGGAATTCTGCAGTGGCTACTACCACGGCCCGCTCGGCGAGGTAGCCGCTGCGGCTTTACCGCCGCGGCTGCGTACCGGCAAGACCGTCCCTCTCCCCCAGCGCGACTACGTCCTTACGCCGATCGGCAGGGATGCGCTTGCTGGGACTCCGCCGCGGCACCGGCGCTTGCGCGCGCTGTTGGAGCGGCTCGCGCGGGGCCGGGCATCCGAACTCGACGCACAAGCGAGCGGGAGCCGAAACCTGTTGAGGCGCGGCATCGAAACGGGTTGGATCGCTTCGATCGAGCCGGAGCGATCCGAGCCCCGTTTTGTCCACGCGCACGAACTGACTTCGGAGCAGGGGCAGGCTATTGGTATCTTGCGCTCCGGGCTGGAGAAATTTCGGGTGAGCTTGCTCTTTGGCGTCACGGGCAGTGGCAAGACCGAGATCTATCTCCAGCTGATTGCGGAGGCCCTCGCCCGCGGCAAACAAGTCTTGGTTCTCGTACCCGAGATTGCGCTCACTCCCGCCCTCGAGGCGGCGTTCCGCGACCGATTCCCGGGCGCGTGCATCGTCACGCAGACGAGCGCCATGGTCGAACTGGAGCGCGTCCGCGGATGGCTCCTCGCCCACAGCGGTCGCGCCGACATCGTGCTCGGCACGCGGCTCGCGGTATTCACGCCGCTCCCCCGTCTGGGGCTGGTCGTGGTCGATGAGGAGCAGGATGCCTCGTTCAAGCAACGAGAGGGCGTGCGCTATTCGGCACGCGACCTCGCAATCACGCGTGCACACATCGCCGGCGCATCGGTCATTCTGTGTTCGGCCACTCCCTCGCTGGAAAGCTTCCATCACGCGACCTCGGGTAAATACGAGTTGGTACCCCTCACGCGACGTGCCATCGACCGGGCGGCCCTGCCTGCAATACGCCTGATCGACACGCGGAAGCATCTGTCCCAGGAGGGAATTGTTCCGCCACTTCTCGAGGCGCTCGCGACGCGCCTTGCGCGCGGGGAGCAATCGCTCGTTTTCCTCAATCGCCGCGGCTATGCGCCGGCGCTAGCCTGCCCCGCCTGCGGCTGGGTCAAGGGATGCAGGCGTTGTTCGGCGAACATGGTCGTGCACTTGGCCGCGCAGCGGCTGCGTTGCCACCATTGCGGACTGGCCGAAGGCATTCCGCGTGCCTGTCCGGAATGCGGCAATCCCGACTTGCAAGCGTTTGGACGCGGGACGCAGCGGATCGAACTGCTGCTCGGCGAGAAATTTCCGCAGGCACGGATCCTGCGCGTGGATAGCGACGCCGTGCGCGCGAGAACCAGGCTCGAAGATCTGCTCGAGCGCGCCACCCACGCCGATATCCTCGTAGGCACGCAAATCCTCGCAAAGGGCCACCATTTCGAGCGCTTGACGCTTGCTGGCGTGCTCAACGCCGACAGCGGCTTATTCTCGAGCGACTATCGGGCGAGCGAGCGGACGTTTGCGCAGTTGCAGCAGGTCGCCGGACGCGCCGGGCGCGCGAATCTGCCGGGCGAGGTGTTGATCCAGACGCGCTATCCCGAGCATCCTCTGTACCGGTCGCTCGTGCGCCATGACTACGCGGGGTTTGCAAAGAGCGTGCTTGCGGAGCGCCGGGAGGCCGGGTTTCCACCCTTCGTTTTCGAAGCGGCGCTGCGCGCGGAAAGCACGGACGAGCTTCGCGCGCAGCGCTTCCTTCGGTCGGCCATCGACCAGTCACCGTACCGGAGCGCATCGATCACCGTGTTCGATCCCGTGCCGATGTCGCTCGCGCGACTCGCGGGTGTGGAGCGCGCACAGGTGCTCGTGCAATCGCGCTCTCGGCCGCACCTCCAAGCGTTTCTCGCGGAATGGAGCGACGCCCTCTACCGTATGCCCTCGCACAAAGTGCGCTGGCATCTTGACGTAGACCCGATAGAGTTTTGACCGCCCGCGGAAATCAGGCGGGTTTCTTCGCCGGCTTTTTCGCCTTGCGCGGTCGTGTCTTGCCGTGCGATCCCTTGAAGACCTTGCCGCGGAAAGTGCGTTTATCGCCTTTGCCCAAACTCAACGCTCCCGATCGGAAATTTGAATCAGCCGCTATTGTACCTTCACATCGCGGGTCTGGGCGACGCCCCGGGTATAATACTGAGCATTTCGGCCAATCAATGTCCGCCGAGATCAAGTCCCATATCACCGAGTTGCTTACGCGCGCGCTCGCCAAGGTCGCGCCGCAGCAGCCGGGATCGCTAATTTCTCTGGAACGGCCCAAGCAGTCGCAACACGGCGATTTCTCTTCGCCGCTGGCGATGCAGCTCGCGCGGAAGCTGAAAATACCGCCGGTCGAGACGGCGGAGGCCCTTGTTGAAGCCATTCCGCCTTCGGATTGGGTGACCGCGGAGTTCACGCGTCCGGGCTTCATCAATTTTCGCGTGCACCCGGCTGCAAAGCAGCACACGGCGAAAACCGTAATGGCCGCGGGCGAGCGCTACGGCCGCTCGGACCGCGCGGGCGGTCAATCGGTAATCGTCGAGTTCGTCTCGGCGAATCCCACCGGCCCCCTGCATGTGGGGCACGGGCGACAGGCTGCGCTCGGCGATGCGATCGGGGCGCTACTCGATTCGCAGGGGTGGCGTGTCATGCGTGAGTACTACTACAACGACGCCGGCGCGCAGATCCGCAACCTCGGGCTCTCCGTTCAGGCGCGGATTCGCGAGAAGCTCGGTGTGCCGGCGGAGTTTCCTGCAGACGGCTACCACGGCGACTACGTACGGGAGATCGCCGAAAAATATCTGACCGCGGGAAACAAGGACGGGGAGAACCTCGAAGCCGTGACACGCTTTGCCGTGGCCGAGCTTCGTCGCGAGCAGGATCTCGATCTGCAGGCCTTCGGCGTGCGATTTGACAGCTATTACCTGGAATCCTCGCTCTACGCCGACGGGCGCGTTCAGAAAACGATTCAGGCTCTGATCGATGCGGGCAAGGCCTTCGAGCAGGACGGCGCGCTGTGGCTCAGGACCACCGAGTACGGCGACGACAAGGACCGTGTGATGCGTAAGTCCGACGGCGAATACACCTACTTCGTTCCCGACGTCGCCTACCACTTGACCAAGTGGGAGCGCGGCTTCACCCGCGCCATCAACATCCAGGGTTCCGACCACCACAGCACGATGACGCGAGTGCGCGCCGGGCTGCAGGCCGCGACTTCGAAGTGGGAGCGCGGTATTCCGCGAGACTATCCCGACTACGTGCTCCACAAGATGGTCACGGTCATGAAAGGCGGCGAGGAGATGAAGATCTCCAAACGCGCCGGCTCCTACGTTACGCTTCGCGAGCTGATCGACGAGGTCGGACGGGACGCGGTTCGGTTCTTCCTCCTTTCGCGCAAGGCCGATGCGGAGTTCGTGTTCGACATCGATCTCGCCAAGTCGCAATCGGAGGAGAATCCCGTCTACTATGTCCAGATGGCGCACGCGCGCATTTGCTCGGTGCTCGAGCAAAGGAAGGCGCTGTTCGGCGGCCCGGATCCGGATCTCGCGGCCGCCGATCTCGTGCCCCTCACCGGAGCTCGCGAGCTGGCGTTACTGCAGCGATTGGGCGAATATCCTGAGGTGCTCGAAAACGCGGCTGCCGAGCTCGCTCCGCACCAGATTGTTTTTTACCTGCGCGAGCTGGCGGGTGAATTTCACAGTTACTATAATGCCGAACGCATACTGGTCGCCGAGGCGCGGCTGCGATCGGCGCGTCTCGCTCTGTGCCTTGCCGTGGGCCAAGTGCTTCGCAACGGGCTTTCGTTGCTGGGCGTCAGCCAGCCCGAGAAAATGTGATGCCTTACCTCTATGAGCTTCGACTATAAGCAAGTGCCCCGATCCAGACCGGACTTCTCCGGTAATTTTGTGATCGGCCTTTTTTTCGGTTTTCTGCTGGGCCTGGGCGTAGCGGCCGGAATCGCGATCTATTTCTTCAAGACACCCATTCCATTCGCCGACAGGCCGCGGGCGCCGGATAAAGCTCCGCTCGTCGATCAGAAACTGCCCGAGCCGCCCAAGTCAGCCAAGGCAGAGGACAAGCCTCGCTTCGATTTCTACCGGATCCTCCCCGGACGAGAAGAGCCGGTCACCGAACGCCAGATGCGGGAAGCGGCCAAGCAAGCCGGCAAGCCCGGCGCACCCAAGGACAGCTATTTCCTTCAAGCCGGCTCATTCCAGAACCCGGCCGACGCGGACAACCTCAAGGCAAGGCTGGCGTTGATGGGCCTGGAAGCGAGCGTTGAGCCGGCCAATCTCGCCGAAAAGGGCGTGTGGTATCGAGTGCGGCTCGGGCCGTACACGCGCGTGGACGAGATCAACCGCGTCCGGCAGCAGCTCACGCAGAACGGAGTGGACGCGTCGCTGGTCAAAATTACCGATGTTGCCAAGAATTGAATCAGCACCCCAAGGAGAAGCCCCATGTTTTTTCGTCTGCTGAGCGTCTTTCCCGGCCTGTTCCTCGCCTTTGCCGCGTACGCTCAGGGTTCGCCCGTCGAGGGCGTCGATTACATCGAATTGAAGCCACCACAGGCGGTCGAGTCCCCGGGCAAGGTCGAAGTGCTCGAGTTTTTCTGGTACCGCTGCCCGCATTGCTACTCGCTGGAGCCCGACCTCGAAGCCTGGGCGAAGCGGCTGCCGCGCGATGTGCAGTTCAGGCGCATCCCGGGAATTCTGAACGACGAGTGGGGGGTCGATGCCCGGATTTTCTATACGCTGGAAGCCATCGGGGAGCTCGAGCGGCTGCATAGACCTTTGTTCGACGCAGTCCACCCGCCGGGCGGCTTTAGGCTGGGCGGTGATGCCTACGCCAAATGGGCAGCGGACTGGCTCGCCAAGCGGAAAGTGGACATGGCCAAATACGACGCTGCCTTCCGCTCGTTTACGGTCGAAACCAAGCTGCGCCGCGCGAAGCAGATGGGCATAGCCTACCGCCTCGACGGAGTCCCAGCTCTCACGGTGCAGGGCCGCTACGTGGTCGTCGCGGCTACGTCGCCCAAGGCGATGCTCGCCACCACTGACTTTCTCATTGGGGAAGCCCGCAAGCAACTCGCAAAAGCAAAGCCCTAGCGTGGCGGGCCTTGCGTCCGAGCGAATGGAGCCGCGAGGCCGCTTGGAGAAGTGGTTGTTCGCGTCGGCGTTCGCTCTGCTCGCCGGCGCCGCATCGGCCCAGATCCAGCTGGGGCGCGAATTTCAGCGCATCGAACCCCAGCGTCCGGTCGCCGCGGATGGACGCATCGAGGTGATCGAATTCTTCTACTACGGCTGCCCGGTCTGCTATGAAACCCAGCCGTTTCTTTCCCGCTGGCTCAGCACTGCGCCTGAATACGTCGCAATCCGTCGCGTGCCGGCGCTTTCCACGAAAGCATGGGAACCTTTCGCGAAACTGTTCTACACCCTCGAAACGCTGGGACAGGTCGGCCGGCTTCACGGCTCTGTCTACGACCATTTTCACTTCGAAAACGTAGCGCTCAATGACGAGAAAATCATGGCCGACTGGGTGGCGCGTAATGGGATCGAGCGGCAGAAGTTCGTGGAGGTTTACGGCTCATCGGGAGTCGCTGCCAAGGTCGCGCAAGGGCGCGAGCTGCTGAAGGCCTACGATGTGCGCGGGGTGCCGACATTCATCGTCGACGGCAAGTTCCTTACTTCGGCGCGCCTGGCGGGCGGCACCGAACAGGTCATCCAGGTGGTCGACCATCTGGTGAAGCTCGCGCGCGAAGAACGCCTCCGATAAGCGCCGCGCTGCCTTCCGGTGTCACCCCGTCCCAAGGTCTTCATCACCGGCGCATCGAGCGGGATCGGCGCCGCACTCGCAGCGCACTACGCGCGCCAGGGAGCGGTGCTCGGCTTGTGCGCAAGGCGGCTAGTCCCAACACAGGCGCTCTTCTCGAGCTTGCTCTGCCCCGGGTCCTGCTATCAAGTGGACGTGACCGACGCCACCAGCCTGCAGGCCGCGGCGGCGGCGTTTACAGAGCGCTTCGGAGTGCCCGACATCGTGATCGCGAATGCGGGCATCAGCGTCGGCACCTCCACCGAGAATCCGGAGGACCTACCCCCCTTCCGCAAGATCATGGACACCAACGTGTTCGGAATGGCCGTGACGCTTCAGCCGTTTGTTGCGCCGATGCGTGCACGTGGTAGCGGCACGCTGGTCGGCATCGCGAGCGTCGCCGGCTTTCGCGGGCTGCCCGGCGGAGGTGCTTACAGCGCTTCCAAATCGGCGGTAATCACGTACCTAGAGAGTCTACGCGTGGAGCTTCGTGACTCAGGCGTGGCCGTGGTCACGATCTGTCCCGGCTATATCCGCACCGCGATGACCGCGTCGAACCGCTACCGGATGCCGTTCATCATCGACGCGGACGAAGCGGCGCGGCGCTTTGCCCGAGCCATCGCCAAAAGGCGCCGCTTCACGGTCATTCCCTGGCAGATGGCGCTAGTATCCTTTGCGCTTCGCCATCTGCCGCGCTGGCTGTTCGACCGGCTGTTCGCGCGCGCGCCGCGAAAAGCGCGCGGTCTCCCTTTGTGAGCGGGCCGGAGGCGAGACTCGTCGACGCCGTGGGCACGCTGCACAGGCCGGCGCGCCGCGAGGCGCGCATCGTGAGTCTGGTACCCAGCGTTACGGAGCTTGTCTGCGATCTCGGACTCGCGGCACAACTCGTGGGCCGAACCGGCTTCTGTGTGCATCCCCGCGAGGTCGTTCGCCGGATCCCAAAAGTCGGCGGCACCAAGGATGTCGATCTCGACAAGCTGCGCGCGTTGCGGGCCACCCACGTCATCCTCAATGTCGACGAGAACAGGCAGGAGGACGCTCGCGCGCTCGCTGAGTTCGTTCCCGAGCTGATTGTCACGCATCCGCTCGCGCCCATCGACAATCTGGCGCTCTACCGGCTGATCGGCGGAATATTCGGGCGAGAGGATCAAGCCGAAGCGCTGTGCGGCGAATTCGAAGCAGCGTACGCGGCGCTGCATTCGGCGGCGCGCGGATTTCCGCTGGATCGCGTGCTCTACCTGATATGGAAAAATCCCTGGATGACGGTGTCGCGCGATACCTACGTTTCGCGGATGCTCGCCCTCGTGAAATGGGAAACCGTCCCGGCGGAGTGCAGCGATCGCTACCCTGAGATCGAGCTCAACAGCGGGGTACTCGACGGAGTCGACGCGGTGCTACTGTCGAGCGAACCGTACCTCTTCCGCGAGGCGCATGTCTCCGAGCTGCGCGCTGAGTCGTTCATGCGGGAGAAGAACATCGCTCTCATCGATGGAGAGATGACCGCTTGGTATGGCAGCCGCGCCATCGAGGGATTGCGGTATCTGCGGCGATTCCGCGAGAGGCTCGATCGCGCCGCCGGATAATTCCGGCTCAGGCGGGAACGCTCACATAAGACCCCGGAGCATCCTCGAGGGCTTGCAGTGCTCCCGCGCCCGGAACGCGGGCCGGTGCGCGGCCGGGCCCGTTCAGGCCGGCCACCCATGTCTGCCAGTCAATCCACCACGAACCTTCGCTCCGGCTCGCCCCCGCCTGCCACTCGTCGGCCGATTCGGGGAGCTGGAATCCGGTCCAGTAGCCGTATTTTTTCGCCGACGGCGGATTCACGATGCCGGCGACATGCCCCGAGCCTCCGAGCACGAACCGCGTGGGCCCGGAGAGGAGGCGCGCGCCCTTGTATGTCGATTTCCACGGCGCAATGTGGTCCTCGAGGGTGGAAACGAAATAGGCCGGAATCGCGATTTTCCCGAGGTCGATCGGAACGCCTCCCAGCGTGATGCCGCCGGGATCCTTGAGCCGGTTGGCGAGGTACATCTCGCGCAGGTAGAAGCTGTGCATCTTCGCCGGCATGCGCGTGGAATCGGAATTCCAGTAAAGGAGGTCGAAGGGGAAGGGATCCTTCCCGAGCAGGTAATTGTTGACGACGAACGACCACACTAGGTCGTTCGCGCGCAGCATGTTGAAGGTGGCCGCCATCTCGGAGCCCTCGAGGTAGCCGCGCTCGTTCATGCGCCGTTCCAGGTTATCGACCTGGGCCTCGTCGATGAACACCCCGAGCTCGCCCGGGATGGAAAAATCGAGCAGCGACGCGAAGAACGTCGCCGAGGCGGCGCGCCGGTCGTTTTTTTGCGCCATCCACGCGAGCGTGGCGCCGAGCAGCGTTCCTCCGAGGCAGTAAGCGATGATGTTGACCCCGCTCTCACCGGTCGCCTGCCCGATCGCGTCGAGCGCCGCAAGCGGCCCCTCGAACATGTAATTCTCGAAGGTCTTGCCGGCATAGCGCCCGTCGGGATTGACCCAGGAGATCACGAACACCGTGTGGCCCTGCTCGACGGCCCAACGGACAAAGGAATTTTTCTCGCGCAGATCGAGGATGTAATACTTGTTGATCCACGGCGGGATCACGAGAAGCGGTCGTTTGAAGACCGTTTCCGTGCTCGGGGCATATTGGATGAGCTGCATCAGCTCGTTCTGGAACACCACCCTGCCGGGGGTCGTGGCGACATTCACCCCGAGCTTGAACGCCTTTTCGTCCGCCATGCGGATGCCGCCGCGCTCGATGTCGGCAAGCAGATTGTTCAAGCCGCGGACCAAATTCTGCCCGCCGGACTGCATAGTCTCGCGCAGCACCTGCGGGTTGGTAAGGGCGAAGTTCGACGGCGACAGCGCGTCCAGATATTGGCGCGTGTAGAAATTCACTTTCTTGCTTGTCTCTTCCGGCAGGCCTTCGACCGACGCCACTGCGTCGTGAAGGTGGCGCGCGGCGATGAGGTAGGATTGCTTGATGTAGTCGAACAGGAACTGCTCTTGCCAGTCCGCCTCGCGAAAGCGCTTGTCGCCCTTGGCAGGAACGGCGACGGGCGCGGCATCCTTTCCCAGCGTGCGCAGCAGGGTCGACTGCCAGAGAGCGACGTGATCCCAGAACATCTTCGTCTGCATCTCCGCGAGCTTCCAGGGCTTGGCCAGCATGCGTGCATAAAGGTCCATGAATGCCCGGGCGATTCCGAATTCGTCGCTGGTGGCGACGCCTGGGACGCCCGCCTGACGCTGCAGAAACTCCCCCATGATGCGGCTGGAGCGCTCCGCCACTTCGGCGAATACTCTCGCGCTCTGGGCGGGATCGGGTGGGGACTGTGTCGCGGGCATATCGCTAGTTTTGAGCGTAGCGAACCACGCCATCGACGCCGACCGAATGCTTCAGGCGCCCATCGTAGTGGAGTAAGTGCAGGTGGGCCATCGCCTCGCCCATGGCGAAGAAGAGCTGATGCGTGTCGAGCTTGCGGCGAAACAGCGTATCGAGCACGTCTGCCGCGGCCCTGGGCGTCTCGCAGGCTTCATGTAGCTCGGCAAGGCGCAGGCGGTGATGCTCCTTTAGCTGCGCGATTCGCTCGCGCAGACCCCTGAACGGCAGGCCGTGCGAGGGCAGCGTGAGCGTCGTCGCGGGCAATCCGGCGTAGCGGGATATCGAGTCGAGGTAAAGCGCGAGCGGGTTTCCCTCCGGCTCGTTCGCCCAAACGCTGACGTTGGTCGAAATCCTGGGGAGCACCATGTCGCCGGAAATGAGGACTCCGAGCTCCTCGCAGTGGAGCGCGGCATGTTCGGGCGCATGGCCGTATCCCATGACCACCTTCCAATCGCGGCCGCCGATGCGATGCGCCTGCCCGTCCATCAAGCGCCGGTATACGGAGGGGAAGCCCGGCACCCGGCTGCGATAGTTGGTGCGGCGCTGCTTCATCAGCTCGAGCTTTTCTCCGGCGAGTCCGTTGCGCTCGAACATTGCGACGACGTGGTCGAAGCCGAAACCCGCGCTCCCTTCGCGCATCGCGTGCGCTGCGAAATACTCGGCCTGCGGCATCCACAATTGGGCGCCGGTGCGCTCGGTCAGCCACGAGGCCAGACCCGCATGGTCGGGATGATGGTGCGTGACGACGAGGCGTCTGATCGGGCGCCCCGCGATGCGTCCGGCGAAGATGCGTTCCCACAGCGCGCGCGTGGCGTCGTCACCGATGCCGCAGTCGATGAAGGTCCAGCCTTCGTCGTCTTCGAGCAGCCAAAGATTGATGTGGTCCAGCGCAAACGGCAGCGGCATGCGCAGCCAGTGCACGCCGGGCGCGACCTGCAGCGTTTCGCCGGGCGCCGGCGGCGCGGGGTGCGGATACTCCAGGATGGATTCGGGGGTCACGCGCTTTGGATGGCGCGAGGAGGTCGGAGTAGAATCCGAAGCTTCCCGCGGCGAAAGTTGCGAATTCTCGCAGATTATGGCGCCGCCCGCCACAAAACCGTCAGACAGCGCTTGAGCATCGCCGATGAACAAGCCCGCCGAAACATACAGCATCGCCGACCTCGCGCGCGAGTTCGACGTGACCCATCGCGCCATCCGCTTTTACGAGGACGAAGGCCTGCTCAGCCCCGGGCGCGACGGCACGCGGCGCGTCTATTCCAAGCGCGACTGGGTGCGCCTGAAGCTGATCCTGCGCGGGAAGCGGCTCGGCTTCTCCCTCGCCGAGGTACACGAGATGTTGGAGCTCTACGATTCCGCGCCGGACGATCGGCCTCAGCTGGAGAAGTTCGTCGCCGCGCTCGCCGCCCGCCGCGAGCAGCTCGAGCGCCAGCGCGAAGAGATCGACGAAGTACTGGGGGAGATCCGCAGTTTCGAACGCCAGTCGCGCAAGCTCCTGAAAACGTCCCAGGGCCACAAGCGTGCGGCGCGAGCCTGAGCTAGTTGACGTTTACGTAAACGTTAAGTAGAGTCTCTCCCCCACCCTGGAGGTGTCTCGCATGGATCGAGCCCGCAACCTCTCCGGCGGCACCCCGGCGATCGAGTTGCCGGCGCTGCGTTTCGCCCTTGGCGAGGACATCGACATGCTGCGCGCCACCGTGCGCGGCTTCGCTCAAGCCGAGATCGCCCCGCGCGCCGCCGAGATCGACCGCTCGAACCAGTTTCCCTCCGATCTGTGGAGGAAGATGGGCGCGCTCGGGCTTCTCGGCGTCACCGTTGAAGAGGCGCACGGCGGCACCATGATGGGCTATGCGGCGCATATCGTCGCAATGGAGGAAATCAGCCGGGCTTCGGCTTCGGTGGGTCTTTCCTACGGGGCGCATTCCAATCTCTGCGTCAACCAGATCCGCAGGAACGGGACCGAGACTCAGAAGCGCAAATACCTGCCGAGGCTGGTCGCAGGCGAGTGGGTCGGCGCGCTCGCCATGTCCGAGCCCGGTTCGGGCTCGGACATCGTTTCGATGAAAACCCGGGCCGAATATCGCAAGGGCAGATTCGTCCTGAACGGCAGCAAGATGTGGATCACCAACGGCCCGGATGCCGACGTGCTCGTGGTCTACGCCAAGACCGATGCCGACGCAGGGCCGAAGGGGGTCACCGCCTTCATCGTCGAGAGAGGCTTCAAGGGCTTTTCCACGGCGCAAAAGCTCGACAAGCTGGGCATGCGTGGCTCGAACACCTGCGAGCTCGTGTTCCAGGATTGCGAAGTGCCGGAGGAAAACATACTGTCGGAGGCGGGGCGCGGTGTAAACGTCTTGATGTCGGGTCTAGACTACGAGCGCGCGGTGCTCGCAGGCGGGCCGCTCGGCATCATGCAGGCCTGCCTGGACGTGGTGGTGCCCTACGTGCACGAGCGCAAGCAGTTCGGCCAGCCGATCGGCGAGTTCCAGCTGATGCAGGGAAAACTCGCCGATATGTACACGACCTTGAACGCCTGTCGCGCCTACGTGTATGCGGTCGGCCAGGCCTGCGACCGCAACGAAACCACGCGTAAGGACGCCGCCGGGGCGATCCTCTACGCCGCGGAAAAGGCCACCTGGATGGCGGGCGAGGCGATCCAGTGCCTCGGCGGCAACGGCTACATCAACGATTACCCGGCCGGACGCCTGTGGCGCGACGCCAAGCTCTACGAAATCGGCGCGGGAACTTCTGAGATCCGCCGCTGGCTGATCGGGCGAGAATTATTCTCAGAGACTGCCTAAAGCAAATCGCGGTAGATAAGCTGCTTCTGCCGCAATAACTCAGGAGATCGAAATGCAAAATGATCCTGTCGTCATCGTCTCCGCCGCCCGCACGCCGATGGGCGCGTTCCAAGGCGAGTTGAAAGACCTCACCGCGCCGCAGCTCGGCGCGGCCGCGATCCGCGCCGCGGTCGAGCGCGCGCGAATCAAGCCAGATCAGGTGCAGGAAGTGATCATGGGCTGCGTCCTTCCCGCCGGCCAGGGCCAGGCGCCCGCGCGACAGGCGGCGATCGCTGCCGGGCTTCCTCTGTCGACCGGAAGCACGACGGTGAACAAGATGTGCGGCTCAGGCATGAAGGCGGCGATGCTCGCCCACGATCTACTTGCGGCCGGCACCAACGAAGTCATGGTCGCGGGCGGAATGGAATCCATGACCAACGCCCCTTATCTGCTTCCGAAAGCGCGCTCGGGATATCGCATGGGCCACCAGCAGGTCGTCGACCACATGTTTCTCGACGGACTGGAGGACGCTTACGACAAAGGCAAATTGATGGGCAGCTTCGCCGAAGACTGTGCAGGAAAGTACGGCTTCACCCGGGAAGAACAGGACAAATTCGCGATCGCATCCCTCGAGCGCGCCCAAGCCGCCAACAGGAACGGCGCTTTTGCCTGGGAGATCACGCCGCTGGCGATCAAAACGGGGAAAAACGAGCGCTTCATGGAGCAGGACGAGCAGCCGTTCAAGGCCAATTTCGAGAAGATCCCGACGCTGAAGCCCGCGTTCCGCAAGGACGGCACGGTCACCGCGGCGAATTCGAGCTCGATTTCGGACGGAGCGGCGGCGCTGGTCATGATGCGCCGTTCCACCGCCGGAAAACTGGGCCTCGCGCCTCTGGCGGTGGTCGTCGGCCACAGCACGCATTCCCAGGAGCCGGGATGGTTCACGACTGCGCCGGTGGGCGCGATTAGAAAGCTTTTCGACGCAACCGGCTGGAGCGCCGACAAAGTCGATCTCTACGAGATCAACGAGGCCTTCGCGGTGGTCACCATGGCGGCGATGAGAGAGCACGGCTTGCCGCACGACCGGGTCAACATTCACGGCGGCGCATGCGCGCTCGGCCACCCGATCGGCGCCTCGGGCGCGCGCATCCTCGTCACCCTGATCGGCGCGCTCAAGAAGACCGGAGGCAAGCGCGGTATCGCGAGCCTGTGCATCGGCGGAGGCGAAGCGACCGCCATGGCGATCGAGATTGCGTGATGCCGAACCCAATCGAGTTCTATTTCGATTTTTCCTCGCCGTACGGCTACATCGCGAGCGACAAGATCGATGCGCTCGCGGCGAAATACGGCCGCGAGGTGAGCTGGCACCCGTTCCTGCTCGGCGTCGCGTTCAAGACGACGGGCGCGGCGCCGCTTCCCTCGATACCGGTCAAGGGAGCGTATGCGGCGCGCGACATGGCGCGCAGCGCGAAATTCCACGGCGTCGCCTACCGCTTCCCTTCGGTCTTTCCGATTTCCTCGGTTGCGCCCTCCCGCGCGTTCTACTGGCTCGACGCCAGGGACCGCACGCGCGCGCGCGCGCTCGCGAAGGCGCTGTACCGCGCTTACTTCGTGGACGACGTCGATATATCGAGCGCCGACAACACGGTGGCCGTGTGCGCGAAGTTCGGCCTGAAGGCCGACGAAGTCCGCGCCGGCATCGCCGATCAGGCCGTGAAGGACCGCACCCGGGCCGAAGTTGAGAAGGCGATCGGCCACGGCGCCTTCGGCTCGCCCTACGGCTATATCGCGAGCGAGAAAATCGATGCGCTCGCGGCGAAATACGGCCGCGAAGTGACTTGGCGGCCG
>WNGG01000731.1_pt1 | contig 58730 bp, 49 predicted proteins | sample 5400661 | NCBI WGS metagenome assembly WNGG01 (sample SAMN13153372, study PRJNA577476) | soil metagenome | isolation source: 100 cm soil or saprolite under Garry oak tree replicate 1 | place: USA:California | collected 2016-06-15
CGCAGACCGCGGTCAAGTGGACGCCCAACGTGTTCGCGGGCAGCCTGTCCTGCAACCCGCAGTGGTTCGGCCCGGGTAACCGGCTCTGCAAGCACCACACGGTGTACAGCCAGGCCGTGGTGAACGGCGAGGTCGTGGTCGTCGGCGCGTTCACCCAGGCATGCCAGGCGGGCCCCGCCTCGACCGGGCACTGCACCCCTGGCACGCTCGTGACCAGGAACGACATCTTCGCCTACCAGCTCGGCACCGGCATCATCGACCCGGACTTCGCGCCGGTGATGGACCAGGGCCCGGTGTACACGGTGATCGCCGGGCCGGACAACACCGTGTACGTGGGCGGCAGCTTCACCACGGTGAACGGCGTGAGCGAGCCGGGGCTGGCCCAGCTCTCGGTGACCCCCGGCCAGCCCGGCGACGGCCAGGTGGTGCCCGGCTTCGCCGCGCCGCTGTCCGGCACGGTGCACGCCCTCGCGCTGGACGGGAATTCGCTCTACATCGGGGGCAACTTCCGGACGCTGATCAAGAAGGGCATCGCGACGGAGAAGGGCATCGCCCGGCTGGACGCCACCACCGGAGCCCCGGACGGGTCTTTCACGTTCACCCTCGGGGACCCGATCCCCAAGGACGCGCTCCAGGTCGAGTACATGTCACTGACCCCCGACGGCGCCACGCTGATCATCGGCGGGACGTTCCTGCAGGTGAACGGCCTGTCCATCCCCCGGGTCGCGCTGCTGGCCACCGGCGGCGGCCTCGGCGCGACCGGGACGCTGGACAACTGGTCGGCGCCCGTCCTGGCCAACAACTGCTCAAGCGAGCACGACGAGATCCGGGCGATCGACTCCTCCCCGGACGGCTCCTACTTCGTCGTCGCGACCACCGGGTACCGGTCGGCGGGCGGCCCGAGCATCTGTGACGCGAGCGCCCGGTTCGAGACCGGGGCCACCGGCACCGACGTCCAGCCGGTCTGGGTCAACTACGCCGGGGGTGACTCGCTCTACGGCGTCGCGGTGTCCAGCTCCGCGGTGTACATCGGCGGGCACAACAGGTTCATCAACAACGAGTGCGGCAACAACTTCGTGTGCGAGGCGAACGCGGTCCTGGTCAATGGCCTCGCCGCGCTGGATCCGAACACCGGCCTGGCGCTGCCCTGGTGGCACCCGCAGACGTCGCGCGGGTACGGGGTGGACTCGCTGGTGCTGTTCCCGGCCGGCAGCTACGCCGGCTCGAACGGCGGGCTGCTGGTCGGTACGAACGTCAACAGCATCGGCGGCGTCTATCACTCGTACAACGCGATTTTCCCGCTGACCGCCACGGCCGCCCAGGTGCCCGGCGGGCCGATCATGTCCGGAATCTTCAGCCAGGGCAGGCTCGGCGGGACCGACGAGAGCACCGCCGGCGTGGCGGCCATGTGCGTGGACGACGCGGGCAACGGCTCCGCTCCCGGCACCACCGTCCAGCTCACCACCTGCCAGAACGACGCCGAGCAGAACTGGGTCGTCGAGCCGGACGGCACCATCCAGATCAACGGCATGTGCCTGGACACCCAGAACGGCGCCACCGCGCCCGGGACCGCGGTCGTCCTGGGCACCTGCAACGGGAGCGGCACCCAGGTGTGGGCCCAGCCGGCGGACGGCAGCCTGGTCAACCAGGCCGCCGCCCTGTGCCTGAGCGACCCGGGCGCCAGCACCACGAACAACACCCCGCTCCAGATCGCGGCCTGCGACGGCAGCGTCGCGCAGGCCTGGCCGCTGCCGGCCGCCCCGGCGCCGCCAGCGCCGCCGCCGACCGGCTCGGTCTTCCCGACCGAGGAGCAGCACAACGGCAACGTCCCGTGCCTGGATAACGCCGGCGGCGCGGCCATCGCCGGCAGCAAGATCGTGCTCCAGGCCTGCGTGGGCTCCAAGCCGGAGCAATGGACCATGGCGGCGAACGGGACCTTCCAGAACTTCGGCATGTGCCTGGACACCTCGGGCGGCGGCACCACCCAGGGGACGCTGACCGTGCTGAACACCTGCAACGGCAGCGGTACCCAGATCTGGACCCCGGGCCCGAACGGCAGCCTGGTCAACCGGGCCTCGGGGCTGTGCCTGGACGACCCGGGATTCCAGACCGCCAACGGGACCCAGCAGCAGATCTACACCTGCAACGGCGGATCCAACCAGCACTGGTGGCTGCCGGAGCTGTAGGGCGGGCGATCCGGGACACCGGGCGCGGCTGTCCGCCCGCGCCCGATCATCGCCGCCGCGCCGGTTAGCCCGCGCGATGGGGCCTGTCGGCTTGCCGGCCAGGCGCCATCGGCGCCCCGGGGGGTCCGGGGGGTCGCTCCCCCGGGCTAGCAGCGGTACCTGGGCGCCGGGTAGACGACGGTCTTCGGCTCGGTGAAGGTTTCCATGGCGAACCGGCCGCCGACCCGGCCGCGCCCGCTCACCGACCCGGACCGCCCGCCGAACGGCAGGTGGGACTCCCACAAGTTGGTCGAGGCGTTGACGTTCACCCAGCCGGCCCGGGCCCGCTCGGCGAACGCCAGCCCGCGCTCCAGGTCCTCGGTGAACACGGCGGCGGTGAGCCCGAACGGGGAGGAGTTGGTCAGCTCGAGCGCCTGCTCCGCGGAGCCGATCTCGATGACCGGGATCACCGGGCCGAACGTCTCCTCCCTGGCGATCTCCATGTCCGGGGTGACCTCGTCAAGCACGGTCGGCTCGGCGAACAGCGCGGTGGGAAACCCGGCGGCCCGGCCGCCGCCACAGCGGACCCGCGCCCCCTGGGCCAGCGCGCCGGCGATGTGCCGGTCGAACTTGGCCGCCGTCGGCTCGTTGTTCAGCGGCCCCATGGTGGTCGCGGGGTCGAACGGGTCCCCGAGCCTGATGTGATCCTTGGTGGCCGCCACCACCCGCTCCACGAACTCCGCCCGGACGCGCCGGTGCACCAGGAAGCGCTCACCGGCCGTGCAGCTCTGGCCCGCGCACAGGTACGCGGCCTCCAGCGCCGCCTCGGCGGCCAGGCCCAGGTCGGCGTCCTCCAGGATCACCATGGGCCCGTTGCCGCCCAGCTCCAGGAGCTGCGTCTTGCCCGCCGCCCGGGCGGCCACGCTCGCGCCGGTGGCCACGGAACCGATGAAGCCCACCGCGTGCACGCCGGGGTGACCGGCCACCGCGTCGCCGACCACGGGCCCAGGGCCGGGCAGGAAGCTGAACACCCCGGGCGGGACACCGGCCCCGGTGATGATCTCCGCGAGCAGCGCGCAGCACGCCGAGGTGGTCGGCGCGGGCACCCAGAGCACGGTGTTGCCCGCCGCCATGGCGGGCGCGAACAGCTCAGCCCCCATCGTGTACGGCCAGTTCCACGGGCTGATGACCCCGACGACGCCGAGCGGCACCCGCAGCGTCAGCACCCGCCGCGATGCGGAGGTGGACGGCGGTGCGCCACCCGGCAGGCGTATTGCGTCCTCCGCGGCCATCCGAAGTACTCGGCCAGCTCGGTGACCTCGTCGCGGGCCTCGGCGGCCAGCGGCTTGCCCTGGTCCTCGGCCAGCTCGCGGGCCAGATCCTCGGCGCGGTCGTCGATCACGGCCGCGACCACGCGGCAGCAGGCGGCCCGGTCGAAGGCGGACAGCGCGGCCCAGGACGGCCCGGCGGCACCGGCCGCCGCGACCGCGTCGTCCACGTCGGCCGGGCTGGCCACGGCCACCGAGGCGAACGTCGCACCGGACGCCGGGCCGACCGCCGGCATCGTGCCCGCGCGCCCCTCCCGCCAGGTGCCGCCCACGCAGATCGAGTACTCACGCATGGGTTGCCTCCCGCCGTGGGGACGGCCTCAGGCGCCGGCGCATAGCCGGCCCAGGGCGCCGAGGGTGTCTGGCCGCATCCGGAACTCCGGGCCGGAGATGGACAGCGCCGCGACGCAGGCCCCGGCCGGGTCGAAGACCGGCGCGGCGACCGCGGCCAGCCCCTCTTCCAGTTCCGCGATCGCCGTGGCGTAGCCGTCCCGCCGCACCGCGGCCAGTTCCGCGTCGAGCGCGCCGAAGCCGGTGATCGTCCGCGCGGTGTAGCGCACCAGCTCCCCGGGCCGTGGCAGCACGCCGTAGGCCAGCAGTACCTTGCCGTTGGCCACCGCGTGCGGCTTGGTGCGGCGGCCGATCCAGCCGCCCGAGCAGCTCAGGATGTAGGTGCTGGGCACCTCGGCGACGTTGAGCACGTCGGCACCGTCGGGCACGGCGAGGTTGACCGTCTCCCCGGTCCGCTGGGAGAGCTTCTCCATCGCGGGCTGCATGGTGGCCACCAGGTCGAAGCTGCGCAGCGCCAGGCTGCCCAGCCGGATGATCTCCACGCCGAGGCGGTAGCGCTTCCCGCTGCGGGCCAGGAAACCGGCCCGCTCCAGGGCCGCGGCCAGCCGCGACGCGGTGGATTTGTGCACGCCGAGCGCGCGGGCGATCTCGGCGACGCCCTGTTCCACCTGGCTGTCATCGAAGCTCTTGAGCAGTGCCAGCACCCGCTCGGCCGATTGGTAGGTTGCGTTAGGCGCAACCTGGGCCTCGATCATGCAACCAGGATGGCGAGGCCGCCCGGGGCCGTCAACCGGTGTGCCGTGGCCGGGGATCTCCGCTATGCCCGGCTTGGCGGCCATCGTGGCATACTCGCTGAGCAGTACAGAGCCGGGTGGTGCCGCCGCGGGTACCGCCGCGATGTGAGAGCAGGCTGGCATGACGACACCCGATGCGGCTGGCGCCCCTTCACCCGCTGACGACCCGCTGCCCGAGGCCCTCGCGCTCGCCCGCGGCGCGGCGGATGCCTCGCTGGGCCTCAAGCTCCTCGGCGGCCTCGCGGTGCGGGTGCTCTGCCCCGAGTTCCCGCCGCGGCTGCGCCGCGACCAGGACATCGACTTCGCCTGCGTGAGCAAGCAACGCAAGAAGGTGGCGGACCACCTGGCCGCGGCGGGCTGCGAGCCGGACCGCAGGTTCAACAACCTGAACGGCGACCGCCAGATGTACTTCACCGCCCCGTCCGGGCGGCCCATCGACGTCATGGTGGACCGGCTGAGCATGTGCCACGTGCTCGACTTCCGGCCGTCCTTCGACCGTCAGCCGCTGACGATCGATGCGGTGGACGTGCTGCTGTCCAAGCTGCAGATCGTCGAGCTGAACGAGAAGGACTTGCGGGACATTGTCCACCTGCTCGCCGCGCTCCCGCTTGGCGGTGGCGCACGGGAGTCCATCGACACGGACCGCTTCGGCAAGCTGCTCGGCGCGGACTGGGGATGGTGGCGGACCGTCACGGGGAACCTGGCCAAGATGGAAGAGTTGCTGGGGGAGCGGCCCGCCCTGATCCCGGACAACCGCCGCTACGAGCCCGTCGCCCAGGCGGGGCGGCTGCTGGAATTCGCCGTCGAGGCGCCCAAGTCGATGAAGTGGAAGCTGCGGGCGAACGTGGGCGACCGGGTCCGCTGGTACGAGCTGCCGGAGGAAGTCGCACATTGAAGCATCTGTCCTGCTTGACGCCGCTTTCCCGCTAGTGCTACACGTTGCACAGAGCGCACGTTAGTTGCGCAGGGTGCGCGGGAAGGCATAGGTGGTCCCCGGTGCGAGTCTTCTTCGCCACCGACATTCACGGTTCGGAAATCTGCTGGCGCAAGTTCCTCAACGCGGCCGCCTTCTACAAGGCTGACCTGGTCGTCCTCGGCGGTGACGTGACCGGCAAGGTGATGGTGCCGATCACTGCCCACAACGGGTACTGGGAAGTGGTGTTCGGGGGCGAGCGGCGCCGCATCGAGTCCAAGGAGGAACTGGAGAAGATCCAGACCCAGATCCGCAACCGCGGCTCCTACCCGGCGCTGATGAGCCCGGACGAGCTGGACCACCTCAGCAAGGAGGAGGGCGCGGTCGACGAGCGGTTCGGCACCGAGATGCTGTCCTCCCTGGACCGCTGGCTGGACATGGCCGACACCAAGCTCGGCGGCGGCCAGGTGCCGTGCATCCTGAATGGCGGCAACGACGACTTCTTCGAAATCGACCCGGTGATCGAGTCGTCGCCTTGCGTGACATTCGCCGAAGGTAAGCTGCTCGACCTCGACGGGTTCCACCTGGTGTCGATGGGCTGGACCAACCCGACCCCGTGGGACACCTTCCGTGAGGCGCCGGAAGAGGAATTGGCGCCGAGGATCGAGGCGGTCGCCAGCCTGGTGCCGGACATGGAGCGCGCCATCTTCAATTTCCACGCCCCGCCCTATGGCACCGGCCTGGACGAGGCGCCGGCCTTGGACGACACACTCCGCCCGATCCACGGCGGAGCGGTGATGAAACCGGTCGGATCCAAGGCCGTTCGGGACGCAATCGTTCGCCACCAGCCGATGCTTTCCGTGCACGGTCATATCCACGAGAGCCGTGGCATCAAGAAAATGGGCAGAACCCTCGCCATTAATCCAGGCAGCGTCTATGGTGATGGCGTTCTGCAGGGAGCGCTGCTGGAACTGAACGCGAAGAAGGGCAAGGTCACCAAATATCTTCTCGTGAACGGTTGAGCGCTGCCCGCCCCGGGCTCACCCCGTGAGCCGGTCATAGCACGCACGCCCCGGATCAGCCACATGGGAGGCAAGTTATGGCGACTGAGGCACTCGGCGAGGAGAGGCCTGCCCTCTTCCTGCGCAAGGCCACCGGTCTTGTCCGAGGCTGGTCGGTCAGGGACTCGATGATCTATGCATGCCTGGCCACCAACTTCGTCACTCTGGGAATCTACGAATTCACCTTCGCCGGGCCGGCGTTTCCCACCGGCCAGCTCATCACCGCGGTGGTGATCTCCGGAATCTGGGTCTCCTTCCTCGTCATCGCCTACAGCGGGCTCATCGTCACGATCCCGCGGGCCGGCGGCGACTACGTCTGGCAGACCCGCATCCTCGGCAGTGGCCTGGGATTCGTCATGGCGGCCACGGGCTGGTGGTTCATCCTGTGGCTCTGGGCGCCGATCTACGGCAACATCTTGTCGGTCCAGTTGTTCGAGCCGCTGTGGGCGACACTGAAGTGGACCTGGCCCGCCGGCGGCGCGGCGTGGTTCGGCACGAACAACGGGATCTTCGTGGTGACGCTGATCACGATCGCGCTGGCCGGTGTCCTCGTGTCGATCGGGATGGGCGGGTACGCCAAGATCCAGCGGTGGTGCTTCATCGGCGGCATGATCGGTTTCCTGGTCGTCGTCATGCTCCTGCTGTTCAACTCGCACGCGAGCTTCGTCAGCTCGTTCAACCTCGAGGCGCATAAGCTCTTCGGCGTCAACAACGCCTACGCCGCCACCAACGCGGCGGCCGCGAAGGCTGGCTACAGCACCTCCGCGCTGGGCTTCGGCCCGCTGGGGCCGACGATGCTGCTCGTGCCGGCGATGATGTTCTTCATCCTGTGGCCGAACTGGGGCGCCACGCTTTACGGCGAGATCCGCGGCGCCAGTGACTTCCGGCGGGTCTTCACCGGCATGTTCGCGGGCCTGTGGATCACGGTGATCTTGACGGTCATCTTCCTGCTGCTGATGGCCAAGACGGTCGGCTGGGGCTTCTACCAGAACCTCAACTCGCTGGACTACAACCTCACGCCGCAGTTCGGCATCTGGCCGTATCCGTTCATGTTCGCCGGCTGGCTGGTGCACAACACCGCCTTCCAGGTCGCCCTGATCCTGGTGCTGAGCCTGTGGTTCTTCGGCTGGGTGGGCACCCTGTTCCTGTCCTCGACCCGGGTCATCTTCGCGGCCGCGTTCGACCGGGTGCTCCCCGACCGGGCGGCCGAGGTGTCGGAGAAGCGGAAGGTGCCGTTCTACTCGCTGGTGCTGATGCTGCTGCCCGCGGTGGGGCTGGCCGCCATCTATGCCTACTCGACGACGTTCAGGTCCTACACCCTGGACGCGACGCTGGTCATCGCGGTGACCTACCTGTTCAGCGCGATCGCGGTGGTCATCCTGCCCTGGCGCAAGCGCGAGCTGTGGCAGGCGTCGCCCGCGAGCAAGATCAAGGTGCTCGGGGTGCCGATTGTCCCGGTATCGGGCGTGATCACGATCGGGCTGCTCGGTTTCAACCTCTACGAGTGGTTCAGCAACGACCTCTACTTCGTGAACAACCGTGACTCGCTGTACTACATGGCCGCCATGTATGTACTGGCGATCGTGCTGTACATCGCGGCGCGGCTGATTCGCAGAAGGCAGGGCATCGACCTCGGCCTGATCAACAAGGAGATCCCGGTCGAGTAAGGAACGGCATCGTCCCGCCCTTCGCGGGTTCCGGGGGTCGCCCCCCGGGCCAGCGCAGCGTGGCACCGGCCCCGTCGCCGTAGTGCAGGCGGCGGGGCCGTGTCCATGCCGGGCGGCGTGGGGAGATAGAGCGGTGACACCAGAGATAGGCGGGAAGCGGCGGCATGACTGAGACTCCGGCCCGGGCCAGCGCCGTGATCGTGGGCGCGGGCATCGTCGGCAACAGCCTCGTCCACCACCTGGCGCTGCTGGGGTGGCGCGACCTCGTGCTGGTGGACAAGGGCCCGATGCCCAACCCGGGCGGGTCCACCGGGCACGCCTCCAACTTCATCTTCCCGATCGAGTACTCGAAGATGATGATGGAGCTGACCAGGTACAGCACCGAGCAGTACCAGGAGCTGGGGGTCTTCACCCAGAGCGGCGGGATCGAGGTGGCGCGCACCGCCGAGCGGATGGCCGAACTGCGCCGCCGCTGCTCCGCGGCCAAGGCGTGGGGGATACCCGCTACGATGCTCACCCCCGCCGAGATACGCAAACTGGTGCCGTACCTCGACGAGACCGTGGTTCTGGGCGGGGGGCACTTCCCGACCGTGGGCGTGGTCGACTCGCTCCGGGCCGGCACCCTGATGCGGGAGCGGGCGCAGGCCGCCGGCGCGCTGACCGTGCTGGCCGGCACCGAGGTGCTCGGCATCGACACCGGCGACACCGGGAGCAGGCCCCAGGTGCGGGCCGTGCGGACCACCGCGGGCGACATCGAGACCGGCATCTGCGTGATCTGCTGCGGGGTGTGGAGCCCGCGCATCGCCCGGATGGCCGGGGCGCGGCTGGCGCTGACCCCGATCGTGCACCAGATGATCAGTGTGGGGCCCATCGCGCTGTTCGCGGGCACCGCCGGGGAGATCTCCTACCCGATCGTGCGGGACGTGGACACCAACATGTACGAGCGGCAGCACGGCGGCGACATGGAGGTCGGCTCCTACGCGCACCGCCCGATGATCGTCAGCCCCGACGACATCCCCGCCAACGAGGAAGCGGCGCTGTCCCCGACCGAGATGCCGTTCACGGCCGACGACTTCGACCCGCAGCTCGCCGAGGCACTGGAACTCATGCCGGACCTCCTGGGCGACGAGCGCGCCGGGATCCGGTACGCGATCAACGGCCTGATCTCGATGACCCCGGACGGCCATCCGCTGCTTGGCGAGATGCCAGAGGTCAAGGGGCTGTGGTCGGCCGCGGCGAGCTGGATCAAGGAGGGCCCGGGCTGCGGCCGGGCGGTGGCCGAGCTGATGTCGGGCCGGGTGCCGGCCATCGACGTGCACGAGGCCGACGTGGCCAGGTTCTACCCCTGCCAGCAGACCGTCGCCCATGTGCGGGGGCGGGCCCGTGAGGGCTTCAACAAGATGTATGGCATCGTCCACCCCGCCGAGCAGTGGGAATCGGGCCGCCCGGTCCGGCTCAGCCCCTTCTACCAGCGGGAGGCGGACCTGGGCGCGGTGTTCTTCGAGACCGCCGGCTGGGAGCGCCCGCACTGGTACGGCTGCAACGAGGCGCTGCTGGCGCGCTACTCGGGCCGGCTTGGCGAGCGGTCCGCCGAATGGGACGCGCGATGGTGGTCGCCGGTCATCAACGCCGAGCACCTGGCCATGCGGGACGCCTGCGGCATCGTCGACCTGTCCGCCTTCGCGGTCTTCGACATCACCGGCCCGGCGGCCCTGGAGGCGGTGCAGTCGCTGGTCGTGGCGCAGGCCGACGTCCGCCACGGGCGGGTGATCTACACGTCGCTGCTGGACCCCGAGGGCGGCTTCAAGGCCGACCTGACCGTGATGCGGCTGGGCGCCGACCACTTCCGGGTGGTCACCGGCGGGGCGACCGGCATGGCCGAGAAGAAGTGGTTCACCGATCACCTGCCCTCCGGGGCGCAGCTCACCGACCTCACCTCGGCCTGGGCCACGCTCGGCGTCTGGGGGCCCCGGGCCAGGGACGTGCTCCAGCCGGTGACCCTGGGCGACCTGTCCCACGCCGCGTTCGGGTTCGGCACCTGCCGGGAGGTGGAGATCGGCGGGGTGACCGTGCTCGCGTCGCGCATCTCCTACGTCGGGGAGCTGGGCTGGGAGCTGTACGTGCCGATGGAGCAGGGCGCCCGGGTGTGGGACGCGGTCTGGGACGCGGGCCAGCCGCACGGGATGGTGCCCGTCGGCATCGGCGTGTACGGCACGACCGGCCGGCTCGAGAAGGGCTACCGCGCCTACGGCATGGAGCTGACCCCGGACTACAACCTGGTCGAGGCCGGGATGACCCGGCCGCGGGTCAAGGAGCAGCCGTTCGTCGGCAAGGAGGCCTACCTCGCGCAGCGGGACCGGCCGCCAGCGGCGGTGCTGTGCACGCTGACCGTGGATGACCACACCTCGGCCGACGGCCAGCTTCGCTACATGCTCGGCGGCGAGCCGATCCTTTCGGTGGCGGGCGAGCGCCTGGTCGACGCGGCGGGCCGGCCCTCCTACGTCACCAGCGCCGGCGCGGGGCCGTCCGTGGGCAAGCACCTGCTGATGGCCTACCTGCCGCCGGAGCAGGCGCGCGAGGGCAACCGCCTGGCCGTCGAGTGCTTCGGCGAGCAGTATCCGGTCACGGTGGCCGTGGCCGGATCCACGCCGCTGTTCGACCCGGAGAACACCCGGGTCCGGAGCTGAGCCGCATGGAGATCGGCGTCTGTGTCAAGCGCGTGCCCATGGTCGGCGGCAAGATCGTGCTGACCCCCGACGAGCAGGAGGTGGACACCCGGCTCTCCGGGTTCACCATCAGCCCGCACGAGGAATGCGCGGTCGAGGAGGCGGTCCAGATCACCGAGCGGCTCGGCGGGACCGTATCGGTGCTCACCCTCGGGCCGCCCGAGGCCGCCGACCAGCTCCGCGACGCGCTGGCGCTCGGCGCGAAGCGGGCGGTGCTGCTGCAGACCGACGGCCGGGAATGGGGCCCGATCGCCACCGCGGCGGCCATCGTGGCCGAGGTGCGCCGCCATGCCGCCGAAGGACCCGGCTACGACCTGCTGCTGTGCGGCAACGAGGCGGCCGACACCGGCGACTACCAGGTGGGGATCCGGGTGGCCTGCGCCCTGGGCTGGCCGTGCGTCACCGGCATCAAGAACCTGGAGATCACCCAGGCGGGGGCCAATGGCCTGGGCCCCGTGACGGAGGAACGGGGCCCAGGGCCATCGGGGGGTTCCGGGGGGTCGCCTCCCCGGGCCAGTAGGGCCAGCGCCCGGGCCCGGCGGGAGTACCGCGGCGGCGAGGAGACGTTCGAGTTCGGCCTGCCCGCGGTGATCTGCGTCAAGGAGGGCATCAACCTGCCCCGCTACCCGTCGCTGCCCGGGCGGCTGCGCGCCAAGCGGGCGGTGATCGAGCAGCAGGAGCCACAGTGGCAGCCCGAGGGGCTTCGCAAGCGATCGCTCCGGGTGCCCGCGACCCAGCGCAGGCAGGCCACCGTGCTCGGCACCGGGGCGGACGCCGTGCCCGCGCTGCTCGGCGTGCTTGACGAATGGGGCCTGCTGCCATGACCGTGCTGTGCCTGGTGGAACAGGATGCCGGCGAGGCCGCCGACGCGTCGCTGCGGGCGCTGACGTTCGCCGCCCGGCTGGCCGGGGCCGGCCCGGTACCCGTCGCTGCGGTGCTGTTCGGGCCCGCGGACCAGGTGCCCGGCAGCGCACTGGCGGCGCACGGCGCGGCCAGCGCCCACGTCGTGGAGCCCGGGCACCTGGACGGCTACGCGCCGCGGGCCTGGGCGCGTGCCCTCGCCGGGCTGGCCGCCCAGACCGGCGCGACCGCCGTGGTCGCCGCGGCCACAGACCGGGGCAACGAGGTCCTGGCCTACCTCGGCGCGCTCACCGGCCTGCCGATGGCGGCGAACTGCGTCGAGGCGGAGCCCGCCGACGACGGCGGGTACCGGCTCGTCCGGCACCGCTGGGCCGGGCTGCTGTTCGAAGAGGCCTCCCTGGACGGTTCACCCGCGCTGCTGACGGTGGCCACGGAAGCGGTCGCTGCCGTGCCGGTGGCGGACCCCGGCGCGCTGGCGGTGCACCCCTGCGCTCCGGACCTGGACGGCGACGACCTGCGGGTGCGGGCCACCGAGACCGCCGGGCACAGTTCCGGCGCGTCGCTCGCCACCGCGCGGGTGGTGGTCGGCGGCGGCCGCGGCGTCGGCGGCCCGGACGGTTTCGCGCCCCTGGAGGAACTGGCCGGCCTGCTCGGCGGCGTCGTCGGGGTCTCCAGGGTGGTGACAAGTGAGGGCTGGCGGCCGCACCGGCAGCAGGTCGGGCAGACCGGCACCAAGATCACGCCGGAGCTCTACCTCGCCTGCGGGATCAGCGGTGCCATCCAGCACATGGCCGGCTGCGCCGGCGCCAAGCACATCGTCGTGATCAACACCGATGCCGGGGCGCCCATCCTGGCGCACGCCGACTATGCGGTCGTGGGGGACCTGGGTGAGGTGGTCCCGGCCCTGGTGGCCGCCCTCCGGGCCCGCTCCACGTCCGGGTGACCCGCGGCCGCTCCGCCGTGCCGCCCGCACCCCCGCCTCGCCGCCGTTGAGCGGCCACCCCTCGTCCGCCCCGCACCCCATCCCACCTCGCGTTCGTTAATATGCCTTGACAGGAATATGCCTGATACGGCATGCTTGCTGGGTGACCACGGTTTTCGAAGTGCTGGCGGAGCCCCGGCGGCGGCAGATCCTCGACCTCGTGCGTGGCGGCGAGTGCTCCGTGAACGAGCTGGTCGCCCGGCTGGAGATGAACCAGCCCGCCGTCTCCAAGCACCTGCGGGTGCTCAGGGAAGCCGGCCTGGTCCTGGTGCGGGTGGACGAGCAGCGCCGGCTCTACCGGCTCAGCCCGGCGCCACTGCGCGAACTCGACCAGTGGCTGGCTCCCTACCGCGCGGCCTGGGACGCCAGCCTGGACAAGCTGGCACGGCACCTGGACCAGATGGACCAGGGCGAGACAGGGGAAGGGCGATGACGGCAGGCAAGCTGGAAGACATCGGCGGCGGGCAGTGGCGGCTGCGGTTTACCCGCGACCTGGCGCACCCGCAGGACAAGGTATGGCGGGCGATCACCGAGCCGGACCACATGCAGGCGTGGTTCCCGCAGCACGTCAGCGGTGATTGGGTGGTGGGCGGCCCGCTCACGTTCTCCAGCCCGGAGCAGCGCGGCCCGGACTTCACCGGCGAGGTGCTCGCCTACCACCCGCAGTCGCTGGTGGAGTTCCGCTGGGGCACCGACGTGATCCGCCTCGAACTGGCGGGCCGCCCCGGCGGCTGCACGCTCACGCTGCTGGACACCTTCAGCGAGCTGGGCAAGGCGGCGCGGGACGCGGCCGGCTGGCACGAATGCCTCGACCGGCTCACCGACGACCTGGACAAGGGCGAGATGTCGTTCACCCCTGGCCAGCGATGGGCCGAGGTGCATCCGCGCTACGTCGAGGAGTTCGGGCCCGAGGCCGCCGCGATCGGCCCGCCGGCCGGCTACTGACCAGGTTCCGGTGGCAGTTCGCGGCCGCGACCGCAGCCGCGAACGCCTCCGTCATCTGCATGGCAGCACTCTTCTGTGCGCCGGTGAAGCCGGTCGATCCCGCCCGGTCTCAGACCTTGGTTGCCGCTTCCAGGTTCTCCCGGGCGGTCTGGGTGAGCGGGTGGTCCGGCCCGAGCGCCCGCTCGCTGTCGGCGAGCGTGCGCTCGAACAGCGCCTGGGCCTCGGTGTACCGGCCCACCGTGTGGTAGGCGTGGGCGAGGTTGCTGCGGGAGGTCAGCGTGTCTGGGTGGTCCGGCCCGAACACCCGGTCGCAGTCGGCCAGGTTCTGCTCGTACAGGGGGATGGCCTGGGCCAGCTTGCGCGCGGAATGGTAGGCGGACGCCAGGTTGCCGCGAGCTGTGATGGTGTCGGGGTGGTCGTGGCCCTGGGCGCGCTCCCGGTCGGCCAGCGTGCGCTCGTACAGCGGCACGGCCTCCTTGTACTTGCCGGCCAGGAAGCACGCGTCGGCGAGGTTGCCGCGTGCGGTGATGGTGTCGGGGTGGTTGAGGCCCTGTGCCCGTTCCCGGTCGGCCAGGGTGCGCCGGTAGACCGGCAGCGCGTCCTTCAGCCGGCCGGCGGCGCGGTAGGCGTAGGCCAGGTTGCCGCGCGCCGTCAGGGTCTCGGGGTGGTCGGCGCCCAGCGTGCGCTCCCGGTCGGCCACGATGCGCTCGTGCAGCGGCAGGGCCTTGGCAGGCTGCCCGGCCGCGCGATAGGCGTGGGCGAGATCGGCCCGGGCGGTGATGGTGTCCTGGTGCCCGGGGCCGAGCACCCGCTCGCGGTCCGCGAGCATGCGCTGGAACGTGGCGATGGCCCGATCGCCCAGGCCGGCGCCGAGATAGGCCTCGCCCAGCTCTTCGCGGGCGGTCAGCGTGTCCGGATGGCGGGCTCCCCGGCCCTGCTCGGACTCGGCGACAACGCGCTCGGCGAGGCGGACCGCCTCCTCGGCGCGGCCGGCCGTGCGGTAGGCGCGGGCAAGGCTGGCCCGGGCGGCCACCGTGTCGGGGTGGCTGGCCCCGAGTATCCGCCGCCGCTCGTTCACCGACTCCTGGTACACCGCCACGGCGTCGTCCGAGCGCCCCGCCGCCTCATATGCCGCGCCGAGCCGGTCCCTGGCCAGGATGGTATGAGCGTGACCGGGTCCCAGCTCGGCCTGGCTGGTTCCCAGCATCGACTGCCAGCAGCGAATGGCGGGCTCGGCCAGGCCCGCCGTTTCCATGCTCCGGCCCGCGCGCAACAGCACCGGGTGGCACTCCGGAGACCACAGCACCCGGCCCGTGACCTGGTGCAGCCGGGCGGTGCAGTCTCGCAGTGCCTGCTCGAACGACGCAGGCACGTCGCCGCGGGGCCAGGCCTGGAGCAGCGCCTCGGCGGCGGCGCGGGCCACCTCATCACATTCGGCGGCGGTGAGGTTCTGCTGCACCGTGGCCTGGACCAGGCTGTGCACCCGCACCGTGCGGGCGGCGCTGGTGGTGTCGATGCTGACCAGGCCCGCCCGGGCCAGGTTGTACAGCGCGGCGCGGGCCTGCATGTCGTCCACCGGGGCGCCGCGCCGGTAACGGGTGAGGTAGGCGCAGGCGGCCTGGCTGGTGAGTACCGCGCCGGGGATGCCGTTGGGATCCAGCAGGGCGACCAGGGCCAGCGCCGGGCGGGCCAGCCCGGCCGGCTGTATCTGCTCGGCGAACTCGGTGGCCAGTGCCCAGGTGGACGCGACGATCGAGGGATAGGCGCCCGCCGGGCCGCCGGCCAGGTGCTGCATGCGCTCGGCGAACCTGGCCCGGTACTGGCGGCAGTCCAGCCCGGTTTCGGCCATCAGCGCGGCCGCCTGCGCCAGCGCGATCGGCAGGTAGCCGAGGTCACCGGCCAGGTCGAGCGCGCCGATCCACTGGTCCGAGTCGTTCTGCAGCTTGCTGGACAGGTAGGCCAGCGCCTCGCGGGGACTGAACGGCCCCACCTCGATCGCGCGCGGGCGGTAGGCGCGCACCCCGGTGTCGGACCGGCGGCTGGTGACCACCACCCGCCCGTGCGGCCCGTGCGGCCAGAGCCCTTCCAGCACCCCCGCGTCGGCGAGGTCGTCCAGGATCACCAGCCACGGTCTGCCGGTCTCGGCGAGCCAGTCGAGGAAGTGCGCGGCGGCTGCCTCGGGCCCGTCCGTGGCGGGGGTCCCGGCCACGTCGTGCATCGCCTGCGCGTACCCGGTCACCACGGCGTCCCGGCTGGTCGGGGTCAGCCAGAGGACCAGGTCAAGCGCGCGGCGGTCCCATAGTGCGTGCGCGATGGCGAGGGCGAGCTGCGTCTTGCCGGTGCCGCCGAGCCCGCCCAGGGTCCGGCCCGCCTCCTCGTCGGGGATCAGCACCGCCGTGTCCCCGGGTGCCAGGCTGGCGGCCAGGCCGAGCCCGGTCTCCTGGCGCGGCACGTGCGAGTCGGCCAACTGCGGTATCAGGCCGGACAGCAGCGGCCAGGTCACCTCATCCGGACGTGCCGTAGCTCCCTCTGGGTGCCTGCCGTTCATTGCTGTCTGGTCACCAACCGCATGGTGTGGCCGGGGCTCCCCGGGTGATGTCAACCAAACCTCACGCCGGTTATACACGTCGGTTTCACATCACGGAACGAAAACGGAAACGGGACTCCGGCCCGGGGACAGTGCAAGCGATTGTATTTCGCTCAATTACTACATGTGATTTCTGGTTCCTTTTACGTAGCGGCATTCCGGCCGCCAGGGAGGGCCAGGCGCGGCCCCGCGGCTCGGCCGGTCAGGGGCTGGCAGCAGCCTGGGCGTCACCCACGCGGGCGAGGAGATCCTTGCGCCACTGCTCGGTCTGCTGGATCTGGTTGAACGTGAACAGGTGCAGCCCCGCGACCCCGGCGCCCGGTGCGGTGACGGTCGGGCCCAGCCTGGCCAGCAGCCGCTCCGGCCGGTAGCCGCCGGGCGTGCCGAACCGCAGGAACCACTCCACATGCCCGGCGAGGAACCGGGCGGACTCGCTGGCACCTGCCTTGGCCGCCATCCGGAGCAGCCGGGCCCGCTCCACCGGCCCGGCCAGCCCGACATATATCGGCAGGGTGACGCCCCGGGCGCGGACCCGCCGGATCCAGCGCCGCACCGTGGCCGGGTCGAAGCACAGGTTGCTCACGATGTAGGCGGCGAGCCGGCGCTTGTCCCACATGGCCTGGATCGTGATGTCGTCATCGATCCTCGGGTGCGTCTCCGGGTACCCGGTGATCCCGGTCCGCGGAAAAGGGTTGCCCATTTCGGCCAGCCGCTCAAGCAATGACAATGCGCTGTCGAAACGCCCCGCCGGGGGGTCCGCGTCACCCGCCGGGATGAAAACGTCGTCCACCCCGCACGCGATCAGCCGGGCGGCGATATCGGCCAGGTGCGCGTCGTCGCGGACCAGCCGGGCGGACAGGTGCGGGACCACCTGGTAGCCGAGCCCCGCCAGCTTCTCGGTCAGGTCCAGGGTGGCGTCCAGGCCCTTGGCGGGGGAGGCGGTCACGGTCACCGTCAGGCCGGCCGGCACCCACTGCGCCACGGCGTCCGCCACGCTGCCCGCCGGGAACACCTCGTACCTGGGGTGTTCCAGCAGCGGGGCGGCGCTGGCCAGGCCGCCGCGCAGCAGCCCGCCCCCGGTCACGGCCCGCCCCCCGGTCACGGCCCGCCCCCCGGTGACGGCCAGCCCCGGATCACGGCTCGCTCCTGGCATCCTGCCCGCCCCGGCGGCACCCGCCGGGCCGCATCACGGCGGCCTCTCGGCGCCCGGCGCATCACGGCCGCCTCCCGGCGCCCGGCGCATCACGGCCGCCTCCCGGCGCCCGGCCTCTCGCTGCCGGCATCGTTTGTGGTCGTTGCGCCACCCACCACATTCTTTTGTGGTCGTTGCGCCACCGACGACAAACGATTTCCGGTGACGAGCGCCTCCAGTTCCCGTTCCAGTCCGGCCGTCCCGGTCGGCACGACGGTGAGCGGCAGGCCGAACCGGGCCGCCACCCGCTCCGCCTCCGCGGCCAGCCCCGGCTCGGGGTTCTGGGCGAGCCAGACCACGCGGCGGTAGTGCCCGAAGTAGTCCGGCCACAGTTCCGGGTGCCGGTCGAGCCCCAGTTCCGCGAGCACCGCCCGGTCGAAGCTCCGGACCAGGAAGTCGGTGAGCACGTAGGTGCCCGGCTCGGCCTCGAACAACTCCCGGATCCGCTCCGGCCCGGCCAGCACGTCGTAACAGTGCAGCCCCGGCAGCCGCCGCAGCCCCAGCCGGTGGCACACCTCGTCCAGTGCGCCGTACGTGCCGCAGTCGGCATAGGCCACGGCGACCCGTTGCCCGCGGGCCAGGGCGGCGCGGGCCAATCGTTCGGCATGAATGGTGATGTTTTTCGGGCGGTTGTGCAGCAGGGCGGGCAGGCAGTGCAACTCGGCCGGCCAGCCGCGGCGGGCGATGATCTCCCGCAGTTGCCCGCCCAGGGCACCGCAGGCGATGACCAGGAGCGGCGCCTCAGCCGGGGAACGGCAACTGCGCGACGAAGCGGTCGTTGAAGTCGGCGCGGTCGGACAGCTCGACATACCTCACCTCCTCCAGCAGCGCCAGGCCGCCGGCCCGCTCGCGCAGCGACAGCAGCGCCATCTTCGCCCCCTCGCCGGCCACGTTCCCGGCGCTCACCACGCGCAGCACGCCGATCTCCGGGACCAGGCCGAGCCGGATCGCGTTGGCCGGGGACAGGTAGCTGCCGAACGAGCCGGCCAGCAGCACCTGCTGGATGTCGCGGGGTTCGAGGCCCGCCTCCTCCAGCAGGATCCGCCAGCCGGTGGCGATCGCCGCCTTGGCGAACTGGAGTTCCCGCACGTCCCGCTGGGACAGGTAGATCGAGTGCGCCACGTCGCCCGGCGAGCCGAGCCAGTGCAGCACGAACACCCGCTCCTCGCCGAGCCGGGTCAGCCGCCCGGCCAGCCCGGGGGCCAGCGCGGCGGCCCGCTCCTCGGGCACGAACCGGCCGGACGGGTCGAGCAGGCCCAGCTTGACCAGCCCGGTCACCGCGTCCACCAGGCCGGAGCCGCACAGCCCGGCGGGCTCCGCGTCGCCGATGATGGTCAGCTCGCACTTCTCGGCGGTCATCGTGACCACCTCGATCGCCCCGTCCGCGGCGCGCATCCCGCACCGGATCGCCGCGCCCTCGAACGCGGGCCCGGCCGGCGCGGCGGTGGCCAGCAGCCATTCCCGGTTGCCGAGCACGATCTCGCAGTTCGTGCCGATGTCCACGAACAGCCGGATCCGGGCGTCCCGGTCCATGCCGGAGGCGAGCAGCCCGGCGGTGATGTCGCCGCCGACGTAGGCGCCGAACGCGGGGAACACCACGGCCCGGGCCCGTGGGTGCACCGCGATGCCGAGGTCGGTGGCGAGCACCTCGGGGAACAGCCGGGTGGCCATGATGAACGGGGCCATGCCGAGCGGCTCCGGGTCGATGCCCAGCACCAGGTGGGTCATGGTCGCGTTGCCCGCCAGCGCCACCTCGTACACCTCGGCCGGGTCCGTGCCGCCCTGCGCGCACACCTCGGCGGCCAGCCCGGCCAGGGTCTGCTGAGCCAGCGAACGCAGCCGGTCGAGCGCAGCCGGGTCCAGCATCGTCGCGCTGATCCGGCTGATCACGTCCGCGCCGAACGGCTGCTGCGCGTTGAGCACGGACGCCACCGCGGCCGGGGTCCCGGTGGACAGGTCCAGCAGCGTCGCGACCACGGTCGTGGTGCCCAGGTCGAACGCGATGCCGAACCGGCGGCCGGTGGTGTCGCCGGGCTCCACGCCGATCAGCACATCGTCAACGACCACCGCGGTCACCCGGTAGTCGGCGGCGCGCAGCACCCGGCCGAGCGTGCGCAGCACATCCAGGTCGATCCGCGGCTCCAGGTCGTCGAGCGCCGCGAGCACCCGCTCGGCGTCGGTCACCTGGTCGCTCAGCGACGGCTCGGCCAGTTCCAGGTAGCGCTTCTGCACCGCGGGCCGCAGGATCACCTGCCGGCCGACGCCGACCGTCGCGGCCTTGGGCCTGGTGGCAAGCGGCGGCACGTCGACCCGGGCATCGGTGACGGCCTGCGCCCGGCAGGCGAGCCGCCAGCCCTGCCGCAGCTCGTCCGCGGTGAACGCGCGGGCGTCCAGCTCGGACGGGTCCCCGGGCGCGTCGAGCACCCGGACCTTGCACTTCTTGCAGGTGCCGTGCCCGCCGCAGGTCGAGTCGATCGCGATGCCGTTCCAGCTCGCGGCGTCGAACAGGGTGACCCCGTGCGGCACCCGCACCCGCCGCTCGCCCGGCTCGAAGACCAGGTCGACCCGGGCCGGGCCGCCGGGGTGCCCAGTGCCGCCGGCGTCCGTGGCCACCGCGTCGTCGACGCTGGTCACGGAGCAGCCTGCGCGCCGGCCCCCGCGCCCCCCGCGGCCTGCTGGGCCCGGTGCGCGGCGATCCAGGACGCGCCCCACGGGTCCCGGTCGAGCAGCAGGTCCGCGGCCTTGACCGCGCGGACCACCTGCGGCGAGCGGGCGTCCATGATGGCACTGGTCAGGCCGTGGGAGATGGCCACCGGCAGGAACGCGGCCCCGATCGAGTGCCGGTCCGGCATGCCGAACGACACGTTCGAGGCGCCCAGCGTCATGTTCACGCCGAACTCCTCGCGGAGCAGTGCAATCGTTTCCAGCGTCCGGATCCCGTGGCCGGTGTCCGCGCCGACCGGCATGGCCAGCGGGTCGATCACGATGTCCTCGATGGCGATCCCGTAACGCCCGGTGGCCACGTCGATGAGCTTGCGGGCCAGTTCCACCCGGCGGGCCGGCTCCTCGGGGATCTCCTCCTCGTCGTTGGGCAGGCCGATGACCGCGGCACCGTACTTCTTCACCAGCGGCAGGATCGCTTCCAGCCGGTCGTCCTCGGCCGTGACGGAGTTGACCAGCGCCTTGCCCTCGTAGGCGGCCAGGCCCGCGTCCAGTACCTCGATGATCGAGGAGTCGATGACCAGCGGCAGGTCGGTCAGGCCCTGGATGAGCCGGACCGCCCCGCTCATGAGTTCCGCCTCGTCTGCCAGCGGCGCGCCCATGTTCACGTCGAGCACCATGGCGCCGCCGGCGACCTGCTGTGCCACGTCGGTCTCCACCCGGGACAGGTCGCCGGCCCGCAGTTCCTCCTGGAACGCCTTGCGCCCGGTCGGGTTGATCCGCTCGCCGATGATGCAGAACGGCTGGCCGGGGCCGATCACGGCCTGCCTGGTAGCGGAGGAGAGAACGGTGTCCATCGGCGGCCGCCTACGCGGGCAGCGCGGCGCGGCGCCGCTGCAGCAGTTCCTTGGCCCGGACCACCGCCGCCGAGGCGTCGGCGGCGTACCCGTCGGCGCCCACCACGTCGGCGTACTCCTGGGTGACCGGGGCACCGCCGACCATGACGATCACCTGGTCGCGCAGCCCGGACTTCTCCAGCGCGTTGATGTTCGCCTTGAACATCGGCATGGTCGTGGTGAGGAACGCGGAGAAGCCGAGGATGTCCGGCTGGTGCTCGCGGACCGCGTCGATGAACTTCTCCGGTGACACCTGCACGCCGAGGTCGATCACCTCGAACCCGGCGCCCTCGAACATGATGTTCACCAGGTTCTTGCCGATGTCGTGCACATCGCCCTTGACCGTGCCCATGACCACCTTGCCGATCGTCGTGGCGCCGGTCTCGGCCAGCAGCGGCCGCAGGATCTCCAGCGCCCCGGCCATCGCCTTGCCCGCGATCAGCATCTCCGGCACGAAGAAGTCGCCGCGCTCGAACCGGGCACCGACCTCCTCGAGCGCCGGGATCAGCGCGTCGTAGAGCAGCCTCTCCGGGCCCAGGCCCATCCCGAGCCCGGTGTTGGTCAGCTCGAGCACGGCGGGGCCGTTGCCCACCAGGGTGTCGTCGTAAAGCTGCTTGAGAAGCTCGTCGGGGGTCACGCGCCACCTTCTCTCCGTGCTTGGGCCGTCTGTGCTTGGGCCGTCTGTGCTTGGGCTGTCTGTACTTGGGCCGCCGGTCCCTGGGCCGCATGCGCCAGGCGCGGTGAGCCATCCCCCCGCGGTGCGGGGCGCTCCCCGTGCGGTGCCGGGTACTCCCCGTGCGGCGCGGGGCGCTCCGCCCGGTGGCCGAGGACGGCCGACAGGCCGTGGGCCTGGGCCATGCACGCGGCCGCCACGTCGGCGATCCGCGGCGGGGTCAGCCGGGTGCCGGGCCCGGACACCGACAGCGCGGCGACCACCGCGCCGCCGTCGCGGCGGACCGGGGCGGCCACCGCGACAAGCCCCGGCTCGAGTTCGCCGTCGATGACCGCGTAACCGCGTTCCAGGACCGCCGCCAGCTCCGCCTCCAGCGCCGCCCGGCCGGTGATGGACTGCTCGGTGCGCCGCTCCAGCCGGCCCGGCGGCAGCTTCGCCGCGCCGTGCGCGAGCAGCACCTTGCCGGCCGCGCTGCAGTGCAGCGGCACCGCCCGGCCCAGCCAGTTGGTGGCCCCGATCAGGTACTCGCTGTCTACCTGGGCGATCTGCTCGACCATGCCGTCCCGCCCGACGCCCAGGTTCACCGTCTCGCCGGTGTCCGCGCCGAGCCGGTCCAGGTAGGGCTGGGCGACCTCGGTCAGCCCGGCCTCCGCGCCGCCGCGCCAGGCGAACCGGACGAACATCTCCCCGGGACGGAACCGGCCCGCGTCGTCCCGGCGGACCAGCCCGTTGCGCTCCAGCGCCAGCAGCAGCCGCGACGTGGTGCTCTTGGCCAGGCCGGTCGCGGCGGCCAGCTCGGTGAAGGTGACCGAGCCCGGCGCGTGCACCACCTCGGTGAGCAGCCGCGCCGCGCGGTCCACCGCCTGGGTTCCGTTCGGACTGCTCACCACGCGCCTGCCTGTGGGGTTCCTGCGCCGGCCTTGCGGCATAGTTCCACGTTGCGGAACTCTGTTCTACTATGTGATCCTACGATCGGGGTCTTGGCCGGTCAAGGCTGCGCCGGCCGGTCCCGGGCCGCCCCGGGAGAGCCCCGGGACAGCCCGGCCTCGTGGACAGCCAGCCCCGGGGCCCGCCGGAGGAGGCAGGTGGCGATGTTCCGCAACACGATGCCCCGGTACGAGATCCTCTCCGCCGACGCGGTCGGGGTACTGGAACGCGGCTGGCGCCGCATCGTCAGCGAGATCGGCGTCCAGTTCGCCAAGCCGGAGGCGGTCGAGCTGTTCCGCAGGGCCGGCCAGCAGGTGGACGGCGACGTGGTCAAGTTCGACCCGGACTTCGTGCTCGAGCAGGTCGCCAAGGCCCCGCGCGAATTCGACGTGCAGGCCCGCAACCCGGCCAACAGCGTGCACATCGGCGGCGACGACATGGTGTTCGGCGCGGTGTACGGGGCGCCGTTCATCCGCGAGGGCGAGGTCCGCAGGGACGCCACGCTGGCGGACTTCCGCCGCCTGGCGATGCTGTCGCAGTCGTTCCCCGAACTGGATTCCGCGGGCGGGGTGATCTGCGAGCCCAACGACGCGCCGCTGGACTCCCGGCACCTCGACATGATCTACGCGCTGCAGACCCTCACCGACAAGATCTACATGGGCAACGTGGTGTCCGGCCCGAACGCGGCCGACACCATCGCGATGACCTCGATCCTGTTCGGCGGCCTGGACAAGGGCCGCGCCAGCATCGAGCAGACCCCGGCGACGATCTCGCTGATCAACTGCAACTCGCCGCTGCGCTGGGACGACCGGATGCTGGACGCCCAGTTCGAGTACTGCGCCGCGAACCAGCCGGTGGTGCTCACCCCGTTCCTGCTCATGGGCGCGATGTCGCCGGTGGCGATCCCGGCCGCGCTGGCGCAGCAGCTCGCCGAGGCGCTCACCGGCATCGCGCTGGCTCAGCTCATCCGGCCCGGCTGCCCGGTCATCTTCGGCTCGTTCCTGTCCAACATCGACATGCAGTCCGGGTCGCCCAGCTTCGGCACACCCGAGTCGGCCATCGGCCTGCTGTGCACCGGGCAGCTCGCCCGGCACTACGGGCTGCCGTTCCGCACCGGCGGCGGGCTCAACTCCAGCCAGACCCCGGACGCGCAGGCGGCCTACGAGGCGCTGATGACGCTGCTGCCCACGTTCCTGGCGGGCACCAACTTCGTCATGCACGCCGCGGGCTGGCTGGAAGGCGGCCTGGTGAGCTGCTACGAGAAGTTCATCATCGACATCGAGCTGCTGCGGATGCTCCGGGTGCAGTTCACCCCGCTGGAGATCGACGAGGCGTCGCTGGCGTTCGGCGCGCACGAGGAGGTCGGCCACGGCGGCCACTTCCTCGGCGCCGCGCACACCATGGAGCGGTTCCGCACCTGCTTCTACCGGCCGCTGCTGTCCTCCACCGCGAACTACGAGCGGTGGCTGAAGCAGGGCGGCAAGGACGCCATGGTGCGGGCCGGCGATATCTACCACAAGACCCTGGAGGAGTACCAGCCGCCGCCGCTGGACGACGCGATCCGCGCCGAGCTGGCCGACTACGTCGCCCGCCGCCGCGCCGAGCTCGGTGACTAGGTGAGGGGCGACTAGTGGCCGCCGAAGGCCCGGCCGACCTGGTGCTGACCGGGGGGGCCGTCTACACGGTCGACGCCGCGCGGACCTGGGCGCAGGCGGTCGCGATCTCCGGCGGCCGGATCGTGGCGGTGGGCACCGACTCAGGAATGCGGCCCTACGTGGGCCCGGGCACCGAGGTGGTCGGCCTGCGCGGGCGGATGCTGCTGCCCGGGTTCCAGGACGCGCACGTGCACGCGTCCGGCGGCGGCCTGGAGCGCAGCCAGTGCGACCTGACCGGCGAGCACACCAGGCAGGGCTACCTGGCGGCGATCCGCCGCTACGCCGACCGCGGCCCCGGCGCGGCCTGGATCACCGGCGGCGGCTGGGGGATGGACGTGTTCCCCGGCGGCGTGCCCGGCAAGGAGGACCTCGACGAGGTGGTCCCGGACCGGCCGGTGTTCCTGTCCAACCGCGACCACCACGGGGCCTGGGTGAACTCGCGAGCGCTGGCGCTGGCCGGGATTGACGCCGCCACCCCGGATCCCCCGGACGGCCGGATCGAGCGGACCGCGGCCGGCGAGCCCCAGGGCACGCTGCACGAGGGCGCGATGAACCTGGTCCAGCGGGTGGTGCCGGCCGTCACCCTGGACGAGCAGGTGGCCGGCATCCTGGAGGGCCAGCGGTACCTGCACGCGCTCGGCATCACCGCCTGGCAGGAGGCGATCGTCGGTGAGTACGCGGTGGTGCCCGATTGCTTCGAGGCTTACCGCGAGGTCGAGCGCCGGGGCCTGCTGACCGCCCGGGTCACCGGTGCGCTCTGGTGGCGGCGTGCCGCTGGGCTGTCGCAACTCGATTTTCTTGCCGAACGACGGGCCATCGCTGACGGCTCCCGGTTCCGCACCACCAGCGTGAAGATCATGCAAGACGGCGTCTGCGAGAACTTCACCGCCGCCATGCTGGCCCCCTACCTCGATGGGCACGGGCACGAGACCGGGGGCCGCGGGACCAGCTTCTTCGCCGCGGAGGAGCTGAACGAGGCGGTCACGGCCATCGACGCCCGCGGCTTCGGTGTGCACGTCCACGCGATCGGGGACCGGGCGGTCCGCGAGGCGCTGGACGCGATCGCCGCGGCCCGGTCGGCCAACGGGGCCGGGCAAGGCCGCCATCACATCGCGCACCTCCAGGTCATCCACCCCGATGACGTGCCCAGGTTCCGTGACCTCGGGGTGCTGGCGAACTGCCAGCCGCTGTGGGCCAGCAACGAGCCGCAGATGACCGAGCTGACCCTGCCGTTCCTCGGTCCGGAGCGGTCCGCGTGGCAGTACCCGTTCGGCAGCCTGGCCGCCTCCGGCGCGCAACTGTGCTTCGGCAGCGACTGGCCGGTGTCCAGCCCGAACCCGATGTGGCAGATGCACACGGCGGTGAACCGGACCACCGCGCCGGGCTACCCGTTCCGCGGCCCGGACACCGACACCCCGTTCCTGCCCGGCGAGCGGATCGGCCTGCCCGCCGCGATCGCGGCGTTCACCATGGGCTCCGCCTACGTCAACCACGACGAGCGGGACGCGGGCTCGATCGAGCCGGGCAAGCGCGCCGACCTCGTGGTGCTCGACCGCGACCTGTTCGCCCAGCCTGCCGCCGAGATCGCGCTGGCCGGGGTGGACCTGACCCTGGTGGACGGCACCGTGGTGCACGCCCGCCCCGGTGCCTGAGCGCCTGAAGCAGATCGCACCCGCCCTGGCGCCTGCCCAAGCCCAGGCCGTCTGCCAGGTCGACGGGGGCATCGTCAGGTCTAGCGTCCAGCGGCGCGGCGGCCGTGGCCAGCCCGGAACCGGGCCGGCCACGGCGCTCGTGGTGACGGACGGCCGCTAGGGCGCGAACGAGGCCCCGTCGAGTGAGGTGAAGCACTGGGCGTTGGAGAACGGGTCGCCGCTCTGCTGCTGCACGGTCACCACCCCGTTGGGCTGGATGAACAGGCGCCCGTTGGTGGCGCCGCACAGGTCCGCCTTGGCGTAAGCGGCCTTGGCGGGGCGGAACCTGGGCGGCAGGGTGAACAGGACCCCGCTGGTGCCGGACGCGACCGCGCCCTTGAAGTGGACGACCCCGCCGACGAGGGCCACCGCGGCCTTGGAGGTACTGAACGGGGCGCCGGTCCACCCGTTCTGCAGGGTGAGCCCGGTGAACGAAGCCGCCGACGGCGCGAAGGAGGCCCCGTCGAGTGAGGTGAAGCACTGCGCGTCGGCGAAGGTTTCAGTGCTCGGGACCTCCACGTCGGTTACGCCACTGGGCTGGATGTGCAGCCGCCCGTTGGTGGCGTTGCACAGGTCCACCGGGACGTAGACGTCGGTGGCCGGGCGGAACCCCGCCGGCAGGGTGAACAGGACCGGGCTCGTGCCGCTCGCGATGGCGCCCTTGAAGTGGACGACCCCGCCGGCGAGGGCCACCGCGGCGTTGGAGGTGCCGAAGGGGGCGTTCGTCCACCCGTTCTGCAGGGTGAGCCCGGTGAACGAGGCCGCCGACGTGGCGAACGAGACCCCTTCCAGTGACGTGAAGCACTGGGCGTTGGCGAAGCCCGGGTCCTGCTGCTGCACGGTCACCACCCCGCTGGGCGCGATGTCAAGGCGCCCGTTGGTGGCGTTGCACAGGTCGACAGGGACGAAGACGCTGGTGCCCGGGCGGTCGGCTGCCGGCAGCGTGAACGCGACCGGGTTCGTGCCGGTGGTCGACATGGCGCCGCTGAGCTGAACGATTCCCCCGGTGGCGCTCGCCGCGGGGCCGGACGTGCCGAAGGGGGCGCCGGTCCAGCCATTCACCAGCGTGAGCTTGCCGAACGGGCTGCCCGGGATGAAGGAGACTCCGTCGAGTGAGGTGAAGCACTGGGCGTTGGCGAAGGGGTCGCCGATTTTCTGCTGCACGGTCACCGTGCCGTCGGTGTGGATGAACAGGCGCCCGTTGGTGGCGTTGCACAGGTCCACCTTGACGTAGGTGTCCGACGCGGGGGCGAGGGCCTGGGGCAGGGTGAAGGCCACCGGGTTGGTACCGGAGGTCGCTATGGCTCCTTCGAGCTGGACGACCCCGGAGACGTCGCTCACCGCGGGCGCCGACGTGCCGAACGGGCCACCGGTCCACCCGTTCTGCGGGGTGAGCCCGGTGAACGAAGCCGCCGACAGCGCGAAGGTGACCCCGTCGAGTGAGGTGAAGCACTGGGCGTTGGCGAAGGATCGCCGCTTTGCTGCTGTACGCTCACCGCGCCGCTGGGCGCGATGTCGAGGCGCCCGTTCGTGGCGTTGCACAGGTCCACCGGAACGAAGATATTGGTGGACGGGCGGAACGACGCCGGCAGGACGAACGGTTCCGGGTTGGTGCCGGACGTCGCGATGGCGCCCCTGAAGTGGACGATCCCGCCGATGATGGCCACCGAGGGCTGGCCGGTGCTGAACGGGCCGGCCGTCCAGCCATTGAGCAGCGTGAGGTTGGTGAACGTCACCGCCTGCGCCGCGGTGGCGCCAAAGAACTGCACCGGGAGCAGCGCCCCCACGGCGCACAAGGCGCCGACGGCAATATGCCGCAGTTTTCTCATCCGGGTGCCTCCTGAACATTCGCCATATGTGGCGATTCGTTGCCCGCACGGACGGCGCGGGCCTGGATCAAACGAATTGCCCGAGGAGGCTTATTCGCTCATCCTCGGGCTTTCCGCGGCCCATCGCCGACACGGAGCAGCCCGGTTTACCGGACCATGCCTCACCGGCCACACCGTGTCCCCCGTCGAGGTCGCCGCGTTGGCCGCCCTTCCGCCCGACGCGCAGGCCAGGCGCGGCCCCGGGCACGCAGCCAGAGTCCTCGGTCGGAAGTCCCGTTCCCGGCGCCCGCTGGTCAGAGTATTACCATGCCATTACTAGAGCGTCAATGACTGCTTACCCGACTCCTTTCGTGATTCTTGGGGGAGGCGGGATGCCGGTGCACGAGGGCTGGGTCACGGTTAGCAAATGCCCGCTGAGTTATCCGGTATTTACGAAGTGCCCGGCGCCGTAATGGTGGTCGTGTTGTTCTGGCGGATCAGCCGGCCAGCAGCACGCCGAGGAACAGCGCGGCCAGCGCGGACAAGCCGGTTAGCGCGCCGAACACGGCGATCCATCGGGGGCTCCGCGCCCGGGCGTGCAGCGCGGCGGTCACCCCGGAGATGGCCACCACGACCAGCTTGACCACCAGCGTGGTCTGGTAGCTGCCCTTGATCTGGGCGTGCACGGCGGCGATGTTCCAGATGCCGGTGATGATCAGAACCCCGAACGCGGGCCAGGCGACCTGGTTGAACCGGCGCGCGGCGGCGCGGGGTATCTCCGCGCCGAGGCGGCGCAGCACCGGGACCAGGGCCGCGAGCGTGATCTGGCCGCCGACCCAGATGGTCGCGGCGAGCACGTGCAGGAACAGCCTGATCGTGTCCCAGCTGACCGAGAGCATTCCCGTCCCCGATGGCTGGCCGCGCCACCGGGGCGCGGCGCGCCTGTGATTCGCCAGGGTAGATGGCGTGCCACCGTGGCACAAGAGTGCGCAGGCAGCAGCCCTAACGCGACAGGTTCGCGCTGGTCAGGAGCGGTGGCAGCCGGGATTTCGTAACCCTGGAGACACCCCGCCGACGTATTAGGGATACCCCGATGGCGAATTTCACCTCGACGCATTGCCACGAGCGGAGTGAACGTAATGTCATGGCTGTGCCCCGACAATGCGTAATGCAAAATAATAGGGGCAGGCGGCGACGGTCATCCTCACGACGGGGTGAGCGCGACCTTGGGCGAGGTGCGTGATGGCAGACCGGCGGGTGTTGGGAATCGTCCTGGCGGGCGGCGCGGGCCGGCGGCTGATGCCGCTGACCGAGGACCGGGCCAAGCCGGCCGTGCCGTTCGGCGGCCTCTACCGGCTGGTGGACTTCGCGTTGTCGAACCTGGTCAACGCCGGGTGCCTGCGGATCTGCGTGCTCACCCAGTACAAGAGCCACAGCCTGGACCGGCACATCACCACCACCTGGCGGATGAGCTCGCTGCTCGGCAACTACGTCACGCCGGTGCCCGCGCAGCAGCGCCTCGGGCCGCAGTGGTACACCGGCTCGGCGGACGCGATCTACCAGTCGCTGAACCTGATCTTCGATGAGCGCCCCGACCTGGTGGTCGTGTTCGGCGCGGACCACGTGTACCGGATGGACCCCCGGCAGATGATCGACCAGCACGTCCAGGGCGGTGCGGGAGTCACCGTCGCGGCGATCCGGGTGCCCCGGCCGGACGCGAGCGAGTTCGGGGTGATCAAGGCCGCCAAGGAGGGCCACCGGATCGAGGAGTTCCTGGAGAAGCCCGCGGATCCGCCCGGCCTGCCGGACAGCCCGGACGAGGCCTACGCGTCCATGGGCAACTACGTGTTCGACGCCGACGTGCTGGTGGACGCGCTGCGCGAGGACGCCGCCAACGCGGCAAGCAAGCACGACATGGGCGGGGACATCATCCCGATGATGGTCGCCAGCGAGAGCGCCCAGGTGTACGACTTCGCCACCAACGAGGTGCCCGGCGCGACCGAGCGGGACAAGGCCTACTGGCGCGACGTCGGGACGCTGGACTCCTACTTCGACGCGCACATGGACCTGTGCCACGTGCATCCGGTGTTCAACCTGTACAACGAGCGCTGGCCGATCCTGACCCTCGTGCCGTCCCAGCCACCGGCCAAGTTCGTGCACGACTCGGGCGACCGGATCGGGCGGGCGCTGGACAGCCTGGTCAGCAACGGGGTCATCGTGTCCGGCGGCACGGTGCGCGAGTCGGTGCTGTCTCCCGGCGTGCGGGTGAACAGCTGGTCCACGGTGGAGCGCTCGGTGATCCTGCACAGCACGGTGATCGGGCGGCACGCGGTGGTACGGGACGCGATCATCGACAAGAACGTCGAGGTCCCCGAGGGAGCCGTGGTGGGCGTGGACAAGGAGCACGACCGCGAGCGCGGTTTCCACGTGTCCGCCGGGGGCATCACCGTCGTCGGCAAGGGCCAGAAGGTCCGCCCGTGACCGCGGCGGTTCCTGGCTCGCGGTTGCGCGTCGCGCTGCTGACCCGCGAGTACCCGCCGGAGGTGTACGGCGGGGCCGGGGTGCACGTGGCCTATCTCGCCCGCGAGCTTTCCGCGCTGGTCGACGTGACCGTGCACTGCCAGGGCGCCGACCGGCCCGGCGCGGTGGCGCACCGGCCCTGGGACCACCTCGCCGGGGCGAACCCGGCGCTCGGGGTGATGTCCGCCGACCTGTCCATGGCGGCGGCGGCCGGGTCGGCCGACGTGGTGCACTCGCACACCTGGTACGCGAACCTGGCCGGGCACCTCGCGGCGCTGCTCTACGGGGTGCCGCACCTGGTCACCGTGCACTCGCTGGAACCGCTGCGGCCGTGGAAGGCCGAGCAGCTCGGCGGCGGTTACGCGCTGTCCTCGTGGTGCGAGCGGGTGGCCGTGGAATCCGCCGCCGCCGTGGTGGCCGTGTCGGCGGGCATGCGGGGCGACGTGCTGGCCGCCTACCCCGCGGTGTCCCCGGACCGGGTCCGGGTGATCCGCAACGGCATCGACACCGCCGAGTACGCCCCGGACCCGGCGACCGATGTGCTGGACAAATACGGGGTGGACCCGGGGCGGCCCGCGGTGATCTTCGTGGGCCGGATCACCCGGCAGAAGGGTGTCCCGGTGCTGCTCCGGGCGGCGGCCGCCCTGGACCCGGCCGCCCAGCTCGTGCTCTGCGCCGGCCAGCCGGACACCCCGGAACTCGCCGCCGAGGTCGAGGGCCTGGTGGCGGACCTGCGCGCGGCGCGGTCCGGGGTGATCTGGATACCGGAGATGCTGCCCAAGCGGGCGGTCATCCAGTTGCTCACGCACGCGACCGTGTTCGCCTGCCCCTCGCTGTACGAGCCGCTCGGCATCGTCAACCTGGAGGCGATGGCCTGCGGCACGGCGGTGGTGGGCTCGGCGGTCGGCGGGATCCCCGAGGTGGTGAGCGACGGCGAGACCGGCCTGCTTGTCCCGCCGGACGACCCGGAAGCGCTGGCCGGTGCCCTCGGCGCGCTGATCGGCGATCCGGCCCGCGCGGACGCGCTCGGCCGGGCCGGGCGCGAGCGGGCGGTCGCCGAGTTCGGCTGGCAGGCGGTGGCCGCGCAGACGGCGGAACTGTACGCCGAACTGGCCCGCTGACCCGGCCGCCGGCCCGCGCCGCACCGGGCCGCGCCGGCCTGGGCCGCGCTGCCCCGGGCCGCGCGGGGCGCCGCTCAGCGCCTCTACCGGCAAGCATCACGGGCACCATGGCCACCACACCTGCCAGCAGGGTTATGTGTGGCGCCAGGTCATGCCAGACGACTACGCCTGCGTGACCCCGGGCGAGCAGGCCGGCATCGGTGACTGCTCGCAGGTGCCGAACACCACCAACAACGGCTACGCCATCGCCTACGACACGGTGTCCGGCCGCTGGTCAAACCGGGTTCCGGTGGACTCGAGCTGTGCGTCCCGCTGACCGCGGGGGCGGCCGCGCGGGCCCGCTGGGCCCGCGCGGCCTTTGCGCGCCCGGAGGCCAACGAGGCCCATATCACACATCAGGAGGGCTTCATGCAGATAACGGATCAGAGACCAGGTGGCAGCAAGTGCCCCGGACGAACTACCGTGAGACCGTGCAAGACGGGGAGATCGTCGCAGCGATTGTCGCAGGAGACCCTGCCGGACTCGCTGCCGCTTATGACAACTACGCTCCGGCATTGTATGCCTACTGCCGGACGCTGCTCAGTGAGCCTGCCGACGCCGCCGACGCGGTGCAGGACACCTACGTCATCGCTGCTGCCAAACTGGACGGGCTGCGCGAGCCGGACCGGCTCCGTCCGTGGCTATACGCGGTGGCCCGCAACGAGTGCTTCCGTCGTCTGCGGGCGCGCGGTCTCTCCGCGCCCCTCGACGCGGCGGTTGAGGTGACCTCTGAGGACACCAATATAGTGCTCGGCCCGGAGCGGGAGGAGCTGCGCGACCTGGTGGTCGACGCGCTCTCCGGGCTGAACCCGGGCGACCGCGAGGTCATCGAGCTGAACCTGCGCCACGTCCTGGACGGCGACGACCTGGCCGATGCCCTGGGCGTGTCCCGCAACAGCGCGCACGCGCTCGTGTCCCGGGCGCGCGCCCAGTTCGAGGGGTCACTGGGCGCGCTGCTGGTGGCCCGTACCGGCCGGGAGCAGTGCGACGAGCTAGACGGCATCCTGGCCGGCTGGGATGGCGAGCTGACCATCCTGCTGCGCAAGCGGGTGAACCGGCACATCGAGCGCTGCGCGGTGTGCGGCGATCGCAAGCGGCATGAGCTCAGCCCGGCGATGCTGCTCAGCATGCTGCCGATGGTGGCGCTCCCGGCCGGCCTGCGCGAGCAGGTGCTCCGGCTGGTGGACGACATCTCGCCGGTCGCCGCCGGGCACCGCGACCTGGTGGCCGGCCGGGCCGAGCCGTTCGACAGGTCCGGCTTCCCCAAGCCGGTCGCCTCGCCGCGCCGGGTGTACGGGGCGCAGGCCCTGACCGTGGCCGCGTGCGTGGCGGCCGCGGCGGCCGTGCTGCTGGGCGCCGGTACCCTGCTCGTGCTGGGCACGCTGCACCACAAGGGCCCGGCCACCGCGGTCGCGGCGACCATCGGCCCGAACACCGCCACCCAGGCGCCGCTGAACTCCGGCTCCAACCCGGTGTCGCCGTCGTCACCGTCGCACAAGAGCGGCAAGCACAACATCGGCCTGACCATCACGGTGTCCGGATCGCCGTCGCCGTCGTCCTCCTCGCCATCGGGGTCGTCGCCGGGCCGCGGCGGCACATCGCCGACGCCGGGCCGCTCGCAGCCGCCGAGCCCGACCCCGTCGCCCCCGCCGTCGTCACCGGGCACGCTGGTGGTCTCGGCGAGCGTGGTGACGCTGACCCTGAATCCCGACGGGAGCCTCAGCGGCTCGTTCTCGCTCACCGCCCAGGGTGGCGACGTCTCCGGGTACAGCATCGCGAACCCCTCGTCAGCCCTGTCGGTGTCGCCCGCCTCGGGCTCGCTGACCTCGGGCCAGTCGGTCACGATCAGCCTGTCGGCACCTTCGGTCACCGGCCTGGCCTCCGAGACGGACCTGACGGTGAACCCGGGCGGGCTGACGGTCGCCGTGGACGTGCCCGGCGGCTGACCGGCTGACGGTCAGGCCGCGCCGAGCTCGGCGCGCAGCCGGGCCGCGGCCTGCGTCATCGCGGACAGCTTGCCGAACGCGACGTCGCGCGGCAGGTACTTCATCCCGCAGTCCGGGGCCAGCACCAGGCGCTCGGCGCCGACATGGGGCAGCGCCCGGCGCACCCTGGCGGCCACCTCGTCGGCGGTCTCCACGGTCTCGTCGCCGAGGTTGAGCACGCCCAGGATGATGGTCTTCCCGGTCAGCTCGGCGAGCACCGCGCAGTCCAGCCCGGACTGGGCGGTCTCGATCGACACCTGGTCGCACTCGGCGGCGGCGAGTTCGGGCAGGAACGAGTACCCGGACGGGCGGTCGTGGATGATCGCCGCGTAGCCGAAGCACAGGTGCACCGCGGTGGTGCCGCGGATCCCCGCCAGCGCCCGGTTGATCGCGGCCACCCCGTACTTGCGGGCCTCTTCCGGGCGTGCCTGCAGGTAGGGCTCATCGAGCTGGACGATGTCCGCACCGGCCGCGAACAGGTCCTTGACCTCTTCGTTGACCGCCTCGGCGTAGCCGAGCGCGAGTTCCTCGGTGCTCCGGTAGTAGTCGTTCTGCGCCTGCTGGGCCATGGTGAACGGGCCCGGCACGGTGATCTTGACGGTCTTGCCGGTGTTCGCCCGCAGGAACGTCACGTCCCCGGCCTCGACCGCGTGCTTGCGCCGGATCGGGCCGGTGACCCGCGGCACCGGGTTGGGGTGCCCGCTGCGGTCGAGCGCGGTGCCCGGGTTGTCGATGTCCACCCCGTCCAGGGCGGTGGCGAACCTGTTGGAGTAGCTCTCGCGGCACATCTCGCCGTCGGTCAGGATGTCCAGGCCGGCCTGCTCCTGCGCCCGGATGGCGAGCAGCGTCGCGTCCCGCTGTGCCTCGGCCAGGTGGGACTGGTCCACCCGCCACAGTTCCAGGGCGCGGACCCGGGGCGGGAAGCGGTCCCGCAGCCGCCCGCGATCGATCAGCCAGTCCGGCTGGGGGTAGCTGCCCACCAGTGACGTAGGGAAGAGCATGCCGGCCTCCGCCAGTGTTCCGCCGTTCCGGGCTCGGGGTGTCGGTTCCGGGCTCAGGGCGCCCGGGATCAGTGTGCCGGTCAGGGCTCTGGCGTGTCGGAGCGGCCCTGCTGCTCGGCCAGGAAGCGCTCGAACTGGGCGCCGAGTTCCTCGGCCGTGGGCATCTCCCCGGCCGAGTCGGCCAGCAGCCCTTCCGCGGACGCCGCGTCCACGAACGCGTCGTACTGCCGTTCCAGGGCCTGCACCAGCTCGCTGATCTCGTCGGACGTCTCCACCTGGCGGGCGATCTCCTCGTCGGTGCGCCTTGCCGCATCGCGCAGCGCCTCGCCGGGCAGGGCCAGGCCGGTGGTCCTGGCCACACATTCCAGCAGCGCCACGGCCGCGGCGGGGTAGGCCGCCTGCGCCAGGTAGTGCGGCACGTGCACGGCGAAGCCGCCCGCCGCCCGGTTCTCCTCACCCAGGCGCAGCTCGAGCAGCGAGGCCGCGCTGCCAGGCACCTGCAGCCGGTCCACGATCGGCCGCGATCCGGCGGCCAGCTCGGGCCGGGTGCCGTGCGCGGTCACCCCCAGCGGGCGGGTGTGCGGGACACCCATCGGGATGCCGTGGAACCCGAGCACAAGCTCGGCCCCGAGGCGGGTGCTCACGCCCGCGACGGCGCTGGTGAACCGTTCCCATTCGTGGTCGGGCTCGGGGCCGGTCAGCATCAGGAAGGGCTTCCCCGCGCTGTCCTTGACCCGGTGGATGACGAGTTCCGGCGCGTCGTAAGAGTCCCAGTGGTCCTTGTCGTAGGTCATCGGCGGGCGGCGGGACCGGTAGTCGATCAGCCGGTCCACGTCGAACGTCACCACCGCCTCGTGGTCCAGGCTGCCCAGCAGGTGCGCGGTGAGCAGCCTGCCTGCCGCGCCCGCGTCGATGAACCCGTCCAGGTAGTGCAGCAGGATTGCCCCGTCAAGCTTCGCCGCACCCGGGTCGACCTGGTAAAGATCCCCCCCATCCGGCACCATGCTCACAGCCTCCCACCAGCCTTGGCCTCGTCATGGATTACAACCGGCGGGAGCCGGTCTTCCATCCCGCGAGCCCGTGCGCCAACGGTACCCGTGGTAACGCGGTGCCGCGACCCGGTAGCGCTGCCATGACGGCAGTCAATCACGCAGGTGACCTTGGACACAGGCGCGGCCGTTGCCCGGAAGTTAGTTGTATGTTCACAAGTACTGGCGTTGGCTTACGGAACAGGTAGGAATTGGTGCCGGAACTCAGCCGCGGGCGCCGGCTGCTCGTGCTCGCCGTCTGCTGTTCCAGCCTGTTCATCGTCGGCCTCGAACGGTGGACGCTTACACGCTGGTCGTGGCGAGCTTCCTGATCCTGGCCGGGTCCACGGGGGACCGGATCGGCCGGCGGCGCACGTTCCAGGTCGGCCTGGCCACGTTCACCCTCGGCTCGCTGCTGTGCAGCCTGGCGCCCAGCCTGGGCTGGCTGGTCGCCTTCCGCGCGGTGCAGGCCATCGGCGGCTCGATGCTCAACCCGGTGGCCCTGTCCATCATCTCCAACACGTTCACCGACGACCGCGAGCGCGCCCGGGCGTTCGGCATCTGGGGCGCGGTGTTCGGCCTCAGCATGGCGCTGGGCCCGGTGCTCGGCGGCGTGCTCGTCGCCACCGTGGGGTGGCGGGGCATCTTCTGGGTCAACATCCCGGTCGGGATCGCGGCCATCGTGGCCACCGCGCTCGCCGTGCCGGAGTCCCGCGCCGCGCACGGCCGCCGGGTCGATCCGGTCGGCCAGCTACTGATCATCGTCATGCTCGCCTCGCTCACCTACGCGATCATCGAGGGGCCGCGCCACGGCTGGGGCTCGGGCCTCATCCTCGGGCTGTTCGGCCTCGCGGCGCTCGCCACGGCCGGGCTGGCCGTATACGAGCCGCGCCGCGCCGAGCCACTGCTCGACCTGCGGTTCTTCCGCAGCGCGCCGTTCACGGGGGCGGTGCTGATCGCGATCAGCGCGTTCTCGGCGCTGGCCGGGTTCCTGTTCCTCAACACGCTGTACCTGCAGGACGCGCGCCATCTCTCGGCGCTGCACGCGGGCCTGTACACGCTGCCGATGGCGGCGATGACGGTGCTGCTCGCGCCGCTGTCCGGGCGGATCACCGGGCAGCGCGGGCCCCGGATACCGCTGCTGGTGGCGGGGGTGATGACGACGGCCGGGGGCCTGATGATGGCCGGTGTCACCGCGGCCACCCCCGTGGCCTGGCTGCTGCTCGGCTACTTCGCCTTCGGCATCGGGAACGGCATGGTCAACCCGGCGATCAGCAACACGGCGCTGTCCGGCATGCCCCGCGCCCAGGCCGGCGTGGCCGCGGCGGTGGCCTCGACCAGCCGCCAGGTGGGCGGGTCGCTGGGCGTGGCGCTGACCGGGTCCGCGGTGGCCTCGGCGCTGCACGGCCCGCTGCGCACCGGCTTCGTCCCGGCCAGCCACGGCGCCTGGCTGATTACCGCGGGCTGCGGTGTGCTGGTGCTGGTGGCCGGCCTGGCTACCAGTGGCCGCTGGGCCCGGGAGACCGCCGCGCGCACGGCCGGCCGGCTGATGTCCGAGAAGCCCGGCATCCCCTCGCCGCCCCCCGATCCCCCCCGCCGGCTGGACCCGCCGCGTCGTGATCATGACTTTGGTGGGGCTGTAACCCCACCAAAGTCATGATCACGAAACGGGGCCGGTCTCGGCGGGGGCGCTGATCAGCGAGAAGACCGCGCCGTCGCCGTCGGCCACGATGGCGATCCGGCCGTAGGGGCTGTCCCAGCCAGGGCGCACCGTGGTTCCGCCCAGGCTGGTCACCTTGGCCACGGCGGCGTCGGTGTCCTCGACCGCGAAGTAGGCCGACCACCGCGCCGGGGCCTCGGCGGGCAGGCTGCTGTCCAGCTCACCGATCCCGCCGACCTCGCTGCCGCCGACCTTCAGCGTGGCGTAGCGGAACCCGGCAGCGCCGATGTCACCGTACTCGTAACCGAACACGGCGCGATAGAACGCCTTGTTGCCGTCGAAGCCCCGGCTGAGGTTCTCGTTCCAGGTCACCGAGCCCGGCTCGTTGGCGAGCTGGAACCCGGTGTGCCGCCGGGCCTGCCACAGGCCGAACACCGCGCCGCCCGGGTCGGCCGCCATCACCATCCGGCCCTGGTCCATCACGTCCATCGGCGCCACGAGCACCTGACCGCCGGCCGCCGTGATCCTCCCGGCCGTCTCGTCCGCGTCGCTGGTGGCGAGGTAGGTGGTCCAGGTGGACGGTTCCTCCGGGGGGCCCAGCTTCGGCCCGATCCCCGCCACCTGCCGGCCGTCCTTCAGGCACAGCGCGTACCCGCCGGCCTCCGGCGGGCCCTGATGTGCCTCCCAGCCGAACAACGCCGCGTAGAACGCGCACGCCTTCGCGATGTCTGCCACGCCCAGATCCACCCAGCAGGGCGTGCCATCGCCCCAGGCGGTATCCCGCGTCACCATGGTTTCAGCCCCCAGGCCCAGGTCAGCGCGCCGACCGCACCGAACTCACGGGACAGCATACGGAGCGGCCGCCCCGTCAGGACGAGTAACCGCGCAGTGACCGGGGCGCCCCGGCCCGGTCAGGACGAGTAGCAGTACGAGTCGCTCGAGGCGTCCCCGCCCTCCAGCCGGACCTGGTGCGCGCGGCGGCCGCGGAACACCTCGCCCTCGAGGAAGAAGCGCTCGTCGAAGCTCATGCCGCCGCCCTCGGCGACATCCAGCTTGGTCATCCAGGCGCCGACGCCGTCCGGGTAGAACTGCTCGTCCCAGGCACCGTAGAGCGAGTTGGTGAAGTAGACGCGCTTGCCGTCGCGGGAGACCTCGACCATCTGCGGGCCGCCCGCCAGCGGCTGGTCCGGCCGGGCCGGGTGCGGTGCCCGCCCGACGATGCCGCCGATGCGGACCGAGCCTGCCTCGCGCGGGTGGAACGGGTCGCTCACGTCGTACTGCTTCAGCTCGCCGGTGCCCCAGCAGGACACGTAGAGGAACTGGTCGTCCACCGACAGGGCCAGGTCGGTGACCAGCGGCGGGACCGCGCCGAAACCCTGCAGCAGCGGCGGGAGCTGCTCCGCCGGGGCCGGCTCGGCCGGGATCGAGATGACCTTGGTGGCGGCCCACTTCCCGTCCTGCTCGTGCCAGATCCAGATCGACGCGGACAGGTCCTCGACGCTGACCACCACGCCCACGAAGCCCCACTTGCGGGCCGGGTCGTGCGCCGGGCGCAGTTCCAGTGCCATCTGGTGCTGGTCGCCGAGGTCCACGGTCTGCACGTGACGGCGGGTGCTCATGTCCCAGAAGTGCAGCCGGTGCCCGTACTTGCGGCCGAGCAGCAGTTCCGGCACGATCCCGTCCTCGATCATGGACGGGGTGGCCCACTCGGACGTGATGATCACCTCGTCGTTGATGTGCCACCAGACGTCGTAGGCGAGGTACTGGTCGCCGCGGTCCTCCTCGAACTGGCCGATCACGTCGAACGAGGCGTGGTCGAGCAGCGCGACCCCGCCGGGCCCCTCGGCGCCGTTGCCGCCGCCGAGGCAGGACACGTACAGGTAGCCGGGGCCGCAGTGCACCGTGTGCGGGCGCGAGTAGCTGGCCCGCTTGCCCAGTTCCTCCGGGCCGAGCACCTTGACGATCTTGGGGGCCGCCGGGTTCTCCAGCGTGTCCAGGATGTAGATGCGCGAGGAGCGGATGCCGGGGACGACCAGGTAGCGCCGGTCGCCGTGGGTGTGCGAACCGGTCGGGCAGAGCGCGCTCGAGCAGGCGTTCCAGCCGAAGTGGTGCAGTTCGTCGCCCAGGTTCGGCAGCTCGGTGTAGCCGATCACGGAGGCGTAGCTGGCCGAGCCGGGGTCGGTGTCCACCACCGCGATCCCATCGGGCTTGTCGGCCGGCCGGGAGAAGGTGGCCACGTAAGCGAGCTTCTCCGGCGGGCCCGCCGCCGCGTCGCGGGGGGAGCGGTAGAACGTGGGGTCGTGGTGCTGGTGCTCATCGGCCATGGGGCACAACCTTTCACCAGTGGTCCTTCGCGGAAGCTTGGCGCTCGCCGGTCGACCGTGTCAACCATTCCCCGTCAGGCGAATATCTATTTCCGGCTTGATAACCAGGAAATATACGTGACGACACCCCGGGGCCGGCCGGGTGCCACGGCCCGCCGGGATCCGGGGCCGGCCGGGTGCCACGGCCCGCCGGGATCCGGGGCCGGCCAGGAGCCGGCGGTCCCGCGTTGTACCGGGTGCGCTCAGGACACGAGCAGCCAGCCGCCCAGCCCGAGCGCGCCCAGCGCGATCAGGCCGAACACGCCGGTCCACAGGCCGCCGGGCAGGCCGGTGAGCCGGGCGAGCTGGTCGGCGTCGTTCGACGGGCCCCGGCCCCGCCGCCGGTCCTTGTGCAGTTCGAGCACCGGCCGTACCCCGCCGAACAACAGCAGCCACGTCATCGCGTACCCCAGCGCTGCCGCCGCCACGGCGGACCGCTGCCACAGCACCACCACGATCGCGGCCCCGGCGAGCAGCACCGCCAGCAGGCCGTAGGCGTTGCGGATCGCGAACATGAGCCCGGCCAGCCCGGCCAGGCTGAGCAGCAGCAGGCTCATCAGGTGGCCGGTGGCCAGCAGGGCGGCGCCGGCCAGGCCGAGCAGCGGCGCGGCCAGGTAGCCGGCCAGCGCGGTGAGGATGATGCCCGGGCCGGACGGCCTGCCCGCGGTCATCGTCACCCCGGCGGAGGTGTGCAGCACCCGCACCCCGTGCAGCCGCCTGCCGGTCACCACGGCAGCCAGCGCGTGGCCGCCCTCGTGCGCGATGGTGACCACCGTCCGGGCCGCCGGCCAGACCCGGCGGGAGGCCACCGCGCCCGCGGCGAGCAGGCCGGTGCCCAGGATCAGCAGGTGCGACGGCGGCTGCCCCTGATGGGCCGCCCAGACCGCCAGCTGATGCCACACATGGCCCATGGACACCGCCGTCATGCTCACATCTTGCCAGCCAGAACGGACTGAACCGGGCACGCCGCGCAGCCGTGGCATGGGTGGAACAGCGGCATCCACGGCGGCCGGCCGGGCCGTTCCAGACGGGAGGCGCCGCCGATGGTGGCCATCGCGATCGCCGCGGCCGCGGGCTGGCCCCGGGGATCGCCGAGCCGGGCAGGCTCGCGCTGGGGGTCGCCACCGACGGCGGCCCGCCGGTTCCCGGGCTGGCGCACATCCGCCGCGGCGACGTGCGGGACGGCGGGCACCGCGGCGCGATGACCACGGCCGCCACCCCGGGACGCCTGGCCCGGGCGCCCAAGCGGGCCTGGTTCTCGCGGAACGGCCAGTGGCGCCTGGTCCCGGTCGGGCCGCGGCGCGAGTCGCCGCGCATGGTGTCCGGCGCGCTGCTGGCCGGTTCCGTGGTCGCCTTCCTGGCCGCCCTGGGCAGCTACGACGGCTACCTGACGTTGCAGATGGCGCCCGTCTGGGTGCTGCTGCCGGCCGGGCTGCTGGCCGGCAGCGCGGCCCTGGCCGTGGCCGGCGTCCGGGCGGTGGCATGCTGGCTGCCCCTGCCCGCCGAGATGAGCTTCGTCGGGCAGGTGATCGCCCGCTGGGTCGAGGAGGGTTCCGACGGTGGCGAGAACGGCAGCACCGTGACGTATTGGTGCCTGGCCCTGGACGACGGCCAGCGCGCCTGGACCTTCGACGTGGGCCAGGCGGCGTTCGGCCAGTTCCCGCTCGGCGCCCGGATCCGGGCCAGGATTGCGCCGCGCTCGATGCGGCTGCCCGACCTGGCGATGGCCGGCCCAGAGGGCGATTTCCTGGCCGGGCAGCCGCGCTGGGGGGAGGCCGCCGGGACCGGCCCCGGGCCGTGGCAGACCCGGCCCCGGGCCGGCCTGGCCGCCACGGCGGACGATCCGTCGGCGCCGAACCCCGTGCTGCTCGGGCCCCTGGTCACCGCGGCCGACGTCGAGGCCGTGCTGGGCTTCGGGATCCGGTTCGTCGGCACGCCGACCCCGTTCGCCACCGCCTACCAGGGCAGCGGGGTGACCGTCAGCCTGATCACCACCAGCGGGCGGGTCGCCGGGATGAACGCGCGGGCCGCGCGGCGCTCCGGCCGGCCCCTGCCCTTTGTCGTGGTTGTGGCAACCACGACATAAGACTGTCGTCGTTGTGGCAACGACGACAAACGCGAGCCTCTGATCACACAGTCCGCCGCGGAGTCAGCGACGGGAGAGCGTATCGATCCTGGCGACCTGGTCCGGCTCCAGCGAGAAGCGCATCAGGTCGAAGTTAGCGGCGATCCGCTCCGGCCGCACCGACTTCGGGATCACCGTGATGCCGTGCTCGAGATGCCAGCGCAGCACCACCTGGGCGGGCGTGACGCCGTGCACCCTGGCGATGTCCACCAGCACCGGGTCGGCCAGGTTGGTGCCCTTCAGCGGGCTGTAGCCCTCCACCGCGACGCCCCGCTCGGTGTGCGCGGCGAGCAGCGCCGGGTCGTGCCGGGCCGGGCTCCACGGGATCTGGTTCACCGCCGGTGCCTCGCCGCACACCTCGGTCAGCCGGTCGATCTGGGCGAGCGAGTAGTTGCTCACCCCTACCGCGCGTGCCCGGCCCTCGTCCCGCAGCGTGAGGAACTCCTGCCAGACGTGGCACAGCTTGCGCCCGGGCGGCGGCCAGTGCACCAGCCACAGGTCGACGTGGCCGGTGCCGAGCGCCCGCAGGCTCGCGGCCAGCGTGGCCCGCTCCCGGTCGGCGCGGCCGGAGGGCAGCTTGGTGGTGAGGAACACCGAGCCGCGGTCCAGGCCGCTGTCGGCCAGCGCGTGGCCCACCTCGCCCTCGTTGCCGTACATCGTCGCGGTGTCGATGTGCCGGTAGCCGGCCTGCAGGGCGGCGGCCACCGCCTGGCGTCCCGCCCGGCCGCGCAGCTGCCATGTGCCGAACCCGATCATGGGCATCTCGACGCCGCCGGGCAACGAGCTTGCCGGTACTGCCACCGCCTCCGCCATGAGACCCAGTGTGCCCCGCCCCTCAGGGTCACACCATAGCCGTCCCGGTCCTGGCGACCAGGTCCGCGAACAGTTCCATCAACCGCGCCGTCACCGGTCCGGGCTTGCCGTCGCCGATGGCACGGCCGTCGATCGCGGTGACCGGCGCCAGGCCGCCCATCGTGCCGGTGACGAACACCTCGTCCGCGGTGTAGAAGCCGGTCAGGCTGAAGTCGCGGACGTCGCAGGCCAGGCCGTGCGCCGCGGCGAGTTCCAGCACGGCCGCGCGGGTGATCCCCTCCGGGCAGGCGAGCGCCGCCGGTGTGCCAAGCCGCCCGCCGGCCACCAGGAACAGGTGGGTGGCGTTGGTCTCGGCGACGAAGCCCCGCTGGTCCAGCATCACCGCGTCGTCGGCGCCCGCCGCGTTCGCCTCGATCTTGGCCAGGATGGACGGCAGCAGGTTGTTGTGGTGGATCCTCGGGTCGAGGCAGTCCGGCGGGGGGCGCCGCACGCTGGAGGTGATCAGGGTGATCCCGGCCAGGTCGTACACGGGCGCCTTGTGCTCGGCGAGCACGATCAGCGTCGGACCGGACCGGTTCAGCCGGGGGTCCATGCCGCTGGTGACCTTCACCCCCCGGGTGAGGGTGAGCCTGATGTGCACGCCGTCGGTCATGCCGTTGGCGCGCAGCGTCTGCCGGACCTGCTCGGTGATCTCCTCGTCGGACGGGATCTCCGCGAACCCGATCGCCTTGGCCGAGCGGCGCAGCCGGGCCAGGTGCTCGGCCAGCCGGAAGATGCGCCCCTGGTACAGGCGCAGCCCCTCCCAGACCGCGTCCCCGCCCTGCACCGAGGAGTCGAACGGGCTGACCGCCGCCTCGTTCCGGTGGCTGAGGCGGCCGCCCACGCTCACGATGATGTCCAGGTTGCGCTCGTCGAAGGCCTGGAGCACGGTTCCTCCTCGCTTTCTGCGCCCGCCCCGGCGCCGCCTCAGGGCCCGGCGGCCGTGAGGCGCCGGGCATACAGGCGCTCGTAGTGCGGGCGGCACCGTCCGGCCAGCCCGGCGAGCCCGGCAGGCAACGGCTCGCCCGGTGCCCGGTAGGGCCCGAACCCGGTGGACCGCCACACGCTCTCATACCAGTACGGGCCCCACACCCCGTCGCTGTCCCGCGGCCCGGGCGGCCAGGACAGCATGGCCTCGGTGAACGGGATGCCCAGCGCCGCGCACAGCGCGCGCAGCAGCCCTTCCGGGTCCTCCAGCAGGTCCCGGGAGTCCACCACGGGGCCGGGGTAGGCGTCGAAGATCTCCGCCTGCTGCACGATCCCGAGGTCGGCCAGGGCCGGCCGCGACCGCACCTTGGCGTACGAGGCGAGCAACTCGGCCGGATCCCGGATCAGGTAGGCGTGCCGCAGCGGCGCCAGCGCCGCCCGGTCCACCTCGGGCAGCAGGTGGTGCGTCATGTGCTTGCCGTAGTACACGCTCTTGCCCGCCGGGAGCGGCGCCGAGGTGAGGTCGTCAAGCACCTCGCGCCAGTCGTTCGGCTGGCTGGCCAGGATCTCGTCCACGCCGGGATGGCTGATGCCGGTCCTGGCGAGGTAGAACGCGTACAGCGGCTCGTCGGTCACGACGGTGTCCGGCCGGTTCCCGAACGACCGCATGAGCGCGGTCGACACGGTGCGCGGGCCGGACCACATGGCGATCCGGGCCGCGGGCTGCGTCAGAGCTTCACCACCGAGCGGAGCACCTCGCCGCGCTCCATCTTGGCGAAGGCGTCCTCGATGCCGTCCAGTGCGATCGTCTCCGAGACGAACTTCTCCAGCGGCAGCCGTCCCTGCAGGTACAGCCCGGTGAGCATGGGGAAGTCGCGTTCCGGCAGGCAGTCGCCGTACCAGGAGGACCTGAGCGCGCCGCCGCGGCCGAACAGGTCAAGCAACGGCAGTTCGATGCGCATGTCCGGGGTGGGCACGCCGACCTGGACCAGGGTCCCGGCCAGGTCCCTGGCGTAGAACGCCTGCCGGTAGGTCTCCGGCCGGCCCACCGCCTCGATGACCACGTCGGCGCCGTTGCCGCCGGTCAGTGCCTGGATCTCAGCCACCGGGTCGGCCTCCCGGGAATTGATCACATGGGTGGCGCCGAACTGCCTGGCCCACTCCAGCTTCCGCGGGTCCACGTCGACCGCGATGATCGTGTGCGCCCCGGCCAGGTAGGCGCCGAGCACCGCCGCGTCGCCCACGCCACCGCAGCCGATGACGGCCACCGAGTCACCACGGCTCACCCCGCCGGTGTTGATCGCCGCGCCGAGCCCGGCCATCACGCCGCAGCCGAGCAGGCCGGCCACCTCCGGCGGGACCGCCGGGTCAACCTTGGTGCACTGGCCCGCGGCAACCAGGGTCTGCTCCACAAAGGCGCCGATGCCCAGCGCGGGGGACAGCGGGGTGCCGTCTTCCAGGGTCATCTTCTGCTGTGCGTTATGGGTGGCGAAGCAGTACCACGGCCGGCCCCGCTTGCAGGCGCGGCACTGGCCGCACACCGCGCGCCAGTTCAAGATGACGAAGTCGCCGGGGGCGACCCCGGTCACCCCGGCCCCGGCGGACTCGACCACGCCCGCCGCCTCGTGGCCGAGCAGGTAGGGGAAGTCCTCCCCGATCCCGCCCTCCCGGTAGTGCAGGTCGGTGTGGCAGACGCCGCACGCCTGCACTCGCACCCGTGCCTCGCCCGGCCCGGGCTCTGGCACCAGGACCGTGGTGACCTCGACCGGTTCTCCCTTTGCTCGGGCGATCACGCCCCGCACGCTAGTTGTCATCCCGCTATCGTCTTGCATCCCGCTGCGGTAAGCCAAGACCGGGATACCTCAAGATCCCGCAGGTCGCCGGCTGCCTGGCCCCCGGCCGTCACGAAACCCATGGACGGGAGTATTTTGGATACAACAACCGAAATGCTTGGGGACCAGGCGGTGGGGGTGGCCCATGTCCGTGCGGGATGGATCCGCGAGGGAAGACCAATGATCCGCCCGGTGGAACGGCCGGTGCCGTTGCGGCAGTCGGTCTACGAGTCCCTGGTCGAGCTGGTCATCGCGGGGCGGCTCACGTCCGGGCAGCACCTGGTGGAGACCGAGCTGGCCCGCCAGCTCGGGGTCAGCCGCCAGCCGGTGCGCGAGGCACTGCACCGGCTCGAGGCCGAGGGTTGGGTCGACCTGCGCCCCAACCAGGGCGCCTTCGTGCACGTGCCCACCGACCAGGAAGTGGACCAGCTGCTGGACGTGCGGGAGCTGCTCGAGGTGGAGACCGCGCGGCTGGTGGCCCGGTCGGTGACCGCCGACCAGGTGGCCCGGCTGCGGGCCATCTGCCGCGACGGGGAGGCCGCGGTGGCCTCGGGTGACACCGAGCGCTTCGTGACGCTGAACAACAGCTTCCACGCCGCGCTGGCCGACATCGCGGGCAACGCCGTGCTGGCCGAGCTGAGCGCGATCGTCGGCCGCCGGGCGCGCTGGTACTACCGGCTGGTCGCGCCGCTGCGCGAGCACGAGTCGTGTGTCGAGCACCTGGCCATGGTCGAGGCGATCGAGGCCGGTGACGGCGAGCAGGCGGCCAAGGTCGCCCGCAGTCACGTCGAGCGCACCCGCAACGCCTACCACCGCCCCGCCTGACGCCGGGAGCCCGCTCAGACCGCGGGCCGTTTGTGGCCGGTGGCCCGGTGGCCACATTCTTTTGTGGTCGCCGGCGCACTGACCACAAAAGAATCCGGCAGCCGGATCAGGGGAGGCGGACGACGCTGACCGGGTCGGTGGCGAGGGGGTCCTGGGCGTTGTCGATCAGCTCGATCTCGCCCCGGTCGGACATGATGTGGAACGTGCCGTCCGACCGGTACTCGCGGATCACCGTGGTGGTCCCGTCGGCGTGGGTGTAGCGCTCCTCGGCGTAGGCGTCAGTGGCGTGCTTGCTCGCGTCCACCGCGGCCTCGCCGGCCCACTCGAACCGGTACGGGGCCAGCGGCAGCCGCAGCTCGTAGGGGAAGCGCCCGGTCATCGCCGCTCCCTCACCGTGGGTCTGAGGCCAGTGTGCCGCCATGCTCGTGGGCGATCGCCAGGGCTATGGCACCTGCGATCGCCCACGATCATGGTTGTAGGTTAGGCGACTGCCGGCTTGGCCTTGTTCGCCTCCGATTCCGCGCTCGCGCGCACCGCGGCCTCCATCTGTGCCACGGTCGGCCGCTTGCACAGGAACCCGATCGTCAGCGCCGCCAGCGCGCCGATGCTGGCCCCGAAGAAGAACCCGAACGCCCAGTGGAAGTGCGCGGTCCCGTACAGCGTCCCGGTCATGATCAGGGCCGCGATTCCGCCGGCGAAGCTGCCGCCGAGGGCCTTGAACGCGTAGATGGAGCCGTAGTTGATGGCGTTGTTGGTCTCGCCGTAGTAGTCCGCCACCAGCGCCGCGGTCATCGGGAAGTTGGCGCCGGACAGGGCGCCCGAGGTGATCGCGAAGACCACGAACAGCGGGGCGTTGTGATTGATCCCGGCGAAGTAGGTGGCGAGCTGGAAGATGACGTTGCCCGAGTAGGCGTAGACCATCGTCTTGCGGCGGCCGATGAACTCGGAGATGTACCCGTAGACCGGCCTGGCGAGGCCGTCGGTCAGGGCGAAGCCGGCGAAGCCGGCGATCGCCGCGACGCTCCCGAGGCCCATCTCCTGGGCAAACGGGTAGTAGTACGCGACACCGAACAGGGAACACCCGATGAACAAGGCGTACTGGATCCCGATCCATTTGGCCTGCGGGGTCCGCCACATCTCGCCGAGGTTGTAGTGCCGCAGCGAGGGCGGGTTGTGCAGCAGGTCCCGGGTGCTGTGCTTGTGCCAGTTGAGCGGGTCGATCGCCTTCGGCCACCAGTTCTTCGGCGGGTCCTTCAGGAAGATGCCGGCGATGCCGATGCCGATGGTCATGATGAGGCCCTGGACCAGGATGTAGTTCTTGATCTGGCTCGGGGTCATGTTGAGCGCGGCGCCACTGAATCCGCCGATCACGATGATGAACGGAACCGCGCCGTAGGCCCAGCCACCGTTGACGAACCCGGTGCGCCAGCCCTTCTTCTCCGGGTACCACTTGGCCACGATGTTGATGCAGCTCGAGTACACCATGCCGGAGCCGATACCGCCGAGTACGGCATAGCCGAGGTAGGCCTGCCAGATGTTCGTCGACGTGGCCAGCAGGCCGTAGCCGACGATCCCGCAGACGATGCCGCCGATGATCGTCGCCCAGCGCACGTTGAGTATCCCGCGGTTGCGCAGGAGCCCGGTGAAGATCTGGACGAACGATTCGAAGATGACGAAGAAGGAGAACGCCCAGAACGTCTGGGCGAGGCTCCATTGGTGGGCCGCCTGGAGCGACCCGGCCACGGTTCCCCAGGTGTACTCGAGCAGCCCGGACAGGCACATGGCCAGCCAGGCCGCCCAGAGCACGACCCCGCGGCGGTAGCCGAGGATGTCCCGGTCGGTCTCGCCGACGCGGAACACCCGGCCGGTGGAGTTGGTTACTTGTTGAAAAGCTACGCTTCCGCTAACTGCGGCCATCGGTCGCCACCGATTCCTCTCGTATGCGACGCGAGTGGGCTAAGAACCCGGACCCGGGACCGGGCCGGGCGTGCGGGGAACCGTCCCGATGGACCGCGGGACGGATCGGAAGGGGTTCGCGTAGGTCTCGGCTGGCAGGTCACGGGTCATGACCCGGGGCCCAGCCGGGTAGGGCAGGGGCGTCGCGCTGGTTGCTGGCAGGTGTCCGCGTGACGTCCCTGATCCCGGCCGCACGGCGGGCCGCGGGATCCCGGTGCCAGGCCGTGCGGTATCCGGTGGCTGCGGTGTCCTCGCAGGTCCGCCGTGTCTGCCTCCAGATTCGGCCCCGCCGTTACCGGCGTGGCCTCACTCCTCCAGTCCGAGCGCCCGGAAGAGATCGCGCCGAGCCGGCCCGTCCTGCGCCGCCTCGAAGAGTTCGCCGAGCCCCCATCCCGCCTCGGTCAGCAGGTCCCGTGCCTGGTCGAAGAGCGGGGAGCGCCGGTCCGGGGGCACGGCCTCGAGCACCAGGTGGCCGATCACCTCGACGACCGCCTCCCGCATGAGCACCCGCCGCTCGCCGCGCGGCCGGGCCACCCCCGGCATCAGCGGGATGATCGTGCGCGAGCCAGGCTCGGGCCCGGTGCCGTTGCCCGGCCCGCTCATGCCGGCCCTCCCGGCGCTTGGGTGCCCGGTGACTGCGTGTCCGGTGACTGCGTGTCCGGTGACCGCGTGCCCGGCGGGCCGGCCGCGGCCAGTTCCGACTGGAGCCGGTCGACCTCGCCGGGCCGGGCCAGGTCGATGATCTCCACCAGCGAGAACGCCCGGCCGCCCGGCGAGCCGTCGCCCAGCACGACCGGGTCCGACTCGCGGAACACCTCGAACCGGGGACTGGCGGCCTTGAGCCCGACGGCCAGCACATAGCGCAGCACCGCCTGCCGGTCGGGCAGGTATCGCTGCTGGTGACCGTCGTCGAAGCGGATCTGCCATTGCGCGGGCATTGCCGTCCCTGTCGGTGCTGGTCTGCGGGCGGTGGCTCCCCGGTCGTGTGTGTCAGTGGCTGCGTGCGAGGGCGGCGGCTCAGGCGCCGACGCCCCGGTTGAGCGGCATGGAATAGGTCTCGTCCCGCATCCGCTTGTGGTGTTCCGGGTCCTCGCCCGCGCGCAGTTCGGCGGGCACGTCCATGCCGATCGTTTCCCAGTTGCGGTTGGCCTGCTGTTGCACGGTCGCGATGTGCTCGGCCAGCATGTGCCCGAACCGGCCCTGCATGGCCAGGTAGTCGGTGACCGGGCGCTGCACCGGCGGGTGGAAGTAGTGGTACGTACGCTCCTCCGGGTCGTACTCCCAGACCGGGAACAGGCCCGCCTCCACGACCCGGCGGCCGATCTCCACGGTCATCGAGGTCTGGTACACCCAGCCCTTCTGGCACGGCGTGAAGCAGTGCATGAAGGCCGCGCCGCGGTGGTTCAGCCCCTTGCGGGTCTTGTTCATCAGGTCCACCGGGTAGCCGACCGTGGCGGTGGCCACGTAGCAGTGCGGGTGCCCCTCGGCCATCATCCTGGCCAGGTTCTTCGGCGGCAGCCTGGTTCCCTCGGGGATGGCCTTGCCGAACGGCGTGAACGTGGTCATGCCCGCGTACGGGGTGGTCGGCGACACCTGGATGCCGGTGTTGGCGTAGCACTCGTTGTCGTAGCAGATGAACAGCGCGTCGTGGTTGCGGTACAGCGCGCCGGAGATCGGGCCGAGCCCGATGTCCGCGGCGCTGCCGTCACCGGACATCGTGATGATGTTCGGGTACGGGCCCGGGTGGCGGCCCTTCCTGATCAGCGCCTCGTACCCGGCGGCCATGCCCGCGGTGAACGACCCGCCGCTGGCGATCGGCGTGTGCGCCCACGGCACCGTGTACGGGGTGCACAGGTAGGTCGAGTTCGCCACGTACATGCAGCCGGTGGGCCCGGCCACCACGGTGTCCTGGCCGGCCGCCTTGAGCACCCAGCGGTACTCGATCGCGGGCCCGCAGCCGGCGCAGGTCCGGTGCCCGGCCTGGTAGGGGTCTTCCTCCGGGGTGTCGGGCAGGTAGTACCGGTCCCGGCCCGCGGAGTCGTCGGTGGCGGCGCCCCGGCCCTCCTCCTCCAGCAGCGGGAGGAACTGGCGGATAACTTCCTTGGCCATCGGTGGCTCCTCAGTCTTCGAATCCGACCCAGTGCGCGGGCTTTTCGACCGCGCCGCGCTCGATCGCCTGGGCGAGCTTGCCGGCCATCCAGTCGAACTCGGCCGCTGGCACGGTCTCACCGCCGAGCCCGGCCATGAACGAGGTCACCAGCGGGCGGTTCTCCGCGTGGTACAGCGCGGTGGTCACGTCCGGGGCGAGGATGCCCCCGTAGGTGGAGCCGCCGAGGCCGAGGTTGGTCTCCACCACGCCCACCGCCTTGACGTGCCGCAGCGCCGCGCGCAGGTCGTCGCTGGGGAACGGCCGGATCCACATCAGCCGGGCCATCCCGATCTTGACGCCGCGCTCGCGCAGCAGCCTGATCGCCGCCCGGCAGGTGACCGAGTGGCCGCCGGAGATGACGATGGCGATGTCGGCGTCCTCCAGCAGGTACTCCTCGACGAAGTGGGCGTAGTGCCGGCCGAACGCGGCGCCGAACTCGTCGGTCTTCTCCCGGATTACCGGGATCGCGTCCTCCATCGCCCGGGCCCGTTCGAGCTGCAGCGGCGGTCCCTGCGAGGGGTGGATCTGCGGGCCATGCGACACCGGGTGCCGCGGGTCCAGCGGGAACGGCAGCCGGTACGGCGGCAGGTAGGCGTCCACCTGCGCGGCGGACGGCATCTCCACCTCACCCGCGATGTGCGACACGAAGTACCCGTCCTGCACCGCCATCTGCGGCAGCAGCACCCGCGGGTCCTCGCCGATCGCCATGCTGATCAGCGTCTTGTCGAACACCTCCTGCGGCGTGGCGGCCCAGCCGAGCAGCCAGCCCATGTCCCTGGTGCACAGCGCGTCGGTGTGCTCGGAGCCGAAGTCCCCCGGCGGGTCCAGGGTCCGGTCGGCGATCGACATGTGCACCGGGATGCGGGCGCCGGAGATGATCGAGTACATCTCGTAGGCGTAGGTGACGCCGACGCCGGAGGACCCGGTGAACGCCCGCGCCCCGCACGACCCCGCGCCGAACGCCGCGGAGAGCTGGGAGTGCTCCCCGTCGGCCACGAGGTACTCAGCGTCGAGGAGCCCGTCCGCGATGAACTGCGACAGGTTCATCATGATCGCGGTGTACGGGCGGATCGGGTACGCCGTGATCACGTCCACGTTCGCGTACAGCGCGGCGTAGGCCGCCGCCGCGCACCCGTTCAGCCGCTTGCGCGTGCCGGCCAGGCCGTCGAGCATCGCGATCCCGTCGGGGGTCCTGCTGCCCGGGCCGTAGTCAGGCTCCTGCGCCCAGGCGCCCTCCACATGAACCGTGGTCATGACCTCACCCCGGAGTCTCCGTTCGGCGTGAAAGCTGCGTTGCCGTTGCCGCCGCGCTGCGTGCGCTGGCCCTTGCCGGCCTGGCGCGCGGCGTCGTACTCGGCGATGGTCTCCTCGATGAGCTGCTTGGTGAACGCCGACTGCTCGGCGTGCGCGCCGTCGTACGGCGCGAACGCGGTCTCCATCCGGACCACGTCGGCCGGGTCGTCGAAGTCCATCTCCGGCACCTTCTCCAGGCAGCCGGTCGGGCACTCCTGGACGCAGACCAGGCAGCCCTTGCAGTAGGTGGTGCGGATCGAGTAGTGCCCGTTCTCCCGTGCGTCGCGCAGCACGCTCACGTCCGGGCAGACGATGTAGCAGTTGTCGCAGCCGTTGCACACCCCGCAGCTCATGCAGCGGTCCGACTCCGCGACCGCCGCCTCCCGGCTGTAGGCCAGGGTGACCTCGACCTGCTGGCTGGCGCGGCGCCGCTCCGGCGGGCTGAGCGGTATCGGCATCCGCGGCGCGTGCCGGAAGTACGCCGGGTTCAGCCCCTGGTACGGCATGACCTCGACGTCCGGCTCCGGCATGAGTTCCTGGGCGGTGAGCAGCCGGTCGATGTCGCGGGCGGCCCGCTTCCCGTCGCCGAGCGCGTCCACCACCATGGACGGCCCGCGCATCACGTCGCCGCCGACGAACACGTTGCCCTCGACCCGGCCGTGCTCGTCCGCGGTGATCACGCCGTGGTCGCTGAGGCGCTCGGGCAGCCAGGCGAGCCGCTGGACCTGGCCGATCGCGATCATGATGGTGTCGCAGGCCACCTCCCGCTCGGTGCCCGGCACCAGCCGCGGCACCACGTTGCCGGCGTCGTCCTTGGCCAGCGCCGCGTCACACACCACCGCCCCGATGACGTGCCCCTCCTCGGCCAGCACCCGCACCAGCGCGGTGTTCGGGGCGAACGCGACCCCCTCGTCCCGCGCCTGCTCCAGGTCCTCTGGAACGATGAGCAGTTCGGTCTCAGATTCCAGAGAAACGATCGTCGCGTGGCCGCCGCCGAGCCTTATCGCTGACCTGGCGGCGTCGGAGGCGGTGTTGCCGCCGCCGACCACCAGCACCTGGCGGCCCACGGTGACCGGGCGGCCCAGGCCGGCCTCGCGGAGGAACTCGAGCGCGCCGACCACGCCGCGCGATTCGATGCCGTCCACCGGGAGCCTGCGGCCCACGTCCTGGCCCAGGGCAAGGAACGCGGCCGGGTAGCCGCGCAGCTCGTCCCAGGAGATGTCCTCGCCGGCCCGGACCCCGCAGCGGATCTCGATGCCGCCGAGCGAGAGCAGCTTGGCGATCTCGGCATCCAGGATCTCTTCCGGCAGGTGCCAGTGCGGGATACCGGCCCGCAGCATCCCGCCCGGCTTCTCCAGCGCCTCGAAGATCACCGAGGAGTAGCCACGCCGACGGAGGTGGTACGCGCAGGCCAGGCCCGCGGGCCCGGAGCCGGCGATCGCCACCGTGGTCCCACCCAGGGCGGGCAGCCCGCCGGCGATCGGGTTCTCGGTCAGGGCGAGCCCGTAGTCGCCGAGGAACCGCTCCACGCTGCGGATCCCGATCGGCTCGTCGTGCTCGGCGCGGTTGCAGGCGGTTTCGCACGGGTGGTAGCAGACCCGCCCGGTGACCGAGGGCATCGGGTTGTCCTCGAGGATCGTGAGATAGCCGTCGAGGAACCGTTCGTGCTTGACGAAGTCCAGGTACTTCTGGATCTGCTCGCCGGCCGGGCAGGCGTTGTTGCACGGCGGCGTCTTGTCCCGGTAGACCGGCCGGTAGAACCGGAAGTTGCCGGTGGGGAACAGCCGCTGGCCCTCCTTTTCCGTCGGCGGGGGAGTCACCCCGGCGATGGGGAGCTGCAGGTGCGGCGGAATCCTGGTACCGCGTACGGACATGGGCACTCCTCGGCGTTGCGCGGTCAGCGGGCAGCGTGAGCGGGGGCGGCTGTCGGTGCGGCTGCGTCGGTCCCGTCGGTCTGTGGCTTCTCGGCTTCCCGGGTTTCCGCGGCCGGCCCGGCGAACCCGACCACGGTGTGGTGGGCCACGCCGCGCAGCATCGCGTCGCGGTCGGCGACCACGTCGGCGACGGCGTCCACCGGGAGCACGCCGGTGGCGGCCACCAGCGCCCCGATGAGCGGGGCGGCGATGCCAAGCCCGATGGCGAGCCGTTCCTCCGCGCCCTCGGTGGACATCCGGTCGAGGGCAAGCTCGGAGAGGTTGCGCACGAACATCCATGGGCTGCTGCCGCGCTGCTCGGCGAGGCCGACCGCGTCCACCACGACGAACTTGGCCAGCTTGGCCTTCATCTCGTCGGGCAGGAACTTCAGCAGGTACTCCGGGTCGCGCTTGGAGTTGATCACCAGGACGCCGCCGCGCTCGGGCGTGCCGCGGAGGAAGTTGACCGCCTTGATGATCGTTTCTTCGACGAGCACCACCCAGTCCGGGCACGGGTTCTCGTACACGAACCGGTCCACGATCGGCGAGTCACCGAACCGCGCGTACCGGCGGACCAGGCAGTTCGTCCGGTCCGGGTCGTCTATGTAGTCGCTGACGTTGTCGGCGTGGTAGCCGAGGGCGCGCGCGGCGGTTGCGACACATGAGGAGACGTCGCGCGCCTCCTTGTCCATGATGATTCCGCGGGACCAGACCGTGAGTTCGTGGTACACAGGCCACTTCCTCAGATTGTATACCGTCGGCAGGATACTGACATGCTAGACGCCTGAGCAGGTACGTCAAGGGGGGCGGGACTGCTCGCTCGGTCGATGCGGCGGGGCGGGTCAAGTGGCGGGCAACGGCAGACTGGCAGCCGGCAAAACGCCGTCTGCCAGCCCACCGCGGCCCGCTGACGTCCGGCAGGCCTGGTGGGGAAAGCGGGAGGTGGTGCCGGGGGCTGGCTGGTACCGGGATGGCCGGCTGGGCCTGGTTCCGGGGATGGCCGGCTGGTTCCGGGGATGGCCGGCTGGGCCTGGTTCCGGGGATGGCCGGCTGGGCCTGGTTCCGGGGATGGCCGGCTGGGCCTGGTTCCGGGGATGGCCGGCTGGGCCTGGTTCCGGGGCGAATCGCTGGCCGCGCTCGGTGACGCCCTGCGGACGGGCGGTCGTTATGACTGGCCGGACGGTTTTGGCGGGCGGAAAGCCGGGGGGTGCGGTCGCGGCGAAAGGGGGGCGGGGCCTGGGCTGGTGCTTCATGATGGAGAGACTTCCAGGAGGTCGCGTCGGCAGCCGGCGAGGTCCGGGGACTGGAGAGGGGAGCATGAGCGACAGCGGTTCTGAGCCCCCTCGGGACCCCCGCTGGCGCCTGCCCGCCGCCGCCCGCGACACTGATCAGGACACTCCGCGTGACCCCGGCCCCCGCGCGGCCGCCGAGCCGGACGGGCGGCGCCGGGCGAGCGGCCGTGGTGCCCCCCGGCTCGCCTATGACCCGCGCCTGGGTGGCGACGGGCACGCCAACGGCAACGGGCACCCCGGCGACCCGCGCCTGGCGGGCCCGGCCGGTCCCGGCCGGGGCGATGGCCTTGACCCGCGGCTGAGCCCGTCCCGCGATCCCCGCCTGGATCCACGCGCCGCTGGCCGTTCCGTCCCTGGCCTGGGCGCGGACCCGCGTTCCGGCCTGGACCCGCGCCGGGACCCGGGCGCCGGGGCGCGCTGGGACCAAGGCGCCGGCCCGCGCCCGGGTCCGGGCACCGACCCGCGCCGTGGCGTGCCTGCCGGCGGCCCTGGTCCCGGGGCCGGTCCCCGCGCGGACCCTGGCCCTGGCCGGCCGCGGTCACCGGACAATGGTGCGGCGCCGGGCTTCCCGGGTTCCCGCGCGGACCCTGGTCCCGGCCGGCCGCGGTCACCGGACAACGGCGCGGCGCCGGGCTTCCCGGGTTCCCGCGCGGACCCTGGTCCCGGCCGGCCGCGGCCACCGGGCAACGGCGCGGCGCCGGGCTTCCCGCTGTCCGCGCCGCCCGGCCCACAGGCCTGGGCGGACCCCGTCGCGGGCCCGGCCGCGGGCACGCGGCGGCCCCGGCACTCCGATCCGGGATTCGGCCCGCGCTCCGGCCCCGGCGCCGGGTTCGGGCCGGACCCTGGCGCCCGCCCCGGCGGCGGGCTCGGTCCCGGCGCACGGGCCGGCCGCGGCCCGGACAGCAGGTTCGGCCCGCGCCAGGAAGGCAGGTTCGGGCCGCGGCCCTGGCCGGACCGCCCGCCCGGGGCGGACGACGGGCGGGATGGGGACCCTCCGACGCTGCTTGATGCGCTGCGTGACCCGCGCGCGACCGCGCCGCCGGCCGCGCCTCCGTGGGCCCAGGGAACGCGGCGGCCGGGCGGGGCGCCCGGTCCCGGCCGGGGCGAGGGCCTGAACGGCGGACGCCCGGGGTTCGGCGATCCCGGCGCCGGCCCGCCGGGCCGCCGGCGGGCGGACCCTGGCGTGGACGAACTGCGCGCCGGCCCGCCGCCAGCCATGCCGCCGCCAGCCATGCCGGACCAGGCCACCGGTCGCAGGCGCGGTGGCCGGCACGGCTCAGGTCCCGGCCTGGACGACGGCCGCGAGCAGGAAGCGCTGGCCCGGGGGACGGGCGGCCGCGGGCGGCGCCGCCGGCCCGGGCAGGCGCCCCCGCCGGGGCACGGGGCCCCGCTGGGCCGTGACATCGTGCCGGGCCGCGAGGTGCCGCCGGGATCTGGCACGATGCCCGGCCGTGACGGGGTCCCTGGCCGTGACGGGGTTCCGGGCCGCGATGGGCTATCGCGCCGCGGCGCGCCGCGGGGCCGCAGGGACGCGCCGCCGGGCCGGGACGAGGCCGGCCGCCGGGGCCGGTCCGCCGCGCGGGCCGCCGTTGTCGACGCGGCCGCCACCGAGGACCGGCCAGGCCCCACCGTGCTGGTCCTGGCCGTCCTCGCGGCCGGGGCGGTGGCCGCGCTGAAGTTCGTCTCCCGTGGCAGTTCCCGGTCGCACATACTGGTCGCGCCGTCCCGGCTCGCCTCCTACGTGCGCAGGCCGAGCCTGGAGCAGCAGATGAACGCCAGGGCGCTCCAGCGGCAGGTCATCGCCAAGAGCGCCGGGCAGGCCAGCCACGTGGTGTCCGCCGTCTACGAGAACGGCGCCGGGGTGGCCGGCACCGCCCCGCCGCAGATCTTCCTGTTCATCGGCGGGAACCTGGCCGGTGAGTCACCCGCCGGGTTCATCTCCAGCTTCACCGCCCAGTTCAAGGGGGCGCAGGCCACCAGCGCCGGTTTCCTGGGCGGGCAGGCCGCCTGCGTGGATGCCCGGGGCAGCGCGGCGGGCAGCGTGGCGCTGTGCACCTGGGCGGACGGTGACACGTTCGGGGTCGTCGCGTCGCCGACCATGACCCGGTCCGAGCTTGCCGCCCAGATGCGCGTGATCCGGCCGTCGGTCGAACTGCCAGCCAGGTGACACGCTGGCGCCTGGTGACCAGGTAGCGGCGGGGAATCGTAACTCATGGAAGACGCCGGGCGCCGGTAACAGCGGCAGGCCGGAGCGCGGGGGCGGCGGCGGGGGAGTGCCGGCGGTCAGGCGCTGGGGCTGTTGTCGCCGTGCCGGGGCGGCTGCCTGCGCAGGGACAGCCGGGCCACGGCGATCGTGACCGCGGCGGCCAGCACCGCCAGGCCGATGATCTGCCCGCCGATGAGCCGCACGGTCAGCGGCAGCCCAGCGGACACGTCGATCGTCCGCGCGGTGTGCCCGTGCTGTGCCGTCGTGGTCCCCGGTGCCGAGGCCGAGGGGGACACCTGCGGGAACGCCGAGCCCAGGTCGCCGCTCGGCGTGGGCCCCAGGCCCGGGACCGTGACCCCGCTGGGCAGCCCGGCCGCCAGTGGCAGCGTCCCGCCGTCGCCCGCGCCCGGCGTGGGCGAGGAGGACGGGCTCGGGTTCTTCGGCTTGATGTCCACGGTGGCCGACGCCGTCGCCGAGTTCGACGCCTGCAACGAGGTGGCCGTGGCGGTCAGCGTGACGTGCTTGGACGGCCGGTCCGGTGCCGCCAGCTCGGCCTGCAGCTCGACCTTCTGCCCGGCGTTGAGGCCGCTCACCGTGCACTTGGACTTACCCGACGGCACGCAGACCGAGAACGTGGGGCTCACGCTGCTCGGCTTGGCCGACAGGGTGATCTTGGCGGTGCCACCGGTGCCGCTGGTGAGCCAGACCCAGATGGCATACCCCACCGTCGTGTGCGGATCCACGGCGCTGACGTTGTTCAGCGTCTGCATCGTGAGGCACAGCGTCCCGGGCGGGGGAGTGGGCGTGCTCGTCGTGGTCGGCGTCGCGGTGGCCGTGGCCGTCGGGGTGGCGATCGGCGACTTGAGCGTCCCGCCCGGCGTGAGCGGCGCCTTGGAGCTGGTGGTCGTGGCCGGGGCCGGCTGCGGGAGCCCGCCGGCCCCTGGCGTGGCCGAGATGCCGGGGCTTGGCTGGGGCAGCGGGGGCGGGCTCGCGCTCTGACTAGGTTGCGTGCCGGGCAGCGGTGGCGGCGAGGACTGGCTGGCGCTCGGCGACTGGCTGGCCGCCTGCCCGGCGGACATGGTTGATCCGGCCAGGAGGTTGCTGCCCTGCGCGGCCCCAGGCGTGCTGGCCGGGGCGAGGCGGACGGCGTCGGCCAAGAGCACCGGCATGCCAGCCGGGTGCGCCCGCGCGCCGGTGCGCACCAGGGCCTTGGTGGTCGCGGTAGCGCTGGCCGTGACCGAGGACGTGCAGGGATTCGTACTCGCCTGGCGGTTCCCGTGCACACCGGTGAGCAGCATGCTCACCGCACCGTAGGAGACCACGGAAAGCCCGGCAAACAGGCCAACCGCTGGAGTCAGAGCCAGCCGTTTGGTCATCGTCGCGCTCTCGTCACCGTTGTCGGGGATATTCGCGATTCCGTTGCTTAGCTGTCAACGCGCTAAGCATTCCCTGCCACTGTAACTCGACACCTCTGTCCCTCCCCGCGCTCGAGGTTCCAGTTTGTCTGGCTGGAGGAGAAAATACACTTTCATGGCAGAAACATGGTGTGACCTGGGTAGGTGCGCCGCTACCCGCCGGTACTCCGGGGTGCCCACCCGGTGAAAAATTGCGAAGATCTGTGCCCGGTGGGCTCAAAGCGCGCGCTGTGACCCCGGAGGGCTGTGACGGCGGGCCGGACCGGTGCCGGCGTGGAAGGGGGTGCCGGGGTGGGACCGGGTGCCGGGTGGGACCGATGCCCGGGTGGGACGGGGTGCCGGGGTGGGACCGGGTGCCGGGTGGGACCGATGCCCGGGTGGGACGGGGTGCCGGGGTGGGACCGG
>WNGG01000595.1_pt1 | contig 58681 bp, 47 predicted proteins | sample 5400661 | NCBI WGS metagenome assembly WNGG01 (sample SAMN13153372, study PRJNA577476) | soil metagenome | isolation source: 100 cm soil or saprolite under Garry oak tree replicate 1 | place: USA:California | collected 2016-06-15
TGAACAGCGTGTTCGCGTCGCCGAGCTGCTCCGGCCGCAGCGGCTGCACCAGCGCCTGCAGCAGCGGGGTGATGACCAGGCCGATGGCGACCGAGCGGCCGGCCAGGATCGCCGCGATCAGCCACAGCGGGGTCGCCGCCCCGATGAGCAGCAGCCCGAGGCTGGCCACCGCGAGCACCGTGAACCCGGCCAGGACGGTGACCCGCACCGTGAGGCGGGTCAGCCAGCGCGGCGCGAGCGCGGTGGACAGCCCGGTAATCAGCCCCTGCGGCGCCATGGCCAGGCCCGCGGCCAGCGCGCCGCCCGCGGTCGGGCCCAGGGCCGGGCCGAGGAACAGCAAGATGCCCGCGGCCGGCGAGATCGCCCGGGACCGGGCGGCGTCGCGTCCGAGCAGCATGCTCATGGCCAGCGGCACCAGCGGCGCCGCGACCAGGCCCTGCAGGGCCCGCGCGCCGACCAGCACCCCCGCGTCCGGGGCCAGCGCGCACAGCGCCGAGGCGGCGGTGAACGCGACGATGCTGGCCCGGTACACCGGCAGGGTGCCGAACCGGCGGGCCAGGTAGGCGGTCCCGGCCAGCCCGGCGCCCAGCGCGAGCAGGTAGCCGCTCACCGTCCACTGCACCAGGGTCAGGCCGGCCCGCAGCTCCCGGGCGATCGGCTCGACGGCCACGTTCACGATGCTGGAGTCGAGCATCGACAGCAGCGGCCCGGCCAGCAGCGCGTACTGCACGAGCGCGCGGCCGCGCACCGAGGCGGGATCCCCGGGGCCGCCCCGGTGGGCCAGCTCGGCTTGCCCATGAGGGGGAAATGGGGAGGTGGGTGGGGCGGTCACGGCGCACCCCCGGCGGGCTCGCCCCCGGCGAGGCGGCCCAGCTCGGCGAGCCAGGCCAGCTCCTGCTCGTGCCGGCGGATCAGCTCGGCGGTGGCGAGCGCGCCCCACCGCTCGCCGTGAGCCGCCGCTAGCTCGCGCATGGCCTGGTAGTGCGTCAGCTGGTCGCGCACGGCGCGGGCGCGGGAGGCGAGTACCCCGGCCCGTTCGGAAGAATTGATGAGAGAGAACTGGCCGAGTCGGGCCATGAATTCCGAGGGGTCAGCCGCCTGCTCGGCCGGCAGCTCGGCCAGCAGGTCGTGCAGCAGCTCGTGCCCCACCTCAGTCAGCGTGTAGACCAGCCGCGGCGGCCGGCCCGCCTGCGGCTCGGCGGTCTTGGTGACGGCCCCGGCTTCCTCGAACCGGCGCAGCGCCGGGTACAGCGAGTTGTTGTGCAGCACGAAGCCGGTGGTCTGCTCCACCCGCTTGCGCAGCTCGTACCCGTGCGCAGGCCCGGACCGCAGCCGCCGCAGGATCAGGATGTCGACGTAGGACACATAGTCCAGTATTACCTATGTCAGACTGGACGACAAGAGGATCGCGGCTAGCCGCGGACGGGGCGGGGTTAGTAGCGGGCGCCGGTGATCTGGGCGGCCAGGGGGTCCAGGACGGCTAGTTCGTCAGCGGTCAGGGTGACGTCCAGGGCGGCGACGTTCTGCTCCAGCCACTTGACCCGCTTGGTGCCCGGGATCGGCGCCAGCGGGACGCCGAGCCGCTCCTGCTGGGCGTACACCCAGGCCAGCGCGACCTGCGCGGGGGCGACGCCCTTGGCGTCGGCCACCGAGCGCACCGCGTCGACGATGGCCAGGTTGGCCTGGCCCGCCTGGCCGGCGAACCGCGGGTTGCGGCGGCGGAAGTCGCTGGCGCCCAGCGTGCTCAGGTCCACGGTGGCGGTCAGGAAGCCGCGGCCGAGCGGCGAGTAGGGCACGAAGCCGACGCCGAGCTCGCGCATGGCGTCCATCGCGTCGGTCTCCGCGTCGCGGGTCCACAGCGAGTACTCGCTCTGCACCGCGGTGATCGGGTGCACCGCGTAGGCGCGGCGCAGCAGGTCGCTGGTGACCTCGGACAGGCCCAGGTAGCGGACCTTGCCCTGGCTGACGAGCTCGGCCATCGCGCCGACGGTCTCCTCGATCTCGGCCGTCTGCGGCGGCCGGTGCAGGTAGTACAGGTCGATGACCTCCACGCCGAGCCTGGTCAGCGACGACTCGCAGGCCCGCTGCACGTAGGCGGCCTCGCCGCGGACGACCCGCTGGCCGTCGCCGCCGGACCTGTCGATGCCGAACTTCGTGGCCAGCTGCACCTCGTCACGGCGGCCCGCGATGCCGCGGCCGACCAGCACCTCGTTGTGCCCGGCGCCGTAGATGTCCGCGGTGTCGATGAACGTGACGCCCAGGTCCAGGGCGCGGTGGATGGTCGCGACCGACTCGTCCCAGTCGGTGGCGCCGTACCACTCGCTCATCCCCATGCAGCCCAGGCCCTGCGCGGACACGGTGAGCTGGCCGAATGTGGTGGTGCGCATTTGTGTGCCCTTCTTACGATGCGTTCGCTTGCGGCGCCGCGGCCAGGCAGTCCGCGTAGTAGCCGATCTTCGTGTCGAGCAGCTTCAGGCACTCCCGCTGGCTGGCGAGGGCCCGGCGCACCTCCTCGCGGTGCCGCTTCAGCAGCTCGAGGCGTTCCGCCTGGCCGGCGCCCGACCTGACCAGCTCGGCGTACCGCTGCATGTCCCGGACCGGCATCCCGGTCGCGCGCAGCTTGGTCAGCAGCGACAGCCACTCCAGGTCGCCGTCGCTGAACCGGCGGCGGCCGTCCCCGCCCCTGTCGATGCTCCCGAGCAGGCCGATCCGCTCGTACCAGCGGAGGGTGTGCTGGGAAAGGCCGCACTTGGCGGCGGCCTCGCCGGTGCTCCAGGTCGTCACGTATGCGAGCCTATGAGTTAGAGTGCGCTCTAACGCAAGCCGCCGAAGGTGACGGTGACGTGCTGGAAGCCCAGCGAGGTGAGCATCCCGGTGAGCATCCCCGCGGTGTTCTTCTGCGCCTCGGTCAGCAGCGGGCTCTGCCGGGCCGCGGTCTGGATCTTCTGCTGGGCCAGGATGTAGACCTGCTGCTGGCCGTTCGGGTTGCCGGAGAAGAAGTTGCCGACGCGGTTGAACAGCCCCTGCTGCTGGGCGTACACGTACGACTGCGAGACGTTGAGCACGGCCGGCTCGAGCTGGGCCTTCGGCAGCGCGATGGTCACCGCGGTGCGGTTCGCGTTCATCGTGATGGCCTGGCTCTTGAGCTGGGAGAAATCCACGAAGGCAATGTCGGTGCCCTGCCCGACGAACAGCGTCTCGCTGCCCGCCAGGAACGAGGGCAGCAGGCTCGTGCGCTTGGTCAGGTCCACGACGACCTCGAACGAGCCGCTGGCCGCCTCGTAGCGGCTGAGGTTGGTGATCGACTTCAGGATGACGGGCTGGCTGCGGACGGTGGTGGTCTCGGCGAACGGGTTCCGCAGCTGCGGCAGCAGGTGAACGGCGGAGAGGACCACGATAAGGACGAGCACGGCCGCGATCGCCCCCACGATCCCGGCCAGCGACCCCACTCTCGGCATGCGCACCAGGGTCCTCCTCACGTCACGCGCCGTTGGCTGGCTTTGGAGTCTCACGGGGCACTGAGCTACCCGGATCGGCTCAGATAATTCGGCCCGCGCGGCATATTGCGCTGTGCCTGGGCATACACATGCTTATGGATAGGTCTCGGGACCGGCGGCGGCGCTGGCCGCGATCGCGAGCCGGCGGCTGCCTGCTGTGGGTCCTGCTGCTGATCGTGATCCTCATCATCCTTTCGGTGCTTTTCGGCGGCTTCCAGAAAGGCACCAAGTCGAGCGATCCTTCCCCCTCGACGCGTTTGTGCGCCACTACCTGCACTTCCGCACCGGCCGTCGCCGCAGAGGCGGCCGGGCCGGGCCGAATGCATGATCGTGAGCAGTTCGGGACAGATAGTGAGCGTTCCAGAATGTAGTGCGTTCCGATGTGCCCGGGGTCGCTGACGTGCCAGGCGGGCGGGGCGCCGGCGGGCGGCGGGGATGATGCTGCCGTGGCGGGCGGCGGGCCGGCCCTGACCGCGCGGTTGCTGGACCCCGGGTGGCGGGTGAGTGCCGTGATGCGCGAGCGACCCGTGGTTAGCGGCGCCGCTTCATATGAGATCTTGGAAATCCGGGCTCCGCGGAAGCCCTGGTGGATCATGTGCTCATTCCAAATGAAGAAAGTTCCGGTGTGTCGCGGCTGCGGAGCGCGCGGCACCGGCGGCTGCCCGGTTTGCGGTGATTTCTTCCCTGCTGCGGGCACTCGGTGCCCCTGCCGCCCCGTCCGGGGGGCTGCCGTCCGATATGTCTGCAGTTTCGGGTGCTGTAACCATAACCCCCGAAACTGCAGACATATCGCCGGGCCTCCGGGCAGGTAACCGGCATTCTGGGGGGCGGGGCGGGGCGGCTTCATGATGGCGGGGACGTTAACCGTGCCATCAGGCAGGTAACCCACGATGGCGGAGTGCGGGCGGAACTGGTTTGACAGGGTTTTGCGGGAAACGTGATGCTGGCGCCATGCCGCACACTTAGGGCCCTCGCCTCTACCTGGTCACCCGGGCGGATCTGGCGCCTGGGATGCAAGCTGTCCAGGGCGCGCATGCTGCACTCGAATTTTCCGTCAGGCTTCCTGCGGTGGTTTCCGCGTGGGCCCGCGACGGCGGCTCCCTGCTGTTCCTCGCCGCGGCCGACGAGCTGGCCCCTGTGCTGGCTGCTCGCTGACGCCCAGCGTGACGGTCACCAGGCCGTGCCATTCTGCGAGCCGGACCTCGGCCACGCCCTGACTGCCGTCGCGGTCTACGGCGCCGACCGGCTCTGCTCCAGGTACCCCCTCCTCATGAGAGGGGGTGACAACAGAAGATGACCAGCGAAGAAGAGATCGTGAAGCTCCGCATGGCGCTGGCCGAGGCAGCCGACGAGATCGACGTGCTGAAGGCCCGGCTGGACGGAGACATCCCGCGGGCCCTGCACTGGCTGCAGGGCAAGGCCGAGCGCCAGCGGCACGCCCCTGGACGGCCTGAACCGCAAGGTGCTCAGCCTGCACTTCGCGCTGCGGCTCATGAACCAGCTTCGCGAGCCGGTGACGGCCGCGGAGTGGAAGCACGCCAGGGAAGCCGTCGCGGACGAGGCGCTGCGCAAGCGCGTCGACGAGAAGGCTCCGGAGGCCGCATAATCAAACCGGCCAGGGCCGGCCAGGGCCCTGGCCGGCACGCTCCTGGGGCCCGTTGGGACGGGCAGCCGCCTCTAAAGCGGTGCATAGCGGGTTCGAATCCCGCCAGGGGCGCCATTCCGGTGACCGAGCCCACCCCTACCGACCGGTAACACGGTGTGCCATAGTGCGGGATATGAGCATCTTCGAGGACCTGGCGGCGGAAGAGGGGCGGCTTGAGGAGATCCTGCTCGGGCTGGATGAGGCGCAGTGGCTGTCGGCCTCCGGGGCTGCGGGCTGGACGATCGCGGACGTGGTGCTGCACCTGGCCCAGTCCGAGGAGGGGGTCGAGGCAACGGCCACGCACCGGCAGCTGAGCACGGGGCTGGGCGCGGCGGCCGGCGGCACCATGGACGACCGGGCGGCGCAGGCGGTCCAGGCCGAACGGGCGGCGCCCGCGGAGGTGTTCGCCCGGTGGCGGCACGCCCGGCAGGCGGGGCTGACCGCGCTCCGGGCGGCCGACCCGGACCAGCCGGTGCAGTGGGTGGCCGGGCCGATGAAGCCCGCCACGCTGGCGACCACGCGGCTGGCCGAGCACTGGGCGCACGGCCTGGACATCACCGGGCCGCTCGGCATCGAGTTTCCCGACACGCCGCGGCTGCGGCATATCGCCTGGCTGGCGCACCGCACGCTGCCGTACGCGCTGAGCGTGGCGGGCCAGCCGCCGGCCGCGGTGCGATGCGAGCTGACCGCCCCGGACGGGGCGGGACCGGACGGGGCGGGCACATGGCGGTTCGGCCCGCCGGAGGCCGAATCGGCGATCACCGGGGCGGGCGGAGACTTCTGCCGGGTCGCGGCGCAGCGGCTCGACCCGGCCGCGTCCGGGCTGCGGGCCAGCGGGCCGCACGGCGCCACCGCCCTGCGGGTGCTGCGGACCTACGCGGCGTAACCGCCAGGTCTGCGGGGTGCTGCGGACCTGCGCGGGCTGACGGGCGGGGCGGCTCGGCGTCAGAGGCGGGGGTCGACCGGTTCGGACTCCAGGGCCAGGACGGCGAAGACGCATTCGTGCACGCGCCACAGCGGCTCGCCGCGGGCCACCCGGTCCAGGGCTTCCAGGCCGAGGGCGTACTCGCGCAGCGCCAGCGAGCGCTTGTGGGACAGGCCGCGCTGGCGCAGCCGGGCCAGGTTGGCCGGCTCGGTGTAGTCGGGACCGTAGATGAGGCGCAGGTACTCCCGGCCGCGCACCTTCAGGCCGGGCTGGACTAGCCCGGAGGGGCCCCGGGTCAGGTTCGCGGCGGGCTTGACCACCATGCCCTCTCCCCCGGCCGCGGTCAGCTCCTCCCACCACCGGGTGGCCGCGGCGGCCGAGGCGGGGTCGGAGGTGTCCGCCTCGACGCGGCGGGTGGCGGAGATCAGGCCGGGGCCCGCCGCGGCAGCGGCCCCGGCCGGCACCGCCGCGGCAGCGGCTCCGGCCGGCACCGCCGCGGCGGCGAGGCGGTCGGCCAGGCCGAGGTGCCACAGGTGCGGCCGGTCGTGGTAGACGGCGCCCTCGGTGGCGAGCAGCTGGAACGGGGCGACGCGGACCCCGGCCAGCCCGTCGGTGGCCCAGCAGTAGCGCAGGTAGGCGGCGGTGAACGCCGCCGCGTTGGCCAGCCGTCCCCGGGTCCGGTCCAGCAGCGCGCCGGCGCCGGGCAGCGCGCGATCACGGGCCTGCTCCAGGACCGAGACCGCGGCGGGCAGGGACGCCAGGGCGGCGGCGCCGGTGGCGGCGTACTGGTCCCTGAGCAGCTGGCCGGCCTTGGCGTTCCAGGGCACCAGTTCGGCGTCCAGGAGCAGCCAGGACGTGCCGAGCTCGTCGAACAGCCCGGCCTTCTCGGCCGCGGCGCCGACCTGGCCGGTCAGGGCGGAACCGAGGCCGCCGCCGAAGAACGGCCGCCCGGTCCTGGTCCAGATGGCGCCGGCCGCATCGGGCAGGCCGAACCGGGACCGCGCGTCGGCTGGCGAGCGGCACACCAGCAGCACCGCGCGCGAGCCCATGTGCTTCTCCTCGCACAGGACGGACCCCACGCCGTCCGCGCGGTAGGCGGCGAAGGCCTGGTCCGGGTGCTCGAGCAGGTCATCGCGGGTGGACGTGGCGCTGCTGGCTGGTGCCGCTGACGCGGCGGGCGGGCTCATCGTCGGCGGCAGGTAAAGCAGCCAGCGCGGGTCGATCGCGAACCGGCTCATCACCTCCAGGGCGGCCGCGGCGTGCGCGTCGCGGACACCCACCCGCGGCAGGTACGCCGTCTCGATGACGCGCGACCCAGACACGTCGGCCATATCAAGCAACAGAGCGTCCAGCACGTCAGGCTCGCGACGCGCCGGATCCGGGGCGGATACCCCGGGGAACGGCTTGGCCGGGGGATGGTAGACACGGGCGGCCGGGACAGAGACCGTGGTCCGTTCGGGATAATTCAGTGCGGTCAGACGGCCACCGAAGACACAGCCGGTGTCCAGGCACAGGGTGTTGTTCAGCCACTCCGCGGCCGGCACCGGGGTGTGGCCGTACAGGACCACGGCGCGGCCCCGGTACTCGGTCGCCCACGGATAGCGGACCGGCAGGCCGTACTCGTCGGTCTCGCCGGTGGTCTGGCCGTACAGGCAGAACTCGCGGACCCGGCCCGAGGCGCGGCCGTGGTAGCGCTCGACCAGGCCGGCGTGCGCCACCACCAGGCGGCCGCCGTCCAGCACGTAGTGGCTGATCAGGCCGTCGATGAAGCTGGCTGCCTCGGCCCGGAACGCCTCGGTTTCCGCTGCCAGCTGCTCCATCGACGCGTCCAGGCCGTGGCTGCGCTTGACGTTCTTGCCGCGCAGCGCCTTCAGCAGCTTGACCTCGTGGTTGCCGGCCACGCAGAACGCCGTCCCGGCCGCCACCATGCCCATGACCAGGCGCAGCACGCCCGGCGTGTCCGGGCCCCGGTCGACCAGGTCGCCGACGAAGACGGCGCGCCGGTTACCTGGGTGGCGGGCGCTGACCGGGCGGCCCGCGGCGTCGCATTCGAGCTCGTAGCCCAGCGTGGCCAGCAGCTGCTCCAGCTCGGCCCGGCAGCCGTGCACGTCGCCGATGACGTCGAACGGGCCTTCCTCGTGCCGCAGGTCGCTGAACAGCCGGGTGCGGGTGATGGTGGCGGCGCCGACCTCCTCGGGGGTGCGCAGCACGTGCACGGTGCGGAACCCCTCGCGCCTGAGGTTCTTCAGGCCGCGGCGGAGCTGGCCGCGCTGGCGGCGGAGCACCTGCGCGCCGAAGTCCCGGTCCGGGCGGTTGGCGTTGCGCTCCGCGCACAGCTTCTCCGGCAGGTCCAGCACGATCGCCACCGGCAGCACGTCATGCTCGCGGGCCAGCGCGACCAGCTCGCGCCGGGCTTCGGGCTGCACGTTGGTCGCGTCGATGACGGTGAGGCGGCCGCCGGCCAGCCGCTTGCCCGCGATGTAGTGCAGCAGCTCGAACGCGGCCGGCGTGGCGGACTGGTCGTTCTCGTCGTCGGCGACCAGGCCGCGGCAGAAGTCCGAGGAGATCACCTCGGTCGGCCTGAAGTGCGCGCGGGCGAACGCGGACTTGCCCGAACCGGTCACGCCGACCAGCACGACCAGGCTCAGCTCGGGGATTCCCAGCTCTGGGTGGCTGAGCTCGGTCACGACGCCGCCTTCGGAGAGAAGACGGCCAGCTGGGTGGGCGGGCCGTCGGCCGGGTCCTCCGGGCCGACGGGCAGGAAGCGGACCTGGTAGCCGTAGGTCGCGGCCGTCCCTTCGGCCCAGGCCCGGAACTCGGCGCGGGTCCACTCGAAGCGGTGGTCCCGGTGCCGCAGCGCGCCGGGTTCCAGCGTGGCGAAGTGCCTGTTGTACTCGGCGTTGGGGGTGGTGACGACGACCGTGGCGGGCGCGGCGAAGCCGAACGTGGCGCGTTCGAGCGCCGGGATCCGTTCGGGGTCCAGGTGCTCGATGACCTCCATCAGCACGGCGGCGTCCAGGCCGGCCAGCCGGTCGTCGCGGTAGGTGAGCGAGGACTGGAAGATCGTCAGCCGTTCCCGCTTGCGGTCCGGCATCTGGTCGAGCTTCAGGTGGCGGGCGGCCAGCTGCAGCGCCCGGGCGGACACGTCGACCGCGGTGACGTGGTCGACGGTGGCTTCGGCGAGCAGCTCGCGGGTAAGCACGCCGGAGCCGCAGCCGAGGTCGCCGACCCGGCGGGCGCCGCTGGCCCGGATTATGGCCAGGATGGCCTCGCGGCGCCGGACCGCCAGCGGCTTGTCCCCCTCGTCGGCCTCGGTGACCGCGTTGTCGAGCTCGGCGGGGTCGGTGTCGTCGGCCTCGGCCAGCCGGGCCAGCGCGGACCGGGTGAGCCTGCCCTGGTGGGACAGGTAACGCCGGGCGATGAGCTCCTTCTCCGGGTGCGCGGCCAGCCAGTCGCCGCCGGCCCGGATCAGCTTGTCCACCTCCTCGGTGGACACCCAGTAGTGCTTGGCGTCGTCGAGCACGGGCAGCAGCACGTACAGGTGATTGAGCGCGTCCGCCAGCCGCAGCTCGCCGGTCAGCCGCAGGTCCAGGTACGGGGAGTCACCGAGGTATTCCGGCCGGAGCGGCTGGCTCTGGGCGTCGACGACCCAGCCGAGGGGCGCGAAGACGCGGCGGGCGAGCGCGCTGCCGCCCCGGCAGCGCAGGGCCGGGATCCTGATCGCGAGCGGGATGCGGGCGGCGGCCAGTTCGGGGCGCGCGTCGCAGCGGCCGGCCAGCGCGGTGCGGAAGGCCTCCTTGATCGCCACCGCGAGCATGCTCGAGGCGGCGTAGGGCCGGTCGTTGACGTACTGGCCGAGCTCGCCGTCGCTGCCTTTGTGCCCGCGGACCAGGGCCACCGGGTCCACCTCGAGCAGCAGCGCGGCCGTGCACCGCTCCAGCGCCGCCTCCGGGTAGAAGACGTGCGCCGCACCCGCCGAGACGGCGAACGACTGGAGCCGGTCCGGGTGCTTGTGCAGCAGGTACCCCAGGTCGGTCGCGGGCGCGCGGGTGGTGGTGATGGTCAGCAGCACACGTCATTGTCTCCGGCCCCGTCACGTTAGACCAAAATCATTTATCCCAAACGGGCCCGGTGCTTGCCCACGCGAACGGCGGGGCCGGGCCCCGGCGCCCGGGTCCGCAGGGCGCGCTGGAAAGCGCTCGGTGGGCCCCCGGATACGTTCTTAGGTACCCGAGGGCCCACCGACTCCGGCAGGGTGGTCGCCCGGGCGATAGCGGCGGGGTGGTCGCCCGGGCGATAGCGGCGGGGTGGTCGCCCGGGCGATAGCGGCGGAGCGAGGCGGGTAAAAGTGGAGCGTGACGCGCTGGGTGCTGCATGTGGACCTCGATCAGTTCATCGCGGCGGTCGAGGTGCTGCGGCATCCTGAACTGCGCGGGCGGCCTGTCGTAGTGGGCGGAGACGGGGACCCGACCAAGCGCGGGGTGGTGAGCACGGCTTCGTATGAGGCGCGGGAGCACGGCGTGCACTCCGGGATGCCGCTGCGGACGGCCGCGCGGCGGCTGCCGGACGCCGTGTTCCTCCCGGTGGACCGGGCTGCCTACGAGGAGGTTTCGGCGACGGTGATGGCCGTGCTGCGGTCGAGCGGCGCGGTGGTGGAGGTGCTCGGCTGGGACGAGGCGTTCCTCGGCGTCGAGACCTCCGATCCGGAGGGCTTCGCCCGGTCGCTGGCGGCCCGCGTCCGCGCGGCCACCGAACTCGACTGCACGGTGGGAATCGGCGAGAACAAGCTGCAGGCCAAGATCGCCACCGGGTTCGGCAAGCCGGCCGGGGTGTTCCGGCTGACCTTCGCCAACTGGTTCGAGGTCCTCGGCGGGCGGCCCGCCGACGCGCTGTGGGGCATCGGCGCCAAGACCGCGAAGAAGCTCGCCGGACTGAGCATCCGCACCGTCAGCGACCTGGCCGCCGCCGACCCCGACGCGCTCGCCGCCGAGTTCGGCCCGATGACCGGGCCGTGGCTGGTGCTGCTTGGCCGCGGCCGCGGCGACGCCGACGTGGACGACACGCCGTACGTGGCCCGGGGCCACGGCCGGGAGGAGACGTTCCAGCGGAACATCGCCGACTGGTCCGGAGTCCAGGCCGAGGTGGCCCGGATCGCCGCGCTGCTCGCGGCGGACCTGACCGCGGAGCCGCGGCCAGCCGTACGGATCGTCGTGAAGGTGCGCTACGCGCCCTTCATCACCGAGACCCACGGGGTGACGCTGGCCTCGCCGTCGTCGGACGCTGCGGTGGTCTCGCGGGCGGCCGCGGACGCGCTCGGCCGGTTCACCGGGCGCCGGCCGGTGCGGCTGCTGGGGGTGCGCGCGGATTTCGGAGCATAGCGGAGGCGTGTTTCCGGTTTTAGGCGTTATGAAGCTGTTTGTGCGCGATATAACCGGGGTAATCGGGAAGCTCCTATATATCAGCCGACGCTTTCGGGGGTGGGCGATGACGCCTGCAGAACTTCGCGCGATGAGCAGGCTAAGCGGCCATGCGTTCGCCGGGCTTGTGTCCCGCATCGAGCAGGTGCACCAGGCCATCGGCGGCCGGGCCTTCGGTTCGATCGGGCCGGTCAGCGCCCCCGTCCGGCTCATCCACGACTCCGTCGCCCGGAGTGCCTACCGGGCGGTCGGCGGCGCCGGCTCGGTGGCAGGCGCGCTCGGCGGAGAGGCCGCGTCGCTTATCGGCTCCGTCGGCGAACTCGGCCACACTGGCCAGCATGCCGGTGGCGGGGCGGTGCTCGCCGTGCTGAACGCGGTCACCGGTGACCGGCTCGGGCCCGACCTGGCTCCGCTGGCCATCCGGATGGCGGTGCGCGTCGACGGCAGGGACGTGGAGCTTGCGCCCCAGCAGGTGCGGGACGCGTTCGGTGCCGCCACGCCGAGGCTGGCCATCTTCCTCCATGGCCTGGCCGAGACGGAGAACTCCTGGCTCCGGCAGGCGAGCCGGTCCGAGCCGTACGGCCGCAGGCTGGAGGCGGAATTCGGCTACACACCGGTCTATATCCGTTACAACACCGGCCGGCATGTGTCCGACAACGGCCACGACCTGGCCAGGCTGCTTGGCGAGCTGATGGCGGCGTGGCCGGGTCGGGTCCGGGAGATCCTGCTGGTGGGCCACTCCATGGGCGGCCTGGTCATCCGCAGCGCCTGCCACTACGGCAGCGAGGACGGCGCACCGTGGGTGCGGCGCGTCCGGCATGTCTTCTACCTCGGCTCACCGCACTTCGGCGCCCCGCTGGCGCGCGTCGCCGGCCTGGCCGGCTGGGCGCTCAGCCAACTGGCCGAAACCCGGCCCTTCGCGGACCTGCTGACCGGCTCAAGCGCCATCAAGGACCTGCGCCACGGCTACGTACTCGACGACTGGGCTGCCTGTGACCCGGACGGCTGCCTGCACAATCACCGTCGCGACGTGCCACTGCTTCCCGGCGCCAGCCACTACGCGATCAGCGCCGTCATCAGCGCCAACCCGAAAAGCCCGCTGGGCACCCTGGTGGGCGACCTGCTCGTCCAGCCGGCCAGCGCTCAAGGGCGGCGCGGCCCGCGCCAGCACATCCCGTTCTCCGCGGACATGACCCGCAGGCACGGCGGGATGCATCACTTCGACCTGCTCAACCACCCGGACGTCTGGGAATCGATGCGCGGCCTGTTGCGGTCGCCCCCGCCGCGTCGTCTTGGTCACAGCGAGCGGGTCATGCCGATCTCGCCGAGGGCCGGGTTGGATGGCAGCGGCTGACGCTCGGCGGTCACGGTGAACCCGCAGCGCTCGTAGAGCATGCGCGCGTGTTTGTTGGTCTCGGTTACCCACAGGTACACGGCGGTGGCGTCCTTCTGGATGGCCCAGCCGGCGACCGCGTCGATGATCGCCTCGCCGACGCGGCGGCCCCGGGCCTGCGGCCGGACGAACATGCTGATCAGCTCGACGACCTCCAGCCCCTCCAGATATCCGCCGCCCAGTCGTCTATCGTCGTCGCACGCACCAGGGCCATGCCCCATGATCCCGTCGGCGGCGTCCGCCCGACAACCCGTTTCCGGCCGTGGCGCCTCAGACGTGACTGTAATCCCTGGTCAGCCAGTGCTCGGGGGCCATCCTGATCATGACCTGGCCGGCGCCTGGGTTGGCCGCGATGTAGGCGTCGCCGCCCTCGGATCCCAGGTACCTGCGGGCCAGTTCGAGCCGTTCGGCCTCGGTGGCCTCCTCCATGACGACCGGGCCCTCGACCGTGACGTACTTGTAGGGCAGCCGCTCTTGCTGGGCGCACAGGCTGATCCGGCCCGCCGCCTCGATGGCCAAGGGCCTTGCGGGTGCCGCGGCCGGTACTCAGGTTCACCGTGCCGCCCGGCTGGTAGGTGTACCAGACCGGGACGGTCAGCGGGCCGCCGCCGTCGGGCGAGGCCACGCTGAGCACCCCGACGTGCAGCCCGGCCAGGAACTCCTCGCGCTCGGCCCGGCTCATGCTCAGCGACATGTCGTCTCCCGTCGGCTCCGCCCCCCTGCACAGTCTGCCCTAACGCCGCGGCGGCATGCGGCGGCCCTCGGCCGCAGCCGGATGCCGACGGCGGTCAGTCGAAGCGGCGGGCGCTCGGGTAGATCTGGCCGCCGTCCACGGCGATGTTCGCGCCGGTGATCCACGAGGCCCGCGCGGACAGCAGGAAGGCCACCACGTCGGCGACTTCCGGCAGGGTGCCGAGGCGGCCGGACGGGAACTGGCTGGCCAGGAAGGCGGCGAAATCCTCCGGGTTCTCCCGCTTGAAGGTGTCCCAGCCGCCGCCGGGGAACATGATCGACCCGGGGCTGACGGCGTTCACCCGGATGCCGGCCGGCGCCAGTTCCTGCGCGGCGGTCGCGGCGAGATGGATCTCCGCCGCCTTGGCGGCGGCGTAGGCGGTCCGCGGCGCCGGGCGCATCCCGGTGACCGACGAGATGATCACCACCGAGCCGCCGCCCGCGGCGCGCAGGTGCGGCAGCCCGGCCCGGATGAGCTCGGCGGCGTGGCCCGCGTTCAGCGCGAACGTCGCGGTGAAATCGCCGTCGCCGGCGCTGGTGAGGTTGCCCCGCCCGACGGTGCCGCCCGCGTTGGCCACCAGGTGATCCAGCCCGCCCAGCGCCGTCGCGATGTCGTCCACGGCGCGCTTGAGCCGGGGCGTGTCGGTGACGTCGGCCGCCGCGGTGGCGACAGGGACGCCCCGGGACTCCAGGCGCCCGGCGGCCGCGGCCAGGCCGGCCGCGTCCCGGGCGAGGAGGCCGACAGCCGCGCCCTCGGCGGCGAGCGCCTCCGCCACCGCGAAGCCGATGCCCCGGCTTCCGCCGGTGATCAGCGCGCGGCGGCCGTGCAGGCCCAGGTCCATGGGTGGCTCCCTTCGTCCGTCCCCCAGGCGTACCACAACTGTCCTTCGGGCCCGCGCATACGCTGGCGGCATGACGGACGCGGCGCGGCCGGGGAATGCTTCCGCCGGGCCCGGGGATCCTGTCGCCGAGCCAGGGGATGGTTTCGCCGTCGGGAACGACGAGCAGTACCGGCCGGTGCGGGCGGTGGGCGATCAGCGGGTCCTGGCCAGCGGCCCGGAAGGGGCGGGATGGCTGGCGTGTCACGCGTCGCGCCCGCTCGGCGGACCACACCGGGGACCGGTGGTGGTCGTGGTGCACGGGGCGCTGCGGGACTCGGACCGGTACCTGGCGAGCGCGCAGCATGCGGCGCGGCTGGCCGCATCCGACGCGCTGATCGTCGCCCCGCAGTTCCTGGCCGAGGTGGACCCGGCAGCGGGCGCGCTGTACTGGACCGTCGAGGGCTGGAAGGGCGGCTATCCGGCGCTCGGGCCGGCGCCGCTCAGCTCGTTCGGCGTGATGGACGGCCTGCTCGGCCAGCTGGCCCCCGAGCCCGGGCCCGGTCCGGCCGTGGTGGTGTTCGGCAACTCGGCGGGCGGCCAGTTCGTGAACCGCTACGCCGCCGTGGGCCGCGGGCCCGGCCTGCTGGCCGGGCGCGGGCGGCGGGTGCGGTTCGTCATCGCCAACCCCTCGACGTACCTGTACTTCGACCGGGAGCGGCCGGTCGAAGTACAGGACGGCGCCCGCGTCAACGACTGGCGTTACGGGTTCGACGGCGCCCCGGGCTACGTAGACCTCGGCCCCCGGCAGAGCCTGGAACGCTACCTCGGCCGCGACGTGACCATCGTGCTCGGCGCGCTGGACACCGGCGGCGCCGCCCTGCTGCTCGAGGTGAGCCCCGCGGCGATGGCGCAGGGCGCGAACCGGTTCGACCGCGGCCTGCTTTACGACCAGCACGTCCGCAGGCTCGCCCGGGCGGCGGGGCGGCCCGCCCGGCACCGGCTGGTCCAGCTGGCGGGCATCGGGCACGACGCCAGGGACGTGCTGGCCGCCGCGCCGACCCGGCAGATCGTCTTTGGCTGATTGTCTTCGGCTGATTGTCTTCGGCGGGCCGTAGCCTGGGTCCCGTGCCGGACGGACCCCGCGGCGTGGCCGCGCTCGTCGCCGCCATCGAACCCTGGGACGACGTGGAGCGCTCCCACCAGGCGGACGTGCTGGCCTGGCTGGCCAGCACGCCGGACGTCTACCGCCGGGTCAGGCCCGCGACGCCGCCCAGGCACCTGGTGTCCTACGCCGTGCTGACCGATCCGCGGGACTTGAGCGTGTTCCTGGTGGATCACCGCCTGGCCGGGCTGTGGCTGCCGGCCGGCGGTCACGTGGAGCCGGGCGAGGAACCCGCGGTCACCGCCGCGCGCGAGGCCCGGGAGGAACTGGGTATCGACGCGGACTTCTCGATCGCGGGCCGCCGTCCGGTGTTCGTGACGATCGCCCGCACCACCGGTCCGGACCGGCACACGGACGTCAGCCTGTGGTACCTGCTGGCCGGGAGCCCGGCACTGCCGATCGCGCCCGATCCGCGGGAGTTCGCCGGCGGGCGCTGGTGGACCGGGCCGCAGATCGAGTCCGCGGACCCGGCGCTGCTCGACCCGAACATGGGCCGTTTCCTGGCCAAGATCCGCGGTCAGCCGCGGGCGTAGTTGCTGGCCCCGAACCAGTCCACCACCACGACCGGCTCGTCTCCGACCACCCAGGCGTCGTGCCCCTGAGGCAGCGCGGTGACGTCCCCGGGCCTGGCGTCGAACTCGGCGCCGTCGGCCATCACGACGTGCAGCGTCCCCGCCACGTGGTACTGGAAATGCGGTGCCTGGCACAGGTCGGTGCCCGCCAGCGGCTTGACGTGGTCCGACCAGCGCCATCCGGGCTGCAGGGTGAGGCGGCCGATTTCGGCGCCGCCGATCTGGAGCAGGTCCAGGGCGCCGTAGTCGAAGGCGCGGGTCTCGTCCGGCTTCTCGAAGCTCTTCTGTTCCGCTGTCCCGGTCATGATGGTCTCCTTCCGTCGGGATGAGCTTTCCTGCTCAGCGTGGCCGGCGACGGTTGCAGCCAGCTTGCAGTGACCTGGCCGGGGGCCCGGCCGCCAGGATTTAATAACCCCATGAAGTCGCTGGCTGTGCGGGTGCTGAGCGATTTCGGCGTGGACGGGATCGAGCCGCAGGCGTTCGGCAGCCGGAAGGCGCGGCTGGCGCTGCAGCTGCTCGCGCTGGCCGGCGGGCAGGCCGTGCCGGCCGGCGTGCTGATCGACGCGCTGTGGGACACCGCCCCGCCCGCCCGGCCCGAGGATCAGCTGGCGGTCCTGATGAGCCGGCTGCGTTCGGTGCTCGGACGCGACCGGATCGAGCATCGTGACCAGGGTTACCTGCTGCGCTGCGACTGGCTGGACGCGGCGGAGCTGACGGTGCTCACCCGCGAGGTGCAAGCGCGGGGGGAAGCGGGCCACGTGATGGGCGCGGTGGCGGCGGCCCGGGTCGCGCTCTCGCTGATCCGCGGCGACGGCCCGCGGCCGCTGCCCGGTGAGTGGGCTCAGCTCCGGCAGGCCGAGCTGGAGCGGCTGATCAGCCGGGCCCGGCTGGTGGCGGCGACGGCGCTGCTCGAGGCCGGTGACTGGATGGCGGCCGCCGACGCCGCCTCGGCGGCCGCCGAACACGATCCGTATGACGAGGCCGCCCTGCGCGTCCTGCTGCGCGCCTACGTGATGGGCGGCCGGGTGGCCGGGGCCCTGGCCGCCTACGCAAGCGCACGCGCCCGGATGGCCGATGAGCTGGGCACCGATCCCTCGCCCGAGACGACCGCGCTCTACACCGCGATCTTGCGCGGCGAGCTGACGGCGCCCGCCCGGCTGGCCCCGGCGCTGCCCGGCCTGGTCGGCCGGGCCGGCGAGCTGGCCTGCCTCGAGGCGATCGCGGCGCGGGCCCGCGACGGCCGCGCCGAGGTGGCCGTCATCGACGGTGAGGCCGGCATCGGGAAGACCACGCTGCTGCGCGCCTGGGCGGACCGGCGCGCGGCGGCCGGGGACACGGTGCTGGTGGCGTCGTGCGGGCCGCTCGACCGCTCGCTGCCGCTCGACGCGCTGCTGACCGCGGTGGCCGCCCGGCTGCGCGAGCTCGAACCCGGGGTGAGCGCCGACGTCCTCGGCGCCGACGCGGCGCTGCTGGCGCCGCTGCTGAGCACGGTGCCTGGCCCGCGGCTCAAAGGGGCCATGGGGGCGCCGCCGATGCTGGCCGACGGCATGCTCGGCCCGGCGGTGCTGTACTCGGCCCTGGTCCGGCTGCTCGGCCGGCTGGCGGAGCGCGCCCCGCTCGTGGTCGTCGTCGACGACGCGCACCTGGCCGGCCCGGCGCTGGCGGACTGGCTCCGGTTCGCCCGGCGCGAGAACGTCGCGGCGGCGGTCGTCGCCGCCGTCCGCTCCGGCGAGGGAGAGCCGCTGCCCGCGACCGCCTCCATCCACCTCGACGCGCTCGGCCGGGACGCGGCGGCCGAACTGGTCGGCCCCGGCCGCGTGGACGAGCTCTACGCCCGGTCGAAGGGCCACCCGCTGTTCCTGACCGAACTGGCCCAGCAGGCCGCGGGCGCGGACCTGCCCGCGTCGCTGGTGGAGTCGGTGTCCGCGCGGTGCGACGAGCTCGGCACGGCCGGGCTGCTGCTGCGCACCGCGGCCGTGATCGGCCCCGAACTGGACGCCGACCTGCTCGCCGCGGTGCTCGGCCGGCCGGTCATCGCCCTGCTCGACGACGCCGAGCAGGCCGTGGCCAAGAAGTTCCTGGTCGAGCAGGACGGGAACTTCCGGTTCCGGCACGAGCTGGTCAGGGAGGCGCTGGCGGCGAGCGCGACCGCGGGGCGGGCCGCGCTGCTGCACCGGCAGGCCGGCCGCGTGCTCGACCGGCGGCCGGACGCCGACCCGCTGACCGTGGCCGGCCACGCCCGCCTGGGCGGTGACCTCGTGCTGGCCGCCCGCGCCCTGCGCGACGCGTCGGCGCGGGCCGCGGAGCGCTTCGACCACGCCGCGGCGGAGGCGCTGCTGGACGACGCGCTGCGGCTGTCCCCGGACCCGGACGGCTGGCTGGCCCGGGCCCGGGTCCGCACCCTGCGCAGGCGCTACGCCGAAGCCCTGGCAGACGTCGAGCGGGCGCTGTCGGCCGGGGCCCCCGGGGCGGCCGCGCTGGAGGTAGGCGCCTGGGCGTCGTACTTCGGCCGGCAGTTCGCGCAGGCCATCCAGTTCGCCGAGGACGGCGCGCTGGCCGCGGCCGACACGGCCACCCGGGCCCGGTGCCTGGCGGCCGGCGGCCGGACCCGGCACGCCGCCGGCGACCTGGCCCGCGCCGAACTGCTCCTCGGCGAGGCGTTCTCCCTCGCCGAGGGCGCGGACCGGGTGACCGCCGCCGGCTGGCTGGGGGTGCTGCGAGCCCACCAGAGCCGGACGGACGAGGCCCTGGCGCTGCTGCGCCCGGCGGCCCGCGGGCAGCTGGGGGTGGAGCACACCTCGGCCACCTTGCACTCCCTGCTGTTCACCGGGCACGCGCACGCGCTGGCGGGCCGCCCGGCGCAGGCGCTGGCCGCGTTCACCCGGTACACCGCCGAGGTGGAACGGCGCCAGGTGCCCCGCTTCGCCGGCCGGGCGGTGAACTTCGCCGGCTGGGTGCTGCGCAACCTGGGCGCCTGGGCCGAAGCGCTGGACCATCACCACGAGGCGCTGGAGGTGGGCCAGCGGCAGGGCACCGCGGACGTCACCATCGCCGCGCTCGAGGACCTGGCCGAGCAGTGCCTGGATACCGGCGACCCCGACGGTGCCGCGGCCCGGCTCGCCCAGGCCGGGGCGCTGCTCCACGGCGACCTGGTCTTCGGCTGGCGGCTGCGGCTCAAGCACCAGTTCATCACCGGCCGGCTGGCCCTGGTCCGCGGGGACGCGGAGCGCGCGCTCGCCGGGGCCAGCGACCTGGCGGCCCGCGCGGCGGAGCTGGGCGTGCCCCGGTACACCAGCGTCGCCCGGCTGCTGGCGCACCGGGCGAACCACGCGCTCGGCCGGCCGGCGGACCCCGGCGTGGTGGAAGCGGACCTGGACCTGCTGGACGGCTGCGTGGCCATCGAGGCGTGGCGGTGGACCTGCGACGTGGCCGTCGACTTCGCCCAGCCCGCCTGGCAGGACCGGGCCGCGGACCGGGGCCGGCGGCCACGGCGGCCACGGCCTGCTCGGCCGCGCGCCGCACCGCGGCCCGCCCGGCCGGGTCCAGCGAGCGCAGGAACGGGGCATAGTGGGCCATGCCCAGCCGCCACGACGCCAGTTCGGCGGGCGTCGCCAGGCCGGTCGGGACCGTCGCGGTGGCCACCCGCACCCGGGTGAACCCGGCCGCGGCCGCCTGCCCGGCGAGGGCCTCCGGGTCGCTGGCCCGTGACCCGGGCGTGAGGGCCGCGTACCAGGCGGGCGGCCGGTAGCCGAACGAACGGAGGGCACCATCCGCCGCGTCCTTGGCCGGATGCGTCCACCCCGGCGCGAACGTGCTGGCGGCGAGGGCCGCGCCGACCCGCCGGGCCTCGGCCAGGCCCGCCGCGAGGCTGCCCAGGTGGTTGAGGCAGAACGCGGCCAGGACCAGGTCGAAGCAGCCGTCCCGGAACGGCAGCGCGACCGCGTCGGCGGCGACCGGGCACCACCCGCCCCCGCGCGGCGGGCCCGGGGAATGCCGCAGCATGGCCTCGGAAAGGTCGGCCCCCACCACCTGCCGCGCCCCGGCGGCCAGCGCGGCCTGGCCGGCCACGCCGCTGCCCGCGCCCAGGTCGAGGACGAGGCGGCCGGCCGGCGGCACCGGCGCGGCCGCGACCAGCGCCCGGGCCAGCGGCGCGTACACCGGCCCGGGGCCGCCGGCCCAGTCGCCGGCCGCCGCGTCGTAGTCCGCCCGCACTCCCGCGGCCAGCTCGCCAGCGGCCAGCCCAGCGGGGGTCAGCTCAGCAGGGCCGCCGCCGCCACGGATTTCGTCTCCCACCATGCGAGTTCCTCGTCGTAACCGCCGAGCGCCTTCTCCCAGCCGAACTGGACCAGGGCACCGAGCAGGCACAGCGCCAGCTGGCGGTCCCACCATGGTCCGGTGTCCACGCCGCAGGCCTCGAGCGCCTCCCGGTAGGACGTGATCGAGGCCTCCTTGGACTGGGGCAGGCGCCGGCAGTTGATCGCCAGGTACCAGGCCAGGTCGCTGAGCGGCGCGCCGCGCCCCGGCTGTTCCCAGTCGAGCAGCACCGTCCGCCCCGCGTCGTCGGTGCCGAGGTTGTCGAGCTTCCAGTTGCTGTGCACGAACGTCTGCGGTGTCGCGGCCAGCGCCGCCACCAGCGGACCCGGGTCGTGCGCCAGCGGGGTGACCACCGCGGCCGCGGCGGGGGCGACCTCGGCCAGCAGCGGCCAGCCCTTCGCGACCAGCCGCGGGACCAGGTGCGGCGAGCCCGCGGCGCCCTCCGCCGCGGCCATCCACGGGGAAAGCTCCAGGTAGCGGTGCATGGCGGGGACGACCTCGCACTCGGTCCCGCAGGCCCAGAATTCCGCGTGCAGGGCGGCCATGTGCCGCAGGAACCGCGTGTGCTGGTCCGGCGCGATGGGCGCGTCGGTGGCCGGGACCAGCCACGGCGTGACGTCGCGCATCAGCAGCGCGCAGCCGCCCCGCTCCCGGGCCGCGCCGACGATCGGCTGGTTGAGGCATCCGGGCAGGCGGGCCAGGATGCCGCGCTCCCAGAGCACCAGCGGCGCGCCGCGCAGGCAGCCCGAGGCCCGCATGGTCCAGTCATCGGCCAGGCGGAGGTGCTTGAGCACGTACCCCTGCCCGCCGATCACCACCCGCTCCAGGCTGGCCCCCGACTTGCCGGGCGCCCCGGCAAGCTCCCCTCGCTCGGTCGCGCCGGCGAGCAGTTCCGCCAGCGGGTCCGCGCCGCCTGGCCTGCGCACTGCCAGCTCAGGCACCGGCGGCTCAGGCACCGGCCGCCTCCATCTCGGCCAGCAGCGCGGCCGGCCAGCGGCCGCCGCACATGACCGTGTCCGCGACGATGCGGTCATCGCGCACCGTCAGCAGGTGCATGTGATGCGCGGCGTGCGGCACGCCGTCCTCGGACCAGCTGAGCGTGTACTCGATCACTTCGGCCTCCCCGCCCTCGACGCTATAGCGGCGCAGTTCGTCGAAGTGGCCGGGGTCGGCGAACCAGCGCGCGTACTCGGCGCGGATCGCCTCGGCGCCGGCGGCGTGCAGCCGCCAGTTAGGCACCGTGGCGTCGAGCGTCGCGTCCGCGCTCCACACGTCGCAGCCGGGGATCGTCGCGGTCTCGATCGCCTGCAGGAACTTCTCGATCACAGATGTGCTGGCCATGGTCTCCTCCTCTGACCAGGCCATCGTGCCTGCCCCGGCTTGCAGCCAGGTTGCAGCCCCCCGCGGGCGCGATGCGGAGCGCCAGCAGCCGCATGCCCGCGACGGGCGTGCTCCCACGAGAGGGCCGCCCGCGCTGACGTAGATGATCGTGGGTCATCGCTACCCCTATGGCGGGGTTTTGACCCGCGATGATGGGGCGGGGCTGGAACTAGGCGGTGGCATGAGACCAGCATTGAGGGCGGGGTTGCCGGTGCCGCGGGACTTTGAGCTCGCTTTACGATGCGGTGGTGACGATACGACTGGCCGGCGACGGACCGCTGACCGTGCGTGCGGACACGATGGGGGCGGCCTGGCTCGCGGTGGCCGGGCGGATCCTGGCCGAGGGCATCGCCAGCCGCTACGACGACCTGCCGGTACGGGAGATCTCGCTGGTGACGCTGGTCGTGGACCGGGCCGACCCGGGCGATGAGATCATCGCCAGGCACGCCGAACCCGGGCGGCTGGCCTGGATGCACGCCAACTTCACCGACCGCGCCCGGGTCGCGGCCCTGGGCGGCGCGGACAGCTACGCGACCCGGCTGTTCGACTACGAGCACTCCGGCCGTGACCAGGTGGCGTGGGTGGTCGACCGGCTGCGCCGGGACCCGGCCACCCGGTCCGCGGCCATCACCACCTTCCAGCCGCACACCGACACCAGCTACATCCCGTGCGTCAGCCTGCTCGACTTCTGGCTGCCGGGCGGCGCGGTCGAGCTGGTCGCCTACGCGCACAGCATCGACTTCGGCGCCAAGGGCTACGGCAACCTGGCCGAGCTCGCCGCCCTGCAGCACCATGTGGCCGGCCAGCTGGGCCGCCCGGCCGGCGGCTGCTGCTGATCGTCAAGTCCGCACACGTGTACGAGACCGAACGCGGCTACGTCCAGGGCGTGCTCGCCGCGGAAGGTTAGTCCGGCGGGGGCAGCTCGCCCCGGCCGGCCGCCTTGGCCAGCCGCCGGGCTTCCTTCAGGTCCAGCCCCCGGGCCTGCGGCGGGACCCGGAAAATCGTCGCGCCGCCCATCAGGTTCCAGGTGCGGAGCCGGATCAGCGGCGCGCCGGGGCGCGGGGGGCGTTCGGAGCCGATCTCGGTATTGCCGCCCATCAGCGAGAAGCCGCCCACGTCCAGCTCGACCGAGTCCGGGATGTAGATGGTCGCGCCGCCCATGATCGCGACCAGGTTGAGGGTGAGCTCGCCGCCCTCGATCTCGGCCTCGCGCAGGTCGATCTCGTCTCCGCCCATGATGGATACGGCGTTGATGCGGCCGACCGCGCGGAACCGGCCGCGCCGCTGCGAGCCGGACATGATGGCGATCATCCAGCGCACCGGCTTCCTGGCCGGGGCCGGCGCGGCCAGCGCCTGGCCGGCCTGCGCCTGGCCGCGCTCGGCCGGCAGGTCGCTGGTCAGGGTGGCGAGCTCGCCGCGGGTCTTGGCGGCCAGCGCCCGGCCGGACCGGTCCTCGAGCTCGTCCAGGGTGAGCCGGCCGACTGCGGCGTGCTCGCCGAGCGTGCGCAGCGTCTCGTCCCGTTCGGCGTCCGAGACCCGGAGGGTTTCGTCAGGGTCGGTCACTCGATGTCCCTTCTGGGGCGTACCGCTCAGCAAGGGTACGCCCCGGCCGGGGCGCGCTCCACGGCGCGTCCGGCCCGGAACCGCCGCAGCCGCAGGCTGCTGGCCACCACCAGGACCGACGACATCGTCATGGCGGCGGCCGCGATGAGCGGGTTGAGGAAGCCCAGGGCGGCCAGCGGCACGGCCGCCACGTTGTAGCCGAACGCCCAGGCGAGATTGCGCCTGATCGTCGTGCGGGCGGCCCGCGCCAGCAGGATCGCCTCGGGCACCGCCCGCAGGTCCTCGCGGAGCAGGATCAGGTCGGCCGCGGTGATCGCCACGTCGGTGCCCGCGCCGACGGCCAGGCCCAGGTCGGCCGCGGCCAGCGCGGGGCCGTCGTTCACGCCGTCGCCCACCATCGCCACCCGGTGCCCGCGCGCCTGCAGGTCCCGGACGGCCGCGGCCTTGCCGGCCGGCAGGATCCCGGCGATCACCTCCTCGATGCCCACGGCCGCGGCGACGGCCCGCGCCGTCGCCTCGTTGTCGCCGGTGAGCAGGACCGGCCGCAGCCCGAGGCGGCGCAGCCCGGCCACGGCGGCCACGGCCGACGGCTTGACCGTGTCGCCGACGGCGAGCGCGCCGCGCAGCTGGCCGTCCCAGCCGACCATGACCGCGGTCTGGCCGGCCCGCTCCCACTGCGCCCACTGGCTCGCCAGCCCGGGCGGGATCGCGATCCCGAGGTCGCGCAGCAGCCGCTCGCGGCCGACGACGACCTCGCGGCCCGCCACCACGCCGCGCGCGCCCAGGCCCGGGAGAGCCCGGAAGCCGTCGACCGCCGGAAGCGGCCCGGCCAGGCCGGCACCGCCCGCGGGGACCGCCGGGTCCAGGGCAGCACCGCCCGCGGGGACCGCCGGGTCCAGGGCAGCACCGCCCGCGGGAACCGCCGGGTCCAGGGCAGCACCGCCCGCGGGAACCGCCGGGTCCAGGGCGGCGGTGCCCGGGAGAGCGCCCGCCGCGGCGGCACAGATCGCGGCGGCGACCGGGTGCTCCGAGGCGCGCTCGACCGCGCCCGCGTACCGCAGCACGTCCGCCGGTTCGGTCCCCGGCGCGGCGGCCAGCGCGGTCACGGTCATCCGGCCGCTGGTGACGGTGCCCGTCTTGTCGAACACGACCGTGTCGATCAGCCCGGACGACTCGAGCGCCTGGTGCCCCTTGATGAAGATGCCAAGCTGGGCCCCGCGGCCGCAGGCCGCCACCAGCGCGGCCGGCGTGGCCAGGCCCAGCGCGCACGGGCAGGCGATGATGAGCACGGCCAGGCCCGCGCTGAACGCCCGCTCCGCGCCGGCGCCCGCGACCAGCCAGCCGGATAGCGTCAGCGCCGCGGCCGCCAGGATCACCGGGACGAAGACGCCGCAGACCCGGTCCGCCAGCCGCTGGATGGCGGCCTTGTCCGCCTGCGCCCGGCCGACCAGCGCGACCAGCTGGGCCAGCTGGGTGTGCTCGCCGACCTGGACGGCCCGGACGACCAGCCGCCCGGTGAGCGCGATGGTGCCGCCGGTGACGGCATCGCCGGCGCTGGCGTCGACCGGGACGGGCTCGCCGGTCATCATGCTCCGGTCGACCGCGGACTCGCCGGACAGCACCTCGCCGTCCGCCGCGATCTTCTCCCCCGGGCGGACCACGAAGACGTCCCCGCGCCGCAGCTGGCCCGCCGGGATGCGCCGCTCCTGGCCGTCGGCGCCGAGCACGCAGACATCTTTCGCGGCCGCCGCGGCCAGCTTCCGCATCGCGCCGGCCGCCGAGCTGCGCGCCCTGGCCTCGTAGAACCGCCCGGCGAGCAGGAACGTCGTCACCGCGGCCGCCACCTCGAGATAGATGCCGCCGCCCGAGGCGTGCGCCAGTCCCGGCAGGGCGCTCGGGCCGGCCTCCCCGGACCCGCGGTCCAGGCGGAACATCGCATAGGCCGACCAGCCGCAGGCGGCGACCACGCCGAGGGAGACCAGCGTGTCCATCGAGCACGCGCCGTGCCTGGCGTTCTTCAGCGCCGCGCGGTGGAAGGGCCATGCGGCCCACAGCGCCACCGGCGCGGTCAGCGCCGCGAGCACCCACTGCCACCCGGCGAACCGGTAGGCGGGGAACAGCGACAGCATGATGGACAGGTCGCTGAGCGGGACGAAGAACACCAGCGCGAGGATCAGCCGTCGGCGCAGGTAGGCAGCCTGGCCGCCGGGCGATGCCCCGCCGCCGGCCGGCGCCTCTCTCCCGGCCGGGGACGCCGCCGCGGGCGCGACCGCTTCGGCTGCGTACCCCGCGCCCTCGACTGCCGCGATCATCGCCTGCACCGGGACGGCTTCCGGCGCTGTGACCGTCGCCTGCTCGGTCGCGAAGCTGACCGCGGCGACGACGCCGGGGGCGATCCGGCTGAGCTTCTTCTCGACCCGCGCCGCGCACGCCGTGCACGTCATCCCGCGGATCGACAGCTCGACCGTGCGCCCGGCATCGGCCCCGCCTGCCATGGACGCCGTGGACACATCCAGCATCGGACCTCCGGTTCCCCACCGATCACCGGGCCGGAGGCCCACGTTGGCCGGGCCCCGACACGCCAGAAATTCGCGAAATCTCTTCGCTGGTCAACACCGAGACGCGAATGCGTACGCGCAGCCTACCAGGGGCGATACCATTACTGTCCTGTCTGTCCCATAAGTGGGCAGATATGACACTCTGACCGCCAGCGGGGGGAGCGGCTCCATGATCCACGTCAACAACTTCTCCAACGGGGTCCTGAACCCCGTCCTCTCCTACCTGGTGTCGTGCGTGGGCTGCTTCCTCGGGCTCCGCTGCACCACCCGGGCGCGGGCCTACCAGGGAGCGGCGCGGGCCCGCTGGCTGACCCTGGCGGCCCTGTCCATCGGGACCACGGGGATCTGGGTGATGCACTTCATCGCCATGCTCGGGTTCACCATCCAGGGCCAGCCCATCCGCTACAACGTGCCCGTCACCATCTTGTCGATGGTGATCGCGGTGGTCGTGGTCGGAATCGGGACGTTCATCGTCGGCTTCAGCCGCGCGGGAACCTGGCCGCTGCTGCTCGGCGGCGTGGTCATCGGGCTTGGCGTAGCGAGCATGCACTACCTCGGCATGGGGGCCGTGCGGGTGCAGGCCTCGCTGACCTACAACCCGGCGCTCGTCGCCGCCTCGGTGGTCACCGCGGTGATCGCCGGGACGGCGGCGCTCTGGGCGGCGCTGCGGCTGGACACCCTCTGGTCCACGTTCATCGCGTCCCTGATCATGGGCGTGGCGGTCAACGGCATGCACTACACGGGCATGGCCGCGGTCCGGGCCTTCCCCGACCCGGGCCTGATCGTGAGCACCTCGGCCACCGCCAGCGCGACGGGATTCCTGCTGCCGCTCATCCTCGGCCTGAGCAGCGTCGGGTTCATCTTCTCCGCCGTGATCGCGCTGTCGCCGACGGCGGCCGAGATCTTCGAGGAAGACGAGCTGATGAAGCGGATCAGCCAGAGCCAGGCCGCGCGGTACGAGCCGCAGGCCCCCAGGGCGCAGCCGGACGCGACCCAGCCGGGCAGCCTGTTCCGCCCGCACCGTCCCGGGAATCCCGGGAACCAGCCGTGACAGGGCGAGCCCGGCCGGGCGGCCTCACATCCGGACGTTGGCGTGGAGCCAGGAGCGTAGCGGTCCGGCCGTTCGGAAAAATGACACGACTCGGTCCTTAGCCTCGGCACTTTCCAGCCAGGGTCCGGCCGGCCATTGCTGCCACGCGGTCAGTCCCTTGTACCGGAGCAGCGTGATGCGCGGGTGGTCGGCGGGGTAGCCGCGCGGCGCGGATTTCAGGGCGCCGTGCCCGTGGATGGTGATGTCCGCCTTCTCGATCTCAGCGATGATCTGCTCGAGTTCGGTGCCGAGCCGGTCGCCGGCCACCGCCGCGCGGTAGCGGGCGAGCTGGTCCGGGTTCATCTCCCACATCCCGGCGCCCGCCCCCAGCCCCTCGGCGGACAGCTGGACGTAGCCGGACTCGCCCACGACCACCCCGATGTGCGTCTTGTACGGGGTCTTGTCCTTGCTGAACCTGACGTCGCGGTACGGCCGGAAGATCTTCGGCTCGCCGAACTCCGCGGCCAGTTCCTCGGTCAGCTCCCTCATCGGCGCCAGGATCTGCCCGGTGTAGACGTCCTTGTGCGCGGTCCAGTAGGTCTTGGTGTTGTCGGCCGCGAGCCCGTCGTAGAAGTCCAGGGCCTCTTCCGGCCACCCGCTGAACGCCATCGTCCGGCTCCTTCCTGCCGGTTCTCACAGTAGCCGTGATACACCGGACTCATGAGCATGCCGGAACGAGAGGGCGTATCGCTGACGCATCTCGACGAGCCGCTGTTCGACGGGGCGGGCGCCACCAAGCGGGACCTGATCGACTACCTGGAGGCGGTGGCCGGGCTCATCCTGCCGGAGCTGCGCGGGCGGCCGCTGTCGGTGATCAGGGTGCGGGCCGGCCAGCAGCCGTTCATGCAGAAGAACCTGCCGGACTACGCGCCGCCGTGGATCCGTTCGGTGACGGTGTGGGCCGAATCGTCCCGCCGCGAGGTGCGCTACGCCCTCTGCGACGACCTGCGCACGCTGCTGTGGCTGGGCAACCAGCGCGCGGTGGAGTACCACCCGACGCTGTCCCTGGCCGGCCACCCGGACCGGCCGTCCTACCTGGTCATGGACATCGACCCGCCGCCCGGCGGGCCGTTCGGGCAGGCGGTGGCGGCGGCCCGGCTGGTGCAGCAGGCACTGGCCGGGGCGGGCCTGGCCGGCGCGGTCAAGACCAGCGGGTCCAAGGGAGTGCACGTCTACGTGCCGGTGGAGGCGAGCAGCGAGGAGGCGGCCGCGGCCACCCGGGCCATCGCGGCGCGAGCCTCGAGCCTTGATCCGGCCCTGGCCACCACGGCCTTCATCGTGCAGGACCGGGAGGGCAAGGTGTTCCTGGACTCGACCCGGGCCTACGGCGCGACGGTCGCGGCGGCATACAGCCCGCGGGTGCGGCCCGGGGCGCCGGTGTCGTTCCCGGTCCGCTGGGACGACCTGGATGCCGTGGCGCCCGGCGACTTCACCCTGCACAGCGTGCCGGGACTGCTGCCCGGGCATCAGGCGTGGGCGGGCGAGCTGCCCGCGCCGCAGGCCCTGCCGGCCGCCCTGGTGGAGGAGGGGCGGGCGATCCCGGTCGCCCGGGTCCAGGCCATGCACGAGGGCAAGCGGCGCAAGCGCGCGGCGCGCCCCTTAGTTCGCCTGGCCGGGGTTCTGGGTCGGCTGGCTGGGGTTCTGGGTCGCCTGGCTGGGGTTCTGGGTCGCCTGGCTGGCGTTCCAGCGCTCGCTGAGCTCCGCCCAGGCCGGCGGGGGGCCGGGCAGCTCGCCGCGGCCGGTGGCCCGCATGCCGTCCAGGACAAGCGCCAGGTACCGGTGCCGCAGTTCGGCGGTGCGCGCGGGGTCGGCGAACTTGATCGCCGCCACCAGCTCGAACACCAGCGAGACGTCGTGCAGCGCCAGGTCGGGCCGGAGCACGTCCCGGATCAGGCCGAACAGCTCCTGCATCAGCGCGCTTGACAGGTTGGCCAGGACGAACATCTCCGGCGTGGGGGCGAACTTGCCGGCCAGGGCGCGGGTCATCGAGCTGGTGTCCGCGTCGGCCAGGCGGCGCATGAAACCGGCGAAGACCTGCCAGTGGTCGTCGCCCTGCCTGACGCGCTCGAGGGCGGCCTCGGTTTCCTGCACCACGATCAGCAGGCCGTCCGTGCACAGCGTGCGGAGGAGTTCCTCCTTGCTGCCGTAGCGGGTGTACAGCGCGCTGATGCCGACGCCCGCGTGCTTGGCCACCGCGGTGATCGGCGCGCCGGGATCGGCGACGAACACCGCCCGGGCCGAGTCGAGGATCCGCTGGTCGTTACGGGCCGCCTCGGCCTGGCGGCCGCTCATCGGGCCGCGGCGTCCCGGCCGCGTGTTCGTCTCGGTCATGAAAAAGAGTGTAGCAGAGACTGGAACGAATCATTCCGTTCTGATAGTCTTGGAACAGAACATTTCGTTCCGGCAAGGCAACGGAGGATCCGATGTCGTCAGTACCCGAAACCATGAGCCCCGCCCAGGCGCCGGCCCCCGCCCTCAGCCAGGCGCCGGCCGTCAGCCCCGCCCCGGCCCTCAGCCCCGCCCCGGCCCTCAGCCAGGCTTCGGCCCTCAGCCAGGCGGCGGGGGGCATGGGGGCGGCGGGGCGCAGGTGGCGCTGGGTGGCCTTCGGGGCGGTGATCACGGCGGCGGTGATGGACCTGCTCGATTCGACCATCACCCAGGTCGCCGCGCCGACGATCCGGCGGGAACTGGGCGGCTCTTACGCCGTCATCGAGTGGGTCACCGCGGCCTACGCGCTGGCCATGGCGGTCGGGCTGCTGACCGGCGGGCGGCTGGGCGACATCTTCGGGCGGCGGCGGGTACTGCTGGCCGGGATAGCCGGCTTCGTCCTCGCGTCGGCCGGGTGCGCCGCGGCGCAGAGCGCGGGTGAGCTCATCGCCGCCCGGGCCGCTCAGGGCCTGCTCGGGGCGGTCATGCTGCCGCAGGTGTTCGGCCTGATCAGGGACCTGTTCGAGGCGCACGAGATGGGCCGGGCGTTCGGCGTCTACGGGCCGGTGATGGGCCTGTCCGCGATGCTCGGGCCGATCGCGTCTGGCGGGCTGATCAGCGCCAACGTCCTCGGCACCGGCTGGCGGATGATCTTCCTGGTGAACGTCCCCGTCGGGCTGGCCGCGCTGGTGCTCGGCGCGCGTACGCTGCCCGCGGGCGCTGGCTTCGGCGGTTCGCGGCGGCGACTGGACCTGCCGGGCGCGGTGCTGGCCGGCGCGGCCATGTTCCTGCTGGTCTTCCCGCTGGCGCAGGGCCATTCGCTGGGCTGGCCGGCCTGGCTGTTCGGGATGCTGGCCGCGTCCGTGCTGGTGCTGGCCGGGTTCGGCTGGTACCAGGTCCGCCGTCAGCGCGCGGGCCGCGACCCGCTGGTGGAGGCGTCCATCTTCCGGCACCGCCCGTACAGCGCCGGCATCGTGTTCTCCGTCGTGTTCACCGGCTCGCTGGGCGGCATCGTGATGATCTTCAACGTGTTCCTGCAGAACGGGCTGGGCTTCAGCCCGTGGCATTCGGCCGTCACCACCGCGCCGTGGGCGGCGGGCGCGTTCGTCGGCTCCGCGGTCGGCGGCATCACGATGGGCAAGCTCGGCCGCCGGGTGCTGCACGCCGGGCTGGTCGTCGAGGCGGCCGGGCTGCTCGGGATCTACGCCGTGCTGCGCGGCGCCGGCGTCGGCGTCTCCACCGCGGACCTGCTGGCGCCGATGGTGATCGGCGGGATCGGGATGGGCATGGTGTTCGTGCCGCTGTTCGACATCGTGATGGCGGGCGTCCGGCCGCAGGAGATGGGCTCGGCCTCCGGCGTGCTGCAGACGGTGAACTCGCTCGGCATGTCGCTCGGCATCGCCGGGATCGGCGCGATCTTCTTCGCCCTGGCCGGCGGGCACGGCGGTCACGTGCCGGTATACCTGCACGCCGCGCAGTGGGCTGCGCTCGCCACCGTGGCCCTGCTGGCCGGCTCGTTCGTGATCGGGTTCGGGCTGCCCCGGCGGGCCAGGGAGCAGGGTGCCCCGGCAGGCGTTCAGTAAATTCACCGGTAACTACGCAGACGTGAGGGAGGCAGCGCCCGCCCCGCCCGGGATGTTTCTGGACGGGGCCGGCGCGACAGGTATGAGCGACATCGCATTGACCGGCTGGGACGTCCTGGACGAGGCGCGGGCCATGCTGCGGGCGGCGGTCGCCGGGGTGCCCGCGGACGGCTGGCAGCGGCCGACGCCGTGCGCCGAGTGGAACGTCACCCAGGTGCTGCAGCACGCCGCGCTCGACCAGGAGGTATGGGGAGCCATGGTGGGCCGGACCGCGCCATCGGGCGAGAACCCGTTCGCGCCCTCGGGGCAGCTCGGGGCGGAGCCGCTGGGCTACGCCGAGGCCGCGCTTGAGGCGTCCGCGCCGGCCTGGACCGTGCTCGGCGCGGACGGGGGACCCGTGCCCACCCCGCTGCCGCAGGGGCCGATGGCGCCGGGCGACGCGGCCGGGGCGGCTGCCCTGGACGCGGCGATCCACGCCTGGGACATCGCGGTGGCGACCGGCCAGGGCTCGCCGCTCACCCCCGGACTGGCCGGGGCGCTGCTCCCGGTCGCGCGGGCCATCGTCGAGCCGCTGCGCGCCTACGGCGTCTACGCCGAGGCCCTGGAGCCTGCGGCGGGCGCCGACGACACGGCCGCGCTGCTCTGCTACCTCGGCCGCCGCCCCGCCTGGACGGCGTAAGCGCGCTTTTTCATCAGCGTGGATCGTTACACCTGCCATGGCAGGTGTAACGATCCACGCTGTTTGCGGCGGGGGGGCGGGTTGGGGTGAGGTCGAGGGCGGGGAGGGGGCTACGGGGGGAGGTCGGGCGGGGAGGGGGCTACGGGGTGAGGTCGGGCGGGGAGGGGCTACGGGGTGAGGTCGAGGGTGCGGAGAGTGTCGGTGAGGGCTTCGGCGAGCTGATCGACGTGGGGGCGGGCGAACGGGAGCGGGGGGCGGATCTTCAGCGTGCTGCCGTCCGGGCCGGTCGCGCTGATCAGCACGTGCCGCTCGCGCAGGCCGTTGACCACGCGGATCGCGGCGTCGCCGTCGGGCTCGCCGGTGCCCGGGTCGGTGAAGTCGGCCGCGGCGTACAGGCCGGCCCCGCGCACGGCGCTGATCCGGGGTGTGTCCCGGGCGATCGCCTGCAGCGTGTCGCGCAGGTAGTCACCTACGGCCAGGGCGTTCTGCCGCAGGCCCTCGGTCTCGATCACGTCGAGCACGGCGGCCGCGGCGGCCACGCAGACCGAGTTGCCGCCGAAGGTGTTGAAGTACCTGATCCTGCTGCCGAACTCGGCCAGGATCTCCGGCCGGGCCGCGACCCCGGCGATCGGCATGCCGTTGCCCATGGGCTTGCCCATCACGGCCAGGTCGGGCACGATGCCATGGCGCTGGAAGCCCCACATGGCCGCGCCGGTGCGGCCGAACCCGGGCTGGACTTCGTCGGCGATGTACAGGCCGCCGGCGTCGTGCACGATGCCGGGCACCGGCCGCAGGAACCCGGCCGGGTCGGGCCGGATCCCGTCCGAGGAGAACAGGCTGTCCGCGATGAAGGCGGCGAGCTTGACGCCGTGCCGGTTCATGTCGGCGACGGCTGTCCGGACCCGTTCGGCGAAGGCCTGGCCGCCCTCCTCGGCCGGCAGCGCGGCCGGCGGCGCGACCGTCCAGACCGCCCGGCCCAGCGAGACCGCCGGGCCGAGGCTGGGCGAGATCTCGGCGGCCGCCGTGGTCACGCCGTGGTAGGCGTTGGCGGTGATGACCACGCCCTCCCCGCCGGTGTGGAAGCGCGCGATGCGCAGCGCCAGGTCGACCGCCTCGCTGCCGGTGCAGGTGAACATGACGTTGCCGAGGCCAGCCGGGTACAGCCGAAGCAGCCGCTCGGCGTAGTCGAGGATGAGCTCGCTGGCGTACCGGGTGTGCGTGTTGAGCGTGGCCGCCTGGCGGGCGATCGCCTCCACCACCCGCGGGTGGCAGTGCCCGACCGACGGCACGTTGTTGTAGGCGTCCAGGTAGGCCTGCCCGTCCGCGTCGAACAGGTGCACGCCCTGGCCGCGGACGATCCGCACCGGCTTGGAGTAGAACAGCTTGTAGGCCGGGCCGAGCAGGCTGGCCCGCCGCTCGACGATCCGGCGCAGTTCGGGGTCGAGGGAGTCGACGGCGGCGATGTCGAAGCCGTTGACCATGGTCGCGGTGTCACGCACGGGTCGCCTCCAGGATGCGCGCGGCGATCTGCTCGGCCGGGATGCTCAGCAGCCGGTTCAGGTGCTGCCACGCCCGGGGGGTGTTGCGCAGGATGTAGGCGCGGTTCTCGCCGAACCGTTCGGCCCGCCATTCGCTGATGAGGATCCGGGCCACGATGCGGGCCAGGATCAGGTCCGGCAGCAGCCCGAGCTCGCCGGCGCTGAGCGGGGTCGTGGCGTGGTAGCCGGCGATCAGGTCCAGCGCCGGGCCGAGCAGGTCGGCGTCGTCGCTGAGCTGCTGGGTGGCGGCGATGGCGACGTCGTTGACCAGCGCGGTCACGGTGACGTCGCCGAAGTCGATGATCCCGCTGACCCGGCGGCCATCGGCGGAGATCAGCACGTTGTCCGGGCTGAAGTCGTTGTGCACGAGCTGGGTGCGCTCCGCCGCGAGCCGGGCCGGCAGCTCGGCGGTGAGCCTGCTGAACAGCTCCTCGATCAGGCTGGCGCGGGGGCCTGGAGGTCGTTCGGCGGCCAGGGGGCGCAGCTGGGGCAGCTGGGCCAGGTCCCACAGCAGCGGCCGGTGCACCAGCGGGTCGTCGAAGCCGCGCAGCGCCCGGCCGAGCTCGGCCAGGGTGCCCCCGAGGGCGCGGCGCAGCGGCTGGTCGGCGGGGACCGACCGGAGCAGCCGGCCGTCGAGGTAGCTGAGCACGTGCACGACGCGGCCGCGCAGCGGGCCGTCGAGGATCACGGCCCACGGCCGCCCGTCGGCGGCGGGCTGCACCCGCGGCACGGGCAGCGCGGGCGCGGCCGACTCGACGTGCCGCAGCACCCGGACCTGGACGCTGACCACCGCCGGATCGGCGCGCAGGTGCGCGAACTTCACCACGTAGCGCTTGTCTCCGCTGGCCTGGAGGAGGAAGTTGTCGTCGGCCTCGCCGGGCAGCCGGGCGAGCTCGCCGGCCAGGCCGAAACAGGCCCGGACGGCTTCGGCGGCCGCGGGCGCGGTGACCGGCGCGGACGGCGTCAGCCGGGCTAGGTCCAGGGCGGCGTCCGGGGCCACGTCACGGCCTTTCGCTCGGGCTGCGAGGCACGGAGGCCGAGGCGGGGAACCCGGCCCGTTCGGGATCAATTGTCTTTCACGTGACTGGCGCGGTCAGCACCCGGTACCGGAGGTTGGTGATCTGCCCGGACGGCGGCCTCGAGGGCGGTACTACACCATCTGGAAGTAGGTCGTGTAGTACTGGTGGGCGGCCCGGCCGACCGGGACCAGCGTGACCGGCTGGCGCGCGGCGACGGCCTCGAACGTCATCGGCTGCGCGGCCGTCCGGCGGATCGAGGCCATCTCCAGCGGCGGCGTCAGCGAGCCCGGGTTGCGGCCGTGGACACCGCTCAGCACGACCGGCCCGTAGGTCAGCGCCTGCACCGCCGGATGGTCCGGCGTCGGCTCGACGGCCAGTTGCATCGGCAGCGTGACCTGGAACAGGTCACCTGCCCGCCAGCGCCGCCGCAGCGCGACCCAGCCGCTCGGGCCGGCCCCGGGCAGGTCGCGGAGCAGGCTGCCGTTGAGCCGGACGGCCGGCGATCCGGCCACCCACTTAGGCACCCGCACCCGCAGCGTCACGGTGGCGGCGCCGGCCACCACGGACAGGCGGATGACCGGGTCGTCGGGGAACCCGGTGTCCTGCCGCAGGACCAGCCCCTGCGTCCGTACCTGCGAGGGGATGAACTGGTTGACGTAGATGCCGTCCGCGTCGCGGCTGTAGATGCTGTCCGCGAACTTGGCCTGGGTCTCGAGCCCGGTGGCGGTGTCACAGGTGAAGGTGTCCCAGTCGGTGGCGTAGATGCCCGGGTTGCCCTGAGGGAAGTAGTTAAGCGGCTGACGCTTGAAGGCGCCGGCGGACAGGCCGGTGTAATAGCAGTTGAAGCCGTGCGGCGAGGCGGGATCCTGCTCCCCCAGCATCTGGTTGAGCAGGGTGCGCTCGTAGTAGTCGAGCATGTCGGTGCGGGCCGGCTCGTGGAAATGGAGCAGCCTGGTCAGCTTGAGCATGTTGTAGCTGACGCAGTTCTCGCAGGTGAAGTTGGACAGCTGGGCGGCCACGGTATCGGGCAGCTGGAAGTGCTCGTAGTTGCCCACGCCGCCGATGACGTACACGTGGTGGCCGGTCACGATGTCCCAGAAGTTCCGGGCGATGTCGCGGTACTTGCCGCTGCCGGTCTCCTCCCACATCCGGACGCAGGCGATGATCTTCGGCGTGGTCACGTTCGCGTGCAGCCCGGGCAGGATGTCCAGCCCGTCGGCCAGCGGGTCGAGCACCTCGGCGTGGTAGAAGCGCTGCGCGGTGGCCAGGTACCGCTCCCGGCCGGTGATCGTGTACAGGTTGGCCAGCGCCTCGGGCAGCCCGCCGAATTCGGTCTGCAGGACCATCTGCATCTGCTCGTACGGAAGCCTTTTGGTGCTCGTGCGCCACTCCACCCAGTCGGCCAACTGACCGGCCACGTCGAGCGCCTGGTCATCGCCCGTCAGCTGGTACTGGTCGATCATCCCGGCCAGGTACTTGTGGATCATGTAGTACGGCGACCAGACCGACTTCCCCTGCTCCAGGATGTCGAAGTAGCCCTCGGGGAACGCGGACAGGTAGCCGGGGTGGAACCCGGCTTCCGGGGCCCGGGCCTGGAGGGCGGCGAGCTGGCTGACCAGGTAGCGGCCGCGGATCCTGGCCGCCTCGTCGCTGGTGCTGGCGTAGGTCAGCGCCAGGCCGGACAGCAGGTGGCCGGTCATATGGCCGCGGATCTGCGAGTCCGGCTTCTCCCAGCCGCCGAGGGGCTCGGCGCGGGAGGGTTCGCCGTAGTTGAGGCGGAAGGAGCGGAGCATGCGTTCGGGGTCGAGGAACAGCAGGTACGTCGTGTTCCTGGCCTGGTTCTGGCGGAACGGGCTGTCGAGCAGCTGGACGTTTCCCAGCGGGAGCGCGGCGGCGCGGCCCGCGGTGCCGTCGGGCGCGTAGCCGCTGGGTTCGGGCGGGACGCTGGCGTACTCCGGCGGAGGGCTGCTGCGCGGCGGGATCCCGTCGGCGACCAGAGCCTGCTCGGCGATCAGCGCCCCGGCGCCGACGCCGACGACCGTGAGCAGTTGCCGCCTGCTCAGGCCGCTGCGGGGGCCCGGCGCCGGCGGCGGTTCGGGCGCCGGCAGCGGTTCCGGTTCCGGGGCCTGCGGTGGTTCGGGGGTCTCTGGCGGTTCTGGGGTGTCCTCCGGTTCTGGGGTATCTGGCGGTTCTGGGGTATCTGCGGGGTCCGCCGGTTCGGTGGTTTTCGCAGGTTCGGCGGTGTCGGCCGTTTCTGGGGTGTTCGCGGGTTCTTGGGTCTTCGCGGGTTCCGGGGTTGCCAGGGTTTCCGGGTTCTCGTCCGCCTTATTCACATCCGAGGTCCTTTGCCCGGTCAGCACTTCGCGGAAGATCGTGTCAGGGGTACCTGTCCATGTAACCGTCCTTGGCCGGGCCTCGGTTCAAGTCCACGCGAGGAAATTCTTACCGACTGCTTACGCAGGTCCTCGCGGGTGAGCCGGCCTGGCCGGTAGCCCGTAGTCCTGGGTAGTGGTCAGTGCACACGGCGGCCAAGATCATTGAGCCATCCAAACGCTCCCAGGCTCAGTGGTCGCTCGTCTCCCCCTATCCGTGCAGGCGGTCGGGTGCACTGGCCACTTTTGGCTGGCTGGGATGCCGAGGTCGCGCTGGCCTATGGCACCAGCGGCATGGACGCGGTCAGCGTCGCGGCGAGGGTGAACGTCTGCTGCGCATTGAGGTCGGCGCTAACGGTCAGCGCGGTCGCGGCCCGGGCGACGGTCTGGGTGAGCAGGCCGGCGGACGGGGCGTAGCTGGCGTCGCCGGGGTAGACGGCGGTGATCGTGTCGCGGCCGGTCGGCAAGGTGCTGGTGCTGCAGGTGGCCTGGTACGTTCGGCCGCTGACATGGGTGAGGGAGACGGCGCTGCACAGCGCCCTGGAGCCGCTGCTGACCGTCATGGTGCTGTCGTCGGCCGGGCCGACCGTCGCGGTGAAGGTCACCTTCTGGCCGACCGAACTCGGGTTTCGTGACGAGGTCACGGTCGTGACGGGAGCCGGCCGGACCGCGCTGATCACGGACACCCTCCTAGCGTTCCCGTTGGTCACGTAGGCGGTGTGAGCGGGGAGGTCCACCGCCACCCCAAGCGGATCGGCGCTCACCGGGACGGTGGCGGTCACGGTACCGGTCGCCTCGTCGATCACCGACACCGTGCCAGAGAAGCTGGCCACGTACGCAGTGTGAGCGGCGAGGTCCACCGCCACCCCGCCGGGGTCGGAGCCCACCGCGATGGTGCCGGTCACCGCACCGGACGCCTCGTCGATCACCGACACCGTGCCACTGCCCCCGTTGGCCACGTAGACCGTGCGGGCAGCTCACCCAGGCGCGGGCCGGGCATGACTGGCTCCGCGAAGGCTCCCAGATGGTGCAGCAGCAGGCGCTGCGGGACTTCGCCCAGGCGATGGCGAACTTGTTCGCCGGCACCCACCGCCGCCCGACCTGGCGCAAAGCCGGGCGCGACGAGAGCTCCCGCATAGTCGCCGTGAAGCCCGGGCACATACGCCGGCTTAGCCGTAACACCGGCGAAGCCTGGATACCGAAGGCCGGCTGGGTGCGGTTCCGCTGGTCCCGCGCCGTGCCCGAAGGCGTGAAGTCCTACCGGGTCACCCTGGATCATGCGGGATACCCGGGCCGGGCAACGGCGAGGTGGTCGGCGTCGACCGGGGCGTCGCGGTCAGCGCCGCGCTGTCGACCGGGCAGATGCTCACCGTGCCCCGGCCCGGTCTCGCGCGCCAGCGCAGGCTCCGCCGCCTCCAGCGCAAGCTCGTCCGGGCCAGGCGCGGCTCGAATCGCCGCACCCGGGTGAAGCGGGCCATCGCGAAGCTGCGAGCCGGCGAGGCGGATGCGCGCCGGGACTGGGCCGAGAAGACCTCCACCGATCTGGCCCGCCGGTTCGACCTGATCCGCGTCGAGGACCTGCGCGTCGCGAGCATGACGCGCTCGGCCAGGGGGACCATCGCCGAGCCGGGCCGGAATGTGCGGCAGAAGGCCGGGCTGAACCGGGAGATCATGCGGTCGGGCTGGGGCCTGCTGGTGCGCCGCCTGGAGGAGAAAGCCCCCGGGCGGATCCAGAAGATTAAGCCGCATTTCACGAGCCAGCGGTGCTCGGCGTGCGGGCACGTGGACCCGAAGTCGCGCGAGAGCCAAGCGTGCTTCGTGTGCACGGCCTGCGGATACGCCTGCAACGCGGATGTGAACGCGGCCAGGAACATCGCGGCGAAACCGAGCCTGGACAGGGTCTGCATCTGCCAGTCGGTGACGTTATCCAGGCCGCCGATGTACCAGTTCACCCAGGTGTCGATCTGGGCAGGGGTCAGGCCCGCGGTGCCGGGCTTCCAGGTCGGGTAGGGGTTGCGGGTCATGCCGGCGGCGAGCCCGGAGCCGGTCAGGGCGGCCTGGTTGAAGGCCCAGTAGGTGCCGCCGCCGGGATAGAGCATCTCGGGGTCGCCGCCGGAGGTGAGCCGGATCGCCCAGAAGTCGGTCAGCGGGAAGTCGGCGGCAATCTTGTCCATGTAGGTGACGGCTGCGGAGCGGACCGCTGCGCTGAACACCCAGTCGGCTTCGGTGGAGACGTTGCCGTCCTGGTCGGTATAAGTGCTGTTGGCCAGGGAGAACACCCAAGACGGCGCGTTCTGTGTGCCCAGGCCCAGGGTGACGCGCATCCCGGCGGCCTGGTAGGCCGCCAGTTCGTCCTTCATGCTGGCTAGGTAGGAGGCGCTGAACAGGCCCTTGGCGGGCTCGAAGCTCGCCCAGTCGAACTCGAACATGGCCATCGTGACTCCGGCCTTGTCCTCGGTCGCGGCGGTGTCAGGCTGGGTGTCCAGGGTGCCCCACAGCGGCGATGAGCTGGCGGGTCGCGTGGTCATGGCGTGCAGCAAGAGGGCCAGAGCCACGGCCGTGGCGACCGCCACGCTGACCGTAGTCACGCTCCGGATGGGGCGGCGCGCCCTACGGATGGGGCGGCGCGCCCTATGCGCGAGTGGTGTTCTCCTGAATTTCCGGTTGAGGATCATGGCGCCTTCCGCCTCTTATCCGCCCTGTGAGATGATCGCCACTCTCCGTGGTTTCCGGATGCGCGCAGGAGGCACGCTTCCCCGCGTATGGCCTTACCGGCCGAGGACGAGGGCGGTCAGGGCGGCGAGCGCGAAGGTCACCGCGGCGCCCCCGCCGTGCAGAGCGATGAGGCGGGTGCTGAAGGATGGCCAGGCACGGCGCTGGCGCTGGTCTTGGTGATGGCGCTCGTCTCGCTGATGGCGCTTGTCTTGGTGATGGCGCCGGGCCGTGCGGGTGTTGGCCGCGAACCAGCTCAGGCCCAGGCATATGGTGGCCGTCACCAGCCCGAACGCGATCCAGCCCAGCGGACGGTAGTGCACGAACGTGTAGCCCAGCCAGAATCCGAGGCCGATGATCGCGCAGACCGGGTGCGCGAACTCCAGCAGTGACCGTACCCCCGGCAGCACCGGCGCGTTCCTCGCCGCGACCAGGGACGGCGGAGCAAACCGGTCGCGCGCCGCGCGGCCCTGCCGCCTTGCGGCGGGCCGGTCCGGCGTCGTGGCGGCTTGTGCTGGGCTGGAGGCGGACTGTGCTGGGTTAGAGGCGGACTGTGCGGCGGAGGCGACTGAGGCCGTAGCGGGTTCGGTGGCTGGGACCGTCGCCGCGGAGGGGGCACCTCTGAGGTTGCTGGTTGCCAGCAGATAGAACCCGGCGCCCGCGGTGAACAGCCAGAGCACCAGCACCACGATGGCCATCGTCACTCCCTTCCGCAGGCCCGAATTTACCCGAGCGACATGGAAGGGGCTGCCCTGTGGCTGGGTGGCGCGGCGCGGAGGCTGACGACACGATGGGCGCGGGTTAGGATCGCCCCCCAAGTCCGTTCGAAAGGGTTCGCTAATCATCGTGGATTGTTACACCTGCCATGGCAGGTGTAACAATCCACGATGATGGAGGCGTCATCTGGCCCGGCCCGCGCAGGTGACCTAAGTGACTCTTGGTGCAGGAGCGAGCGGACACGGGCATCGGGACGGGGACCGGGGACAGGGGCCGAGGACAGCGAACGCGGAAGGGAACGGGGACAGCGAACGCGGAAGGGAACGGGGACAGCGAACGCGGAAGGGAACGGGGACAGGGCCGAGTACTGGGAGGGGAGGCGGGCGGGTCAGGAGGTGGTGCCGTGGCGCTCGACGACGTGGGTGATCGCCAGGGCCACGCCGGCGACCGCCAGGGCCGCGAGGGCGAGGAAGGTGATCGCCTCGGCATGGGCGGACACGTGCCGGAACGCGCCGAGGGCAGCGTGCCCGGGTAGCCGGCCGGCCAGGTTCAGGTACAGCGTGCCGAACGTGGCCACGCCGACGAGCAGGCCGAGCTGGTTCACCGTGACGACGACCCCGGTCGCGTCCGCGGCCAGCTCGACCGGGACGCGGAGCAGCACGCGGGTCATCAGCGGGCTGAACGCCGCCGCCATCCCGGCGCCGCTGAGCCCGCCGATCAGGTACAGCTCCGCTCCCCCGGTGCCGCCGTCGTGCAGCACCCAGGCCAGGCCGGCCATGGCCGCCGCGAACGCGGCGAAGCCGCCGACGATCAGGGCGCTGTGCCACCTGGCCGGCAGCCGCCGCCAGTTCAGGCTGACCAGGGCGAAGGCGGCCGCGGTCGGGGCGAAGGTCAGGCCCGCCCGCAGCGGCGAGTAGCCCAGTCCGTCCTGCAGGTGCAGCGCGAGCGTGAAGAAGAACCCGCTGAAGATGGTCATCACCGTGAACAGCGCGGCGATCGCGACCGCCACGCCAGGCACCCGCAGCACCCGGCCGGGGATCAGCGGCGTCCCGCCGGCCCGGGCCACCCGCCGCTCAGCCGCGGCGAACGCGGCGACCATGGGAAGGCTCGCCGCCATCAGGACCCAGCCCCAGAGCGGCCAGTGTTCGGGCTGGCCGAGCACGAGCGGGAGAACGAAGGCAAGTACGGCCGGGGTGAGCAGGGCCAGGCCGGGCAGGTCGAGAGTCCGGCCGGGCTCGCCCTTGCCGTGCGGCAGCGCCCGGGCGCCGACGACCAGCAGCGCCACGCCCACGGGCACGTTGACCAGGAACACCGGCCGCCAGCTCGAACCGAACAGGTTCGCGCTGATCAGCAGGCCGCCGACCAGCTGACCCACCACCGCGCCGCCAGCCAGCACGGCGGAATACCTGCTCATCGCGCGGGCCCGGGCCGGCCCCGCGTGGGTGCGCTGGATCAGGCTGAGCACCTGCGGGATCATCACCGCGGCACCCGCCCCCTGGATGAAGCGCAGTGCGATCAGCAGGCCGGCCGTGCCGGCCATCCCGCAGCCGAGCGAGGCGAGCGTGAACAGGACCAGCCCGGCGAGGAATACCCGCCGGTGGCCGACGATGTCGCCGAGCCGGGCCCCGGTCACCAGCAGCACCGCGTAGGTAATGGTGTAGCCGGCCACCACGAGCTGCAGGCCCGCGCCGGAGGCGCGCAGGCTGGCATGGATCGAAGGCGCGGCGACGTTGACGATGGAAGCGTCGAGCACGGCCATGAACTGGCCGATGAGCACGACGGCCAGGACGAGACCGGGACGCACCGGGCGTTCGCGGTCGGCGAGCAGGCCGGCCCCGGCATCTCGAGTCAGGATGTTGGTCATGCCATCAAGCCTGGCGCTATTCTTATCCAGGTACCAAGACACTGGTTATCCTGGTACTGACACCACCTGGCACGTGCAGGGGAGTAGGGACAAGATGGGGATAGCGGCCGGGACAGCGGCCAGGCGTGGAGACAGGACCGGGACAGCGGCCAGGCGTGGAGACAGGACCGGAGACATGAGCGAGCCGAACGGGCGCGGCGGCGACCGGACTCCCCCCGCGAGCCAAAGGGCCGCGGCGCCGCCTGGACTTCCCCGCGAGCCGAAGGGCCGCGGCGCTGCCTGGACTGAGGAGCGAGGGACGAGCGACGAGGGAAGGCAGCGCCAGTGAAGGGGGATGAGGAGGTGGGCGGGGGCCCGGAGGCGAGCGGGAAAACAGAGCGAGCGGAGAAAAACAGCGAGCTTGCGGCGTTCTTGCGGAGCCGGCGGGAGCGGATCACGCCGGAGGATGTGGGACTGCCCGGCGGGCACCGGCGCCGGACGGCCGGGCTGCGCCGCGAGGAGGTCGCGCAGCTGGCCGGGGTGGGCGTGACCTGGTACACCTGGCTGGAGCAGGGCCGCCCGATCCGGGCCAGCCTCCAGGTGCTCGAGGCGGTGGCCAGGACGCTCCAGCTGGACACGGCCGAGCGCCGGCACCTGCTCCGGCTGGCCGAGGTGCCGGACACGACCGCCCCTGACCATAGCGGCCGGCGGTTGCCGCCGCAGATCCAGGCCGTCCTGGACGGGCTGAACCCGATGCCGGCCAGCGTGGTGACCGAGCGGTTCGACATCCTGGCCTGGAACGCCGCCTACGCGGTGCTGATCCCGCGCACCGCCGAGGATCCGCCCGCCGAGCGGAACACGCTGCTGTACTGCTTCACCCGGTCCGAGTGCTGCAGCGCCATCGAGAACCGGGCCGACCAGCGGGCCGCGATGGTCGCCCAGCTGCGCGCGGCGTACGGCCACCATGTCGGCGACCCGGCCTGGACCGGCTTCATCCGGCGGATGGAGGCGGCCAGCCCCGAGTTCGCCGCCATGTGGGCCACCCAGGACGTGGCGCAGCCGGCCTACTACGCCAAGGTGTTCCGGCATCCGCTCTACCCGCGGCTGGAGATGACCACCGCCAGCTTCGCGGTGCAGACGGCGCCCGGCACCCGGATGGTCGTCTACACCCCCGACAACGAGGCCACCCGCGCGGCCATGGAACGGCTCGTGGCGGATCCGGTCCAGCATCACTTCCCGTGCTGGCCCGCGCACCAGGCGCGGGCTCGCGAACTCGTCACCGCGTAGGACCAATCGGGATCGTCCGGCCCAGGGGCGCGCAGACCGCCGTAAGAAGATCGAAATAACTCTGAGTCACCAGTTTTGCTGTTCGCTGCGCGAACCGGTGCGGCAGGTTCTACAATGAATCATCCTGTAGGCACAGGTTGTCACTTAAGTTATGTTCCGGAACACCGGATGCAACACTGTTAACCTCACTCACAACACCGTCACCCGTCATCACGTTAGCCACGTGAGGCACGAGCACGGAAGGTGAGCAGGAACCACGGCTCGTTCGGAATGAATGTGGTTTTCCTGTTTGTTGTGGGGGTAGCGGGGCTGCGGAGGAGCAGTTCAAAGGGGAACTATGACGCCGGTTATAGGCATAACCACATACGAGGATCAAGCGTCCTGGCGCGGCTGGTCGGCCCGGGCGGCGATGCTTCCTTACGTCTACGTGGACGCGGTGCGGCGCAGCGGCGGACGGGCCGTCATGCTGCCGCCGGGCGGCGACGACCAGGAGGCCAGCGCCACGATCGCCAGCCTGGACGGCCTGGTGGTCGCGGGCGGGCCGGACATCGACCCGGTCCGGTACGGCGCGTCGCGGCACCCGCGGACGCAGGCTCCCGCGACGCTGCGGGACGCCTGGGACCTGGCCGTGACCAGCCACGCGCTGCGGCTCGGCGTGCCGCTGCTCGCCATCTGCCGCGGCATGCAGGTGCTGAACGTCTGCCGGGGCGGCACGCTGCACCAGCACCTGCCCGACGTGGTGGGCCACGGGCGGCACGACGGGCCGCCGAACGGGTTCGGCCTGCATCACGTGCGGATCAGCCCGGACAGCACCCTGGCCGAGATCTTGCCGGAGGAGTCCGAGGACGGCTTCATCGACGTGCCCACGCACCACCACCAGTCGGTCGACCTGCTCGGTGACGGGCTCAAGGCGGTGGCCTGGGAGGAGGACGGCACGATCGAGGCGGTCGAGGCCGGGCCGTCCGAGCTCGGCGGGTTCTCCGGCTTCGTGCTGGGCGTGCAGTGGCACCCGGAGCAGGGCAGCGACCCCCGCCTGTTCACCGCGCTGGTCAGGGCCGCCAGCGACCGGGTGGCCCGCAACCAGGCCGCGGCCGACCAGGCCGCCGCCGCCCGCGGCACGGTACTGGCGCCTATGATTTAGGCTTTCTGCGTTACGCTGCCTCATGGTGGCAACTACGGGTTATCAGGAGATAAGAACCGTGCCGGGAGGGTCGCCTGCCATCACCGCGGCGGTGTTCCGCGCGGTGCGGACAGGGAACGCCTTCGAGGAGACGGTGGAGCGCCTGCTCGAGGGCGTCAAGCTAGGCGTGTACGCGCCCGGCGACCGGCTGCCGCCGGAACGGGAACTCACCCGCAGGCTCGGGATCAGCCGGATCACCCTGCGAGAAGCGCTGCGCGAACTGGCCGCCGCCGGGTACGTCGAGACCAAGCGCGGCCGGTTCGGCGGCACGTTCATCCTGCGCCAGCCCGAGCCGATGGTGCACGACGAGCTGACCAGGACCGCACGGAACATGGGCGCCCAGCTCGACGACGCGCTGACGTTCCGCCGGGTGGTGGAGAGCGGCGCGGCCGAGATGGCGGCCCGGGCCAGCCTGACCATGCAGCAGCGGGAGAGCCTGGCCGAATGCCTGGCCGCCGTGCACGCCTGCGAACCGGGCGGGTACCGGCAGGCGGACACCCGGCTGCACCTGGCCATCGCCGACGCGGCAGGCTCGCCGATGCTGACCGCGAGCGTGGTCGAGGCCCGGGTGCAGCTGGTCGACCTGCTCAACGCCATTCCCATGCTCTCGCGCAACCTGGAGCACGCGAACGTCCAGCACGCCAGCATCGTACGGGCCATCCTGGCCGGCGATCCCGACCGGGCCAGGCGGGCCATGGAAGAACACGTGGCGGGGACCGCGGCGCTGCTCCGCGGCTTCCTCGGCGAGACTCTGTTAGCCCGGGGGACGACCCCCCGTAGAACCCCCCGCTCACGGGGGGGCTACCCGCCCCCCCGTACCCCCCGGGCCCCCGGGTAACTCCCCTGGCCCCCCTAGACCGGGGGGATCTTGACATGCTGCCCGGCACAGTGGGTGAATACCTTCATTCAATGGATCAGTTCCATCCATATGTGCTTGCATCGCCACAGGGAGATCGCATGGCCGACGATATTGCCGCGGTGCCGACGGCGAGCGACGACGAGCGCCGCCTGCACGAGCTTGGCTACGCACAGGAGCTTCGCCGGCGGATGTCGGGATTCTCGAACTTCGCCGTGTCGTTCACGATCATCTCCATCCTGTCCGGCTGCCTGACCCTGTACGGGTACGGCATGAACACCGGCGGGCCCGCCATCATCGTCTGGGGCTGGCCGATCGTCGGGCTGCTGACGCTGATGGTCGGCCTGGCCATGGCCGAGGTCTGCTCCAGCTTCCCGACGGCCGGCGGCCTGTACTACTGGTCGGCCAAGCTGGCCCGCAAGAACGGGCCGGCCTGGTCCTGGTTCACCGGCTGGTTCAACTTCCTCGGCCAGGTCGCGGTCACCGCGGGCATCGACTTCGGCGCCGCGTTCTTCATCAACGCGCTGCTGAACCTGGTGTGGGGGGTCAGTACCGCGCACTGGGTGACGATCCTGATCTTCGCGGCCGTGCTGCTGCTGCACGGCGCGCTGAACCAGTTCGGCATCCGGCTGGTCTCGCTGCTGAACGACGTCAGCGTCTGGTGGCACATCCTCGGCGTGCTGATCATCGTGGCCGTGCTCGCCTTCGTGCCCTCCAAGCACGCCTCGGCCAGCTACGTGTTCACCGGCATCGTCAACAACACCGGCTGGCACAGCACGTTCTACGTGCTGCTGCTCGGCCTGCTGCTGGCCCAGTACACGTTCACCGGGTACGACGCCTCGGCGCACATGACCGAGGAGACCCACGACGCCGCGCGCAGCGGCCCGCGCGGCATCGTGATGTCGATCGTGGTGTCGCTGTTCGCCGGCTGGGTGCTGCTGATCGGGGTCACGTTCGCGATCCAGAAGGCGCACTACACCGACTACACCGGCGCGCTGGTGCCGCCGGCCCAGATCTGGGCCACCGCGATCGGGGACACCGGCGCCAAGCTGCTGCTGCTGGTGGCCGTCGGCGCCCAGCTGTTCTGCGGGATGTCCTCGGTCACCGCGAACTCGCGGATGATCTACGCGTTCTCCCGGGACGGCGCGCTGCCCGGCTCGGCCTTCTGGCACCGGGTGAACAAGCGGACCAGGACGCCCACCAACGCCATCTGGCTGGCGGCGGCCGGGGCGCTGATCCTGGGCCTGCCGTACCTGTGGAACAGCGCGGCCTACGCCGCGGTCACCTCGATCGCGGTCATCGGCCTGTACATCGCCTACGTCATCCCGACCTTCCTGCGGCTGCGCCAGGGCGAGAGCTTCAAGCGGGGGCCCTGGCACCTGGGCCGGTGGAGCTACCTGGTCGGCACCATCGCCGTGGTCTGGGTGATCTTCATCACGATCCTGTTCATGCTGCCCACCGCGAGCCCGATCCACTGGGTCAACTTCAACTACACCGTGGTGGCCGTGGTCGCGGTGCTCGGCTTCGCGGGCATCTACTGGGCGGTCTCGGCGAAGAACTGGTTCACCGGGCCGAAGGTCCAGGGCTCAGCGGAGGAACTGGCCGCGATCGAGCGGGATCTTTCCGTCTGATGGCGGCCGACCCGAAACCCCGGGGGGTTCCAGGGGGCCCGTCCCGCCGGGCAAGCACCGCGCGGCGCGGCCTGCTGACCCTGGAGGAGCTGCGCGTCCTGGTCAGTGAGGGCGAGATCGACACCGTCGTGCTCGCCTTCACCGACATGCAGGGCCGCCTGCAGGGCAAGCGGCTGGCGGCGGAGTTCTTCCTGGACGAGGTGGCCGAACACTACTCCGAGGGCTGCAACTACCTGCTCGCCGTGGACGTGGACATGAACACGGTGGACGGGTACGCCATGTCGTCCTGGGACCGCGGCTACGGCGACTTCGTGATGGCGCCGGACATGAGCACGCTGCGCCGGATCCCCTGGCACGACGGCACCGTCCTGGTCATCGCCGACCTGACCTGGCTGGACGGCGCGCCGGTGCTGGCCTCGCCGCGGCAGATCCTCCTCGGCCAGACGGCCAGGCTGGCCGAGCGCGGCTGGACCGCGATGGCCGGGACCGAGCTCGAGTTCATCGTCTACCAGGATTCCTTCGAGCGGGCCGCGGCTAAGGACTACCGCGACCTGATCCCGGCCAACCAGTACAACGTGGACTACTCGATCCTGGGCACGTCCCGGATCGAGCCGCTGCTGCGCCGGATCCGCAACCAGATGGCCGGGGCCGGCCTGTACGTGGAATCGGCCAAGGGCGAGTGCAACCTGGGCCAGCACGAGATCGCGTTCCGCTACGCGGAGGCGGTGACCACCTGCGACAACCACTCGATCTACAAGACCGGGGCGAAGGAGATCGCGGCCCAGGACGGGAACAGCATCACGTTCATGGCCAAGCCGAACGCCCGCGAGGGCAACTCCTGCCATATCCACCTGTCCTTGCGCGGAACCTTGGACGGGGCGCCGGTGATGGCCGGCGACGGACCGCACGGGCTGTCCAGGCTCGGCGAGCACTTCCTGGCCGGCCAGCTCGCCGCGATGCGCGAGCTGGCGCTGTGCTACGCGCCGAACATCAATTCCTACAAGCGCTACGTGCCGGGCAGCTTCGCCCCCACCTCGGTCCGCTGGGGACCGGACAACCGCACCTGCGCGCTGCGGCTGGTCGGGCACGGATCCTCGCTGCGGGTGGAGAACCGCGTTCCCGGCGGCGACGTGAACCCGTACCTGGCCGTGGCCGCCATGATCGCGGCCGGCCTGTACGGCATCGACAACGAGCTGCCGCTCGAGCCGCCGATGACCGGCAACGCCTACGCCGATACGGCCGCGCGGGTCCCGCACACCCTGCGCGACGCGCTGGACCTGTGGGAGAAGAGCGAGCTGGCCCGGGAGTCGTTCGGCGCCGAGGTGGTGGAGCACTACGCCAACTACGCCAAGGTCGAGCTGACCGCCTACGACGCCGCGGTCACCGACTGGGAGCTGCGGCGCTGCTTCGAGCGCTTGTAAGGGGTTTCCGCAAATGTCTGTGTTCACCGTGCTCAACCCCGCTACCGAGGAGCCGGTCACCACGGTGACCCAGGCCTCTTTGGAGGAGACAGATGCGGCCATTGCCCGCGCGGCCGCCGCCCAGGCCGCCTGGCGCGCGGTCGCGCCCGGGGACCGCGCCCGGCTGCTGCGCGCGTTCGCCGCGGCCGTGGACGCTGCGTCCGAGGAACTGGCCGGGCTGGAGGTGGCCGGCTCGGGCCACCCGGTCGGGCAGTCCCGCTGGGAGGCCGGGCACGTCCGCGACGTGCTGCTGTATTACGCGGCGGCGCCGGAGCGGCTGTGCGGGAAGCAGATCCCGGTGCCCGGCGGGCTGAACGTCACCTTCCACGAGCCGGTCGGCGTGGTCGGCCTCATCGTGCCGTGGAACTTCCCGATGCCGATCCTGTCCTGGGGCATGGCGCCCGCGCTGGCCGCCGGCTGTGCCGTCGTGGCCAAGCCCGCCGAGGCGACCCCGCTGACCGCGATGCGGATCGGCGAGCTGGCGCTGGAGGCGGGCCTGCCCGAGGGCGTGTTCCAGGTGCTGCCGGGCAAGGGCAGCGTGGTCGGGCAGCGGCTGGTCGACCATCCCCTGGTGCGCAAGATCGTGTTCACCGGGTCCACCGAGGTGGGCCAGCGGATCATGGCCGACTGCGCGCGCCAGGTCAAGCGGCTCACCCTGGAGCTCGGCGGGAAGAGCGCCAACATCGTCTTCGCCGACGCCGACCTGGAGCGGGCCGCGGCGACCGCGCCGTACGCGGTGTTCGACAACGCCGGGCAGGACTGCTGCGCCCGGTCCCGGATCCTGGTGCAGCGCTCGGTCCTTGACCGGTTCATGGCGCTGCTCGAGCCCGCGGTGCAGGGCGTCGCGGTGGGCGATCCCGCCTCGGCGGCGACCGAGATGGGGCCGCTGATCTCGGCGGCGCACCGCGCGCACGTCGCGTCCTACGTGCCGTCCGGGGCCCCCGTCGCGATCCGCGGCCACGCGCCCGACGGGCCCGGCTTCTGGTACCCGCCGACCGTGCTCGCGCCGGTGCGCCCGGATGACCCGGCCTACACCGAGGAGGTGTTCGGCCCGGTCGTGACGGTGACCCCGTTCGAGGACGAGGCGGACGCGGTCGCCGTCGCCAACGACACGCCGTACGGGCTCTCCGGCTCGATCTGGACCCGCGACGTGGGCCGGGCGATCCGGGTGGCCCGGGCGGTGGAGAGCGGGAACCTGTCGGTGAACTCGCATTCCTCGGTGCGGTACTGGACGCCGTTCGGCGGATTCAAGCAGTCCGGCCTCGGCCGCGAGCTCGGCCCGGACGCCCCGGACGCGTTCACCGAGACCAAGAACGTCTTCATCTCGACGGAAGAGTGATTATGAGATTCGAGGGCAGGACGGTTGTCATCACGGGCGCGGGCAGCGGGATCGGGCTGGCGGCGGCGCGGCGGTTCGCGGCGGACGGCGCGCACGTGGTGGCGGTCGACGTCGACGACCCGGCCGGGGAGAAGGCCGCGGCGGAGACGGGCGGGCTGTTCGTGCACGCCGACGTGACGTCGCAGGCCGACGTGGCGGCGGCCTTCCGCGCGGCGCACGACACCTACGGGTCGGTCGATGTCGCGTTCAACAACGCCGGCATCTCCCCGCCCGAGGACGACTCGATCCTGGACACCTCGCTCGAGGCCTGGCGGCGCGTCCAGGAGGTCAACCTGACCTCGGTGTACCTGTGCTGCAAGGAAGCGATCGGCTACATGCGGGCGCAGGGCAAGGGGGCGATCGTGAACACCGCCTCGTTCGTCGCGGTGCTGGGCTCGGCCACCTCGCAGATCTCCTACACCGCGTCCAAGGGCGGCGTGCTCGCGCTGTCCCGCGAGCTCGGCGTGCAGTTCGCCCGCGAGGGGATCCGCGTCAACGCCCTGTGCCCGGGGCCGGTGAACACGCCGCTGCTGCGCGAGCTGTTCGCCGCCGACCCGGAGCGGGCGCAGCGCCGCCTGGTGCACGTGCCGATGGGCCGGTTCGCCGAGGCGGACGAGATCGCCGCCGCGGTCGCGTTCCTGGCCAGCGACGACGCCTCGTTCATCACCGCCTCGACGTTCCTGGTCGACGGCGGCATCTCCGGCGCCTACGTGACGCCGCTATGAGCGTAACGGCGAGCGCAGGGTGCGCAGCCGGATGGTGACGGGCATGGCGCGCAGCTCGGCCAGCACGTCTTCGCTGTACTCCGAGCCGATGTCGGTCAGCACGTAGCCGAACTCGTCCTTGGTCCGCAGCAGCTGGCCCTCCACGTTGACGCCGTGCTCGGCCAGCACCCGGTTGATCGAGGCCAGCACGCCGGGCACGTTCCGGTGCAGGTGTACCAGGCGGTGCGTGCCGCTGGTGGCCGGCAGCGCGAGGCCCGGCAGGTTCACGCTGAGCGAGGTGGCGCCCGAGTCCATGTACTCGGCCAGCTTGTTCGCGACGAACTCGCCGATGTCCTGCTGGGCTTCCTCGGTCGAGCCGCCGATGTGCGGGGTGAGGATGACGTTCGGCAGCCCGCGCAGCCCGGAGACGAACTCGTCGCCGCGGCCCTTCGGCTCCTCGGGGAAGACGTCGACGGCCGCGCCGGCGAGGTGCCCGGATTCGATGTTGCGGCGCAGCGCCGCATGATCCACGACGAAGCCGCGAGACAGGTTCAGGAACAGCGACCGCGGCCGCATCGCGGCGAACTCGGCCTCGCCGAAGAAGCCGCGGTTGCCGTCCCGCCCGTCCACGTGCAGGGTGACGGCCTCCACCGACTCGAGCAGCTCGGTCAGGGTCGAGCAGCGCCGCGCGTTGCCGAGCGCTAGCTTGTCGGCAATGTCGTAGAAGCAGACGGACATGCCGAGGTTCTCCGCCAGCACCGACAGCTGGGTGCCGATGTTGCCGTAGCCGACGATGCCGAGCTTGCGACCGCGCACCTCGTGGCTGCCGGCCGCGGACTTGTCCCAGTGGCCCGCGTGCATCTGGGTGTTCTTCTCCGGCAGCCGCCGGGCCATGGCGATGATCTCGGCCAGCGCGAGCTCGACCACGCTGCGGGTGTTGGAGAACGGCGCGTTGAACACCGCGACGCCGCGCCTGCTCGCGGCGGCCAGGTCGATCTGGTTGACGCCGATGCAGAAGGCGCCGATCGCCACCAGGCGGGGCGCGGCGGCCAGCACGCGCTCGGTGATCTGCGTGCCCGATCTGATGCCGAGCAGGCTCACGTCGCCGATGGCCTCGATGAGCTCGTCTTCGCTCAGCGCGCGCGGCAGCGTGTCGACCTGATAGCCCTCCTTGGCCAGCCGCGCCCGCGCGTCGGCGTGGATGTTCTCGAGCAGCAGTACCCTCGTGGTCACCAGACTCTGCACCTTTCACATGGTTTACCCAGGTCCCGCAGGTGGACAGGGTTCATCCCCGTAGCCCGTTTCCTTTATACCTAACGAGCCGAGGTGGCTGCCCCGGTCAGCTGGCCTGGCTCGGCTGGGTTCCCGGGAGAAGCCGGGGTGGCTGCGGTGGCGCCCGGGTGCTCCCCGGGCCCGGGGCCGTCCGGCCCGCCGAGGTCACGGAGCCTGGCCCGGACCTCGTCCGCGAGCGGGTGCGGGAGCCGGTCCAGGATGGTGACGGCCTCGTGCCAGGCCGCGCGGGCGGCCTCCGGGTCGCCCTCGGCCAGCAGGGCATCGCCGAGGCCGGTCAGCGAGTTGCCCTCGCCGAACGGCGCGCCGATCTCGCGGTAGGCCTCGATGGCCTTGGTGTAGTGCGCCTTGGCCTGGGTGATGTCGCCCAGGTGCAGGTAGACGTAGCCGAGGCTGTCCAGGGTGTCGGCGGCGCCGCCGCGGTGCCCGGAGTCGCGGTGCAGGCTCAGCGCCCGCTGGCAGTGGGTCAGCGCCTGGTCGTACTGGCCCAGGTGGGCGTACAGCCAGCCGACCCCGTTCTCCAGGGTGGCCTGCATCCACCAGTGCCCGACGGCCTTGAGCATCCGCAGCGCGTCCAGTGCGACGGCCAGCGCCTCGGGGTAGCGTTCCTGCTTTTCCAGCATGGCGGCCAGGCCGTTGAGCACCACGGCCTCGTTGGCGCGGTCGCCGAGCTCGCGGAACAGGTCCAGGGCCTCGCGGACGTGCGGGTCGGCTGTCCGGTAGTCGTTCATCTCCGCCAGCGCGTGGCCGAGCAGGTAGTGCGCGTGCGCCAGGGCCAGCGGCTCGCCCAGCCGCCGGGCCGCGGCCAGCGCGGTCTGCTGGGTCGCCGCGTAGTCCCGCCACCGGCCGCGGCGGCTGAAGAACGGGCTGAGGGTCCAGGGGATCTGCCAGGCGTGGGTGTCGAAGCCGTAGGCCGCGGCGTAGCCGATCAGCGCGAGCAGCACCGGGGCCTCGGCCTCGAACCAGGCCATGGCCTGGTCCTTACCGGTCACGTCGGCGGGCAGCACGCCTGCCTGCGGGTCGGCCAGCCGCAGCGCGGACCGGCCGGGGCTGAACCGGAGCGAGGCCGTCATCGCCGTGTGCAGGTAATGGTCCAGCAACCGGTGCACCGCGGCCCGGCGCTCGGGCTCCGGGTCGTGCCGTTCGGCCTGGTCGGCGGCGTAGGCACGGAGCAGGTCGTGGAAGGTGAACCGGCCCGGCAGGTACTCGGCGACCATGTGGGTCCTGGTCAGCTCGCGCACGGCGGCGCCCGCCTCGGCGCGGGCCATCCCGGTCAGGCTGGCCGCCGCCGCCAGCGAGATGTCCGGGCCGGGATGCACGCCGAACAGGCGGAACATCCGCGCCGCGGGCCCGGTGAGCTGGGCGTAGGACCAGGAGAGCACGGCCCGCACGTCGGTCACCGCGTCGTCGGCCTTGAGCGCGTCCAGCCTGCCCCGGGCGTCGCGCAGCTCGGCGGCCAGTTCGGTCAGCGGGCGCTTGGGCCGGGCGGCCGCGCGGCCCACGGTGATGCCCAGGGCGAGCGGGAGGCGGGCGCACGAGGCGATGATCTCCCCGGCCGCCGCCGGCTCGGCCGTGACCCGGCCCTGGCCGAGCCGGCGGGCGAGCATCTCGTGTGCTTCGGCGTCGCTGAGCACGTCGAGCGTGAGCGGCACCGCGCCCTCGGCGGCGACCAGCCCGGTCATCTCGTTGCGGCTGGTCACCACGACCAGGGAGCCCGGTGCGCCGGGCAGCAGCGGCCGGACCTGAGCCACGTTGCGCGCGTTGTCCAGGACGATCAGCATCCGCTTGCCGTCGAGCAGGCTGCGGAACATGGCGGACCGGCCCTCGACGTCGGCCGGGATCCGGTGCGGCGGCACGCCCAGCGCATCGAGGAAGAACCGGAGTGCCTCGGCTGGCTCCATCGGCGGGGTGGCGGGATCCAGGCCGCGCAGGTTGACGAAGAGCTGGCCACCAGGGAACCGCTTGGCGACCTGACGGCCGAACCGGACGGCGAGCGCGGTCTTCCCCGTCCCCGCCGTGCCCGAGATGACCACGATCGGCACGGTCTGGACCGGCGTCGTCTGATCGGGCCCCGGGCCGCCGACCTCGCCGGCGCCACCCAGTCCGCCGGACTCCCCGGCCCCGCCGGACTCCCCGGCCCCGCCGGACTCCCCGGCCCCGCCGGACTCCCCGGCCGCCGCGGACTTCGCGGGCAGCAGGTCCTGCAGCATGCCGAGCTCTTCACGGCGGCCGGAGAAGCCCGGCGCGTCGAGCGGCAGCTGGGCCGGCACCGGCGTGACCGTGCCGTCGGGCATTCCGGGGCGGAGCGGCCGCTGCCCGCCGTCGAGCACAGATCCGGTCCCCGTCACATCCCCGCCCACCTCCCCATCCCCCTTCATTTGCGTCACCGCGGCCGGCCCGTCGGGGGCGGCCAGGGCGGGGTCCATGGTCAGCAGCTGCTGGTGGATGCGGGACAGGTCGCCGCCGGGATCGATGCCCAGTTCCTCGGCGAGCACCCGCCGGCCGTCCTGGAACACCCGCAGCGCCTCGGCCTGCCGCCCGCAGCGGTACAGCGCGGTCATCAGCAGCCCGCGCATCCGCTCCCGCAGCGGGTTGACCGCCACCATGGCGGTCAGGTCGGGCACGACCTCCTCGTGGCGGCCGAGGGACAGCAGCACGTCGGCATGCTCTTCGGCGGCCGCGGAGCGCAGCTCGCCGAGCCGGACCCGCTCGGTCTCCGCGAACGGCCCGGGCACCCCGGCGAACGCGATACCCCGCCACAGCGAGAGCGCCGAGCTGAGCGCGGCCGCCGCGCCGGCCGGGTCACCGGTCTTGCGCAGCTGGCGGGCCCGGCCCAGGTCCTGCTCGAAGGCGACCGCGTCCGGCTGGCCGGGCACCAGGTGGAGCACGTAGCCGGCCCCGGACGAGACTAGGACCCGGCCCGGGCCGCGCAGCGACCGGTTGGGTTCGATGACCCGGCGCAGGCCGGCCACGTAGGTATAGACGCCGCCCTCGGCGCTGGCCGGGGGGTCCTGCCCCCAGACGGCATCGACGAGCTCACCCCGGGAAATCACGCGATTCGCCCGCATCGCTAGAATGCCGAGCACAGCCTGCTGCCGAGGCTGCCCCACTGGTAGTTCCTGGTCGCCATACCAGGCCATTACGGGACCAAGCACGCCGACGCGCAACACCACGGCTTCGCCGACCTTCCGCTCGCCAGATCACCCCAGGAGACCCGAAGGTCCCGCCCCCCTCCAGGGCCGGAGCTTCCTACTAAGATTACAGTGATTTGTTCTAGTCATCCAGAAAAAATCTAGATCGCATAGAGACGGCCCTTTCATAGTGGGTTCGCGCGCTGCGAGGGCGCCTGCGGCCGGTTCTCACGTCCAGCCTCCGCAGGTCGAGCGCGTCAGATGCGCCATGATGCGGGGAGGCTGGGACATGAGGGCGACGAGCCACGATCGTTGTTACCGCCTGGGCTACTGGGATTTCTGAGGCTAGATGGACGCCGCAATCACTTCGGGCGAACTCTTGGCGCTCTGTCCGCCGAGGACCTGCCGGGAGCTGGTCCACCAGGAGCCCGCCCGCAAGCTCGCGGAACGGGCCTCGCACCTGCCCGCGACCTCCCTCCGTCCGCCGGAGCCGCCGGCTTAGGCCCGGCCGCACCGGCTAGAGCCTCCGGGTCCCGCGAGACCCGGAGCAGCCGGCCCTCACGGCACCCCCCTCACTACCTGCCGTGAGGGCCGGCACCCTCAGCGCCGGCCCGGCGGCCGACTACGATCCAGCCGTACCCGGCTCCCATGATCCACTACGCGGCCTTTATAGAATCGTCAGGCTATCTTGGCCATTACTTCACTATTTGCCCTTTGCGCCTGAGCCCGGGCAAATAGGACACCCGAACCGGCGGCCGGCGGCGACTCAGTCACCGAGCATGGGTACGCCGGTACGGTGGAGCGCCTAACATAGGGCCCGGTACCCGGGACGACGGACTACTCCTGCGCGCCGGCGCAGGTATGGAACCAGCAGACGTGCAGGTATGGAACCAGCAGACGTGCGGCCTGACCGCTGGCTGGCTGACGCAAGGGTTGGACGAAGCGAGCATGGGCAAGGCAAGCAGAACAAAGGTCGACACCAGCCGCAGGGAGAGGATCGCCGCCCAGCGCGCGGCCGAGCGCCGGGCCGAGCAGCGCCGGCGGATCCTCATCGCGTCAGGCAGCATCGTCGTCGTGATCGCGGTCGTGGTCGGCTTCATCGTCTTCAAGGCCACCAGCAAGCCGGGCTCGAGCACCTCGTCGAACGGCCCGACCGGCGCGGCCCTGTCCAGCGTCGTGTCGAACGTCACCAGCGTGCCGGCCAGCACGCTGGACAAGGTCGGGAACGGCAGCGGCCAGGTCACGGCCAACCCTCCGGTCAAGGCCATCACCGGCGGGACGCCGCTGACCGCCAACGGCAAGCCCGAGGTGCTCTACATCGGCGCCGAGTACTGCCCCTACTGCGCGGCTGAGCGCTGGTCGATGATCGTGGCGCTGAGCCGGTTCGGCACGTTCTCCGGGCTCGCCACCGTGCACTCCGCGTCGGTGAACGGCGCCGGCGGCACCGAGCCTTACCCGAACACGGCGACCTGGACCTTCGCCAAGTCCACGTACACCAGCAAGTACGTGACGTTCACCCCGGTCGAGACGCAGACCAACATCCCGGACAAGACGACCGGCACCTACACCAACCTGCAGACGCCGACCTCGGCCCAGCAGGCGCTGCTCACCAAGTACGACGCCCCGCCGTACGTTCCCGCGGGCAGCAACGGCGCGATCCCGTTCCTCGACTTCGGCAACAAGTACATAGTCGCCGGGGCCAGCTACAACCCGCAGGTGCTCGCCGGGCTCTCCTGGTCCACGATCGCGGCGGACCTGAGCAATCCCAACAGCACCGTGGCCAAGGCCATCAATGGCACGGCCAACTACATCACCGCCACGATCTGCAAGATGACGGGCAACCAGCCCGCCAGCGCCTGCACGACCGCGGTCCAGTCCCTGGAAAGCGGTCTGTAAACCCTGAGCTGACGCTCAGGATGCAAGCGGGGACTCGCGGAGTACAGTCTGGCGTCAGGTGCGGGCCGCGCTGAGCGTTCAGGGCCGCGCACAGCACCAGCCGTGACATTACCGGAGGCGAAGCTCGGGATGACCGCTTCGAAGTCAAGCCGGGCCCGGAACGCGCGGGCCAGCGCGGGCAGGGCCAGCGCGGGCAGGGCCAGCGCGGGCAGGGGCGGCACCGCCGTCAAGAACGGCAGCGCGAACCGCGGCGGCACCGCCGCCAAGAGCGGTGCCGCCGCCAAGAGCGGTGCCGCGAACCGCGGCGGCAGCGCCGCCATGGACCCCCGGGGCGGTGGTCAGGCGCGGACCGGCGCGGCCGAGCACGGGTCCCGGACGCCCGGCATCCGGGATGACCTCACGCCGCGCGGGCCCGCCCCCTGGCTGCAGGTCACCACCTTCGTGCTCGCCCTGGCCGGCCTGGGCGTGTCGATCTACCTGACGATCGCCCACTTCACCGAGTCGGCGCTGGCCGGGTGCTCGGAATCAGGCCTGGTCAACTGCACCAGGGTGACCACCAGCCCGCAGTCGTACGCGTTCGGGATCCCGGTGGCGGTACTCGGCCTGGCCTTCTACGTGTTCGCGGTGGCGATCATGAGCCCGTGGGCGTGGCGGGCGGCCAGGCGCGAGGTCCACCTGCTCCGGATCGCGTCGCTGGTGGCCGGCATCGGCTTCGTGCTCTACCTGGTCTACGCCGAGCTGTTCATCATCGGCAGCATCTGCCTGTACTGCACCAGCGTGCACGCCATCACGTTCGTGCTGTTCGTGCTCACCATGTTCGCGGTCGCGGCCTGGGGGATGAAGCCCGGCGCGGCGTGGAAGGCGCGGTACGCCAGGAAGCTGAGGCTCGCGCCGGCCGCCGACTGAGCCGCGGGTCAACAGCAGGGTGACCGGCGCGCGGTAGGCGGTGTCCTCCGCCAGCGTGGTACGGATGTGCGAATGCGGATTCGTGACCAGCGACCCGGCCTTCCCGGAACGGCACCTCGATCAGTTCGGCCACCATGAGCACGTGCCGTGGCCCTTGCTGACCAGGCTCGATCCAATACCCGCAAGCATTGCCCGCTCATCAGATAGCAGCACTAGCCTAATGTGCTGCGTCAGGTCACGTATGCCCGGTCGCTGTGGCGCCGTACGGGGTGGCCGGCCTGGGATCTGGCCGGCTCGATGTGACATCGAGCCGGCGGGGGACGGGGTCGGCGCGGGACGGATGAGCGGCGTGAGGCGCCCGGGGCGTGGGGCCGAGGGACCAGCATCACCAGGCTCACCGCCGGGGGCATTACCTGCCGCCTCACCCGCGACGGCGGGGTCTTCGCCCTTGCTGCTGCCATGACCCCCGGAACTGTCGGCAAATTAGGAGTATCGGGTAAGGGCGCGATCTGCGGCGGGTGGTTACTGTACCAGGGATGGCTCCTTACCCTCGCTGCCGCGTCCTGGCCATCATCGGGTCCGGGGAGACCAGCCCGACGATGGTCACGGTACACCGGGACCTGGTGGCACGGCTCGGCCTGACCGCCCCGCAGGCGATCGTGCTCGCGACTCCTTACGCGTTCCAGGAGAACGCCGTGGACGTCTCGGCGCGCGCCCAGCGCTACTTCGCGGACAGCATCGGCCTGCGGGTGCGCGTCGCCGCGGGCACCAGCCCGCAGGCCGACCCCGGCATGGCGGCCCCGCTGATCGGCGGGGACGAGGAGGACGAAGCGCGGCAGGCAGCGGGCATCAGAGCCGCGGACTGGGTGTTCGCCGGGCCCGGCAGCCCCTCCTACGCGCTCGCGCACTGGCAGGCCGGGCCGGTCGCGGCCGGGCTGCGGGACCGGGTGCTGGCGGGCGACGGGCTGACCGTGCTGGCCTCGGCGGCCGCCGCCACCGCGGG
>WNGG01000316.1_pt1 | contig 58557 bp, 62 predicted proteins | sample 5400661 | NCBI WGS metagenome assembly WNGG01 (sample SAMN13153372, study PRJNA577476) | soil metagenome | isolation source: 100 cm soil or saprolite under Garry oak tree replicate 1 | place: USA:California | collected 2016-06-15
GAGGCCGTACTTCCTGCAGATGATTGAGGATGCGGAGATCGCTAGACGGTTTGCTGTCGAGAAGCTGCATGCGAACGTGGTTGTGGTGAGCGCTGCGGGAGAAGCGTATACGCTCGCAAGCGCGATCGCCGAAACCTTGCCCGGCATGAGCCTCCAGTCCGAGCCAAACCGGAAAATCTTGAAATGGTCTGAAATTGTGGAACAAAGGCGCGGCAGCTGGCCGATCCAATATCTGTTGCCGTCGGGCGCCTACATCCATTAAGCAACCGCGCTATCGCGACGTTACGGCTTGGCAGGCCAATCCGCCAGCCTCAGGATTCCAAACCGAGTTGGCACGTGAAATGTCTTCCCTTCGGGAATAATGCTCCAGGCCAGAAACTTGCGTCGGTCGTCGCCCTTTCCCGCGGCCCGAAAAAAATTGACTCGCCACTCGGTGCCCTGACGCAGTTGTTTCACATTCATCGCTGCGAGAGGTATACGCATCTCGGCGGTCCAAACATGATGTTCCGCGTCGATGCGAGTTGCGTGCTCGAAGCCGGAATTCCAAGAGGCGTCGTTAAAAGGGTCCCTGGTCTTGTCGATTTCCAGATCGATCCATTGATTGTTCGGGGCTACCTCAAACTCAAAATAATGATTCATACGCTCGGGTTGCGGGTTCAGGAAAACTTCAACGACGTCACGATCCCAAAGTTGCCAGCGCTCGGGCTTCGGATCTTCGCCCTCATAAGTATTCAGCGAATCGTAACGGCTGGAAAACGCAAAGTAGATGTGCGTTTCTGTCCAAACCGACGCAACGCGAGTTGCTGCTTCCGGATAATGAAACTTGCCCGAAGCATCGTTGTCAAATTCCGTCCATTTGGCGTGCCTCCACGGAGGTTTCGACACCTCACCATCCGGCAAGAATTCGACAGAAGAACGTCGGGCCTCGAGTTGCATATCGCTCAGGTAGGTTGATTCAGGCCTGTTGGCGGCTTGGCGTGCGTGAGACTCGGCGAGAGCCGCAAACGCAGCCGCGCCTGCAACGAGCCAAAATGCAGTTCGGAAGGCAACCATCAGCCGATCTCCTGCCGCTTTATCGCACTTTGACAACCGAAAGTAAACGATATAAAAGAAACGAAACGAAAGCAGCGTCGGGAGTTCGGACGAGGAGGGTTCATGGGCGCAATCGGAAGGCGTCGGCTGTTGGGAAGTGCTGGAGTGCTCTTGGCGGCAGGCAGAATTTCGGCCGGAAACGTTGTCTCACCAACGATCGAAGGGGACAACGCCGGGGAGCCCCTACTGCTCAGGAATTTTGAACCACGCAGCATGCTGCATGTGCGTGAAACGAAAGTGCTACGGTCGCGCTATCCCGTCATAGATATTCACACCCACCTTTCGTCAGTCGCCAAACACGCCGGAGGCGTGGGAATCGGCGAGGAAATGCAATATTTCGCGACGGCCGAGGACGTGCTGCCACTCATGGACCGGAAAAACCTTCGCATCATGGTCAATCTCACAGGTGGGGTTGGGAAGGGATTGCATGAGGCGATAAGAAAGTTTCAGACACCTCATCCCGACCGCTTCCTAACCTTTACGGAGCCCTGGTGGGAGCGTACGAATCAACCGGGATATAGCCAATTTCAAGCTGACGAAATTGTTCGCGCTCACCAAGCAGGGGCACGCGGATTGAAAATCCTAAAAACTCTGGGATTGTACTTGCGCGAGAAAATCTCGACGGGGCCGCTTGTGAAGGTGGATGACAAACGTTTCGATCCCATGTGGGAGGTGTGCGGATCGCTGGGTATTCCTGTGGGGATCCACGTTTCCGATCCGGAGGCTTTCTTTCTGCCCATCGACCGCTTCAACGAGCGCTTTGAGGAACTGAACAATCATCCGGATTGGTCATTCTATGGGAAGGATTTTCCAAGTAACGCTGAAATTTTGGAAGCGCGCAACCGTGTTCTGGAACGCCATCCCAAGACGCAGTTCATTGTGCTTCATGTGGGCAATGATGCCGAAAATCTCCCCTACGTGGCGGAATGTATGGATCGCTTTCCTAACATGCATGTGGAGATGGCCGCTCGCATCGGGGAGCTTGGCCGCCAACCGCGCATGGCCAGGAAGTTTTTTGAGAAATATCAGGATCGAATTTTATTTGGAACCGACGCCGTTCCTCACGGAACCGACACGCCCCAGCAAATCTTCACCGACAAGTTGTATGAAATCTATTACCGGTTTCTGGAAACCGAGGACGAGTATTTCGATTACGCCCCGGCGCCGGTTCCGCCGCAGGGGCGGTGGCGGATTTATGGATTGGGATTGCCGGATGAGATTCTCAAGAAGGTCTACTACGAGAATGCTGCCCGGCTCTTGCAAATCAAAATCTGAGGCATTTTCGAGCGGAAAGAGACGAAAGGGATTGACAAAGCAGCGGGATTCTGCCAAGAAAGAAAGCGAAACAAATGATAAGGAAAGCAAAGGAAAAGGATGACGCTTTTCTTTCTCCGCGCGCTCCTGGGGTTCCTCCTCCTGGCCAACGGCAATGGCGACACGCCCCGCCCCGGTAATTTCAGGATTATCGGGCCGGGAGGTGGAGGAGCCATGTTTCACCCGACGGTCAGTCCGCATGACCTGAATACGGTCCTCGCCAGTTGTGACATGACCGGCGCCTACATCACCCATGACGGCGGCAAGTCCTGGCGCATGTTTAATCTACGGGGTGTCGTGCAATTCTTTGTTTTTGATCCCTTGGATGCGAACACGCTCTACGCGCAATCCGTCGGTTTGTGGCGGAGCCAGGATCAAGGGGCGACCTGGAACCTGGTTTATCCGAAGCCCTCTTCGATAACGGGCCTCAAAATGAGCTCCGATCATTCCGACGAAGAGATCCTCGCTGAGCCCAACCCGCTAGGCAGCATAACGGCCATGGCCATTGATCCTGTCGATTCCAAGATTTTTTATGTGACCGCAGGCGATAGAAGAAAGGGGACGTCTGGTCTTTTTGTTTCCCGGGACGGGGGGCAGAGTTGGACAAAGGAAGCAGACTTACCCGAAGTGGCCAAAAGAGTGTGGGTGAATCCAAGTTCTCCGGCAGGTGGGAGAATACTACTCATGGCCGGCGCGCATTTTATTGCGGCGAAAACGCCGTCTGGTTTGCAGAAGATTGCCGCGCCTCCTGTAAACACAATCACGGATATCTCCGCGGGCTTCACTAAGGACGGAAAGGCGGTCATTTATACGATTGGTGATGAGACGGCATTTGTGTCCGACAACGAAGGCACAACCTGGCGGAAAGTGAATTTGGGGCCGGGAAATGCAAAGCTGCGGGCCCTCGCAACGAGTCTCCATAACCCCGATACGGCTTATGTCTCCTACAAGGACTTGGAAGAAGGTGGAGTGAAATGGCTTGGTGTCGCTAAGACGGCAGACGCCGGGCGAACTTGGATCCTGGTTTGGAAAGAAGACAGCAGTCCCACTGCAGAACCGGGCGCCAATGTTCACGACGCCTGGATCACCGAACGGTTTGGGACGGATTGGGGAGAGAATCCGCTGGCGCTCACGGTGGCTGACCAGGACGCCAACGTCAGCTACGGGACAGACTTGGGCAGAACCATGCGCACGACCGACGGCGGCGCAAATTGGGTCGCCGTATATTCGCGAAAGGCAGAGGGAAACGGATGGGTGAGTATGGGGCTCGACGTTACAAGCACCTACGGCTATCACTTTGACCCTTTCGATCACAATCGGCAGTTCATCTCCACAACCGACATAGGCCTTTTCCGCAGCGAAGACGGCGGAAAATCCTGGGTGAGTTCGACGCGAGGCGTGCCGAAAGAGTGGATGAATACGACGTACTGGATTGTATTTGACCCCACAGTGAAGGGGCGGGTGTGGAGTGTTAATAGCTGGACGCATGATTTACCGCGGCCGAAGATGTGGAGGAGAAAAGCGGTTCTGGACTATCGCGGCGGAGTCTGCCGCAGCGATGACGGCGGTCGCACGTGGACAAAATCCAATCATGGCATGGAGCAAACGGCGGCTACGCATATTCTGTTGGATCCCACCAGCCCGCCGGACGCGCGTGTTCTGTATGTTGCGGCGTTTGGGCGCGGCGTCTACAAGAGCACGGATGGCGGAAAGAACTGGACGCTGAAAAATGCAGGGATCGTCCAGAAAGAACCCTTTGCCTGGAGAATCGTGAGGGACTCCAAGGGAACGCTCTACGTTTTAGTGGCACGGCGTTCGGAAGACGGAAGCATTGGAAACGACGGCGACGGAGCGATTTATCGTTCTGCGGATGGGGCTGAACACTGGACACCGGTAGCCATGCCGCAAGGAAGCAATGGTCCAAATGGACTGTTAGTGGATCCGAACACGCCGGCTCGCCTCTATCTAGCGGCGTGGGCTCGGGATAAAGGCGAACACGGCGACGGTGGAGGCATCTTCTTGTCTGAAGATGCAGGCAAGACCTGGAGGCAGGTGCTGGAACGCGATCGCCACATCTACGACGTCACGATAGATCCGCGGGATGCGAACCTACTTTATGCTGCGGGGTTTGAGTCTTCGGCCTGGATGTCCACCGACCGGGGCGAGCATTGGACGCGCATACCAGGCTTCAATTTCAAGTGGGGACATCGCGTCATCCCCGACCCCGAGAACGCGAAAATGGTTTACATCACAACTTTCGGCGGCGGCGTTTGGTATGGTTCGGTGGACGGAGAGGATCGCCCGATCGATATCATGACTCCGCAACTCCAACCCGGACATTAGCACTAGGTTTGGAGGTCAGAAGGAACCGCAGAATTGTATGGACGACGCACACTCATTGATGCAAGACGAATGGCAACGGGCCTTGGCAAAGGACCAGGCGAAAGCAACAGAATTATTTGGGCATTCCGAAGAAGAGCAGCGTCGGCTTGGTTATTTCCACACGATTCGTGAAATCTGCCAGCAGCCATGGACCTGGCTGCGCACTTGCGATCGCATGCTCGATTCACGCGATGGCCTGAACGAAGACCTGAAGGGAATTCACAGTTTGGCGCTCACTGGCTCTGGCAGTTCGGAGTATGCTGGGGAATGTGTGCGTTTTCCTCTGCAGAATGCGCTCGGCATCCCTACGGAATCCATCAGTGGTGGGGCGTTGTTAATGTACGGCGGGAAAGCGCTTCCTCCCGGCAGGCCTGGAGTGCTTGTTTCCGTGGCGAGGTCGGGCGACAGCCCCGAGAGCAGCGGCGCCGTTGAACTGTTGCTGAGCACGGAGCCGCAAATTCGGCACATTGTGGTCACGTGCAACGAGCATGGAAGACTAGCCCGGGCCTGGCATGAAACCAAGAACGTGCGGGTCATCACCCTTCCTAGCGAAACGCTTGATAAGAGCCTGGTGATGACCAGCAGCTTCACGAACTTGCTGCTGGCTGTACGTTTCCTGGGAATGCTCGAGAGAGCGAATGAGTATCGAGCATTGTGCGAGAGGCTCGGCCAAATTGCGAGCGAATTGCTCCGGTCGAAGTTCGATACGCTGGGAAGGATTGGAGCCGCAGACTTTCGGCGGGCGGTGTTTCTTGGGAGCGGGTCGCGCTTCGCAGCCTCGCGCGAAGCAGCATTGAAAATGCTGGAGCTAACGGCGGGGCGCGTGACAACCGTTTGCGAAACGTACCTGGGCTTTCGTCACGGTCCCATGAGTTACGTGCACGACGACACGCTTGTGGTTTGTCACCTATCGTCTGATCGCACCATCCGCGCCTATGAATTGGATTTGCTGCGCGAGTTGGATCGCAAGAGACTTGGGCTGCTTAAGGTCATCGTCGGTGAAAACATCCCGGATTCCGCGGTAAGAAATGGCGATGAGGTTATCGAGTGCCGCGGATTGAGTGAACTTGGCGAGGATGATGACTTGGCGATTCATGTCGTAGTAGCCCAGCTTTTAGCTTTCTTCCGCTGCCTGGAAGAAGGTCTTCTTCCCGATTCTCCCTCGGAAGAAGGAATTATCAATCGCGTGGTGGAAAAATTTCCCTTGCATGCTTCCTTCATGAAACACCCCTTGGATCGCGACGGCAGCGCCCCACGCAAGAACGGGAAATCGAATAAATAAATGCTGAGGGACAGATGGTCATAAATACGTGCCCGCGAAATTCTCTCTCCGGGGTGAGAGCCGGGCGCTGGGCCCCTGCTTTCCTTTTCTTGCTGGTTTTCTCGATACCGACTTGCGGGCAAGTGCGCGTGTGGGAAAGCGTCCTGAAGCTCCCGACCTACGAGGAGGGAGCGCCTGACCCGAATCCTCCTTTTGATCAATTCTCGACTGGCCGCTTCAACTATCCCTATACTCTTCGAAACGAAATCACCAACACGCGCGCGGAACACGAGTGGCGTGCCGTCTATCTCGAAAATGAGTACTTGAAATGTTCCGTGCTTCCGGATATGGGCGGCCATCTTTACACCTGCGTCGACAAAATCAGCGGGCAACCGATGTTCTATGCGAATCCGTCGATCAGGAAAGCTCGAATCGGTTATCGAGGTGCGTGGGCGGCCTTTGGCGTTGAGTTCAATTTTCCTGTTTCCCACAATTGGGTCTCGATGTCGCCGGTGAACTACGCGTTCGCGGAACATCCGGACGGCAGCGCCTCGACGACCGTAGGCAACATCGACAGAGTCTATGGCATGGAATGGATGGTGGAACTGACTCTGCGCGCGGGCTCCACTGTATTGGAGCAGCGCGTCACTCTCAGCAACCGCAGCGACGTTCGCCATCGTTTTTATTGGTGGAACAATGCGGGAGTGCAAGTTTGGCATGACTCTCAAATCCAATATCCTCAGCGCTTTGCCGCCGCGCACGGATTTGCTGAGGTGCAGCGTTGGCCTATTGATGCGCAAGGTAAGGATCTGAGCGTCATTCGAAATCAGACGGATGGCCCCGTATCCTTATTCACGCATGGAAGCCGGGAAGATTTCATGGGAGTGTGGAATCCCCACACCAACACTGGCACAGCGCACTTTGCTGAGTATCTGCAAGTGCCCGCCAAGAAAATCTGGTCGTGGGGTGTGGACCCGGATGGCCTCGATTGGCGCAAGGCTCTTTCGGACAACGACAGCGCGTACGTCGAGCTGCAAGCAGGTCTCTTCCGCAACCAGGAGACGTACGGCTTCCTAGAGCCCCGGCAAGGAATCTCCTTTACAGAGTACTGGATGCCGGTGCGCGACACGGGCGGCATTTCGCGCGCCAACCTGGCAGGCGTAGTTCATTTACAGCGAAATAATGGCATTTTGCATGTCGCATTCAATGCCAACCGGAAAATACCCATAGCGGCGATCTCCATCCTAAACGGGACTACTTCGTTGCTACAGGAAGAAGAGGATTTGGCCCCCGAGCGTGTCTGGAAAAAAGAAGTTACGATTCCCACCGGCGCGGGAAGCCTCACATTCGAACTCAAGAATCGTGACGGCGCCGTTCTGCTGAGGCAGACCGAAGGCCAATATGACTGGATGCCAGAATCCCAGATCAAGCTCGGCCCTCAAGTTTCCTACAAGATTCCCGAAGAGAGCGGGCGAACTGCGGACGACTGGCTTCAATTGGGGAAAGATGAAGAGTTAAACGGTAACGTCCTGGCCGCCGTCCAGACTTACGAGAAGGCTCTGCAGAAATTTCCGGGCAGCTTTGAATTACTTAAAGCCGCAGGACGACTTAACGCCAGCCTGAATCGCTTCGAGGAAGCGATCCCGCTGCTGGCTGAGGTTCATGACCGGAACACCAGCGACACAGAAATTTCCTACTATCTTGGAATTGTGTATGAGGGGCTCGAACGAGAGGAAGAGGCGGCTGACGTTTACGGCGAAGCTCTGCGGTTGCCCGCCTTTCGGGCCGCGGCCGCAGTCCGTCTTGCGGAATTGCAGGCGCGCGCTGGCAAATTAGAACAAGCCAAAGAGTTGCTGACGCTGAGTTTGCAATCCGCTCCCGAAGATTTGCGTGCTGTGGAAGAACTGGCAGCCGTTCACAAGGCGCTTGGAGAAACCAAAGAAGCGGAAACGCTCGCACGCGAGCGCCTCGCGCGCTTTCCCTTGAGCAATTTTCTCCGCGAAGAGCTTGGAAATCCAGACCTTGCGCATTTGGCTGGCGACCCTTATCGCCTTTTGAACATCGCCTACGAATACGCGCGTTTGGGACTCTACCGAAAAGCAGTAGAAGTTCTAGGTCGAGAGTATCCTTCCGTAAGAGCCGATCAGGCTGAACCTGGCTCCGTCGCGCCCCAGAACCATCCGTTGGTTGTCTACTTTCGCGGATATTGCCGCGAGAAAGCTGGCGAGTCTCCGGAAAAGGACGATGCGCAAGCCTCGCGCCTTTCGACCCTGTACATTTTTCCGAGCCGCATCGAAGAGCAGCGGGCCCTGCGCGCCGCCATTCGAAGGAATGAAAGGGATGCAACTGCGCACTATCTTCTCGGAACGTGGCGGTTTGCACGCGGCCAGACGGATGCGGCGCTCTCCGAATGGAATCGCGCCCGCGACCTAAATCCCAAAATACCAGTCCTGCAAGCAAGCACCGGGCTCGCATTGCTCAACATAAAACACGAATTCGCCACCGCGTCCAATGCCTTCAAAGAAGGAATCGCGAACGATCCTTGGAACAATGTGAATTATTCGGGAGCAGTGGTGGCCATGACGCTGCTTGGAAAATCCGCAACTGAGCGGGTGAAAATACTCGAGCGCTATCCCGATTTGAGCCGCATGCCCACGTCTCTGGTGTACGAGCTTGCTTTGAATCGAGCGGAAGAAGGGAACTATGAAGCGGCCATGGATTTGTTCAAGAACCGCTTCTTTGGACGCGAAGAAGGCGGCACGAATGTTCGTCAAGTGTGGGTCGAGGTCAACTTGCAGCGAGCGTTGACACTTGCGCGAACAAACCATTGCAAAGATGCTCTCGCCGTTTCGAAGTCCCTGGGTTCTCCCGTGAACGGCTTGGCGTTTACGCAAGACGGGCTCGCCCCATTTCTGGATTCGGCGCGAAGTCACTTTTTGCTTGGCGAGGTGTCGCTGGCGTGCGGCCAAAAGAAGGACGCGGATGAATTGTACCGCCGCGCCGCTCAAGCGGACGGATCCTCGGACATGGTTTGGGCGTGGGCCTCCGCTCGGAAGGTCGATGGCTATGATTCAACGCAATGGCAGGCGCGTCTCAATGCCGCCTCGTTGCAAGCAGAATCCAATGTGCAAACCAATAGTTCACCGGGTTGGTGGCTGTATACCGAGGGAGTTTTGCAAATTGCGCTCGGAGAAACGCAGAAAGGAGACGCGTCGCTGCGGGAAGCATTACGTGCGCCGGAAACCCGCATGTCCCATTACCTCAGCCGCCTGGCACTCGCGGGAGCTACACCTCAAGCTAAACCTCAATGACCTCGATGCCCCTCTTACGAAGCCCCTCCGTGAATTCCTGAGGAGCTCGGTTGTCCGTAAATAAACGCCGGATTCGATCGAAAGGTCCTATTCTCGAAACGCTGCGGCGGCCCAATTTGCTGAAGTCCGTAATCACATTTACTTCGCGCGCAGAACGGATCATCACATTGTTGAGTTGGGCTTCAAGCACATCGGGCGTCGAAGGGCCGTTCTCTAAGTCGAAACCGTCGACCGCGAGGAAGAGCCGGTCCGCGTGAAACTCGTTCATCATCGCTTCGGCCTGCGGTCCTACGAACGAATAAGAAACCGGGCGTAGCAATCCGCCGATCATAATCAGGGAAACGCCGGGCAAATCGGCCAGTTCCATGGCGATGTTCAATGCATTGGTGATGACCGTGAGGGGCTGCGTCTTCATGCGTTTCAAGTGCCGCGCAACTTCCGCTGTGGTCGTACCGGAATCGAGAATGATGGTCTCCCCGGGTTGCACCAATTCGGCGGCTGCTTTTCCAATCCGAATCTTTTCTTCCCTGTGCAGAGTTTCCTTGGTGCCTAGCGGGTAGTCTTGCGTAGCTTCCAGCCGCCGAACCGCTCCGCCATGGGATCGAACCACGGCTCCCAGGGAAGCAAGCGCATCCAGGTCGCTGCGGACCGTGACTGCCGAAATTGCGAAGCGCTTCACCATATCGGCCACGGTGACTTGGCCTTGTTGATCGACAAGATCCAGAAGGTTTCGGCGCCGCTGTTCTGTCAAAAGGCGGGCTTTAGGGCTCATGCGGGATTTTCCATTGGTGGCAAGTATACGGTCCTTCCGGCCTGCCAGTCAAAGTAAACGAAAGTATTGAGGCTGCCAATGTTTTCGTCTTCTTTCTTTGCCCACTTTATTTTTTGTTTGTTGTTGTGTTTGCTTTCCTATTGTGCTACATCCTTGCGGCGGCAGTTCCTTGGAGGTGTCCTTTGAAGCGCACAGCTGCATGGGTTTGCGTCCTCCTGACAATCCTAATTTCGGCAACCAAAACGATCCACGGGCAGGGTAATCTTGGCGCCATCACAGGAACAGTAGCGGATTCGAGCGGCGCCGCAGTTCCCGATCTCCCGCTCACGATTACGAACGTCGAGACCGGAGTGAAGTGGCCAGCCACCACCAGCAGCGCCGGCTATTACAGGGTGGCTGTGCCTCCTGGCACTTACCGGTTGGAAGCACAAAAGCAAGGTTTCAAGACAGAAGTAGTCGACAAGATTCTCGTGCCGGTCGCGCAGGTGGTTACGGTTGACGTGACGCTGCAGGTGGGCAGTCAATCTGAAGAAGTGGAAGTAGCGTCCGCCACGCCGTTGCTCACGCCCTCCACCGCAGAAGTAGGCTCTTCCGTGAGCCCGCAAGAATTTGAGACGCTGCCCATTGAAGTTGGTGATGGAGGACGCCAACTCCAGACTTTCATCTTCACCAGCTTGCCGGGAACCGCGGGCGGTACTTTTTCGGGGTCGATCAACGGCGGCCAGCTCTTCAGCCATGAAATTCTCATAGACGGCGTAACCATTGGCCGTTACGACCTCAGCGGAGGCAGCCTGGATGAGTTCAGTCCTGGAACAGACTCAATTGGCGAGTTCAAGGTGCAGACGTCCAATTACTCTGCGGAGTTCGGCGAGACAGGCGGAGGCATCGCTAATTTCAGTTATAAATCAGGAACCAATGATTTTCATGGGTCGCTTTTTGAATACAACAAGAACCCCGTGTTTAACGCCACAGGTGTGTTTGGCCCTCCTAAGGACAATCAGAAAGAGAACAATTTTGGCGGCACAATCGGCGGCCCGATCAGAAAAGATCACACTTTCTTTTTCTTCAACTACGAAGGCGATCGCTTCCGAAGCTTTGCTTTCGCGGGCAAGATGACGTTGCCGACAGCAGCGATGAAGAGCGGCGATTTCAGTTCCTGGTTGGGATCCCAGGTCGGCACTGACGCGCTAGGTCGACCCGTCTTTAGCAATGAGATCTACGACCCGACAACCACGCGCAATGTGACTGCAGGGCAAGTTGACACTAAGACCGGTTTGACTGCGAACGCCGACGCCGTAATCCGCGATCCGTTTTCGTCGGGCGGCAACTTAAACATTATCCCTGCCGCTGAGTTCAGTAATGCTACATCTGTTCTCCTCCCCATGATTCCTGACCCTTCGTTGCCAGGAAACATCAATAACGCCTTCCGACTCAACGGCTGCTGCCCAATACTCTCTCGGAATGCGTATACCGGCAAAATCGATCACGTCCTCACGAGCAGGCAAAAGCTTTGGGGGTCCTTTACTTGGAATAAGAGAGACCGGTATAACAGGAACAACAGCAGGACATTCCTGCCCTTTCCCGGACAACCGATCAACCCCGTTAAGCGACAGATCGTGGGTGGTCCGCAAGTGCGCATCGCCCATGCATGGACGATCAGCAGCCGCAGCGTGAATGAATTCTCTGTGGGCTACAACCGTTTTCAAAACAAGAACAACATCACCGATAACGCCAAATTCACTCCGCAGTTGGGAATTCCTGGCATTCCCAACGACTGCTTCCCGCCCATGAAATTCAGCGGCCATGTTCAGGTTACTCCGCTCTTCGGCGTGGGATGCAAGAACGTCGACCCTTCCGAGAGTTACGTTTACCAAGATACCTTCAGCTATTTGCGCGGCAAGCACAGCCTGAAGTTCGGCGGAGAGTTTCGGCGCTATCGTTACAACACTTTTGAGCCCGGTCAACTCTCGGGCAGTTTCTCTTTCACCGATCGCGAGACGTCGCTTCCCCTCTTTACTTCGTCGACTGGTCATCCTTTTGCCAGCTTCATCCTCGGGGCCGTGCAGAGCGGCACCCGCTCCATTTATACCACCGAGCCTGGCTATCGCGCTGGCGTATATGCCTTTTTTGCTCAAGACGACTTTAAAGCCACACCCAAACTAACTCTCAATCTTGGGCTCCGCTGGGAGATTCCAGTGCCTCAAAGAGAAGTGCTGAACCGCGAGTCGGGATTCGACCCAACCGTGCCAAATCCTGGCGCCGACAACATTCCCGGAGCCTTGGTGTTCCTGGGCAGTTGCTCAACCTGCATCCACCGCAATTCCTTCCAGGATTGGTACTTCAAAGAGGTAGGACCGCGCTTCGGCCTGGCCTACCAGATCTACAAAAATCTAGTCTTTCGTGGCGGTTACGGAATCTCCTACGGTCCTCCTATCGAAAACAATTTTGGCAGCCAAAACCTTTTCGGGTTCAACAGCGGTGTGAATTTGAACAAGGGATCATCTCCAACTGGATTTCCCCAAGATCCAGCGACCTACTTGTCGACCCTGAAGTCGGCTCCTTTGCCAGCGCTGGCACAGGTAGGTGTTCCTCCGTATACGGGACCAACACTGCCTAATCGTGATCCGGCATCGGCTAACGGACAATTTATCGACTTCATGCCCAGGAATGCTGCGGCACAGCCGTATGCCCAGAACTGGAGCGCCGGATTTCAGTATTTGCTGCCCTACGACGTCCTGCTTCAGGCCGACTATGTGGGCTCGAAAGGCACACGCCTTCTGAATGGCTACTTTGGCTCCTCATTCAACCAGGCGCCCACAAAGTTTCTAGGCCTGGGCGATTACTTGACCGAGGATTTAGCCTGTGCACTAAGCAACTGCGACACCGCCGACTTCCCGAATTCAGCGGCCATGCTCGCTCAGCTTGGGGTCACCGGCCTGCCGTATCCTGATTTTGAGAACAACAACTACGACACGTCCGTGGCTGCGGCCATCCAGCCTTTTCCTCAGTTTCAGGGCCTCGTCAACAACTATCCGACCATGGGAAATTCCACTTACCACTCTCTCCAGCTCATGGCTCGCAAAACTATGCGGCACGGCTTGAGCTTCATAGCCGCCTACACCTGGTCCAAGACTCTCACGGACACGGACAGTGCCCTTTCCGCTTCTGGCAGTCAGGTGGTTCAGGACTTTTATAACCGCAAGGCGGAGAAAGCGATCGCCAGCTTCGATTTCCCTCAATTCCTAAAACTCACCTGGATCTATGAGTTGCCGTTCGGACATGGCAGGAGGTGGCTGAACACTGCCGGGCCAGTCGACCGCCTGGTTTCTGGGTGGCAGCTTACGGCAATCCAGAACTACTCCTCCGGCGACCCGCTGGTCATCACCTCGCAGCTTTCTCCCGGCTTTTTCTCCTTTGCCGGAATGCGCGCAGATGTTATCCCCGGAGTCCCTCAGACCTTGCCCACGCACGGTCTGGACATCGTCAACGGGACGCAGTACCTGAACGCCGCAGCATTTGCGGCCCCACCTCAGTCACCCGGCAACGGTTTCGCTCTTCGTTTTGGCAATTCTCCCGGTTTCCTGCCGCACACTCGGGGACCAGGCCACACTAGCGAGGATTTTGGAATTGTGAAGAACACGCGAGTTACAGAGCGAGTGGCAGCTCAGTTCCGCGCGGACATGTTCAACGTCTTTAACCGCACTGGGATGGGCGATCCGGATACCTGTGTGGATTGCGGCACATTTGGCATTATCAACGCCCCGGGCCACGATCCGCGAGTCATTCAACTCGCCTTGCGGCTCACCTTTTGAGCGCGTGCGCCTGCGGCTGAGGATTACGTTCTAGTTCGCGGAAACGCAAACAATTAGCATGAGCAGGAAGGGGCGGACGAAAGTTCGCCCCTTTTTCGCAAGAGAAAGCATTTGAGCTGCAAGCCACTCCCGAACGGAGAATCGAAGTGAAGCTGTCCCCCGGAAAGCGCAAGAGACTCGAATTCGTTTCCGATCCTCGCGGAGTTATTGCGGCGCTTGCCATCGACCAGCGCGACGCGCTGCGAAAACTGTTCTCCGCGGAGCTGAAAATCGAGAAACAAGCCGTCCCCCGTGAACAAGTGGAAGAATTCAAGTCCATCGTCGTGCGCGCGCTCTCTCCGCACGCTAGCGCCGTGCTTCTCGAGCCCGAATACGGTTTGCCCGCCGCTGCGCAGCGCGCCTCCACTTCAGGACTTCTGATGGCCTACGAAGTCAGCGGCTATGATCCCAGCGTTCCCGGCCGCATTCCCCGGTTGCTGGAAGGCTGGTCCGTGCGCCGGCTGCTTGACGCCGGCGCCCAGTGCATCAAGGTCTTGCTGTACTATGCGCTTTCGGATGCGCCGGAAATCATGGATCGCAAGCGTGCCTGGGTGGAGCGTGTCGGTTGGGAATGCGCCGGCTCGGACGTCCCATTTTTTCTTGAAATTGTTCCTTATCAGGCTGGCGTGGAGGATCAAAGCCGCGAATTTGCGCGTTGCAAGCCGGAAGTCCTATCGAGCGCTATGAAGGAATTTTCGCAACCCCGCTATTGTGTGGATGTTTTGAAAGTGGGAGTTCCCGTAACCATGGCTTACGTTCAAGGTTCTTCGGCTTGTGACGGAACGTTTGTGCACAGCCGCAAGGACGCTCTCGATCTTTTTCGCCGCGCTGCGGAAGCAGCCGCAAAACCATTTCTGTTTCTCTCCGCGGGCGTCAGCAATCGCGTGTTCAACGAAGCTCTCGAGCTTGCCTCCGAGGCCGGCGTTCATTTTTGCGGCGTCCTTTGTGGACGCGCCACGTGGAAGGACGGGGTAGGCGTTTTTGTCCGCGGTGGAGCGGAGGCCCTTCAAAAATGGCTGGAAACCGACGGAGTGGCGAACATCCGAGCCGTCAACGCGAGCCTGCGGCATGCCACGCCTTGGTTGGAAAAGTATCCCGCCAATGAATAAGTCAGAGGCAGGTCCGCGCGGTCAGAACGCCCTTTTTTTCTGTGTGAGCTTGAATCCTGCCATCGACACGCGACTGGTGCTAGATGAATTCCAGGTCGGACGCGTCAATCGCGTCTCCGAAGTCCATCGCACGCCGGGGGGCAAGGCCGCGCATGTAGCCATGGCGCTCCAAGGTTTAGGGGCAAATCCTAGGTGGATTGGTTTTGCCGGTGGCGCAACGGGAAACGAATTAATAGAAGGGCTTCGCCGGTTGAAAATCGAAGCAGTCTCTGTGCCCACAGTCCAATGCACTCGCGTCAACCTCGAAATCGTGGATACTCGTGCCACGGTAACCGAAATCCTTGAGCCCGGAGGAACGATTGCACAGTCCGAGTGGTGCGAATTTCAAAAAACTTGCGCCAATGAGTTTCAGCGAATAGCGAGCAAGAAAATTGTGCTAATCTCCGGGAGCCAGCCTCCGGGTGTTCCCGCGGAAGCCTCTGCCGTGCTTTTGAAATTGGCCCAAGCCTCCGGCTGCCTCGCATTCCTCGACACCAGCGGCTCACCTTTGGGGGAAGCGCTGGCCGCCGGCCCGGACTTCGTCAAGATCAATCGCGAAGAAGAGCGAAGCGTCACCGGGATTGTCGTAAATGACCCCCTCTCTGCAGGTGAGGCGGTGCGGAAACTGTTGGGGTGCGGCGCGAAGTCTGCAGCGATCAGTCTGGGCGACCGTGGAATTGTCGGAATTCGGCAGCACGATGAGCCTGCAGTTCATGTCTGGACCGCTCCGTTGCGCGCTAAATCTACAGTTGGTTGCGGCGACTCGGCTCTTGCCGGTTTTGCATTCGCCACTGCGGCGGGCCTTCCCTTCGAACGCAGCCTGGCTCTGGCGGTGGCTTGCGGAGCGGCCAATTGCCTCGCGCCGCTTCCGGCTCGCATTAAAAAAGAAGATGTTTCGCGCTTCGAGCCGAGTGTTCGCGTCGAGCGCGTCATGAAAAAGGAGACTGCGCGGTGAAGCGCTTTGACATTAGCGTCGTCGGCGAACTCAACGCGGACCTGATTCTGTACGGCCTGCCCGCAACACTCGAACCCGAACGCGAACACCTGGCCGAAAATTTTGCGATAACTCTCGGCAGTTCTTCGGCAATCTTTGCCCACAACATTTCGCTCCTGGGCAGCCGCGTTGGTTTCACTTCCTGCATCGGCGGCGATCCTCTAGGCAACTTCTGCGTGGACCGCCTGCAAGAGAGCGGCGTGGATATTTCCGGCGTAAAAGTTCTTTCAGGCAAAACCACCGGCGTCACCGTAATTCTTCCTCTTTCGAAGCAGCGCCAGATTCTCACCTATTTGGGAACCACACTGGACTTGCAATTTGCCCACCTCGATCTGAACTATCTCCGCAGCGCCTCTCACTTTCATCTTTCTTCCTTCTTTCTTCTGCGCGGACTCCGACCCAGGATCCCCGATCTTTTTTCGCAAATGAAAAAGTCAGGACTCACTACTTCACTCGATACCAACGACGACCCCGAAGATCTTTGGGCTGACGACGTTAAGTCCGCTCTGAAGAGCGTTGACATCTTCTTGCCCAATGAGCGAGAGGCATGCAAGCTCGCCGGCACAGCGGATGTGCAAAGCGCGCTTGACGTGCTAGCGCAGCTAGTTCCGATTGTGGTGATCAAATGCGGCCCGGAAGGCGCAATGGCCAGGCGTGGCAAAGATCAATTCCGTGTACCTTCCATGCCGGTTCAGCCTGTGGACACGGTTGGCGCGGGCGACAGTTTCAATGCCGGATTCCTCCATAAATTCATTCTCCGCGCCAATTTGGAGGCGTGCCTTGAGTATGGCAACGCCGTTGCGGCGCTCTCTACAACCCGCGCCGGTGGTACCGAGGCCCTGCGCGACCAGCATCATCGAGAGTCTTTTTTACAAACGCCCGCCGGCCAGAGAAAAGGAGGAATCCCGTGAGCAATCTTCTATCGCGGTATCTCCTTGGAGAGACTGGCTCACTCCTGAATCAAATCGCCGAAAATGACCGGCAACGCATCCCATCCCGCCTACTGGCCCGATGGAAACGTCCCCCCGTTCAAAGAAAGCCGAGAGTGACTTCTGAAAGCGTCGACTGAGCGATACCCCGAAACCCCGCAGGTAATTTACAGTGATTCCCGGATTGCGGCGCTAACCCTTCGGTTCACAGTACCACTGATACTTCACTTTGCGGATGAGCACCAAGGGGGGCGAGTTCTTTGTGGAAACCTCCACACCGCCAGCCAGGCTTGCCCCCGTACCTCAAGAAGTGTACGAGTGTTTAAAAAGAATTCGCGTGCTCGCTGGATTCCTTAACTGCTTACAAGCGATTCCTATGCGCGGTTTAGTCGGTTGTGCGGTAGAAGGCGAGAGAATTCGGCGGAACTTTACCTTCCTGTGAACCCAGCTAGGCTAGCCCGGGCGTCCGCAGAAAGGCAATGACGGGGAGGGCGAAGGATGCGGATGCCGACTGGCCGATTCGAGCAGCGGATTGCAAAGACAGAAGTCGTAGGGCTTTTGCACCTGGACGGGTCGTCGACCGCAAAAGTTGAGGCATTCACCGAGAACGTGAGTCCTCGGGGCGCACGGGTGATTACCGATTCGGTCTGTGCTCCGGGTAAGCTCGTGCGCTTGGATGCATCCGAGGAACAAGTAAATTTACCGGGACGGGTGGTTTACTGTCAGCCCCTAGGGGAAGGCAAATTTGCTGTTGGTCTCCGACTTGAGGTTCGCGTTGAGAAGTGGCAGAAGCCGCATAGGCGCTAGCGTTGTTAGGGAGAACCTCACTCGGGCCTCATTTTAAGGTGATGTTCGCGGCCAAGCGGAGTTAGCCGGATTTGAGCTTGCGGAGTTGAGTCGAAGAACTGTCAAAGACCAGACCTTAACGGGTTCCGTCTCGTGATCTAGGTTTCGAGCGAGCTAGCCATCATGCAGCGGCAATGCGAGATATTCGAGGTCATGCCAAGTGGCTCGGCACGGAGGATTACCGCTGTGTCTGACTTGGAGTTTAGTCTGCTCACGCTGCGAGAGTTGGCGAAACGCACGAGCAACGAGTGTTTTGCAGCGGATGCAAAGACGCGCCAGATCGTCGCGCAGATGAATGTGCCTTAGGCAGAGTGGTGGGCCACTACACGGATTTTTCATATCGCCTATGATGAGAGGTTGGGCAACGACACAGCCGAACCGCTTCGATCACACGGATACGGTGTAATCACCGTGGTGGGCAACGAGAAGGCGAGAGTCCTATTAGGCTCCATTCACCACTATGACCTCTTCATTGTGGGTCATGCGGCAGCGGAGGCCATCCGAGAAGAAATGGCGGACTGGCTTAAGAGAGAAATACCCGAGGGTCAAAATCCTGGCTTTGAATCTACCGGGTCAGCAACTGTCCAATGCAGATTTCAACGCGCTGAACGGCCCGGAGAACTGGCTGTCGATGGTTACTGAACGGCCAGCAAATTCCGCTGAAAGTCTAGGGCCGAACAAGGTCTCCACAACGGTGGCGTGACGAGGAAGATTTGGGAAGATTCAGAAACTTTGCCGCTCGAGGAAAGCCGAAAATGCTCAACTGAGCGAAACCCCCCGCATGCAATTACGGGGATCCCCGGATTCTGCCGCGGGCCTTCCGGTACACAGTAAGACTGAACACTCACTTTGCGGAGGGTCACTAGCAGGGGGCAGGGTTTGTGGAAGCCCCACACCCCGGGCAGACTTGCCCCCTCCCTTCGCCAGTGGCTATCGTCGGGTTGCGCCCTTCTTCACAAAGCAATACACAAACCGCAGCAGGCACAGCGGAACCGCAATCGTACCCACAACCAGCGCCACGGCAATCAAGTGCAACAGCATGAAGGTGGTATCTCCAGAGGCAAAGGTAACTGACGAAGATTCTTGGCCCCTATAGTACGAAGGTTTGGAAGATGCATTGCGGTAATTGGAGCCGCAACAGGGCGGGCCCGTAAGTTACGGTGATAAATTCTTGTCGGAGGAAACATGGACATTCTATCAGGGTTGAAAAGCGAAGCGTCCAAGCTGCAAAAAAAGTTGGACACACTCAAGTCGGCCATCGAAATCTTGAACGGAAAGAACGGAGTCGGTCGTGGCAAGAGACGACGCTTGTCTCGAAGTGCGAGGGCCAGAATAGCGAAGGCGCAAAGAGCGCGGTGGGCGAAGGCGAGAGCCGCGAAGAAAATGGCTAACGACCGGGCAAGGGACCGCGACGTATACGCCTTACCGCATCGGAGCAGCTTGTTGCGAACGTATTAGCACGTAGCATTCCGACAAGCTAAAAAAAATCCCATCCTTGTGTTTTACGTTTTGCTTTTGAGGGCCTGTGAGTATAAAGAGGGGAGTTCTCGCTGAATCTTCCCCGTAGGTATGGTGGAGGTGTCCCACTTCGTTCAGGCCCGAGCCTAGGTGCGCGCCGCCGGTTGTTTTCTCGATCAGGGATCAGCTTTGCCAGCTTCCTTGACGACGTCTCCTGGGTCTTTGTCCTCCCGCAGCCCCGCAAATTTTGCGTGCCGGAGCCGATCTCCTGGCGTCCACTCCAAAAAATCAATCTGTGCAACCGACTCGGGTCGCAGCCAAACGCATTGCGTCATTTTCTCCGCCGTGAGTTCGTCGCCCCATCTTGATTTGTGCGTGTCCGGCAGGTTTGCGAAGGGCATCGTTGGCGAAACAAGATGACGGATTTTCTCATAGACGTGTCGTCGCGATGCCGGGATGAATCCATTGCGAACGCGAGCGACGTACAGTAAGTCTTTCCCTTCGTAATAACCGACGATTAGCGAGTCGAATCCGTGAGGCCCCGGAATGTATCCGCCAATCACAAATTCCTGGCCGCGATTCACGCGATTTTTGACCCACCCGCCGGAACGCTTTCCAGGTTCGTATAGACCGTCCCTGCGCTTGGCAACGACGCCTTCGAGTTGCTGCTGACGCGCGGCGGCAAGCATATCGGTCGCTGACACATTGTACTGATCGCAGATACGGATGCGACCGGACCGCAGTTTCAGAAGGGATTTCATCAGCCTTCGACGTTCGCTCAAGGGCAATCTGGTGAGATCACGATCGTGGCAGATGAGAAGATCAAAGATAAAGTAAAGCTTCCGCAGCGATGCATCGCGCATCCACTTTTGGAGCAGATCAAAGCTTGGACGGCCTGATTTGTCGAGCGCGACGATTTCTCCATCAACCACTGTGCCTTCTGGAAGCTCGCCAAGGGCGTCGACAATGTGTGGATAATAATGGTTGAAGGACTTGTGCCGCCGAGAAAACAGCATTGCACCACGATCCGATTTGACACCAACAGCGCGGTAGCCATCGAGCTTAATTTCGTAAATCCACTCCGGGCCGTCGGGCAGCTTCGTGACCGGGGCGCAGTCCATAGGTTCGACGAAGTCCGCTTTTCTATAGGGAAGAGATGCGAGTGTTCTGACTCCGGCCTTCTGCTTCATTCTGGCTCACGGACGGCAAGTAACCACTTCATCAGCCACACCTCTTTGTCCCTGAATTGTACGCCTTTCGGGATCGTGCCCCGGCCAAGGATCGCGGCATGGACGGCATGGCGGCGATTGTTAAAACAGTGCTTTTCATCGCACCCACGTAAAGCGAGCCTATCATCTTCTTCGGTGCCGCCTTGATTTGTTTCCACCGCAGGATGGTCCAATCATCTCGCTTGACGCTGCGCTAGACGTCATGTGCTGTTTTTGAAGTGCATGTTTTTAGTGGCGACGTGGCATGGATGCACAAGACCACGATAGCAAGACTCTCCGATCGTTCTCCGCGATATCCCGCTATGATTTCCTCCTGAAACTCATCGTGCTTGAGATGGCTTCCTTGGGCGGCCTCCGCGATTTGCCGGTGCGGCTCGATCTCTAGACTGCCGCCTTGCCAGGAATCGGGGTAAATGGGGGTATCGAATCGGGGTATGTCGGGGTATCTTTGCTTTACAGTCTTTCGGCTTAGTCTGGTACTATTACTAGAAACCCTGGCCAACCAAAAGGAAACACCCCAAAAGCGACGAACGCGAGCTGAGGGAGCTTAGGCGACTTTCTAGTTATGTTCGCCTACTTTCTCCCAGAACCTTTCCGGCCGGTAGGCTAAGGAAGCGCGTCGCTCGACGAGGAGGACAGCATGGACATCAACGCCCGTGTGGAAAAACTCGAAAGAGAAAATCGGCGGATGAAGAAAATCGGGATCGTCGCAGCCGTTGTCGTGTCAACGCTCATCATCGGCGGGCAGGCTAAGACCAACAAGGTTGTTGAGGCGAATGAATTTCGCCTGCTGGATGCTTCGAGGAAAGTCCGTGCGCTTTTGTCGATGTCCGTCTCCGGAGGCCCTGAACTTACGTTCAATGATGCTAGTGGGGATTTTGTTGTAGCCCTCTCGACAACGCCTTCGCCGTCCTTGACCTTGAGGCCAATCGGAACTGGAGAAAGCGTTTACCTACATGCTGGAACTACGGAGTCGCCGAATGCCTCTCTCGGACTCGGTTTACCCCCAAACGGTGTCCTCATGGTCGCAGGAAGTCATAACGCGATTGAGATGTTCGGTTCTGCTGGAACATTCCGGGTCAATCTCGATGAAGACCTTGGAGGACCAAGGATTGCTGTGACGGACAAGGAAGGTTATTCCCTCAACCTCGGCCGTGTTGACGTGGAATTTCCCGGTACCGGACAAAACGAACGAACCTCGGCAGCATCCCTTGTGCTCTTCGGCAAAGACAAAAAGGTGATGTGGTCTGCGCCGTGACCGACCGGAAGGATTCCTGAACTTTTTCCCACGTCGGCCTTCGCAAGCTACCGTTGTTCAGATGAGAAACGCTGATCAATAGTCCCCTGACACGCCGTGCGCACAATTTCTATAATGGGGATCGCGATCCGGATTCCGGTGGGTCTATCCAACGTTCAGCCATCGGCTTCAAACGTCGCCAAAACCGCGGCACGCAGGCGCACCAGTCAATGAGGAGCCCGCAGGTCTACCCAAGGCGCTGGAAGAGGACGTCTCACGAATGCATTTCGCAAAAGTGGTGTTCCTTATAGCCTGTTTCCCCGAGCAGCAACACCGCAAGAAAGACAGCACCATGCCCGAATTCCGGGCTCTGGCACTGCATCCAGTTTGCTGGTCCAATGAGCAATGAGTAGCTACGTTCTGTTCAAAAACGTCAGTGTGATTTTGGATTGGTTTGCGACGGGCTTCCGTGCCTGATGGCGCGCGGCATTTCCGGGAGCGCCCAGGCATACAGCGTTCCGCCGCTGGCTACCAGGACATACTGCCGCCCATCAAGCTCATACGTGATCGGAGAATTCCCCACATGCCCAATACGGGAGTGCCAGAGCGTTGTTCCGTCGATGGTCCGAAGCGCCAAAACGTTGCCGGCCGAATCACCGGTGAAAGTCAATCCTGAGTCCGTAGTCAAGACTCCCGCGCTTCCTCCGCCGCCAAGGTCATGCGTCCAACGCACCTTTCCCGTCTGATAATCGATGGCTTTCAGCATTCCCTTGCCAAAGATTCCGTAATCTGCCCCAGCCCAGCCGTACTCACCGTGCTCGGGCTTCGAGAAATAGATACCGTAGGCATCCCGCGCGCTGACGATGAACAGCCCGGTCTTGGCGTCAAAACTCGGCGAGCGGTAATTTGTCGCGCCGCCTTCGTCCGGCGCAATCAGTCGCCCGTCACGCGCTGGATCCTTCGCAGGGTTGGGAATTGGGCGGCCGTTTTTGTCGACCCCGGCGGACCAATTGACAGCCGCGAAGGTAGTCGTAAGAAGGCTGCTTCCCGTAGTGCGGTCCAGCACAAAGAAATAACCATTTCGAGAAGCCTGCAACAACATCTTTCTGGGGACACCCTTGAAATTGCCATCGACGAGGACCGGAACCTCGACGGCATCCCAATCATGCGTATCGTGGGGCGACGCCTGGAACCCCCAAGCCAACTTACCGGTGTCGGGATTCAGCGCCACGATGCTGCATGTCCAAGGATTGTCTCCCGGACGATCCTGGGCCGCCAGCACAGGCGTGGGATTTCCTGTTCCGACGTAAACGAGATTGAGCTGTGGATCATACGTTCCCGTAATCCACATGTTTCCGCCGGTGGCGCCACCGCTGAAAGCCTCCGGTGCTTCTCGCGGAAGAGTGCTGTAAAAGGTCCATTGAACGTTCCCGGTTTCCGGATCAAACGACTTCAGCATGCCAGCCAGATTGTCGAAATCTCCGGACGTGCCAACAATGATGTGGTCGCGAACCGCCAGCGGCGCCATGGTTGTCCAATACCCCTTCTTTACATCAGCGATTACGACATTCCACTTCACCTTCCCGTCTCTTGCATCCAGCGAGATCAAGTGCGCGTCTGGCGTCGTGAAATAAACAGAGTCCCTGTAGACGGCAACTCCCCGGTGACCGATGTGAAGGCCCTGGTTGGGTGGGTAGGTATAGTGCCACACGACATTAGCTGACCTGGCGTCGAGGGCCCAGACGTTATCCGGCGTCGTTGCGTACAAAATGCCGTTGACGAGGATCGGCGTGGCTTTTATCTGCGCGGTTTGACCGGTCTCAAAGGCCCACGCAAGCGTCACCCGGTAAACATTCGCGGGAGTAATCTGCGCTAGACGGCTGTGGTGCTGACCAGAGTACGTTCCGTGATAAGTGGGCCAACTGTCGGCGGACGGCTTCAAAAGCGTAGCGGAGTCCAGCCCCCCGTCCGCGCCTTGACCAAACGCCGGGCCGTGCAACACCCCGAGCAGCAAACCTGCAGCGAGAAGAGGCAAACAGGAAGATCCGAGTTTCATTCTTGACTGCCCTACAGAAAATCCGCGACTACCGAAACGCGACCTATGGAAAAGAAACACGCCTTACCAGGTGGGCCGTAAAGCCTCGGCGTTTTTAGGCCGAGGATATAAGGCCCCTCTTTCTCTCCCGAACTGCTCTCCATTCTCTGTCCGAACGACCTATGGGCGGGCAGCCCAAAAGTAAAGCCTCTTCGTGGTCCTCCGCTGAAGTAGGGCGGTTGTGGGAGGAACCCCCCGAAGCCATCTCGGAAAAACAAACCGAGAGGCCTTAGGAATCCTCGCCGCTTGCGGCGGGGAGGATGTTCAACGCAGCGTTTGAAGGTAAGCCAGCACGTTGTGCATAGTTTCATCGGTGTACTTTCCGAGCTGCTCGCTGTGCGCTTCGAGTGGATCGACCACCTTGACCTTCACCCCGCCCTTGAACCAGGAACGGTACCACCCGGAAGAATCTGTCAGTCCGATCACGAATTCGTCTTGATACGCCAGTTTGCCGGTTACGGTCTGCCCCGTAGCCAAGGTCACAGTGACCGCCGCCGGGGAATCGGCAGGGCCGCTTTTGCGGGGCTTGGGATACAGCATACGCTGCAAAAGCGCCAGTCCTCTCAGCCGGTTGGCCACGCCAGCCAGGTCGCCGGTAGGAGAGTGACACCTCGAGCAGCCCCCGGCTCCATTGAAATAATCCTGGCCTTCCTCGGCATTGCCAGTCTGGAGATCTTCCGGTTGAACGTTACGGCGGCGGCCCGGCTTTGACTCTGCCTTTGCCTTCTCATCGTGAAGGAATGCAACGATGGCTGCCAGATCGGTATCGGTGAGGTTGAACTGTGGCATTCCTCGATCCGGCCGCCCTGTGCGAACTACCGAGCCGATTTCGTTCCCGCCGACGTCTTTTTCCACGGTCTCGGAGCTCGTCAGGTCCGGGCCGGTCTCGCCGCCGGCCGCGTCACGTCCATGACAAAAGGCGCACTGGGCGGTAAAGAGCGTCTGACCCGCCTGCACCTGTGGGGAGGGAGAAGACTGCGGAGCCTGCGCCTGCGAAGCTTGCTCCTGCCCAAGGGGATCTTGGTCACTGGAAGCTCGCGCAACAAAGTTCCGAAGGCTTTTTCGGCGAACTTCAGCTCTCAGGCCGGCCCTGCCTTGGCCCGCGATACCCTGACTGCAGCAGAGAACCGCCAACCAAAAGCTCAGCACAATGGACTGTGAATTCCTAAGGGTCCCTATCAGTCGCATCAAATGCGGAGGCATCATAAGAATCTTGACTGTCAACCAAAAACTCAGTTCCAACTTGTCCTTCGTCGAGACGAACAACGACCAATTTTAGCGGGGGAACCCAACGAAGTCACTCATTCAATGAAGCGAACCAGACCAGAGTGTGTTGTGCGTATCGGCAACGCACGCCAGCACTACCTGGGCTTTCGGGTTCAATGACTTGGCGTCTGTGAGCGGTTCTCTTCCCTGATCATTCATGAGTGAGTGCCGAAAGCACCGAAGGCGTTCCTCACAAAACACGGACACAAATCTCTGACGGTTCAGGAAGCGGGCCGCGCCGGCAAGGCAAGCGGCGAACTATTGAGACGAGCAGAAGCTGAGTATGAGGTGTTGGTCACCGCCTCCTTCAAGCTAGTGCTTGCAACAGGTCTTCGATCAGATCGTCAGGGTGTTCAAGGCCTACCGAGACTCGTAATAGATTCTGCGGTACGCGGGAGAGTTTGCCTTCGTTCGAGGCTCGGTGCTCGATCAGGCTCTCCACGCCGCCGAGGCTCGTTGCATTCACGAAGAGTTTCACGCGGGAAGCCACACCAAGCGCTTCTTCGCGTCCGCCGCGAACCAAGAACGAAAGCATGGCCCCAAAGCTCTTCATTTGGCGACGAGCGACGTGGTGTCCGGGATGAGATGGGAGGCCCGGGTAGTAGACGGTTTGGACGGATGGACATGCAGCGAGCGCGGCGGCGACCGCGTTTCCGTTGGCTGAGTGTCGCTCCATACGGCAGGGCAGCGACCGAAGTCCTCGGAGGATCAGCCAGGAACCGAACGGAGATGCGACTGCCCCGAGGATCTCACGAACATGCAGAAGCTTGTCCAGCAACTCCTGAGACTTGACGATCAGGCAGCCACCCTGAACGTCGCTGTGACCGCCGCAATACTTCGTCGTGGAATGAAGGACGACATCGGCTCCTAGGCTGAGAGGGCGTTGGAGAATCGGGGTGGCAAACGTATTATCAACGAGCAATAGAGCTCCCGCCTGTCGAGCGATTAGGCTAAGAGACTGAATGTCCAAAATCTTCAGAAGAGGGTTGGAGGGCGTCTCGATCCAGATGAGCTTTGTCGAGGGCCGCAGCGCTCTCGAAAGCCCGTCCAAGTCCTGCAGGTTCTCGATGCTGCTATCGATACCCCACACGGGCAGGAAATCGCGGGCGAGATTACGGACATCGATATAAATATCGTCGGAGAAGATAACGTGCGAGCCCGGTTTCAATGTTTGTAGCACGGCTGCCGCCGCGGCCATGCCTGAGGAGAAAACCACCGCGGCCAAGCCGCCCTCGAGATCGCGAAGGGCCGCCTCAAGCCGCAACTGCGTTGGATTCTTTTCCCGCGCATAGCGGAACCCGTGGATGGCCTCGCTCGCGGGACCGTGCTCGAACGTGGTCGAGAGGTGGAGGGGAGGTGAGAGGGCACCGGTATCCGGGTCAATTTCTGCGCCTGCCCGCACCGCGATTGTCTCCGGCCTCAGAGCCGGAGATCCCCTGCCCATGACTCGCATTGCGTTGTGCGCTGCGGTCAGGGAACTGCTGATCGTAATCTTCCGGTTGTCACTCATGGCCACCTCGGACGATAGTCTCTCCGCTGACATCGAAAGGAACGCGCCGTGCCGCCCGTCGTCAACGCTATCCTCCAAGCGGTAAGCTCGGAATGTGTGGCGCGCACGCAATGGGACAGCCTTCCTCGCCAACACGCCGTACGGGCCCCGCAGTGCGCGACAACGGTCTTGTCGCGTGGTAAGTCAGCCATACGACGGGCTGCGTCGTTCGAATGGAATCAAAACCGCCACGTGAAATATGAGCGGCACGATATTCATTGACTCCGGCGAACAGAGATTACCACCGCTTCTCCCTGCTGAACTCGCTCCGGTAGAGTGGTACAGTCGGGCATGTATCACGCTGTGCTGGCTGACATGAGCATGGCTACATTGTTCCTGGTTTCCTGGTCAGCATTCTGTACCGAAGGTGGAATCAAAGAAGTTCGTTTAGAACGGAAGACTGTGAGGATCATGATGACTACGACTACGCTCCAACCGAGCGACAACGGATCCCAAGTAGCCGAGCAACCCCATGCCCGAATGGGGCTTGCTTTGGTGCGGCTGACGATTGGCGCCATGTTCGTGTGGGTCTTCTTCGAGAATCTGGGGAAAGGCCTGTACACACCGTCCGGTTACGCGGGCCTCATCCAAGACTACATTGACAACGGTCACGCGCCCGCCGTGTGGAAGAGTATCATGGCCTTCGCGGCGGCTCACGCATCCATGGCGGCACCGCTTCAAGGGTTCACAGAAATTTCCCTTGGAGTGCTGCTGATACTCGGCCTTTTTACGCGTCCGGTTGCATTTGTCGCATTTGCGTACCTCGCCAGCTTATGGGTTTCGGAGTGGGGAACGGCGTGGATCTGGGAACTGCTCGTTCCTGTATTAGCCTCGCTCTCTCTGGTCGTCGGGGGAGCGGGCCGCACGTGGGGTGTTGATTCCATCTTGGCGCGCAGGCGGCCATCCGCTCTCTGGTGGTAACAAAACGGAGGTCGCGTGCGGGTCTCAGTCATCATTCCTACTCGCAACGAGGCACAGGCGATCGGTCGTGTCCTTGCCGACATCCCAGCGGAGGTAGTCGACGAAGTTATCGTGGTCGACAATCACTCATCAGACGAAACACCTGCCATTGCGGCCCGCATGGGTGCCCGAGTCATTTCCGAAGCACGTCGTGGATACGGCCGCGCGTGCTTGACGGGGCTCGCTTGCGCAAGCGCGCCCGATGTCGTTGTTTTTCTGGACGGCGACTACAGTGATCGACCCGCTGAGCTTCCGCTTCTCCTCGCTCCGATCACCGCGGGTCGCGCCGACATCACCATCGGTTCGCGTCTTGCGGGTCCACGCACACGCGGGGCGCTTCCTTGGCACGCCCTGTTCGGCAACTGGCTTGCGGCCAGCTTGATCACGCACCTCTACGGATTGAAAATCAGCGACCTTGGTCCGTTCCGCGCCGCACGCGCCGATATACTCCGCGCGGTTGACCTTGAAGAGACCACTTACGGATGGGCCGTGGAATTAATTCTAAAGGGAGCCATACGGGGTTTCCGCATCGTTGAGGTCCCCGTCAGCTATCACCCACGCATCGGGAAATCCAAGATCAGCGGTACGCTCAGAGGCACCATTGGAGCTACGTGGTTTATTCTCAGTCTTATCGCGCGCTACTACTTCCGGCGAGAAAAAAGCAACATGCCCGGGTCGGCGTGAATCCCATGCGGCCGATACTTGTAGAAACCTCGAAACGGTGACGCCTTTCGATGACATCGATGAATCGCACACTAGTTATCATGGCCAAAGCACCCAGACTCGGCGCGGTTAAGACCCGCTTGGCCGAGAGCTTTCCTCCGGAAGCCGTCACCGAGTTGTACCGATGTCTTCTGAACGACACAATAGCTCTAGCACAAACACTCCATCACGTGAAAATTGCCATGATGTGCCCCGCGTCTGACGTTGAAGATCTGTCACGCGTGGTGGCTAAAACAGTGCCGATCGTCGCTCAGACGGGTCGCGGCCTTGCCGCGGGCCTTGCCTCCGTGTTCCAGCATTTTGCCATTCCTGGCCATCGCGGGGTCATTGCCTTCAATAGCGACAGCCCGCACCTGCCGGCATCAGTACTCGAAGCCGCGTTCGACGTAGTCGAAACTTGCGACCTGGTTGTAGGCCCCACTCACGACGGTGGTTACTATCTTGTGGGTGCGAGAGCGTCCCATCCGGGTCTGTTCAGTAATGATGGGATGGGAACTGCAAACGCGCTTGAGGCGCTGACGGCGCGCGCGCGCGAGCTGGGGCTCTCGGTACAGCTGATCGATCCGTTCTATGACATCGATGTGGCGTCAGACCTCAGTCAGCTCGCCGATGAACTGCAGCGCTCGCCAGGGAAGGCGCCAAGAACGGCTAAATGGCTTTCCGGGCGGGCAGGTGCAGGGCGCAAATAAAGGGATTTCTATGAAGGAGCTCTGGCGGGGTTCTATCGAAGGCCTTAAGACTCGTTGGCCGAGTGGCATGGTCACGCTAGGCCTGGCTGCCCTAGCGGTAGGGTTGACAAGCATCTTCAGGTGGGTCGCGCGCCAGCAGGATGTGAACGCGCACATGCCCGAATTCATCGGACTTCTGCTGCTAGCCGGCATCTTCTACGTGATAGGCGTGTTTTGGGTCGAGAGATTTCCGCTCGGAGCAACCGCTCTCCTCATCATCCTGGCGAGCGCGGTTTTCTTTCGCGTGGTGCTGCTGCCGGCGTCAACACCCTCTGACGATGTGTATCGCTACCAGTGGGATGGCCGGGTGCAACGAGCACACCTAAATCCATACGTGGGATTTCCCAATGCAGAGGGGCTGGAGTGGCTGCAAAATCCCGAGCACCCTGAACCGCCGGGCGAAGAGACGCCGACCATGTACCCGCCGCTCGCTGAATTTGCCTACAGGCTGATCGAGACGGTGCCCGGATACAAACGTGTCTCCACGATTCTCGATCTAGCGAGCGCCGGTCTCTTGATGCTTCTGCTCGCCGCAATGAAGCAGCCTCTGCATCGCGTGCTTGCTTACGCTTGGAACCCCGCCGTGCTCACTTCGTTTGCGATGAGTGGTCATTTTGACTCCCTGGCCATTGTCACACTTCTGACAGCGCTTTTTTTCCTCGTGACGAATCGTCCGGCGCTTTCGATGGCCGCGCTCGCGTTGTCGTTCCTGTCCAAGTTCTTCCCGGTCTTGCTCCTGCTTACGTTCCTCAAACGCGTGCGGCTCGCTCATGTAGGCATCTTCGTAGCCTTGGTTTTCGCCTGTTATGTTCCGTTCCTGGGCGCTGGCGGGCATCTATTCGATGGTGCGGGGAACTACGCACGAGATTGGGTGAACAATTCGAGCCTGTTCTCCCTGCTCCAGTTCGTTGCGGGGTCGAGAGCCGGTGCCGAGCTGGTCGCCGGGTTGATCGTGATTGCGACAATGGGCTACTTGGCGAAAAACCGCGCAACGCCGTTATGGTCGAGTCTCGTCCTTACGGGCGGGGTGCTGCTGGTGTCGCCGACTGCCTATCCCTGGTATTTCACTTGGTCGATCCCCTTCTTGTGCTTTTACCCAAGCGCTGCATGGCTGCTTATGACCGTGACCAGCGTCTTGGCCTACACTCCCGCAATCACCTACGGAGCAGGGGAGCCGCTCAGGAATTCTCTTCTGATGTTGTCGCTCGAATACGGTCCCGTTTACCTTTGGCTGGTCTACTATTGCTGGGCCGCGCGCAGGTCGAAGCTATCTACGGTTCCGCAGGCGGTTGTAAAATACTCCGCATTCCTATGAAGGCAAACATCGATCTGGATGTCGGGAGCAAAACGTTTGCATCTGGCCTGTTGCCAGAGCTGATAGCAGCTCTGCGCCGCAGCCACCCGGGCGATTTGATCGCGGTTGTTGGCGCCGAAAAAAATATTGGTACCGAATTGGAAACGTGGTGCCGTTTCACGGGCAATGCGCTGGTTGAATCCACGGTCGAAAATGACCATGGTCGTTGGGTGTTCCGGCACGGGACAGTACCTCTAGAAAGTAATCGGCCAGTCGGCTCGCGGCTCTGGCTGTACACGAACTTCGACTGCAACTTGAGTTGCGACTACTGCTGCGTGCGTTCGTCACCGAGTGCGCCGCGGCGGGAGCTAGGGCTCGCGCGGGTAAAGCGGATCGCCCGGGAAGGGGCCGAACTACGCGTTAAAGAAATTTTCGTGACGGGAGGCGAACCGTTTGTACTTCCTGATGTCGGCGAGATTCTCCTTGCTTGCGCTGCGGCGGCACCGACGACAGTGCTGACCAACGGAATGCCCTTCGCGGGACGGCGAATTGAGAGTTTGCTGGCATTGCCCCGGGATCGCATTGTCCTTCAGATCAGCCTGGACAGCGCCACGCCGGAGCGGCACGATCTCCACCGTGGCGCTGGAACCTGGATGCGCACCCGGCAAGGTATCGGGCGCGCTCGCGCGCAAGGCTTTCGAGTTCGACTGGCGGCGACCGTTTCAAGCGATCGAGAGGCCGAGGAGTTCCGCCGCTTCCTCGATGAGGAGCAGATTGCTCCCGAAGACCGGGTGATCCGGCGGATCGCGCTGCGCGGCTCAGCGACGGAAGGGGTCGCTCTCAGCAGGTCCGACTTGGTGCCCGAAGTTACGATTACCGCCGAAGGCGTTTATTGGCACCCCGTAGGAGCGGAAGACGCCGACTTGTTTGTCACACGGGACATTTTCCCGCTGGCCGAGGCGTTTGCTGCCGTTCGCCGCGCTTTGGAGCGCGAAGGAGAACACGCGCTTAAGTTGGCAAGAATCTTCAATTGCGCGTGAGACAGTGATCCGATTGCCGGCAAATTAGGGTACGCGGCTGTACGGAGGTCGGCTCAGCGTTCAGCTGACTTGGCAAGTGGCGGTTTCAAGAATCCTTGTCGGGCCGCGGCTTGACGCAACGCATCGTAGCCATCAACGTGAGGCGGCAGCCAACGCTGAAGCCCTTCGGCGTCGAGTACGCTGCGGTGAACCGGGTTATCGTAACTCATCGCGGAGAGCGCGTCCGCAAAGCGGCGCTCGAGTGCCAGGTCGAGATCGGGCCGCGCAGTGAACATGCAATGGTGGTACGCCGGCGAGGTCCATATCTCCGAAAGCGCACCCTCGGGCACGAGACGCTCGCGGCGCACGGTATTCCAGAAAGGGCTGCCGATGGCGCCGGCATCGGCTCGCCCGTCTAGTACGGCGCGGACGACTTCCACTTCGCTGGTCCCGGTATCACCGTGCTTGCCCAGGTCGGTGTCGAAGCGCAGTGTGCGGTAATCCGTGCCCTCTCGCATTCCTTGCTGCTCCAAAAAGTGAACGGGCAAAATAGCCGAGTGTCCGCTGTCTCGGCTGCCAAGCGCGAGCGTTCGGTTCTTCAAGTCGGCCAACGCGGAGACAGGACCTCCAGTGACGGCAACGATCTTAGTCATCCAGCCGAGATCGGTGTCGCGCATGGCGACCGCGCGGCAGCGATGACCGCTCCATTCTTCGGCTTGCAGGTAAGCGAGGTTGGTATTCCAGGCGATATCGATGTACGGCAGCGGATCACCTGCTTGCGCGAGGAGCGCGATGACCTGCGCCTCATAACTTTGAAAGAGTACGACTTCCACAGGCAAATGCGCTTCGTCGTGAAAATATCGCCGCATCCCCTCCCAAATTGTGACCACCTTTGGGTTGTATGCAACGGCTCCCACCCACATTGTTCTGCTCATAATTCCCCGCGATTCATTTTTGGAAATGTTTCAAAAAAAACGCTCGCGCGTCTTGCCTCGGCTTCGTCTTAGAACAGCGGCATTCCCAAAAGCGCCTTGCCGATGAACTCGCGCAGCACGTCGCCAGTCGGCGCCATAACAGCGCCCGCGTGCGCGTCGCGGAACAGGCGCTCGATGCTCATATGCTTCGAGAACGCCGCACCACCACAAATGCGCATGGCCGTCGAGGTGACGCCGATGGCGACGTCGCCGGCTGCCGCTTTGCTTTCGAGCACGCGCAACATGGTGGCTTCGCGGGGGCTCTCAAGATGCTCAATCAAATCATCGATACGCGCAGAGAGCCCGTCGGTATCAATCTGCATGGAGGCGAGCTGCGCCCTTAGCGTAGGCAGGCTCTCCCCGAGGCTCTGACCCAGATGCTCGAATCGCGCGCTCTTGAGATGCGCTGTGGTGCCCGCGACCGCTGCTCGACACAATCCCAGCGCCACACATGCTGCTCCCAAATTGAACAGCGGAAGCACCACGTTCAGCATCACTTGAAATCCCGCGCCGTCGTCGGTTAGCTGAAAACTGGACGGGACTTTGCAATCGTCCAGCGCAAGCGGCGCTGAGGCGTTGGCCCGAAGTCCCAAACCGTCCCAGGCGCCAGCGACCGACACGCCGGGCGTATCCGCTGGGACGAGGTAGAGAGTCGAGTCGGTGGGACCGGCTCCGTCCGGGGCCAGGGAAGAGACGATATAGCTCTTGGCGTAACCCGCACTCGTCACCCAGGATTTCTTGGCGCTGATGCACACGCCGCTGCCGTTCCGACGCGCTCGCGACATAGGAGCCCAGAAATGGCTGCGGGAGCCCGGTTCGCTGAAAGCGAGCGTCGATAAATGGCGGCCGGCGACGACTTCCTGCAGCAGAGGTGTAACCCCCTTAGCCGCGCTTGGCCGTGCCGATCGGATCGTCGCGACGCCAAGGATGTGCATAAGATAGACCATCGCGACCGAAGCGTCTGCTTCGGCAAGGGTCGCTGCGACCGCTGCAAAGGTGCGCGGGCCCAGGCCAGGACCGCCAAGGTCCGGCGGGAGCATTAACGCGAGCAGCCCAGACTGGCCCAGCGAGTCGACGGCCTCGGTCGAGAATCGCCCCGCCTTGTCGTTAGGTCCTGCCGCCGGCGCCAACACCCGACTAGCGATCTCCCTGGCCCTCAAAGTAGCCTCATCGTGGGTCATAGTCTCACCGTTATCCGGGAATCTGCTTGGCCGATTCAGGATTGTCCCCGAGGATGCGCAAAGAGGTCAAACCGTTTTTGCAGACCTTCGAGCTCGCACCTGCTGGTCTGGCCAATTCTCGGCGAGTGTCAAGTAATGCAACACTTCGAGTGAGCCGCCCGCTCGCATGATCACGACCGGGTACGACCGCTGCTGTAGCGACACATCGACGCTAGGAAGACTGTGCCCATGGACCTTCGACAGATCCCGCGTCAGAAGTTCGAAGATCCACGACAGAAATCTGAAGGTCAGCGGGCCGCTGGCCGGACGGGCCGTCGCTCGCGCGGAAGCGGGCGCGTAGTTGTCTGCCCTCGGATCGGGTTGACCAGCAGCCGCCGGATACCAGATCCAGACAAGGAGTTCGCGCTTGGTTGTAGGCAGGGGTGCCAGCGCGTCCAATGGCACGTTACTACATGTTTCCCACGGCCCTGGACGATGACCCTGTGTTTCAGAAAAATACAGAATGCGGAAGATTTATTATAGAGCTTCAATGTTGGCGGGCAAGCGGCTGGCGGAGGCCCCCTCGTGTCAATAATCCGCTAGAGATGGGTGTTGCGGTGCGTTCGATGTGGGCATACCAGAGCTCAACCGGATCGCATCGGAGGGCCGCGCACTGGACGCCGCCATTCAAACGCTGCCGACAAAGAATAGAGTACCGAAGTTTCGCGCTGGCTTATCAAACACATGATTCGGTGCATCGGAAGTAGATGAGAATTGTGGAGGAGATTATGAACGCAAGAGAAGTTTCTGCAAGCTTGGCCGGGAGTGTTTCGCTCGGCGGAGAAGTTTCCGTGAATCGTCTGGGGTTCGGGGCCATGCGTCTCACGGGGGAAGGCATCTGGGGCCTTCCCAAAGATCGCACTGCGGCGATAGCCGTTCTGCGCCTAGCAGTAAAGCTTTCTGTGAATTTCATTGACACCGCGGACTCCTACGGACCCAGCGTGAGCGAGGAGCTGATTGCTGAGGCGCTATATCCCTATCCGAGGGATCTGGTGATCGCGACGAAGGTCGGCTGGAACCGTCCCGGGCCAAACCAGTGGACTCACGATGCGACTCCAGCGCACCTGCGGAAGGCGGTCGAGGGAAGCCTGAAGAGGCTGCGACGGGAACGTATTGATCTGTATCAACTGCACGCACCGGACCCCGTGGTGCCTTTCGAGGATTCAGTGGGAACGCTTGCGCAGCTCAAAAGCGAAGGAAAGATTCGGCTTATTGGATTGTCGAACGTCACACAGGAGCACATCGAGCGGGCGCGTCGGGTCGTCCCCATTGTTTCGGTGCAGAACCGCTATAGCTTTGCCGACCGTGAATGGGATTATGTCGTGGATTATTGCAACCGCAATGGAATCGCCTTCATCCCGTGGTTCCCACTAGGAGCAGGTCGTATTGCAGGTCAGACACTCGATCAGATCGCGCGCGCGCATGAAGCTACGCCACACCAGGTAGCGATTGCTTGGCTATTGAAACGAGCGCCGATCATACTACCGATTCCCGGAACATCATCGGTCAAGCATCTCGAGGAGAACGTTGCCGCAGCCGCGTTGCAATTAAGCGACGAGGAATATCAAAAGCTTTCCCGCGTGCCTCAATTGGCGGCAACGCGGTCATAGTGGGATGGGACGGACATCGTCTTACGGAAAGATTGCTCGGGCAGACCATAGCGGCATTCCAGCCCGGCCTGTCTGAGAAAGGCGAAAAGTTTAAGGGGAAGGGAAGCACACAATGCGGCATAGCGAAAGCAAGGTCTGTTGTTTTCGCTCATTGAGCTCGCCGCATGGGTGTGGAGTCTTAGCCATCACGCCTTATCCAGCCGGAGCTAGTCACGTGTCCCTTGATGCTGTCGTGCTCGATAGACCGGGACTAGCAACCGAAGGAGTGAACCGCCAGCAAGGTACCATGCCGGACTGCCTGGTCGGCATGAGCGCTCGAACCTGCTTCTAAACAAAGGGCCGACGATGGGGAGCTGGCTGCGTGACAGCCAGGCCTTCTTTGACAGTGGATCTCCGCAGGAGCGCTAGCAACTCTTTTGTTTACAGTATATTACGGTGGCAGATGGCAGTTGTATCCGCACCCCTATCAAAACTTCCTCGTCGCCAACACTACGTTTACTACTGCTGTGCGTGAATACGAGGACGTGTCGCTGCCAGCAACCTATAGGTGATTGACCGGAGGGTAATTGCAGGTGCCTACCTAATTTTGAGCGGCGGAGCCCCGGAGGCAAAGTAAGCTCACGCTTTTCATGGGGTGATGTCGTGAATCTTCTTGGGACGCTACGCGCCTTTCGCCATCCTCGGAATCCCGGCGGTCCACCCTTGCCGCCCCCGATACACGCTACGGCGAGCTCGCCCTCAAGAACGGCGAAGGCCGTGAGGCGAGGGGATGGCCGGAGAGAAAAGCGGAATCCCGGGAAGTTCGAGGTGCTGCTCTCGAGTGGAGGAGAGCCCATGCTCGCGGAACGCGCGTCGACGGAGAACGTCAGCTCTTGGGGAGTGCTCGTCCGCACCGAACGGCTTTGGACGCCAGATACCCGTGTCTTTGTGAAATCCTCCGAAGGTAATTTCTGGGCCCGCGCGAGAGTCGTTTACTGTCGGACCCTGCAAAATACAACCCATGCACTCGGACTGGAGTTCTACGCAACCGCTTACAGGTACAATCTGACATTTCGCTGCATCAGCTGTGGAAGGTACGAAGCCTCTGCCAACTTTCGCAGCGATAAGATTGAGGTCGAGGACCAAATCAAAGCACGGATATATCCAGTGACGTGTGCAGGATGTGGCTGGAAAGGCGAAGCCTGCGGCTTTTCAGTCATTCGAGTCTTGCGCTATAAGAGCAGAGAGACATTCAATCCTAACGAGAACGTTGTGCGATTGCGGCCGATCTACGTAAGCACTTCGTAAAAAAGTTCGCTTCAACAACCAAGTAAACCTAAGGGCATCTCTTACGTCTAGCCTCGAAGAACGGCCGTGCGGACGGGTGTGGGTAAGCGGGCACGATGATCTTGGTGTTTCTATATCACGTGATATACGTATAATCGGTGAGCGAACAGCTCTGATCGTAAGCTGTTCCCGGGAGCAGGCAGCAACCATGCAGCAACGTGCAGACCTCGAGAGACGGATGGTAAGCGGTTTCATGAGATGGTTGGACCGCAAGGAAAGGCTTGTTGTTATCCATGTTGTCCTATCCATCCTATCCAAATCCTATCCAGCAAAAGATTGCGAGAATGCTTGTTTTAGCGTAGCGTGGATGTGCAATTCCTTGCGTAGACGTTTTCATCGAGTTCGTGCAACGCCAACAGTGCGGCGCAGACGACTTCGGCCTCGGCATTTCTCTCAATCTGGACGTTGTCTTCTCCACCACTGCTCGGAATCTCCGCGGCGGTCTCTGCTCTCACTAGCCTGGAGCGGAAGTATCCATGTCCCCCCTTCGCGGACGCGATCACTTGCAAAGCCTCGAACTCTTGGATATCGTCTGCCTGCCCAAGATACAAGGCTTTGCAGTTTTGGCTCTCGATGACTTTTTGAGCTTTTCGGAATCCGTTCGCGCGATGTTCGAAGGAACGCAGTTTTGGGTCATTGAGCAGATGGATTGGAAGCCATTCAGAAAGCCGGGTGCCAACCGGACTTGATTCGCCTGAATATCGAAACTGTTATGCGGGGTGAAGCCCGTGCCCGAAGTGCAATCTGCAGGATCTTGCGATGCTGTGACGCTGATACCGGCGGCGTCTGCGCGAGAATGCAATACTTTGCGCAAGGTGACGTCGGTTCAGCACTCGCCGCTGTTCGCCAACGTTTCCCCTGCCGACTGCCGGGAAATCGTATCTGCGGCGCGCGAGAGCGAGTTCCCGCGCCGCGACACCATCTTCCTGGAAGGCGATCCCATCCGCCAAGTCGTCCTTTTGACTTCCGGCAGCGTCAAAGTCATGCTGCTCGGTCAGAAGGGCGCGGAGGTTATTCTCCGGCTCGCAGGGCCAGGTGACGTAGTAGAGATAACGGGGCTTCCCGCCCAGTGTCGTCACTGCTCCACGGCACAAGCACTCAGTGCTTCCACCGCCCTGATCTGGGAGTCCAGCGCATTCCATGCCCTGGCAGAGCGCTTCCCCGCGCTGCAGAGCAATATCATAAAAGTGGCTGCACAGCGCCTCGAAGAACTCGAGGAGCGTTACCGCGAGATTTCCACGGAAAAGGTGGCGACACGGCTGAGTCATCAACTGCTGCGCTTGTTTAACCAACTGGGGCGTCGCGTCAACGGGAGTGGCACGCTTGAGATCAACCTTTCTCGCGAGGAGTTGGCGCAAATGACCGGCACGACTTTGTTTACCGTAAGCCGCCTGCTCTCCGGGTGGAAGGAGCGCGGCGTGCTGACCGCAAGACGCGAATGCGTCTATGTACACAACATCCAAGCTCTTCGCGAATTCGCCGACAATGAATGAACGATTCTGAGGTGCCGCTCTAGCGGGGTTTCTCTGGTCCATTTCTCCTGACTCGGTGTCAGCATCGCTTCCGATGTCCAGGTCTCAATCCTCGAAACGGGTAGCTATTTTGCCTTTTGGAGCTAGAATCACCCGATGCTTCGCGAAATGCGAATTGAGGATTGCTTCCATTCATTCTTCACCGATTGCCGCTTCGCCCGCCGCCAACTCCAGAAATCGCCAATCTTTACGACGGTTGCCGTCCTCACCCTGGCTCTCGGCATTGGGTCCAGCACGGCGATTTTCAGCACCATCGATGGAACTCTCCTCCATCCCTATCCTTACAAGAATGCAGAGCGCTTGGCGACGTTCTCCGTCTTCTCGGCCGAACAGTTTCGCGCTTGGCGTTTCCCTGCCAGAGCCTTTGTTGATTTCAAGGGACGCAACCATACATTCGACGATATGTTCGGCCTGGTCTACCGCGAAGTGCGTTTCACCAGTGCCAATGGTAGCGAGGAATTCTCCGGCGGCTCAGTCACTCCCGGAACGTTTGAAGCGCTAGGCATTGCACCTTTATTCGGCCGTGGCCTGCGTGCCGACGATTACAGGCCTGGGGCACCTCCCGTTTTCGTCATCAGTTACGGCCTTTGGACCAAACTCTTCAATCGCGCCCCCAACGTGCTTGGCAACACCTACAGGCTCAACGGTGCTCCCGTGGCCCTTGTGGGCGTCATGCCAGCGCGTTTTCAAATCGGCGGGTGCGATCTTTGGCTTCCTCTCGACATAACCAGAGACACATTCGTGCCGGGTGCGGGAATCGAGTCTAACGAAATCTGGACCGTCGGCCACCTAAAGATTGGTGTTAGCCCTGAGAGTGCTGCCGCGGATCTCCAAGTTATCGCTTCACCGTTTCAAGCCGACGACCGTATCTACTTTCCTCCTCATTTCAGAATTGTGGTCAACACGCTCAACAGTCAGTCCGTGGGCGACAACTTCAAACTGGGCCTGCTCGCGCTCATGGGCGCGGTCATGATCTTGCTGCTCATTGCTTGCAGTAATGTCGCGAATCTCCTCCTCGCGCGTGCGACAACCCGTGAAAGGGAATTTGGCATTCGGTCCGCCGTTGGCGCCAGTCGCACGCATATCATCAGACAATTGTTGGTTGAGAGTTTCGCGTTAGCAGCGGTCAGTTGCGCTCTCGGTTGCATTTTTGCCATTTTCGGATTGCAGGTAATGGTTGCCCTGATTCCTTCCGGGACCATTCCCCCGGGAGCGGCGATCACGTTCAGCTCCTCCGCCTTGTTATTCTCACTTATTGTCACCGTCTTCACTACCGTTGCATGCGGGTTAGCACCGGCCATCCACGCCCTTCGGACAGACGCGCAAATCGCGCTCTCCGGCCCGGGGAAGGGAACCGGCGTGGACCACCGTCAAGGAACGCTGCGTTCCGCCCTCGTCGTAGCCGAGGTCGCTCTCTCTGTCATTTTAACGATTTGTTCGGGGCTGATCATGCGGAGCCTCTTCGCGCTGCAAAGCGTGAACATCGGCTTCAACCCTACGAAGGTTGTTTATGCGCGAATCTTGTGGCCTGAAGGTCAATACGACTCTGTGCAGAAGAAAAGTGCTATTTTGCGCAGGGTCCTCGATCGAGTTACACGATTGCCTGGGGTCTTTGCTGCCACGGAAACGTCATCTTACCCACCCCATAGCTGGGGCTGGACCACGGTCATCGTTCAAGGCAAAACGCCGCCGCAAAACAGAAACACGGCATCGATCATGTGCAGCGAGGGATACTTCCAAACTCTCAACCGGTCCCTCCTTCGGGGCAGGCTGTTCACACGGAAGGACATCGAGGCGGCCGGTCACGTGGTCGTTGTCAACCAAACTTTCGCCCGCTATCACTTCGGTGAAGAAAATCCAATCGGGCAGCAAGTTCGTTTTAGCGATTTTGAAACGCTTGAGGACTGGCACGGCGAACCTTACTTCGAAATCATCGGTGTAGTCGCAGATACACAAAACACGGGCCTCGAAGAGTCGCCAAGACCCGAAGTCTATCTCCCCTCCACGCTCACCGGAAGTGGCCCGCACAATCTCTTGGTCCGAACCACCGCCTACCTCCCGGCAGTCATCCAACAACTCCGCACCGCGTTCGCAGACCTAGATCCGAATATCGCCGTCGGCGAAACAGGTACCATTGCCACCCTACTCCAACACGATTACTTCGCTCGGCCACGCTTCCTCCTGACTACGCTCGGCACTTTCGCGACCAGCGCACTTCTCCTCGTTGCCGCCGGCGTCTTCAGCGTCATCTCCTATGGCGTCGCGCTGCAGACACACGAAATTGGCATTCACATGGCTGTCGGCGCCGATTCAACACAAATCCTCGGCTTGATTTTGAAGAGAGGAATACGTCTGATCGTTGCCGGCGTCGGCATCGGGCTGTTCGCCAGTTATTTCCTCACGCGCGTACTGGCGAGTGAAGTTTGGGGCGTTTCCGCAACAGATCCTTCTACTTTTGCCGTGGTGGCCTTGCTTGCTCTTTTCGTCGGCCTGCTAGCGTGCCTGCTACCCGCCCGTCGCGCTTCCCGTGTCGATCCCTTGGTCGCTCTGCGATCCGAATGAGGTCCGTTTCCCGCAATTCCTTGGTGCTTCCCGAACGGTCCACACTTCCAAAATTGGCAATTCCCCTTTGGTCGACATTGAGACATTGAAGCCAGCGTTCGAGTCCACAACAGAAACAACACTCCAATATGAGAGGAACTTTCGCCATTGCCAGTGCGCACCAACTACAGCGGCCACACTGAAACTCGGCGAACCCTTAGGGATTCCGCTCTCATCGATGAATGCTTCCATCAGCACTACTACAACTTGCCTTCCGTCCCGACAGATGACTAGCAGGAATGACGCCGACAAGATTCCCAGCTAATACGGATTGTCTGGTTCCTTTTCCAGTCGGTCCACCCGGTCTTCGAGTGCGCTCAGTTTTGCTTGCTCTGTTCGCAGTTGCTCCTCGGCTTCGATTTTTGCGGTCTGCCTTTGTTGTTCTTCTGCCGTCAAGCCTTCCAGTTCTGCTTTGAGTACAGAAATCTCCCCTTCGGCGTCTTTTCGCTGGGCTGGAGGAGTATCACTGTCGTCTACGAGCTTTTCAAAGTGCTTAATAGTGGCCATGAGATTTCTCTGGCGCTCTTGCATCGTTACGATACTTGACCGCAAGTCATTAAGGTTCTGTGAAACACGTGAAACCGTCGCTTCCTGAACCTGCAACCGGTAAAGGAGAACTTGGGCTTTGAGCGCATGTCCATTCGTGGCTTGCAAATCCTTTCTCGATAGCCGGACCTCTGCAACGAAGGCTCGCATACCCTCCGGTTCGTTTGGAGTGCATTGGGTGGATTGACTTAAACCGGGTACCGAGAGAAACAAGAAACATAGGACGAAGAGCGCAGGACGCATGGTTCACCCTCCGAAGAATTTCGACTATAAAATCGAACCCAAAAGAATTATAGGTTCGTCCCTAAGTAGCGTCCAAACGCAAGGGGCGTAATAATGCGATGAAGAATGGCTCGGGTTAATCGCCTAACGACTCTGCCACGAAAAGCCGAGTTCATCGAGCCGATGGAATGCGCCCCGGTCCCCAAGCTGCTCGATGGGCCGGGATGGTTGTACGAAAAAAAGTTTGATGCTACAGAGCCATCGCTGTCGAATCGGTCAACCTGTTCTCGCGGAGGCACAAATCGTTCAACTCCAATATCCAGACCTTGTCGAAGCCCTTGGCGAAACTCCAGACGGTACAGTTGTCGATGGCGAAGTCGTGGCTTAAGACGATTCAGGCCGTCCAAATTTTCGCCTGCTCCCAAGCTTCCGCAGTGAAACATCCCGCGTCTACGACTTCGTCTTCGACCTTCTGATTTGCCAGGACCGTGATTTGACCAGATTGTGTGGGTTGAAAGTTTGAAAAAGAGAAAAGAAAAAAGAGATGCCAGAAGCTCATGTGGAGCACATTCCCATTCTGGCTAGAGGACCATCGGGCGAGAAGCCTGCCCACGGACGCATCGGGATAGCAACCCGCAACGCCGTGTTAAGCGATCCTATCCACAGGCGCCTTCTTGGTTGAGATAACAATACACTCACCCTTCCCGGCTAAACCAGTAGAAGGTAGTTCGATCGCTTGAGGGATAGACAGCGGCCGGTGGTGCCTATCCCATCCTGGCAAATAGCTAGAAGAATCGCGATTACGGAGTCACCTTGACGCTGATCGCGATGTTTTTGCCATTGTCCTCGCGATAGGTGACCTCGGCGTTAGCGTTGACTTTGAGTTTGCCCTCGAGAGTCGTGTTCTTATCGATCATGAAAGTCATGGATTTGGTTTCGGGGGCTTGAGCGAAGTGTTGCCCCGCGGAAGTCTGACTGCCACCCACGGCAAGGGTGAAGGAGTTCTTCGCGACCGACGTTATCTTTCCGGAGACGGATAGCGGGGATGCGGTTTGGGTTGTTGACGCGGTTTGCGCGTTCCCAACGGCTGGGGATAGCGCCGAAAGTGCGGCGACAAGGATTAGACTTGCAAGAATGGAAAAAATAACACGACGCGAGTTGCTCATAGTGGGGACACTCCTCCTCTGTATTTTTGACCGGGCATTCTCTCTGGGCAGGCGAGTAACCATACTTACGGCGAAAGTGAATGGCGCTGGCAACTTCTTCCCCGTCTTAAGGTTACGGGAACTATAGCTTTCCTGGGAGATGGGGGCTAAAGCAGTACTAGGCCGGGAAATACCTTCCAGTCGATGGGTTGAAGATACCCGCAAGGGCGAAGCCCAGGTGAAACGAGTCCAAAACGACCGGGATCAATGTGTGCCGGATTCCGATGACTTCCCGCTAACTCCTGTACCGTGGTTCGACGGCGGAGCGACAGGGGAATCGGTCAAAGAGGGCCTGAGAGAGGCCGTCAGAACGTACGACTTTCCATGGTCTGTGAGGCTAGTAATCAGGAGCTCATAGCGGAAGCCGTCCGGGTGACTTCGGCTCCTCAGGAGCGCCAGTATGCCTCGCACTTCCGAGTCAGGGTGAATCACGATTTCGCCCGACGAAGCCAGGCCCGATACGACCGTCCCATGAAATTCGGTCCCATCGCCATTCACGGCCGAATCGATGGAATCAAGCATCTTGACGCGAAGCAATGTTCCTTTTGGCAAGCCGTCTACACCATCACCGCTGGTGGTGTTAAGCCGAGCGTGAAGGTAAAACGTCAGTACCGTTCCCGCTGAGACCCGCACAGGTCCCACTTTGAAGGCCTGACCGTAAGTGGCAATTGTCAACGCAGCGAGGAGGGACAGCGCTGCTGGTACGATACGTTTCATGGGCTGGGGCCTCTCGTATCTTTAAACAGCAAGAGCTCTAGATTTCGCAGACTTCGTAACCCAAAGATGACTTTAAGGCCGCGACGTGTCGGTGTCAACGGTACGTCGACATACGTCGACGCACGATGTGTTCTATGCCCCATCCGGGGAACCTAGGAATGTCGCCTGCGGAGCCTCGTTTGTGGAACAGCCAGCGCGACCGAAGGATCTCTCGGCCTCAAGCTGCACTCTTCGACGAGATCCTTGACCGCGTCGACTGTCACGCTGTACCTTTACAGCGGTACAGCAGACGGCATGTTTTATAAGCTCACACCAACGACCGGCCAACCTCTCTACCTGCAATTGATGCAACAAGTTCGGCACGCTGCCGAAACCGGCGCGTTACGTGACGGTGACCAACTGCCGGGCATCCGGACTCTCGCCGAGGAATTGGTCGTTAGTCCAAATACTGTCGCGAAGGCCTATTGCGAACTGGAACACGAGGGCCTTCTCGAGTTGCGCCAGGGCCTCGGAGCCTTTGTGTGCGTGAAACGTCGCACCCGATCGTTGGAGAATGACGTGAACTTGGCGCGCCGTCGGATTCGAGATCTTATCGAGCAACTACGCGAGGATGGCCTTTTGGACGCGGAGATCCGCCGGGCGTTCGAAGCAGAGCTGCTCTACGCGGCCGAGGCCGTGAGAAAACGATGACGAACGAGGCTGTAATCCTGACGCAAGGGCTCACCAAGTCGTACGGTAATAGGGAGGCCGTCCGAGCGCTGAATCTCTCGGTAGGCCGCAATCGGATTACGGCGTTTCTCGGCCGAAATGGCGCTGGCAAGAGCACGACGATCAAGGTGCTACTCGGCATGGTCCGTGCCACTGCCGGCGGCGGAACGGTACTTGGAAAACAAATCACAGACAAAAAAGCGAATCTTGACACGCGGCGCAGGGTTGCTTACGTTGCGGAAGACAAGCCTCTATATGGCTACATGACGGTTGAGCAGACGATAAGTTTTGCCCGTTCCTTTTACTCCGATTGGCGGACAAACGTCGAACGCCAGCTGCTTCGCGACTACGAGTTGCCGACACGCCAGAAGATCAAACAACTTTCGAAAGGAATGCGAACTAAACTGGCCCTATTGCTGGCATTCGCTCGCCGTCCCGAGTTGCTGATCTTGGATGAACCAAGCGACGGGCTCGATCCGGTCGGGATTGAAAATCTTCTGCAAACCCTTGTCGCCCAATCGGCGGATGGGGTAACAGTTTTCTTTTCCTCGCACCAAATTGCTGAGGTTGAGCGCGTAGCCGATCACGTCTGCATTCTTGAGAAGGGTTGCTTAGTAGTGGATGCGCCGCTAGACGAACTCCGTCAGTCTTACCGGCGCATTGATTTGGTTTTTCCATTTCCCGCGCCAGAGCGTGAGTTTCGGATTTCAGGCGTCGAGAGAATCCGCACGAGCGGACATCAAATGAGCGTCTTGGCCAGCAGGAACGCGGAGGCATTGGTTGAGCGTGCGCACCGTTTGAATGCCGTTTCCGTCGAGGTTGCTCCCGTGGGACTGCGAGAGATATTTCTGGAGACCGTCAAGGAGAATTGAATCGTGCTTTGGTACAGGTTCTGGCTTGAGACGCGAGCCAGATTTCTCACCAGCCTAGCAACTGTCACGATCTTCTGTGGAGTCTTCGTCTATCATGCTGAAGGTCTGTTACGCCCGCAATGGAAGTCAGGCTTCAACCGTCTATTGTTCATCAATCAGCAGTTCCTTGTGATTATGTGGATTTTGGCGTGCGTACTTTTGGGGATGGGCGGAATCGTTCGAGAAAAAGCGGTTGGGACATCGTCACTGACCTTAAGCTTACCCGTTCGCAGAGCCACGGTGTTGGGCGTTCGCGTTGGAGTGGGGTTAGCGGAGGCAATTGTACTGGGCGTAGTACCTTGGCTAACGGTTTTTGTAATTTCTGCTTGGGCAGGAATGCCAATTTCGATTACCCAGGTCGGATCTTACATTGTGCTGTTGACCGGAGGCGGCCTGGTTTATTTTGCGATGGCCGTTTTGGTTTCATCGTTGGTCGTCGGTGAATATACAGCTCCAGCTGTAGCGTTTGGAGTGGTGCTCCTTTCTGTATTGGTGTTCGATAATTGGATCCCCCGTTTCAACGCTTGGCGGCTGGTGACCGGGGATTTCTCGATCGATAGAAAGACCTTTCTTCTCGGAAAACACCTACCGTGGCCGGGGATCCTGGCCAGTTTGGCGGTGGCAGCTCTGATGGTGCTGGCCTCAATGCTGGTCGTGGAAAGGCGGGAATTCTGAGACTCTAAACGGCGTGGAAACAAACTGCCTTTCGCTACCATCCATGCCCGTCTGCGGATCTGACCGGGAATTTCCCGGCCATCGGGACTTTTACTTCCAGGCTTCCATCGAGTCGGTCGCCCTTCTCGACGCTGGATATAACCACGACAGCCACTGCAATGCTCTGTCGATGGGACTTCCACCCATTGGATTGACTTCTAGCCTTGCTGCACGCCCGCGAAACTTCATGAAAGCCGTCGAGTGTCAAGAGTGGCGCATCGACACCGCTAAGTCCTGTGTTTTCAGCTCGGCTGTCAGTATAGCCAAATGTCTTTCGAGGCTCGGTACTAGGCCTAACTCGGTGATTTTCCTGCTCCAGAAGGAAAATACGTGTTAAGAATTCTTCGGCTATCGCGTCTCAGATATGGAACGGCCAGGAGGGGTGCTTGGCAGCCGCGATAGAAAACCTCATGGTGACCCAGCCGGCTAGGGAGCTTGAGGCGGTTTTTCGGGCGCATCATGCACGTGTCCTCCAAGCCGCTTACCGGGTGACCGGGAGCATGGCAGACGCCGAAGACGTCGCGCAATCTGTCTTCTTGCGGCTGGCGCGCGGCGACATCGCTTCCCGCCGCATCACCCATCTCGAGAGCTATCTTCAGCGCTCCGCGGTCAATGCGGCATTGGATTTGCTTCGTGCGCGGCGCGATCGAGAGACAGTGCCGGTCGAACCCGCGGACACGCTGCAGGCAACTTCCGCAATGTCCCCTGAGCGGGCTCTTTCCTCTTCCGAAACTCGCGAGCAGCTCCGCCGCGGGATTGCCAATCTGCATCCGCGCGTTGCGGAGATGTTCACGCTGCGCTATCTCGAAGGGTTGGACAACCGCGAAATCGCTCGCTTGATGGACACGTCGCAAGCGGTGGTGGCGGTAACGTTATTCCGGGCACGTGCGCAATTAAAGAAGGGATTGCGTGGGTTCAGAAAAGGTGCGCTATGAAGATTTTAGGTCTTTTTGACACAAAGCGGGACTCCTGTCTTGACCAGGCCATCTCCCAGGTTCGCGAAGATCAGCCTGACGCAGAATCACTTGCTGCATCCGCCCGGAGGGTGTGGCAGCGGATCCAAGCGGGCGAAGGAGACCTGGCGACCGCCGAGTCCCGGCATGTGCTCCAGGGTTGTGGCGATATTCGTGCCCTGCTTCCTGCGTTTTACAAACACGAACTGCGGCCTGCTCGCGCGGCCATTGTGGAAGACCATTTGCGTGAATGCATTTCTTGCCGCGCCGTTGTTCATGGACGAGGGTTTGAAGCCGATGCCGCTGCGAATTGGCAGCTGGAAACGACAGCGAACGTGGCCCGTCGGAGCTCCTCCTGGCCGTTCTTTGTTGCAGCCGCAGCGGCCGCGCTGGTTGGTTTGGTGTGGGCGGGGACTAGCTGGTATTTCGCCGGGCCGCCGGGTATTCGCGCGCGAATCGCTTCCGCTGACGGCCAAGTCTTCGCGGTGAGCGCGAAGAACACTCGCATGTTGAAATCCGGGGACAAAGTCGACAGCGAAGAGTTCATTCGTACCGCGGCCGGATCGCACGCGACCGTGAAGCTCCTGGATGGTTCGGATGTGGAAATGAATCAACGCTCCGCATTCGCCGTCAGCGCGACTCGCCGCGACACTACCATCCAACTCGATCAAGGCGGCATCATCGTGCACGCCGCCAAACGCCGCCGTGGTCACCTGTACGTGAGCGCGCCGGATTGCCGCGTGGCGGTCACGGGCACGATGTTTGCCATTAATGCCGGCACCAAGGGCTCGCGCGTGACGGTGATCGAAGGCGAGGTGCACGTCCGTCATTCCGGCCGGGAAAGTATTCTGCACTCTGGCGATCAACTCGCCACCACGCAGGCCGTGGCGTTGGTTCCGGTGCGCGAAGAAATCGCGTGGAGCCGTGATCTCGATCACGAACTGGCGCTGCTTGGAGAGTTCTCGAAGCTCCGGGCAAAATTCGAGCAAATTCCCACGCCTCCGGCTCGTTATGAGAGCAACATCCTCCCTTTGCTGCCTCAAGATACAATCCTGTACGTCAGTATCCCTAATCTTGGCGAAGCTCTCGAACAGGCGAATCAGGTCTTCCAGCAACAGTTGGCTGAAAGCCCGGTGCTTCAGCAGTGGTGGGGCGGGGTGGATCGTTCTCCGCAACGACTGGAAGAGTTGCTTGCACAAGTCCGCGCGCTCAGCCGGTTTTTGGGGGATGAGGTCGTAATTACCATGAGCGGCGGCTCGAAGGACGGCCCTGTGCTGCTGTCGGAAGTTCGCGATCCGGGACTCGAAAATTTTCTGCAGAACCATCTCGCGGGTGCGTTCACAGTCCGTGACGGAGTGCCGGACCTGCACGTCGTGAATCCGCAATCCCTCGCGTCCTTAGCGGATAACACCCATGGGGTGGTTATGCTTGTGCGCCAGAATATGTTAGTCGTCGGCGGCGACGCCAAATCCGTACGCCAGATGAACGCGCAAATCGATGGCGGAACAAAACCGTTTGGTAACACCGATTTTGCTCAGAGAATCCTGAGCGTTTATAGCGGCGGCGCCGAGACATTGGTAGCCGTCAATTTCGCGACCATCCTGAACACTCCGGAGAACAGCACCTCGATGGCGTTTCAAACCAGCGGCTTCAACAATGTGAAATATCTGGTTGCGACGCGCAGCGACACGCCGAATCATGGCGACAACCGGCTAACGTTGGAATTTGCTGGCGCGCGGGTCGGTATTCCCTCCTGGCTGGCAGAACCGGCTCCGATGGGTTCGCTTGACTATGTTTCCGCCAATGCCGAAGCGGCTGTCTCGGTCGTTGCGAAACAGCCCGCATTGATGTTCGATGATCTGCTGAGCGTGCTTAGCTCCGATCCCCATTTCAGCAGTAATCTCGCGGAAATGAACGCCAAGCTCGGGTTCGACCTTCGCGACGACCTCGCCGGCGCATTGGGCGGGGAAATGACCCTCGCGCTGGATGGGCCGCTGCTCCCGACTCCCTCGTGGAAGATGATCGTCGAGGTCAACAATCCGGGCGCTCTCGAACTCCTGATCGAAAAGTGGATCGAGCGCAGCAATCAAGATGCACAACGATCGAATGCGCCCGCGCTGAGGCTTGAACAGCAACAAATCCGAGGCAGGACCTTCTACACCATCCACATGCTCGGCCCCGGAATGGCAGCAGAGTGCGATTACACCTTGGGCGACGGCTACCTGCTCCTGGCGCCATCTCGCGCGCTGCTTTTGGCAGCACTTGATACGCACGCCCGCGGCTCGTCGCTGGCTCGCTCCGCTTCTTTTCGCTCGCTCCTGCCGAGCGACAGCCAAGCGAACTTCTCCGGGATGCTGTATCAGAACTTGAGCCCCGTCCTGAAACCCCTTGCTTCTCAGGTCACTTCGCAGCAGTTCGCGGTACTTCAACAGTTGGCCGCGGATTCGAAGCCGAGCGTGATTTGTGCGTACGGGGGAACGGACCGAATCGAAGTCGCTAGCAACGGCACGCTCCTGGACCTGAATCCGGGTCTGATGACTCTATTCCACCTGCTCGGTCGGGCGGACCATGGAACTTCCCTTAGCCGCAATCCGTAGTAACTATTGACCATGGCCCCGACAATAGAGCTCGACGGGCTCGAGGTCCAGCTCGGTGGGAGAACGATTCTCCGCAGCCTGACGGGCGTTCTGGACGGCCGGGCCATCGGTCTGCTGGGCCCGAATGGCGCCGGGAAATCCACACTCATCAACACGATTCTGGGCTTCCACACGCCTTCCAAGGGTAGCGTTCGCGTACTTGGTCTGGATAGTCGCAGAGACGGCAAGGCACTGCGCGCGCTGGTCGGATACATGCCGGAGACGGACGCCTTCATCGCCAAGATGTCCGGCGTTCGTTTCGTCCAGTATATGGCCGAACTCTCCGGTCTTCCTACGGATCAAGCCATGGAACGCGCGCACGAAGCTTTTGTGTACGTCGGATTGGGTGAAGCGCGCTATCGCATGGTGGGAACGTATTCTCTCGGCATGAAGCAGTTGACAAAGCTCGCTCAGGCCATCGCGCACGGACCTAGGCTGCTCATCCTCGACGAACCCACCAATGGCTTGGACCCGCCCGCTCGCAAGCGGCTCCTCGAACTCATTTGCGAAATTCGAGAAGCCAGCGACATCTGCCTCTTGCTCTCCTCGCACCTTCTACGCGACGTCGAGGAAACTTGCGACCAGGTGCTGATCCTGCGAGACGGCCGCATCGCCTCGATTTGTAACCTTGCGGAAGAGCGCCGCACCAAGCGCAAGTTTCTGGAGATGGAAACCTGCGGGGCGGAACCCGCATTCGCCTCGGCCCTCCAGGGTCTCGGATGCGAGTGCGCGCTCTTTGGAAACGGCCGGATGAAGGTGGTTTTGCCGGACGCGGTTGAGATCCGAGACGTCTACAAGGTTGCTGCGGAACGTGGTGTTCAGATTCGCCGTATGAATCAGCGGCGCGACTCATTGGAGGACATTTTTCTCAACGCCATGGAGCAATCAGGAGGGAGCAATGGCCGTATATAAGCGCCGCTACCGGCCCTACCACGGCCCGCTCACGCCGGAACGGTCTCGCTTTCTGGTGCTCACGCGCTACGCCTTCGCCGGGTTGTTCCGCTCCCGCGTATTCGTTTTGCTATTCGTTCTCGCACTCGTGCCGACGTTGTTCTTCGCCGCTTACATTTTCCTAGCCAACAACAGTGCCGTCCAACAATTCCTTCAATTCCACGTCGCCGGAGGATTCGCGGTCGAGAACAAATTCTTCTTTACGCTGACCATGATACAAACGCAATTGGCGTTTCTATTGAACTGCTGGGTCTGCCCGACCCTGGTCGCGGGGGACTTGGTAAATGGAGCCCTTCCGCTGTTCTTGAGCCGGCCGTTTAGCCGGCCCGAGTACGTGCTTGGGAAGTGCGCCGTGATCGCGTTACTTCTCTCCGTGGTCACTTGGGTGCCTGGCCTGATCCTGTTTTCCCTCCAGGCAGGACTGGCAGAGGGCGGCTGGACCTGGTCGCATCTGTGGATGGTGGTCCCCATCGTATGTTGTTCGGCGGTTTGGATTTTGATGCTCTCGCTCATTTCGCTGGCCGTTTCGGCGTGGGTGAAGCTACGCATCGTGGCTACTGGTGTTATCTTCTGTGCGTTTCTCGTGCCTGCGGGACTCGGCGCGATTTTCAACACGATCCTGGGCACCTACTGGGGAAGCCTGCTCAATTTCTCCGAGCTGTTCAGGTTAATCCTCGTCAAGGGCTTTCGACTGGAATCTGAACTCGTCGGTCGCGCAGGTTTGCCGCAAGTTCCGCTTTTCGCAGCGTGGATCATGATGATTCTGGTGTGTGTATTATCCCTGTATATCCTGGATGCGCGTTTGCAGGCGCGCGAGGTTGTGCGCGGATGACGAGTCCGAATCGCCAAATCGTGTTCGATAGCGTCTCTAAGTTTTACGGGGAAGTTCTGGGCGTGAATCGCGTGAGTTTCGCGCTCGATCCGGGAATTACCAGCCTTGTAGGCCCGAACGGCTCCGGCAAGACCACGCTTTTGAACCTGCTCACCGGCCTGATCAAGCCGACGCGCGGATCCATTCACGTGCTGGGGTTAACCACGGGTCAACCTGTGGAGTTGTTCCGGCAGGTTGGATATTGCACGCAATTCGATTCCTTCCCGCCAGGAACCACGGGCTATGATTTCATTTTTTGGCCCCTGCGGCTTCATGGTTTTGGCCGCGAGCAGGCCGCCAGGTTGACCGATGAAGCCTTGGAACGGGCTGGGCTGACCGAGGTCGCGCGGCGAACGGGCTGGATCCCATCGCACGCGCCGAGGCCATCGCTCTGTTCGGTGCACTTGCCGTGCAGGGAATGCACGTCATCATTTCCAGCCACATTCTCGAAGAAGTCGACCGGATCTCCGATCGTGTCGTACTCATGAGCAGCGGCTACGTCGTGGCGGAAGGCCAGATTCGTGAAGTGCGGCAAGAGGTCCGCGATCATCCGATGCAGATTCTGGTGCGTTGCTCGAATGCCGCGCGGCTGGCATCGGCAGCGTTCGAACTGAATCATGTCGTCGAGGCAAAGATAGTGAACGACGGCCGCGGCGTTCTGATTCGCACGCGCGATGCCGAGCAGTTTTATCTTCTGCTCAACAAGATCGTGTGCAGCGGTCTGATAGAAGTGGAGGCAGTCGCCCCGGCCGATGACGACGTCGATTCAATTTACCAATATTTGATCGGATGCAACGGTGGGCCTATATGAATGCACGCCTCATCACTCGGGCCAAGGAGTGGACACAGGAACAACCCTGGGAGCTTTACGCAACCCAGATCTTCGTTCTCATGCGCAACGAGATCCGCCGCAACCTGTTCACCCGCCGCCGGCTGTGGGTCTATCTCCTGGCCGCGATCCCGGTTGTGATTCTTCTCGTCCAGCGCGCCTTTGCCCGCAACACCGCCGAACCCTTCTACATCGAGAGCGCAACTCGCGTGCTCGCGCGCATCGTTCATCTTTACTACGTCCGGCTGGGCATCTTTTTCGCGTGCATGGGTATCTTCACCTGGCTGTTTCGCGGCGAGATGGTCGAGCGCACCCTGCACTACCAGTTTCTTGTTCCGGTGAGAAGAGAAGTACTGGTCATCGGGAAATTCCTGGCGGGCACGTTAATCTCCATCTTTCTTTTCGAAAGCGCTGTTCTCGCTTGCTTTTACTTGACCTACGACCGATTTGGTGCGGCCGGCTGGTCCTACATTTTTGACGGGCCGGGCCTTCATCAACTAGGCGCTTATCTGCTGGTGACGGCCTTGACGTGTATAGGATATGGTTCTGTGTTTCTTGCCCTGAGCCTGCTTTTCAAAAATCCGATCGTCCCGGGGCTCGTCCTCATGGGCTGGGAGACAATCGCTCCGATATTGCCCGCGTGGGCCCAACGGCTGAGCGTGACCTCCTATATGAGGCATCTATGTCCGGTCGAGTTGCCGGTCGAGGGACCCCTGGCGATCTTCACGGTGGTCGCCGAGCCGGTCGCACCCGTGCTCGCCATCCTGGGTTTGCTTTGCCTCTCTGTCGCTGTCCTCGTTCTTTCTTGCTTTCTCATCGATCGCATAGAAATTACCTATACCGCGGAGTAGCGCGAGTCCCGTTTCCGAGCTATTCGTTCGGCGGTCGCCACCACACCCAGCAATGGAGCAAAGCGATGCGGAGTCGGCGCCGACATGTTTCCCATTCGCGTTCATCCCTTCTGTGTTCAGAGGCGGGAGAGTAGCGATTGGTGGAGGTAGTCGAACATGCATTTGACCTTAGACCCTGTTGGGGCGCAGCATAACTGGTACATGTTTTTGCGGTTTTACACGCCATCGATAATGCAGACAATTAGAACAGGTCGTGGGAAACCGCTGACGGTCAGATCGCATCGTACGTTCAAGGAATTCGGCCAGCCAGGGAGGTGAACCGTGGCTGCTAGAGTGCTTCTCCTTGTCACCCTTCTCACCGGCCATGCGATGCTTGCGATGGCCATCCCCCAGCAGGCGTTAACTAGCGTGCAAAAAGAGACGGCGGCTTCCGCCGGAGACTCATCAAAACAAGCCGACGATCAAACTGCGGCGGCGCCAAAGATGGATCCGAAGGACAAGAGGGACACCAAGCCGCAGCAGAAAATTCACGTCCGGCTTGGTACCGTCTTGTTTGGATTGGGGTATTCGTATTTTTCCGGACCCTATTATTATCCGTACCGCGTGTTCGGCTTTTATCCCTATGGAGTGGCATATCCTGCTTTGTTTTGCGACCCGTTTTGGTGCGCTTATCCTTCTCTCCTAAATCCGGCTTATTCCGGTAGCTTGGCGTACGCCGAAGATAAGGGACAAGTCAAATTGACGGCTGATCCGAAGACGGCGGAAGTGTACATCGACGGCGGGTACGCGGGTGGGGCAGACCAGTTGAAGACTATGTGGCTCGACTCCGGCGCTTACGACCTGTCCCTCTCCGCAAAGGGACATAAGGCGTTTCACCAGCGGATCTATATCCTTAGCAGAAAATCATTGAAGGTTCTCGCCCGGTTGGAGCCTGAAGAAGCGCCGGATGCAGCACACGAAAAGGGGGTCAAGCCATGAACAGAAAGATTCCGCTGGGGTTGCTATTGTTGGCCGCAGCCCCAGTTGTCGCATCGGGTCCTCGAGGAACCGTGCCCAAGGCCTCGGCCAATCGCTACCCGTCTCATGCTGAGAAAGACGGCGTCAGCGTGGGCGCGGCGTTGCTTACTTCCGATGAAGTGCACAAAACATTCGTTTCCGAGGTGAATCGCTGCTGCTTGGTCGTCGAGGTTGCGTTCTACCCTGCAAAGGACAAGCCACAAGCGGTGTCGCTCGACGACTTTTCCGTGCGCGTGGTGGGGGCGGAAACGGCCGTGAAACCTTCCAGCGCCAAGGTGGTGGCGGCCAGCATTCAGAAATCTGCCGAATCGCAGCGAGACATCACCGTCTCTCCTTCCGTTGGCGTCGGTCGCGAATCCGGAACCTACCATGGCACTTACACTGAGGTTGGTGTCGCCATTGGAGTCAGCGAGCACGGTTCACACTCGGGTTCGTCGGAGCGCGATCGCGACACGATGTCAGTTAGATTGCGTGCTGAACGGGAATAGGGTCTTTCTGACCCTGCCCTGAGGAGTTGTGCACCCGTTATCTGCACCGGCACGGCACAAAACCGGGGAATACAGGGCTTAGTACTCCTGTTCGTAGATACGGTGACGTATTAAATAACCACGAGCTACCAGATTCTGATAGACTCGGCGTTGAGGAGATTGCCTTCATGTGCCGAGACTGAGCCCATTCACGATAGCTCTCTCCAGGGAGGAGCGCATCATGCTAGAGAATCGAGTGCGCCAATATACGTCACCGTATTGCGATGTGATCAGAGCGAAGATCGTACTCCTTGCCGCGGAAGGGCTCTCCAACGACGTCATCGCCACTCGCCTGGACACGCCCCGGCAGATCGTCAGCAAGTGGCGCAAACGATTTGCCCTCGCGCGGCTCCCCGGCCTCGAGGCGCAACCTCGGGGCGGCCGACCCACCCGCTTTTCCCCCCAGCGTCGTCCTCCAAGTTAAAGCTCTCGCCTGTGAACTCCCACATCGCTTGCAGCTGCCCCTGTCGCAACTTTCTCTTTCCGAGATTCGGCGCGAAGTGATCACCCGGGGGGTTAGTCGCTGAAATTAGCGGGGCGACTTTGTGGTGCTGGCTCAGCGCCGATGCGCTTCGCCCTTGGCGACATCGCAGTTGGATCTTTCCCCGAGACCCGGATTTCGCTGCCAAGACCGGGCGCATCCTCGACCTGTATGATCGCGTTTGGCAGGGACGCGCACTAAATGCGCGTGAATTCGTCATCTCAGCCGACGAAAAAAGCAGTATTCAAGCGCGCCGCCGCAAGCAACCTACACTGGCTCCCACATCCGGTCGTTCCACCAGAGTCGAACACGAATACTTCCGTGAAGGCGCCTGGACCTATCTGGCCGCGTGGGACGTACATCGGGCCAAGGTGTTCGGCCGCTGCGAAAGAAAAGCGGCATTGCGCCGGTCGATCGCTTGATTGTCATTTTCCAACATGATGTCACGCCGTCAACCCTGCCATACCGGCTCCGACAACGAATGTTTGTTTGCCAATACGAGAGGGCATAAGAATCTATCCCGAGTTTTTTGCTAGGAGCTAGGGGAGGCAATTGGGATCGAGACGTGGGCGCATCCTACGCCAGGACGCAGAACCTATCGGCTGAGTCCCAACTGACTAAGGACTGCCCGGTGGCGCAATATTTCCCCAAAAGGAACAGTACGCTTTAAGTATCGCGCGCCTTCTGCGCGGTTCCGGCCACTTGACTTCCAAAAAACCATACTTGTGCATGCAGCTTCTCAAAGTCTCTTTAGATGTGTCATGATTTGGGAAGGAAAGCTGATTTTCCTGACCTGGTATCGTGCTCGTTCCGCTTTTTGGATGGGATGCCAAACGCACAGCGACCAGGAGGTTTCGCAATCTTGGCGCACGACAGAAGCCATTTACCGGGAGCCGTGGGTGCCTACTAGAATGCCGTCGATATCGTTGCCCGATACGCCTCCAATTCGAGGGCTAAGGTAGTCGCATGGCTCTGCGAGGATTCTGATGCGAGCTTCTCCCGGAGTTAAGAACAAGACGATCGAAAGAGACGGCGTCCGAATGTCGTCCGTATTTCGCATCGCTGTTTTGTCGGGCATGGCGCTGCTGTGGGTGATCGTTGCAGTTCTCCAATACAAGTGGGCCACGCAGCTAAGTGCCGCGACGGAAGTGCGCATTGGCAGCAACCTGCAGTCCCTGATGACGAGATGGCAGCGTGATCTTTACGACGAGTTGTCAGCTGTCTGCGTCGCCCTTCAGGTCGGACCGGATTCCGGTGCACATGATGCCTGGAATGATTACCTTCAGCGGTACGCCGAATGGAATCGGGATGAGACAAACAGCGAAGTGGCCGAGGGTGCTTATCCAAACCCAGACCTCGTTCGGGAGATCTATGATTGGCAAACCAGCACGCCTGGAAAGCCGGAACTTCTGCGGCTCGATCCAAACACAAGGACCCGGAACAGTGCAGGCGTGCCGCAAGAACTGGAAGCGCTACTGGCTCGACTAAAGGCGAATTCCTCTAACCTAAGTGCGGCGAAGCGGGCTTGGGAATATGGAGGTTCAACTGAAAACGAGAGCGGGCACAGAAGCAATCAGCTGCGGACTCACGGCTCGCGCACCGATGCGCTCGCTGGCTGGCAGCTCGACGAAGGAATCCCTGCACTTGTTCACCCCGTCGTCCACCACGCCAATCCGTTGAACTCCGAGACTCCGATCGATCGCGCCGCGGTGGATTGGCTTGTGGTGGTTCTGAACCTCCGCGTGATTCAGGATAGGATCCTTCCCGAGTTGGCGACCCGGCATTTTGGGGGTCCAGACGGGCTGGAATATAAGCTCGCGGTTGTGGCTGCCGACGATAAGCCAAGAATCATTTATTCCTCCGATTCGACGCTTAGGATCGAAGATGTTGGCAGCTTCGACTCCATCATGAACATCTTCGGCTCATCCTCTAACAATGTTAAGGCCGAGTTCTGGGAGGCGGTGAAACACAGCGAGAATTCATCGGACCAAGATTGGCGCAGTTTTGCAGGGCCGGTCTGGTTTCCGGTCTTCCGCTATTCATCGCACGACAAACCCTGGGTGTTGATGCTCCGGCACCGGACAGGACCGGTGGGACAAATTGCCAAGAGCGTCTTGTATCGGAATCTGATCATCGGCGGCGTGGTGCTGTCGCTTCTTGCGGTGAACATAGGTCTCCTGGTTTTTTCGAGTCACCGCGCACACAAGCTCGCGAAAGTGCAAATGGAGTTCGTGGCGTCGGTTTCGCACGAACTGCGCACGCCGTTGGCGGCCATTTTTTCGGCCAGCGAGAACATCAAAGACGGATATGTGGAAGGCAGGAAGAATCTAAAGTTCTACGGTTCCATCCTAACCAGCCAGACACGTCGGCTGATCGATCTCGTAGACCGCATCCTGCTGTTTGCCTCCACGCGAGCCGGGAAAACAAGGTATTCCGTTGACCCTCTCAAGGTATCTGAAATCCTTGCAGCCGTTAGGAAACACGTGACAGAGGAAATCGAAGAAGAGGGATGCACGCTCGAGGAGCATATTGAACCGGGGCTGCCGCCCGTATTGGGGGATTTGTCGGCGGTGGGTGCCTGTTTGCGAAACCTGATTGCTAATGCCCTCAAATACGGTGGAGAGGAACGCTGGATCGGCCTGTCTGCCACGTGTCGTAAGATAGAGGGTAATGCTAAAGAAGTTAGATTTAGTGTTCAGGATCATGGGGAAGGCATCAGTGCTTCAGAATTGCAACGTATTTTTGAACCGTTCTACCGCAGCCCCAAGGTCGTGGCCGCTCAAATTCATGGGACGGGTTTGGGGCTAGCATTGGCCAAGCGCATCGCAGAAGCTCTGGGAGGAAGAATCTCCGTTGTCAGTGAGCTTGGCGTGGGAAGTACCTTCACATTGCACCTACCGGCAGCGAGCGCAGAGGAACTCATCAACGAGTCACGACTGCAAGAAACGACAGGACAATGAAACATGTTTGAGAGCATCCTTCTCGTAGAAGATGAAGCGGCATTAAGGGCGACCCTGGGCGACCGGCTTCGCGGAGAAGGTTACGTCGTTGACACCGCCGTCGATGGACTCGAAGCAACCGAGAAAGCAACCAGCCAGCCCTTTGACTTAATCATTCTCGACCTGATGTTGCCGTCACGAAGCGGGCTTGATGTCTGCCGCGACATCCGCCAAGCGGGAATGGCCACTCCTATTCTGATCCTGACGGCTCGCGACCAAACCACGGATAAGGTTGTGGGACTAAAGCTTGGCGCAGACGATTATGTGACCAAGCCGTTTGAGGCCGCTGAACTCATCGCCCGGATCGAAGCTTTGTTGCGCCGCGTACCCATAAAAACGGGGCAAGCCATCCACGAATTTGGCTCGATCATTGTGGACGTCAAGCGATCCAAAGTTACGCGAGCTGGACAGTCCGTCTATCTGACAGGTCGTGAATTCCAGCTTCTCCGCTACTTCATTGAACGTCCGGGAACAACGATTCCACGTAAGGAACTGCTACAGGCGGTTTGGGGCTATGTGGCGGATTCTCTCACGCGAACGGTGGACGCTCATGTTGCAAGTCTTCGACAAAAGTTGGAAGAAAATCCGAAGCGGCCCGAACTGATCGTCACGGTTTCGGGCACCGGCTATAAATTTGTAGGACAAATCCGCGCCTAGTTTCCCGCACCAGATCGGTTCACAAAACGCCAGATCGCGGC
>WNGG01000272.1_pt1 | contig 58510 bp, 52 predicted proteins | sample 5400661 | NCBI WGS metagenome assembly WNGG01 (sample SAMN13153372, study PRJNA577476) | soil metagenome | isolation source: 100 cm soil or saprolite under Garry oak tree replicate 1 | place: USA:California | collected 2016-06-15
TTGACGTTGATCACCAGCAGCGGGCGCAGGCCGAAGAACTTCTCGGGCAGGCGGTTCAGGCACGGCTTGTCCTCGTGGAAGTGACACGGGGCGGAGATGTGGGTGCCGGTGTGGGTGCCTAGCGACTGAATCTGCTCCAGGGTGTAGCCAGACCCATGTCTGCAGCGCGGAATGCTGGGGTGGGCGTTGACGCAGTTCCACAGCTGCCACTTGACCTTGGGATCGCCGGGGAAGATGGGCGCGTTGTCGCTCAGCGGCTGGCCCAGGAAGACCTGCTGCGAACCTGCCGGGTTCCGCGGATCGACCTGCGCGTAGCCGCGTGGGATACCTGTCGCCTGCTGTGTGTGGCCGCCTGCGCTCGCGCCCACCGCCGGGTTCATGCCCACCACCATGCCGACTGCCAGGCCGATGGCAACGGCAGTAGTAGCGAGAGCACCTGCCCTCGCGTGCTGTCGGATCTTCTTCATGGCGGCCTCCTGGCCTGAGTGTCACAGCCCGATGGAAGGCTAGCTCGTGCCGGAAGCGCAATGCGAGGAGGAAACACCATGCTCAGCACTAACTTCGTGGATGGGGCGCCGGTCTGGGTGGACCTGGGCGTGCCCGACGTGGCCAGGGCAGCCGAGTTCTACGGCTCGGTCTTCGGCTGGCGGTTCGAGTCGGCCGGACCGGAAGCGGGCGGCTACGGGATGTTCACGCACGACGGCAAGGCGGTGGCCGCGGCGGGGCCGCTCACCGAGCAGGGCGCGGCCCCGTCCTGGACGCTGTACTTCAGGACCTCCGACGCCGACGCGACTGCCGGGGCGGTCAGGAAGGCGGGCGGCACGGTGCGGGCCGAGCCGGCGGACGTGATGTCCGAGGGTCGGTTCGCGCAGTTCTCCGACCCGGCGGGGGCGATGTTCGCGGTCTGGCAGCCGGGGAACACCAAGGGCCTCGGCGCCGTGAACGACCCTGGCACGTTGTGCTGGACCGAGCTGACCACGCCGGACGTGGCCGGCGCCAAGTCGTTCTACTCGGACGTGCTCGGCTGGGAGACCGACGACCAGCCGATGGGCGAGTTCACCTACACCGTGATCAGGCCGGCCGACGGCGATGAGAGCAGCGGCCAAGGCGGCATCATGCCGCTCAGCCCGGAGATGGCAGCGGCCGGCGCCACCACCCGGTGGCAGCCGTATTTCGAGGTCGCCGACTGCGACGCTGCGGCAGCCGCGGTGACGGCGAACGGGGGAACCGTGGTCGTCCCGGCCAGCGACATTCCCGGCGTGGGCAGGTTCGCTGTGCTGCTCGACCCCGACGGGGCACAGTTCGCCGTGATCGCCAGCGTCCCAGCCTGAGAACGCCCGCCGAAGTGACCGGTCTATGCTGGCCGGCAGCCGCCGCACCGCTGAGGTGCTGCCGGCCAGCTGACGATCCCCCGGGTCCCCTGCCTGATCTGCGGCGCTGCTCACCGGCATAAGGCCCTGGCCAGGGTACGGTGCAGGCATCCTAGGGAGTCGGAAGGCAGACAGATGACCCAGAAAGTAACCGTGGTCCTGGAAGATGATCTGACCGGCGGCCCGGCGAAGCAGACGGTGCGGTTCGCTTTCGACGGCAACGACTATGAGATCGACCTGAACGCCAAGAACGCCGCCGCGTTCGGCCAGCAGCTCGCGCCCTATCTGGAGCACGCGCGCAAGGCCGGGCGGGCCCAGCCGCGCCGGGGCGGGCGGGCCGCGGCCGGCCGTCAGCGCAGCGGTGATATCCGGGCCTGGGCGAAGGAGCACGGCCTGGCGGTCAGTGCGCGCGGGCGCATCCCTGCTGGTGTGCTGGAGGCGTATCACGCGGCGGTCGGCGGGCGCTAACCCAAGGCCACCACCGCCGCGGCCCCAGAACCTGTGCGCGCCAGATCGCGCCGGCCGCAGGTCCGCGGGTGGCCATCACCGGCCGCACGAGATCAGGTTTGCGCTGCGGCGAGCGCCATGCGCTGCCATGTGGTGGCGAGCCAGGCCTGGTACTGGTTCGGGGTCATCTGCAGCGTCTCGCGCATGAGCAGGTAGGTCTCGGCGTGTGCGAGCACGCTGGTGGTATCGGCCAGCCAGGTGAGGTCGCACCCGGCTGGGAGCAGCCCGTCGTCGTGTGCGCGCGTCCAGAATGCCCGGATGGCGTCGCGGGTCGCGGCCCGCCCGGCCCGCGCCGCGGCGGCTAGCAGCGGCTCGGTCGGCTCGGCCTCGCGGGCCACCGCGATGACTTCGGCCGCGGACGCCATGAGCCGCGCGCTGCCCTGGGCTAGCGCCGCGATGCGAGCCTCCAGGGCCGGCGCCGTCGTGGCGGTGCGGTACCACTCGCGGCTCACCACGTCGACCGGCGCCAGGTCGCCGACGAGCGCCATGTCTATCACCCGCTTGAGCAGCGCCGCCTTGGTGCCGAACCGGACATACACGGTCCGGTGCGCCACCCCGGCCGCGTCGGCGACGGCGGTGAGCGTGGTGGCCCGGTAGCCGTCCCTGACGAACAGCTCGTGCGCGGCGCGCACGATGCGCTCCTCGTTCTCGGCGACGTGGGCGGCCCGCAGGCCGGCGGGCTTGACGGCCTTCATCATATGATGCAGTATAACTGCAATATTTCAGCATCACTGCAACAACACTTCGGGGAACCCCATGCCAGCGCCACAGTTGGACGGCATCCACCACGTCAAGCTGCCGGTCCGCGATCTCGCCCGGTCCCGCGCGTGGTACGAATCCCGCCTCGGCTACCGGGCCGCGATCGAGTTCATCGAGCAGGGCAAGCTGATGGGCATCGTGATGCGCCACCCCAACGGCGGCCCGGAGTTCGGACTGCGCCTCGACCCGGCGCGCGCCGGCGCGGCGGCAGGATTCGACTACTTCGCCATCGGCGTCCCATCCAGGGAAGCAATCGAGGACCTCGCGGCCCGGCTCACCTCGCTCGGCGAGCCGCACGCCGGGGTGCACTTCGCCACGATCGGCTGGATTCTGCCCGACCTGCACGACCCAGACGGGCACGAGGTGCGCTTCTACACCACCACGCACCACAGCGAGCCACCCACGGAGGGCGTCGTGCGCATCGAGAACCCGCGGGAGACCGCCGAGGCGGCCGAGCGCGCCATGCAGGACGGCCACCGGTAAGCTCCCGGCGAGGCTTCTGCGTCAGGCCCGGATGAAGGCGTAGAGCTGCCATGATCCGGGGACGCCCTTGAGCGGGGCGGTGCCGTGCTCGGCAAAGCCGAGGCCTGAGCCCAGATCCGATGCGAGCTACGGCTGCGGGTCTTCCCGGTGATGGCCCGACGCGAGTTCGGCCAGGTCTTCGGCCGGAAGCGCCGCCGCCGGGTAGGACACGATGCGGCAGCCTGTCAGGGCACGGATCGTCGCGGTCCGCGTGCCGTCCCCGAGTGACGCGCGCTCGCCGAGGACGGCGCCGGGGCCGAGGGCTGCCAGCACGGTCCCGTCGGCCTCCACCTCGACCATGCCATCCAGCACGAGCACGATGCCGTCCACCGCGTCCCCTTGGGCGAGGATCGTATCGCCAGCCTTGACCTTCGCTGCCTTGGGCGGTGGCCCGCCCCCGCGCATGATGGCCAGCGACAGGCGGCGTTCCACCGGAGCCTCCGCCTCCGCCGCGAGCACCGCGGATTCGTGGCCGCTCCAGGGCGAGCGTGCCAGGCTGGCGGTCCGGTACCAGGTCTTGAAGTCGATCAGAGCCGATTTCCCGGCCAGCGCCCCGTCCTTGCCGTAGATCCAGTGCCGGGGGAAGGAACTGGCGCCGACGAGTTCATGCCCGGTCGAGCCGTCCGCGTAGAGGGTCAGCGCCAGGGTCGTCCACACGGCTGGCCCTTCGGCCTTCACGAACGGTGCAGCCTTGACCAGCCGGGGGGCGGGAATGCCAGGCCGGCCCCCCGCGGTCTGGGTGAACCGGACGAAGTCAGGCCCGATAACTGGCTCGGGCGTGAGCTCGGGGTAGGCAACGGCCTCTACCACGACGCGCATACCGCCGATGCGGACAAGGGTGCCGGACACGCGCCCGCCGCCGCCCTGCCCGTACGCGACAATCTTGCCGTTGTCCACATCGACCCAGGCACGCAGGTCGTTGGCGAACCGAGCGCCCTGCGGTCCGAGCACAGAATCCAGGTCTTCCCACTGGTCAGGAGGAGGATCGTCGTAGTGTGTCACTCCCCGCTCGAACGGAATCCTGGTCGCACCGGTGACGGCCTCGGACGGAATCCACGAAACACTGGTGACCGACGACTCAATACGCATGGCCCTGGCCCCCCGATCTCAGTTACCAGCGCGGGTCCCGCAGGCCGCGCGCCCCATTGTGCCCAGTATCCATGCACGAAGGCCGGTTCGTGAGCCGGGCAGCCTACCTCCGCGCGGTGTGGGAACAGTTCTGACCATGCGGGTCGTGGAGTTATCTGATCATCCGGGCACCTTGCTCCGGGAGACACGGCTGCGCTCGGACGCGGTCGCCCAGCGTGAGCGGTCCCGATACGAGGACGCTCTCGCGCAGCACCATGCCCGCGTCCAGCGTGCCGCCTGGCAGCGGGACCTGGCCCGCGCCGAGCACCGCTGGTCCGCATGGCTGCGTGGCGTCTTCGCGACCCGCCGGGAACGGCGGCGCGCCCCCGAGCCACCTCCTGCTGGGAACCACCCGGACCAGGTGGGCATCCTGATGGCCGGGGTCGAGGGGGAACAACTGGTCGCGGCCGGGCTGGCCCGGGTCCTGGACGACGAGTGGACGCTGATCCGCGGCTACCGCAACCGGCGCGGCGAGATCGACCACCTGCTGCTCGGGTACGGCAACGCGGTGGACCGCGGCGAGCTGACCGACCAGCGCGGCCGCTCGCCCAGCCAGCAGGTCAACGAGCCCGCCGCCCAGCTCGAAGACTTCCTCCGCTCCCGGGGCCACGCGGTGGCCATCCAGCGCTTCGTGCTGCTCACCCACCCCGGTCGCGGCTGGGCAGCTGCCTGCGGCCGACGGTGCACATCGCCACCACGACCGGCCAGGTCATCAGCCTGCTCAACGACTCCGCGACCGCGATCAGCGAGCCCGACTGCGCGAGGCTCGAGCGGCTCATCGTCCGCGATCACCGGTTCCACTCCGACCGGCGGAAGTCCTGACCGCCGCACCGCGTGGCGTGGCCGAACCACCCGGTCAGGGGTGCAGGCACCCCGGCCAAGTGGCATGCCTGCACTCTCGTGACCGGCCGGCGGCTGGTACCTCAACCTGCACCAAGGAAACGGCAACACCATTCTGCGGAATGGCCAGCCGGCCATTTTCTTCCGGCCGCTGCTCTGCGCTGACATCTGAAGGCCACACTGAGAGATACCCAGCCGGCTGCCCTGTCGCTTCCCCTCCAGCGCGGGCAGCCGGCTGGCCTGCGCTTACGTTCCACATGGAGATACGCCACGCCGTGCCACCCTGGCCCCGGCGCCCGGCTGGCCCCGGGGCCGGCCGTCCTCACGGCCCCAGGCCGTCCACCGGCGGGCAGCCGCTGGCATCGCGGTCGAGCCATTCCCGCAGCGACCTGGTCGCCTCGACGTCGTTGCGGTTGTAGGTGAGCAGCCAGTCCCGGGCCGCGCCCGATTCCCCGGGCCCGGCCTCCCCGGCCCCGGCGGCCTGGTCATACCGGAGCATCGACTGACCGCCGCCGGGGTCCGCCACGTCCCAGGTGAAGCCGGTCAGCGCGGCGACCTGCTTGAGCCCGGCCGGGCCGCCGGTGATGAGCTGGGCGTCGAACACCCGGAGCAGGTCCACCCACTGGCCGGACCCGGTGAACGCGGCGACCTCGTCGGCCATGCCGGCGGCCGCGGCGATCCGCCCCATCTGGGTGTTCTCGGCGGCCGCGTTGTAGCAGTAGGCGCGGAACACCAGGCCCGCGGCGGCCGCGTCGCGGCGCAGCCCGGTCAGCCACGCCCAGAACCGGGTGAACAGCTCCGCCTCGGTGTCCGGAGTCAGCGGCTCCCAGGTGCAGAACGGATGGTAGCCGCCGCCCTCGGCGGCGCGCCCCGGCCCGCTGGAGACCAGGGCACCCCACAGGTAGACGCCGTCCTCGGTGTTCTCCATGTCGATGTCGACCTCGACGTCGCCGCGGGGAACCCGCACCCTCGTCACCCCGCGGCGGCGGTACGCCGGTGACCCGCCGAGCGCGGCCCGGGCCAGGTCGATCTGCTCGGGCAGGTCCCGCATGGGCTCGTCGCTGTAGGCGGCGGTGCCGGGCGCCAGCGCCCGGGCGTCGCCGAGCACCTCGATGCCGGCGCCGGCCAGCCGCCTCAGTTGCGCCTTCCTGCGGCCGCCGATCACGTCCGGCAGCGGGGTGTCGTCCGGCAGCGTGCCCAGGGCCGCGGTGACCGGGCGCAGGTCGACCCCCGTGGCGACCAGGGCAGCGGTGCGGTGGTCCAGCGCGGCCAGCGCGGCCCTGCTGGTCACCCCGTGGTCGCGGTGGATGCGCCACTCCCGCCAGCCCAGGCCGGGCAGCAGGCTCACATCCCCCGAGCCGGCCTGCAGCACCGGGCCGCACCAGGACCACCAGGGGCACTCGGCGCACTCGCCGATCCGCACCGGCACCACCAGCAGGCCGGCCTCCGGGCCGGCCCGGTGCGCGGCGGCGGCGGCGATGATGTCCAGCCGGAACGAGAACTCGAAGTCGTACACCGCCATCGTCGACCGGCGCTTCACCCGCCCGGTGGACGACGGGGTCTGCCAGATCGGCGCGTCCAGGTCGTACCAGGTGACGACGCCGTCCACGCCGATGATGCCGCCGTGCCGCCCGTCGGCGGCGGCCATGCCGCAGGCCTCCAGCATCCGCTGGTAGTGGGCAAGCTGCAGCAGGTCCGCCCGGCGCTTGCGGGCCGACGAATCCGCGGCCGGCTCGGCCGCCTCCCAGGCCAGCCGGTCCAGCGCCGAGCACAGCGCGGGCAGGCCCCCGGCGCCAGCGTCCAGGCAGCGGTGATGCTTGATATCCACCGGCCGGTACCCGGTCCCCTCGGCCGCCACCAGCAGATCGGGTTCGCCGACCCGGCGGCCCGCCGGGTCCGGTGGCAGCCGGCCGGCCACGATGACCGGCGCCCCTGCCTTCATCGCGGCGGCCGTCGCCGCCTCGCGCCCCGCCTGGTCCTCGTGGTCCGCGGCGGCGACCACACAGGCGCCCGGGTGCAGCGGCACCAGGCCGGCGACAACTTCCGCCTCGAACCGGCGGCCCGCGGCGAACCGGCGCTCGAGCACCGGCGGCACCGGCAGCGGGTCGCACGGCCGGATCACGTCCCACTGCGCCCGCACCGGGCAGTGCCTGGCCAGGTAACCGCCCTGCGGCGGCACCATGGACACGTCGTAACGCGGGGCCATGGCACGATCGTAGGGAACCCCTACGTCAGTCTCCCGGGTCCAGCGCGGCCCGCAGGAAATCGCGGAGTTCGCCGTCCCCGATGGCCGCCGTCTCCCGCGGCCGCAGCCGGATCGTTGCCTTGCTCGCCAGGAAACCCGGGTGGCGGGGCGCTTGTGGCCGGCCCTCAGCCGCCGGAGGCGGCGAGCACCTCGTCCAGGGCTTCGAGCAGCAGGTCGGCCTGGTCGCGCCGGAACACCAGCGGCGGCCGGATCTTGAGCACGTTCCCGGCCGGGCCGGTGGTGCCGAGCAGGATCCCCCGGTCCCGCATGGCCTCGGTGACCTGGCCCGCCAGCCCGGCCGCGGGGGCCCGGGTCTCGGCGTCCCCGACCAGTTCCGCGCCGAGCAGCAGGCCCTCACCCCGGACGTCCCCGATGACCGGGTGCCGCCGCTGCAGCGCCAGCAGGCCGTCCCGGACGTAGCCGCCCACCTCGGCGGCGTGCTGCGTCAGGCCCTCGTCCTCGATGACGGCAAGGACCGCCAGCGCGGCGGCGCAGGCGACCGGGTTGCCGCCGAACGTGCTGAACAGCTCGGTCTCCTCCGGCACCGCCGCGAGCACGTCAGCGGAGGCCACCAGCGCGGCGACCGGGAATCCGTTGCCCATGGGCTTGCCCATCACCACCATGTCCGGCTCGATCCCGGACGGCTGGAAGCTCCACAGGTGGCTCCCGGACCGGCCATGGCCGGCCTGCACCTCGTCGGCGATCAGCAGGCCCCCCTGGCCCCGCACCCGCCGGGCCGCCTCGCGCAGGTAGCCGGGCGGCGGTGCCAGGATGCCGTCCGCGGTGAAGGCCGGGTCCGCGAACATCGCCGCGATCCCGCGGCCGGCAAGTTCCGCCGCGGCCTCGTCCAGGCAGGCGGCGTACCGTTCCGCCCAGCCCTCGGTGCCGCGGCGGTAGGCACCGCGGTACCCGTCCGGCGCGGGCACGGTGGCGACGTGGGCGGGCCGCTCCCCCGCGGCCCACTCCTCGGGTGACAGCGCGTGGGTGGCCTCGGTCAGCCCGTGGTAGGCGAAGCCGGTCACCACGGCGCCCGCGTGCCCGGTGGCGGCGCGGGCGATCCGCCAGGCGAGGTCGTTGGCCTCGCTGCCGGAGTTCAGCACGATCACGGCGTCCAGCGCGGGCGGCAGGGTGGCCTGCAGCCGCTCGGCGAGTTCCACGATCGCCTCGTGCAGGTACCGGCTGTGCGTGGCGAGCAGTCGCTGCTGCTCGGCCACGGCGCGGACCACCCGGGGATGGCCGTGGCCGACCACCGGGACGTTGTTGTAGCAGTCCAGGTACCGCCGGCCGGCGGAGTCGAACAGCCAGGCGCCTTCGCCCCGGACCAGGTGCACCGGGTGGTCGTAGAACAGCGGGGACCGGGGCAGCGCCAGGCGGCGGCGCCCGGCCAGCGGGGCGGTCGCCGACCGGCGGTAGGGCAGCCCGCGGCAGGCGTGCCGGAACCGCTCACCGACCTCGTCCAGGCCCAGGGCCTCGATGCTGTCCAGGAAGGCGGGCGCACCGGCCTCGCTGTCCGCGGCGTAGGCGGCGTTGTCCGGGTAGACCCCGAGCCGCCACGCGGTGAGCGTGATGTCGGTGGCGAGCCGGGCCGCCACCAGGTCGGCGAGCAGGCCGGCCTCCTCGTCGTCCAGTGGCGTCACCGCCACGTAGCCGCCGATCATGGCCTCGGCCGCGCCGACCGCGTCGTCCCGCCCGTGCAGCACGTCCGCGACGGCGACCGCCAGGTCGCAGACCAGCGGGGCGTGGGTCATATCCCCGAAGTCGACGATGCCGCTGACCCGGAGGTCCTCCCCGAGCAGCACGTTGTTCAGGCTCAGGTCGGCGTGGATCACCTGGGCGCGCAGGCCGGGCAGCGCCGGGGCGACCCGCGCCTCGAACCGGTCGAGCACCCGTTCCACCTGCGCGCGGCGCGCGGCGCCGGGGACATGGCCGAGCAGCGGGCGCAGCGCGGGCAGGCGGGTGATGTCCCAGAGGATCTCGTAGTCGGCGGCCGGGTGGAAGAACCCGCGCAGCGCCCGGCCCAGGCGGGCCGTGGTCCGGCCGACGGACCGGATCGCCGGGATGGTGAGGTCCGCCGCCGCCATGGTCCGCCCGGGCAGGAACGTGAACAGCCGCACCGGGTACGCCCGGCCGTCCGGCCCGGGCACCTCGGCCCACGGTTCCCCGGCCGTGCCCCGGATCACCCGCATCACCGGCAGGCCCGGGTCGACCCGCTCGATGTGCCGCAGCGCGGCGGTTTGCATGTCCAGCACCGGCCGGGTATCCGCCGGGTTCGAGATCTTGAACAGGAACCGCTGCCCGCCGGCGGTGTCCACCCGGAAGTTCTGGTCGCGCTCGCCCGCCAGGGCGGTGAGGCCGCCGGTCACGCCGAACCCGTCCCGGAGGATCCGCCGGGCCGCCTCCTCGCCGAACGCGGGCGGCTGGCTCGCCAGCGGGTCGCCCCCAGGCGGGTCGCCCGCCAGCGGGCCCAGGCGCTGCACCATAGGCCCGAAGAGTATCTTGCAGTCCCGCGGACCAGCTAGTTTGGGGCGCGTGGAAGAGAACCGGGCCCGCCATGTGGCCGACGCACTGCGCGACCGCGGCATCGACGCCCACATGCTCAGAGCCGGTGTGGGTCAGTTCGGGGTGCGGGTGAACCTGCACGACGGCCGCCAGGCCGAGTGGGACACCGACGGCACCGCCGGGCTCGAGGCGCAGGTCATGCGGGACGGGAACCTCGTCGGGTTCGTGCCCCAGATCGAGGGCTCCGAGGACTTCGACGAGGCGCAAACCGTGGACGCCATCGCCCGGACCGACTACGACAAGCCGATAGCCACCGAGCGCCCGGTGGCACCGCCGCCGGCGCCCGCGCTGCCCCGCGAGGGCGGCCTGTTCCGCCGCTTCCTCGGCGGCTTCCGGGAGCAGTAACCCGCGCACCGCGGCCCCCGGGCGGAATCGGGTTCAAAAGGCGGCTGCCTGGTCGCGCCGGTGCCGGTTACCGGGCGAGGCGGTCCAGCCTGGCGGCATCCGACACGGTGGCCGGGTAGAGGATCACGATGCGGATCATCGGGTCGTCGGCCATGAGCAGGGACGTGCTGTGCAGGGTCAGCGGCCCGGCGCTCGGGTGGCGGAACCGCTTGAGCCTGCGCTCGGGGCCGGCCACGTCGCTGCTGGCCCAGAACCGGGCGAAGTCGGGGGATAGCTGGGCCAGCCGCGCGGGCAGGGCGGTCCAGGCCGGGTCGTCGAAGTGGACGGTCATCGCGGCCCGGTACATGGCGACGTGCCTGGCGGCCTCCTGTTCCCAGTCGGCGATCAGGGTGCGCCAGCGGGGTTCTGTGAAGCCAAGGTGCAGCATGTTCGCGGGCCCGCCGGGCCCGGGGCCGAGGTCGCCGAACAGCAGCCGGGCGTGCCGGTTGTGGGCCAGGACGTCGAACCGGGCCGAGATGGCGTACGCCGGGGCTGGTTCGAAGCCCCGCACGAGCGCGTCCAGCCCGGCACCGGCCGGCGCGGGTGCGCCGGCGTGGTCCTGCCAGCCACGTTCCTGGTCTTCGGGGTCGCGGGCGAGTGCGAACAGGTGCTCGCGCTCGTGGGCATCAAGCCGGAGCGCATCCGCGATCGCCGTCAGCACGCTGGCCGAGGGCCGGGCCTGGCGGCCCTGCTCCAGCCACGTGTACCAGGTCAAACCGACGTTGGCGAGCTGGGCGACCTCTTCCCGGCGCAGGCCAGGGACCCGCCGCACCCCCCAGTCGGCGAGCCCCACCTCGGCCGGGCGCAGCCGGGCGCGGCGGGAGCGCAGGAACGCGCCCAGCTCGCGGCGCCGGTCCCGCACCGCGCCGCGGGCGGGGCCGACCTGCTGGTCGCCGGGAGCGGCACTCATGACCAGGCCAGGATCCCATACCCGGCTGGCCGGCTGCCAGGTAGTGGCGCTACCAGGAGCGGCAGGCGCAGGATGGCGCACGCCGGTGCGGCCACACTGGTTCCTGCGTGGTCAAGCCGGAGGAGACAACAATGAACACACTCAGCTCGCGCGACGGCACGGCGATCGCCTACGACAAGCAGGGCGAGGGACCGGCCCTGATCCTGGTCGACGGCGCGCTGACCGTCCATTCGTCCGGTTCCGGGTCGGAGCTGGCCAAGCTGCTCGCGCCGCATTTCACGGTCTACGGCTTCGATCGCCGCGGCCGCGGCGAGAGCGGGGACACGCTGCCCTACGCGGTCGACCGGGAGATCGACGACATCGAGGCGCTGATCGACCGGGCCGGCGGCCCGGCGTTCCTCTACGGCCACTCGTCCGGCGGGCCGCTGGCCATGCGGGCGGCCATAAGGCTCGGCGGCAAGGTCAGCAAGATCGCCATGTACGAGCCCCCCTACAACAACGACCCGGGCGCGCAGGAGTCCTGGAGCCGGTACCTCAGGCAGCTCAGCGAGGCCCTGGCCGACGGCCGCCGGGGCGACGCGGTGGCCCTTTTCATGCGGTTCGTCGGCACGCCCGCCGAGCGGGTCGAGGGCATGCGCCGCGCGCCGTTCTGGCCGGGCATGGAAGCCGTCGCGCCGACGCTGGCCTACGACCACGCCGCCATCCTGGGCGAGCCCTGGTCGGTGCCGGCCGGGCTGGCCGCGCGCGTCCCGGTGCCCGCTCTCGTGATGGCGGGCGACGCGAGCCTTCCGTTCATGCCAGACGCGGCGCGGGTGCTGAGCCAGGCGATCCCGCGGGGGCAGCTGCGGACGCTGGCGGGCCAGACGCATGAGGTGAGCCCGGGCGTGCTCGCCCCGGTCCTGGTGGAGTTCTTCACCTCATGAGGTGATCGCCAGGCGTGCCGGGCGCTTCCGCGGGACCAGGGCCGCCCCGTCACGGCACGGCGCCGGCGCTCCCGCGTTGCGACGGCTACGGGCCTGGCGGGGGCTCGGCCGTGCCGAAGGACTCATACGCCGGGCGGAGCAGGTCGGCGAGCGGGTTCCCGCGCAGCGCCAGGCTCAGCGGCGGCACCTGGTCCAGGACCGGGGCGCTCGACGCGGCGGGCGGGCTGGTCACCGGCAGCGGCGCCGCCAGCGCGAAGAAGGAGCCGAGGCAGTCGGCCAGCGGCACCCCGCCCGGCTCGCCGAGGGCCACCGCGGCACCGCCGCGGGCCGCGTGCAGGCCGGCCAGGAACTCGTCCCTGCCGCGCCCGCGCCACGCCAGGATGCTGAACGGGTCGTCGTCGAAGGCCTCCGCCAGCAGGTAGAACACCGCCGCGATGTGCTTGCAGGGCACCTCCCAGTCCGGGCAGGAGCAGTACATCGACAGCTCGGCCGCCGAGGCCGGGAACAGCGCCAGGCCCAGCTCCGCGAAGACCTCCTCGATGTCCTCGGGCATCTCGCCCGCCAGCAGCTTCGCCGAGTACCAGGCGCTGCCGGACAGGGCGCGCTCGGCCGCGGCCCACTCGGGCTCGCCGAACGCGTCGAGCCCGATCCGGACCCGGTACGGCTGCACCCTGCTGCCCTGGACCAGCGCGCTGACCATCCCCGCGGCCACGTCCATCGAGATCACCTGGCCGCGGCGGGCATAGTGGCGGCCGCGCTCCAGCCGGCCGCCCACGATGATGGCCTCCAGGACCGCGATGAACCGCCCGGACCACCAGGTCTGCCCGATCGCGCCGCGGGTGCTGCGCGCCTTCAGCCCGCCGTCCACGGCCAGCGGCCGGGCCGGCTCCGCCGGGAACCAGCGCCGCGGCCGCGGGCCGCCCGGGCCGTCAGTCACCGACGGCCTCCGCGGACAGCTCGAACATCGACCGCAGCTCGCCGGTGGACAGCTCGGTCAGCCACCCCTCGCCGTCGCTGATCACCAGGCTGGCGAGGGCCTTCTTCTCCTCGATCATCGCGTCGATCTTCTCTTCCAGGGTCCCGGTGCAGATGAACTTGCGCACCTGCACGTTGCGCCGCTGGCCGATGCGGAAGGCGCGGTCGGTGGCCTGGTCCTCCACCGCCGGGTTCCACCACCGGTCCAGGTGGATCACATGGTTGGCGGCGGTGAGGTTCAGGCCGGTGCCCCCGGCGCGCAGCGACAGCAGGAACAGCGGCGGGCCGTCGCCGGACTGGAACCTGGTCACCAGCTCGTCCCTGCGCTTCTTCGAGGTGCCGCCGTGCAGGTAGGCGATGTCGGTGCCGAACCGCGCGGCCAGGTGCGGCAGCAGCATCGCGGCGAACTCGGTGAACTGGGTGAACAGCAGCGCCTTGTCCCCCTCGGCGAGGATCTCCTCGCAGATCTCCTCCAGCCGGATCACCTTGCCGGACCGGGCGCCCACGGCGGACCGGTCGTGCAGCAGCAGCGCCGGGTGGTCGCACACCTGCTTGAGCTTGGCCATCGCGGCGAGCACGTTGCCCCGGCGCTCGATGCCCTGCGAATTCTCGATCTTCTCCAGCATGTCGCCGACCACCGACTGGTACAGCGACGCCTGCTCGGTGGTCAGCCGGCAGTACTGCTTGATCTCGATCTTCTCCGGCAGGTCGGTGATGACGGCCGGGTCGGTCTTCAGCCGCCGCAGCACATAGGGGCGGGTGATCGCGCGCAGCCGCTCGGCGGGCTCGGCCTGGCCGTGCCGCTCGACCGGGATGGCGTACCGGGTGCGGAACTTGTCGGCCGGCCCGAGCAGGCCGGGGTTGAGGAAGTCCATCAGCGACCACAGCTCGGCCAGCCGGTTCTCCACCGGGGTACCGGTCAGCGCGATCCGCTGCCCGGCCCGCAGCCGCCGCACCGCCCGGGCCGCCTGGGACAGGCTGTTCTTCACCGCCTGGGCCTCGTCCAGCACGACCCGCCGCCACTCGTAGCCGGCCAGCTCCCCGATGTCCCTGGTCGCGGTGGCGTACGTGGTGACCATGAGGTCCGCCTCCGCCAGGCGGCCGGCCAGCTCCCCCTCACGCAGCCGCTCCCGCCCGTGATGGGCGTACACCCGCAGCGCCGGCGCGAACCGCGCCGCCTCCCGCTGCCAGTTGCCGACCAGCGACATCGGGCACAGCAGCAGCGTCGGCGGGTCGTCCGGGCGCTCGGCGCGGTGCACCGCCTCCAGCGCCAGTAGCTGCACCGTCTTGCCCAGTCCCATGTCGTCGGCGAGGCACGCGCCGAGGCCGGCCGAGGACAGGAAGGCGAGCCAGGAAAGCCCCCGCTCCTGGTAGGGCCGCAGCTTGGCGCGGAAATTCTCCGGCACGGGCAGAAACCGCACGGTCTCAGAAACGGAACCGCCCAGCAGCTCGCCGACCCAGCCGTCGGCCTGGATCCCGGTGACCGGCAGCGGGGTGGCGGAGTCCTCGGGATGGGCGGCCGCCAGGCGGAGGATCTCCCCGGCGGAGACGCGCCCGGCCCGGTTTCCCGAGAGGAACTCCAGGCCCCGCCTGAGCTGGTCGGGGTCCACCGCCACCCATTGGCCGCGCAGCCGGACCAGCGGGGCCTTGGTCTGGGCGAGCGCGGCGATCTCCGCCTCGCTGAGCGTGTCGTCGCCGACCGCGAGCCGCCACTGGAAGTCCACGAGCTGGTCCCTGCCGAGCCTGCCCGGCTTGGCCACCACGCCGTCGGCGGGGGTGTGCGCGGACATGGTGAGGCCGAGCCTGGCGCGGCGGTTCCACCAGGACGGCAGCAGGACCCCGAACCCGGCCTCGTCCAGGGCCGGGGCGGCGGCGGACAGGAACCGGTAGGCGCCGTCGGCGTCCAGGTCCAGCGCGCAGGGCCGGGCCTGGCGCAGGCCGCCGGCCAGTTCCGGGTAGATCCGGCTGGCCCGGCCGAGTTCGGCGAGCAGCAGCTCCTGCGGCCGGGGCAGCCACCGGCTCAGCGTGCCGTCGTCGGCCCAGGCCTGCTCGGCGGGGATCAGCAGGCTCGGGTCGGCGATGGACTGGAGCAGGAACTCCAGGCGCCAGCCCGGCTCGGGCTCCACGTCGTGGGCCGGGGCGCCATCGTCGGCCACCGGGTTGCCGTGGTCCGCCGCTGAGGCGCCATGGCCCGCCGCCGCTGAGGCGCCATGGCCCGCCGCCGCTGCGGCGGCCTCGCCGTTGTCGCCTGCGCCGGGTACCCCGTCGGCCGGCCCGCCGGGCTCGTCCACGCCGTGCCCGGCGAACGGTCCATCATCGGGCTCGGCCGGGACCTCGGCCAGCCGGAACGTGGCCCTGGCCGGCCCGGTCTTGCCGGTGCCGATGTCCTCCCACGGTGCCAGGGCACGGGCGAGCGCGGACAGTTCGCCCGGGCCGGCGTCGAACCGGCCGTCCGGCCCGGTCAGCGCGGTCAGCCACGCCTCGGTCGCGGGCAGCCGGGCGGGCAGGCGGCCCCGCCGGGGCGGCACCAGCCGGAGCCCGGCGGGCAGCGCCGCCCGGGCGGCCGCGTCCACGAGCGCGGCCAGCGCCGTGGTCATCACCTCGTGCGGGTCGTCGCCGCCCGGGGATACCGCCCGGCAGACCGGGGGCATCGCCGCGGCGAGGGCGTGCATGGCGGTGACATCCGGCCCCTGGATCACCGGGCGCCACCTGGCCACCGCGCTGGCGCCGTCGTGATCCAGGGTGGGCAGCACCCGGCCACGGGCCACCAGTTCGGCCGCGAACGCGGCCAGGCCGGCCAGGTAGTCCATCGAGGCGCCATACCGGACGCCGGGCGCCCGCTCGGGGACGGCGGCCAGCGCCGCGGTTCCGTAAAGCATGACAACAGGGACTGTCCAGGGCAGCAGCACCGGCTCCGAGCGCGCGGCCGGCCGGGGCGTGGTCCTGATCAGCTCGGGTGAATCGAGCGGGGCGGTGCGCAGCGACGGCAGCAGCAGGTCCGCCTCGGCCGGCTTGCCCGCGTGCAGCGTGGTGAGGACGCTGGCGGGCGCCGCGAACGGGTGCGGACGGGCCGACCGGAGCGCGTGGCTGGTGCTGGCGACCGGAAGCCCGGAGTCCTCGGCCCACAGGCACAGCCCTTCGTGGGCGGCCCAGCACCCGTGCAGCACCAGCATGGCGGCATCGCTCCAGCGACCGGGATTCGTCGCAGTAGCCTACCCGCAGGTACCGACACCCCGGGCGCGGGCGGGGAAGGTCATCGGCGGCGGGCGCGCTGCCCAGCGCCCGGCCGGGCCGATCCGGCGCGGGAGAGCAACCGGCCTACCGTGCTGACGGGCGGCCTTACCGGCGCGGGGCAATCCCGGGCGACATCCCGATGGCACCGCGATAACCAGGAGCGGCGGCCCGCTGTGACGGGTCGGCTGCCACGGCCGTGGCGGGCATGCCGGTGAGTTCCCTGGGGCTCTCGGCCGTCTGGCCGGACGGCCTGAGGTCGATACCGAACCGTGCGTCCAGCGCCGTGGCGAGGCCGGCGAGCGTTCGCAGGGTGAGGTTCTCGCCCCCCGACAGGACCTGGCTGACTCGCCCCGGGGACACGCCCATCCGGCTGGCGAGGTCGGCGCGGGTGAGGCCGCGCTCGTGCATGTACCAGTTGATTTCGTTCGTGAGCTGCGTGACTAGCTGGGAGAGTTCCGCGTCCACGCGGGCCTCGAGGGCCCCCTGTCCGGAGGTGGCGCCAAGTCGAAGGCCCATGTGTAGCTCCCAGTGAGTCGGGTCGCGGTCTTTAGTCGTAGCTAAATATATAGGTATGCCTAAAGGAAGTGTCGCGGAAGAGACGATCTGCTAACCAGCAGCGCACAGATCGCTACACAAGAGTTACCAAGGCGTTTCATGCCGCACGCGATACCGGTGAAACACCGCTCGCGCGGCCGTCATTCCCGGTGCCGGACGCGTCCCGGCTCTAACCTGCTGACCTGGAGAAACGCCGCGCCGGCCGGCCAGGCGGGCGGGCCGGGGCGGGGCCATCCCCGCGGTCCGCTCCGGCCGCGGGCGGGCGCGGGCTCGTCCCGCCTGTCCCCCGCCGCCCGATCCGGGCCGGCCAGGAGCCCGGGATACGCGCCGGATGCGCCGAGAGAGCCGATTACACCTGGATAGATCCGGAATGACCTGCAACCATTGGGCGTGGGGAGCCCTCGCCGCCGTAATGGCGGTCTGGGGCGCAAGGCAAGGGGGTCGGGGTCATGCCAGGGTGGCTGGCGGTCGCTGGGACATTCGCTCTGTCCGTGGTATCGGCGTACGCATTCCTGCGGCTGAGCTGCCGCAGCTCGGGGAATCCGTTCGGGCGCCGGGCGAAGTGGTGGGCGATGACCGTTATCGTGCTCACCGCTATCGTCTCGACCGGCGTGAGCGCGGCCGCGGTCGCGGTCAGCGACCATGCCCGCGCCGCGGTTCTCGGCCTGGTAATACCGAGCGGCCTGTGGATAGGCCAGGCGTCCACGCAACGATCGCTGCACCGGACCGCCACCGTGCTGCGGTCGGTGGTCACCTGCCTTACCTTTCCGCTCCGCCAGCTCTACGACAGCATGGGCGAGGACATGCAGGAGTGGTGTGATATCAGGCGCGACGCCGCCTCGAGGACACCGCAACGAGTCGCCGATGCGGCGCAGTATTACCACAACCAGGTGGCCACCAGATTAACGGACACCCAGGCCCGGGAGCCGCTCGATCGCTGGAAGGAATCCATCGACCACAAGGTCCGCGTTATCCAGCTGATAAACCTGGATACGACCCCGGCCCGGCTGCATGCCGAGCTGCAATGGCACTGGTCCACGCGAGATTACGGCAGGCTTGCCGCTGGCGATCCGCCGCGCCTGGCCGCGCGGCTGGAAAGCGACGCGCAGAACGAGCTGTACCTGTTCCTGGCCCACGTGTACCGGCTCGGGCATCACAATCTGCTGATCTACCCGATCCGGCCGTCCACGGCGGCGCGCGGCAGGCGCCATCCCGCTGGCCGGCCGTAGGCGCGACCGCGGCATGGGCCCGCGGCCCGGTCCGGTCCCGGGCTGGCGGGCGATGCCGGTCCGGCCGGTGCCGCTTGCCTAGAAGACGTCCTCGTACTTGTCCTGCAGCGTGGCGAACTCCCTGGCCGCGGCGTCGAGACCGGCCCGGTCGCGGATATTCGCCAGCATGGCGGCGACGCCGGAACAGTCGCTCTCGAAGGCCGCCTTGCTGGCCTTGAGCGCCTCCAGCGCGTCCGCCGCTTCCCGGCGCGGCGCGGAATCCCGGGCCGCGTGCCGCCGCTCGCCTTCGAGTTTGCCTGCCATATGGTCGATGTGGCGCCGTATCGGGTCCCGCCACTGCCTGAACTCATCCCAGCGGTCGCCTCGTTCGGCCCGCAACTCCGGTGGCACATCACTGGTCCGGAGTCCCTTTTCCACGGCCTCGCGCAGCTCGGCGAGCGTCATGGAAGCCTTGAGCAGTAGCTCGGTGAGGCCGTATTCCGCGATAAGGCCGCCGACCGCGCCCGGGGGCGTACCGGTCAGCGCGATGCGCGGCGTGGCCGGATGTTTGTCCTGCAGGTGGCCGAGGAACTTCCCGCCGAGCCGATCGACCGCGGCCTGATTGACGAGATTGAGGTCGACCACCGCCGCGTCATAGGGGGTGCCGTCGCGCAGCAGGTCGAGCGCCTCCGGATACGACGCTGCCGTGTCGACTCGGTACTCCGGCATTGCCTGTGTTATTAAAGTCCGCCACTCTTCGTCATCGTCTACGACCAAGACCCTAATCATGCAAAACCCACACCCGCGAATCTATTCAGTTACTCCGGTCACGTTTACCTCAGCAGGCTCACAGACCAGCCACCCAAGAAATCTTGCTGTGATCCCGATTCGACGTGCGGAACGCCGTCAGCGGTCGGCGAAGGCGTCCCGCTCCAGCCCGGTCAGCATGAAAACCCCGCCCTTGATGCCTGGCCCCTCCTGTTCCCTTTTCACTCGTGCCGCGCCATCGTTGCCAAGCGACTCAAGCGCGGCCTTGACCGCTGCGTCGAATTCGTCGGCGGCACCCACGCAGATGGCGATGGGCGCGGCGATGGCCCTGCTCCAGTAGCTGCCGTAGACGAGCTTCCGGTCCTGGTCGATGACCGTGCGGCCGCCCTCGCGCCGCGGCACGACCGGAAGATACTCGGCGAAAAGCTTGCCGAGGAAGTCGTAGAACGCGCCCATGTCACCGCGGTAGCCGATCGCCCTGGTGACCCTGTCGTCCCAGACATGGGCGGTGGCATCACCGCTCAGCGCATCACGGGCGGCCATCCGGCCCAGTGCCGCCATATTCCGGTACGCCTCGAGGCCGCCTTCGAGGAGCCGCCTGATGTCGGCCGGACGGACGGTGCTCTTCCCGACCGTGTCGTAGGCACCATATTTCTTGATCGCGTCCCGGGTGATCCGCAGGACGTCCTGGCCGCTGCGGCCGGTCACCACGACGATGCTGGTGTCGGCGTCCGTGGCCCGGATCTTCTCCATCACCCGCACGCCGTCCACGTTGCCGTCGTCGGAGACGTCGAGGCCGATGTCGACGAAGGCAACGGCGAACTTGGCGTCGTCGATCAGCCGTTCCGCGCTCGCCAGGTCCGTGGCGACCCGGACCGTCTGGCGCGATCCCTGGGCCCCCACGGCGCGTGTGTAGATGCCGCGCCATTCCTCCTCGTCCTCGACGATAAGGATGTTCTCGTGAATTCCCACGTCCGCCTTCCAGGCTTATCAGTTGGCACTGCGATTATTGGGCGCCGGCCTGGACGCCGCCGTCCGGCCGGTCGATCGGTATCTTAATGGTGACCTCTGTCCCTTCGCCGGGGAAGCTCCGGATCGAGATGTCGCCGCGGGCGCGGCGGACGAAGTTCCGTACCCACCAGAGCCCGAAGCCGAGGCCCTTTCCTTTCTCCGTCTTGGTGGTGAAGTTAAGCTCGAATATCTTCTTCTGGATCTCGAATGGCATGCCGATACCGGTGTCTTTGATCATCAGCTGCAGGTAGCCGGTCAACCGCGCCGGATCGAGCACCTGCGCGGTGGTCACGGTGAGCTTGCCGCCCCCGGGCATGGCGTCCAGGCTGTTCCGCAGCAGGTTCTCCACCACGATGTTGAAGTTGTACAGGGGCAGCAGCGGTATGCCGTCGGTGAGCTGCAGATCCAGCCGCACCGACTCGGGCAGGTCGATCTTGTTGATCGCGCCCTCGACGCAGGCATTGACGTCAATCTTGCGGCTGTTGCCGGCCAGCAGCGTGGTGATCTCGTCGGGCATCTGCAGCGTGCGCTCGGCGAGATTGTGCAGGGCGCCGAGGGTGTCCCGGAGGAAGCCCTCGGTCAGCCCGCCGCGCTCCTGCGCCTCCTCAAGCTCGATGATCCGCAGCCGCATCGCGCCCACGGTGTTGTTCAGGCGGTGGATCATGTGGCTGGTCTGGTCGCCGACCGCGGCGAGCACGTCGTCGGCACTGCGCAGTTCCAGCGCCTCGGTCAGGTCGCCGCGCAGCCTGGCGAAGGCGAGCAGGGTACGGACCTTCTCGGCGAAGTTCTCCAGGACGAGCTGGTAGAAATCGGAGAAGGCGTTCCGCTCTTCGCTCTCCACGTTGAGCACGCCGATGACCAGGTCCTCTGCGCCGAAAAGGATCGGCACGGCTATCTCGCTGCGGATGGACTCGCCGAGCATCCGCTGGTATTCGGGATCGGTGTCGACGTCGCCGACGATGATCGTCCGGCGCTCCCGGACGGCGCGCCCGCAGACGGACTTGTCGACCCGCAGCGTCAGCCCGATGTCCTTGGGATTGGTGCTGTGCACGATCTCGAGTTCTTCCTCATCGGCGGAGAAGAACATGATCTGCGCGCCGGTGTGCTCGACATGCTCCAGCCGCCCCAGTTCGGCCATGACCTTTTCCAGCGCGGTCTGGATGACGTGCTCGGACTCCTGCACCACCTGCGCGGAATCGGTGCCGAGCAGGAGCCGGTCGACGTCCGCGAACAGGGCGGTGCTGGCCAGGGTCTGGGTCTGCTGGAGGGCGATCGCGATCTGCGCGGCGATGGCCCGCGCGATGCGCTCGTGCACCTGCTTGAAGACGTTGGGTTGCGTGCATTCGGCATTGAGCACGCCGACCGCGACGCCCCGGATCCGGATCGGCGTGGCGAGCAGGCTGCGCATCGGCGGGCCCTCGTAACCGCGCAGCGAGGTGTACCTCTCCCGCAGCGGGCTGTCGGAGAGGTCGTCGACCCTGACCGTGTCATCCGACACAAGGCTCAGGCCGGTCAGCGATTCCGAAACGCGCACCCGCTGCCCGATTACCGACGTTAAATCGGAGTACATAGGCTCAAGGAATGTGCTCCGGCGCAGCAGGATCGTGGTGTGATTGGCCTGCAGCAGTTTTCCCGTTTCCTGCACGATGAATTGGAACACATCCTGCGCGGATTGTATGTCGGCCGATTGCTCTGGATCGAGTAGGTAAAGATCGATTTTGTGCAGCAGCTCAAGCTCTCGCTCACGTAGCGTCAGCTCCGCGCCGAGTTCTTTGAGAAGGCGCTCCCACTCTTCCATGATGGGTTAGTCCAGACCTCGTGACCAAGAACTATCCAGAGGGCCGATTGTAGCGCATCCGGCAGTTGGCCTGCGGTGATAGCAAGGCGTGAATGACGCGCTGCGGGCGCCGCCCGGGCACCGGGGCGCGGGCCCGCCCGGCCGGGCGCTGACCTGCCGTCCGGTTGCCGCACCGCCACCGCGCGACGCGATCGCAAGCCGGCTCGCGGCTCCATTGCGGGGCGCCGCTGAACCGTGGTACAACGAGCCGAATGATCACCGATCCGGGCTCTGCGCCGCCCGCTGCCGCAGGTGACCCGGCTGCCGCAGCGGCAGCCGTGCACGTCTCCGGCCTGCGGAAGCGGTACGGGGACGTGGTCGCCCTCGCCGGGGTGGACCTTGTCATCCGGGCAGGTGAGTTCTTCACGCTGCTCGGCCCGTCCGGGTCGGGCAAGACGACGCTGCTGCGGCTGATCGCCGGCTTCGAGCGTCCCGATGGCGGGCTGATAGAACTCGGTGGCGCCGACGTCACCGGTGTCCCGCCCTACGCCAGGAACGTCAACACCGTTTTCCAGGACTATGCGCTGTTCCCGCACATGACCGTCGGGCAGAACATCGAGTACGGCCTGCGGGTCCGGCGGGTGCCCAAGGCGGCGCGGCGGGAGCAGGTGGACCGCGCCCTGGACATGGTCCGGCTGCCCGGGCTCGGCGCCCGCAAGCCCGCACAGCTCTCCGGTGGCCAGCGCCAGCGCGTCGCGCTGGCCCGCGCCATCGTGAACGAGCCCCAGGTGCTGCTGCTCGACGAGCCCCTCGGCGCGCTCGACCTCAAGCTCCGCCAGGAGATGCAGCTCGAGCTGCTCCGGGTGCAGCGCGAGGTGGGCATCACCTTTATCTATGTCACCCATGACCAGGAAGAGGCGCTGACCATGAGCGACCGCATCGCGGTGCTCAACCAGGGCAGCATCGAGCAGATCGGCGGCCCCGTCGAGGTCTACGAGCAGCCGCGGACCGCGTTCGTGGCCGGCTTCATCGGCGTCTCCAACCTGATCGAGCGGGACGGCCACACGATTACCGTGCGGCCGGAGAAGCTCACGCTGACCGGGGAGGGCGAGCCGGAGCCGCCCGGCGCGCACACCGAGCCGGGCCAGGTCCGCGATGTGATCTACGCGGGCGTCCTCACCCGCTACGTGGTGGACCTTGACGCCGGCGGCGAGCTGGTGGTCAGCAGGCAGAACGCCGAGGCCTTGCCCGGCATCGCAGCGGGCAGCCGGGTGCGCGTCACCTGGCGGCCCGACCAGGCATTCACAATTCCGCAGGGACCCGATCAGGGTTCACGCTCTGGGGAGGGCATCCAGTGATAGCAACACACCGGCGGCGCGTCTCGCGCCCCCTATCGGCCGCGCTCGCGCTCACCGTCGCGTCGGTCATCGCCGCGGGGTGCGGCAGTAGCAGCAGCAGCGGGGGCGGCGGCACGCAGGGGCCGGGCGTCGCCGGGCAGAGCGTGCCCACGGCGGGCCTCCCGGTGCTCAAGAAGATCGGCAAGGGCGAGGGCCAGCTCAACCTGATCGCCTGGGAGGGTTACCTGAACCCGGTCTGGGTGAAGCCGTTCGAGCAGCAGACCGGCTGCCAGGTCAATGCGAAGTACGCCGGCAGCTCCGATGAGATGGTCTCGCTGATGAAGAACGGCGGCGGCGGCCAGTACGACATGGTGTCCTCCTCGGGCGACGCGGACCTGCGCATCCTCTTCGCGGGCGACGCCCGCCCGGTGAACGTCGGCCTGATCCCGAGCTGGAAGGACTTCTTCCCGGCGTTCCAGTCCCCGCCGTTCAACACCATCAACGGCGTGCACTACGGTGTCTCGCTGCAGTGGGGCCCGAACGTGCTGATGTACAACACCAAGGACTTCCCGGCCGCGCCGCCGTCCTGGAGCATCATCTACGACCCCAAGTACAAGGGCCAGGTCACCGTCCCGGACAACCCGATCCAGATCGCCGACGCGGCGCTCTACCTGCAGAAGCACAAGCCGTCCCTGGCGATCACCGACCCTTACGAGCTGACCCAGCCGCAGTTCACGGCGGCGGTGAACCTGCTCGCCGCACAGCGCCCGCTGATCGAGAAGTACTGGGCACTGGCGTCTCAGGAGATCTTCGACTTCAAGAACGGCAACGCGATCGTCGGCGCGGGCTGGCCGTACCAGGTCAGCACGCTCAAGGCGGCCCACTTCCCGATCGGCACCACGATCCCGAGCGAGGGCGCCACCGGCTGGGCGGACACCTGGATGCTGGCCGCCAAGGCACCGCACCCGAACTGCGCCTACCTGTGGATGCGTTACGTCAGCACGCCGAAGGTCCAAGCCCAGCAGGCGGTGAACTACGGCGAGACCCCGGACAACAAGCTCGCCTGCCCGATCATGAACCAGCTGCAGGCGGGGTCCTGCGAGGAGTATCACGCCAACGCGCCGAGCAGCTACTTCGACACCATCAAGCTGTGGAAGACGCCGATCGCGACCTGTGACAACGGCAAGCCTGACTGCGTGCCGTACTCCGAGTGGGTGAATGCGTGGAACACCCAGGTCAAGTGAGGCCGGCTGGCGGCTCATCCGGGGCCGGCGCCCTGTGGCGGTGAGCACGGCCGCCCGGCCGGGGACCGGGGCCGGGCGGGAAGGCATGTGGTCCCGGGTCACCGCGGCGCTGTGGCGGCGCCCCTGGGCCCGGGCCACCATGCTGCTCACCCCGCCGCTGGCCTGGTTCGTGCTGATCTACCTGGCCGCGCTGGCCGTCCTGCTGATCACCGCGTTCTGGCAGATCAACCCGTTCACTACGAACATCGAGCGGGTCTGGAGCCTCACTAACCTGCACACGATCGTGACCAGCCCGGCCTACCGGGGCATCATTCTGCGGACCGTCGGGATGGCCGCGGCGGTCACGGTCACCGATGTCATCGTGGCCTTCCCGTTCGCCTACTTCATGGCCCGCGTCGCCTCCAGGCGGACCAGGACCGCCTTGTTCGTGGCGATCCTGCTGCCGCTGTGGGCGAGTTACCTGGCGAAGGTGTACTCCTGGCTGCTGATCTTCACCCACCACGGGATCCTGGACTGGAGCCTGGGCAAGACCGGCCTCGGCCAGGTGCACCTGATCTACACGAACTGGGCCGTGTACACCGTGTTCTGCTACCTGTGGCTGCCGTTCATGATCACCCCGGTGTACGCGGCGCTGGAGCGGATTCCGGCTTCCCAGATCGAGGCGTCCCAGGACCTGGGCGGCCGCACCTGGCGGACCACGCGCATGGTGCTGTTCCCGCTCGCGCTGCCGGGCATCGTCGCCGGGTCGATCTTCACGTTCTCGCTGACCCTCGGCGACTACATCACGCCGCTGCTGGTCGGCGGCACCAGCGCCAACTTCATGGGCAACGTCATCTACTCCAACATCGGCATCGCGAACAACGTGCCGTTCGCCGCCGCCATGGCGCTGTTCCCCATCGCCATCATGGCCGTTTACCTGCTCGCGGCCCGGGCTCTCGGCGCGTTCGAGGAGATCTGAGCGATGGAACCGAAAGGCCTGCGCGTCGTGCTGCGGATCTGGGTGGGCCTGGTCCTGGCGTTCCTGTTCGTGCCGATCATGCTCATCGTGCTGTACGCGTTCAACTTCTCGAACATCGAGAGCTGGCCGATCTCGCACTTCTCGCTGCGCTGGTTCGCGGTGGCGTGGCACGACCAGCAGGTGCGCGGGGCGTTCCTGCTGTCGGTCCGGGTCGGGCTGATCGCCACCGCGCTGGCCCTGCTGCTCGGCTCCGCCGTGGCGTATGCACTGCACCGGTTCAGTTTCTTCGGGCGCAGCGCGATCTCATTCCTGCTCGTGCTCCCGATCGCGCTGCCCGGGATCATCACGGGGATCGCGCTGAACTCGTTCTTCACCTTCGCCGGGATCCAGTTCGGCACCTTGACCATCGTGATCGGGCACACCACGTTCTGCATCGTGGTGGTGTTCAACAACCTGATAGCGCGGCTCCGGCGCCTGCCCGGGTCGCTGACCGAGGCGTCGATGGACCTCGGCGCGCGGGGCTGGCAGACGCTGCGCCTGGTGACGCTGCCGATGGCGGCGACCGCCATCGTCTCCGGGGCGCTGCTCGCGTTCGGGCTGTCGTTCGACGAGGTCATCGTCACGGTGTTCACCGCCGGCGCGCAGAACACGCTGCCCCTGTGGATCTTCGGCGCGCTCCGGCAGGGCCAGCAACTGCCCGAGGTCAACGCCGTGGTGTCCATCGTCATCCTGCTGACGATCGTCCCCGTGGTGCTCGCGGCGCGGCTCGCCGGGGCGGGCGCGGTCACCCGGACGGCGGCCGCCGCGGCGGCGGCCACCGCCACCGGCGCGGGCGGCTAGCGCGCGCCGGCCCCCGGCCCCGGCGCCCGGGCGGCCAGCGCATCCCGGCCCCTGGGCCCCTGCTCCCGGGCAGCCCGCGCCGCGCGGCCATTCCGCCGCGCGGCCGGCTGCGGTACGATCCGGGGTTACCAGCGAGTAGGGAGCTGCCATGGGACTGGCCTACGAACGCATGGGGTCGGGACCGCCGCTGGTCCTGCTGCACGGCGTGGGGCACCGCCGCCAGGCCTGGGGGGCGGTGCTTGACCGGCTGACGCCGCACCGGGATGTGATCGTGGTCGACCTGCCCGGGCACGGCGAGTCGCCGCCCCTAGAGGCGGGGCTGCCCATCGTGGACGCGCTGCTCGGCCCGGTGACCGCGCTGCTCGGCGACCTGGGCGTGGCGCACCCGCACGTGGCAGGGAACTCGCTGGGCGGCAGGCTCGCCCTGGAGGCCGCGGCGGCCGGGTGGGCCGCGTCGGCGACCGGGCTGTCGCCCGCCGGTTTCTGGCGCAGCGAGCGCGAGGCCCGGACGGCCCGGGCGACGTTCAAGGTGATGCAGGCCGCGGGCGGGCGGCTGCAGCGCTTCGGCCCGGCGCTGTCCCGGCACACCGCCGGGCGGGCCATGGTCCTCGGCGCGATCGTCAACCGGCCATCCCGGATGAGCGCCGAGCAGGCGCAGGGCGACATGGCCGCGTTCCTGGCCGCCCACGACGCGCTCGAGGTGATCCTGGCGGAACTGACCCCGTTCACCGGCCAGATCCCCGACGGGATCCCGGTCACGATCGCCTGGGGAACCAAGGACCGGCTGCTCCGGCCGCCCCAGGTGCTGGTCGCCAAGGCGCGGCTGCCGCAGGCGCGGATCCGGCCGCTGCCCGGCTGCGGGCACGTGCCGATGACCGACGACCCGGCGCTGGTCGCCGACGTCCTGCTGCAGGGCAGCGGCCGCCTCACCGGCCAGGCCGCGAGCGCCCAGTCCAGCACGTCAGCGGCGCACCCGTCGGCGAGGCGCCAAGGACGTGGACCCACGTGACCTGCCCGTCGCGGCACCGGTAACCGCGTCGCGGTCAGGGGCCGTCCTGCGGGACCGTGAGCGGCAGGCGCACCTGGAAGCGCGTGTCCCCGGGAACCGGCACGGCGCGCAGGTCACCGTGGTGCCGGTTCACCACGATCCGCCACGAGATGTCCAGCCCCAGCCCGGTGCCCTGGCCGACCGGCTTGGTGGTGAAGAACGGCTCGAAGATCCGCTCCTGGATGCCGGGCGGGATGCCGGGGCCGGTGTCGCCGAACTCCACCAGCAGCCGGTCGGAGTCCATCGCGGTGCGGACGGTGAGCGTGCCGTGGCCGCCCATGGCGGCGACCGCGTTGTCGATCAGGTTCGTCCAGACCTGGTTCAGCTCGCTCGGGTAGGCCGGGATCCGGGGCAGGCCCGGCTGGTAGTCCTTGACCACGGTGATGCCATCCCCGATCTTGCCGCCCAGCATCGCCAGGGTGCTGTCCAGCAGCTCGTGCACGTCCACCACCTGGTACGGCGCCCGGTCGAGCTGCGAGTACTGCTTCGACGCGTCGACCAGGGACGAGATCCGGGTGACCGAGTCGGCGATCTCGTTCATCAGCAGCTCGGTCTCGACCGTGTAGCCCAGCCAGCGCAGCGCGCCGTCCAGGGCGTCGCCCGGCGCGGCGGCGCCCTCCGGTGCCTGCGCCCCGGTGCCGTCCACCGCGCACGCCTCCCGGGCCTCCTCGGCCATGGTCGCGGCGACCTGGTCGAGCCAGGCCGTGTCCAGGCCCGCCTGGGCGAAGACCGGCGCGAGCTCCCAGCCGTTCGTGATGCCGCGCCCGTCCATCCATTCGGCCAGCGCGTCCTCCGCGTCGGACGCCTCCAGCGGGCTGAGCGACGGCGCCTTGGCGACCCGCTCCGCCGCCTCTTCCTGCAGCCCCACCAGCGCGGCGAGCGCCATCGGCGGGTGCGGCGACCCCGCGATCAGGCCCAGCTTGCGGCGCATGCCGGCCACGCGCTCTCGTAGCGCAGCGGTGGCGCGCACCGCCGCGGACGCCGGGTTGTTCAGCTCGTGCGTCAGCCCGGCCGACAGCGATCCGAGTGCCAGCAGCCGTTCCCGCTGGCCGATCGCTTCCTGGGCGCTTTTCTGACCGAAGATCAGCCCCTCGAGCAGGTGCACCGCCATGGGGAACCAGTCGTTCATGAGCTGTGCGAACTTGTCCGCGCCGAGCACGAAGAACCGGGACGGCTCGGTGACCCGCACCGAGTTGTTGTAGCGCTGCGGCACCCGGTCGCCAAGGTAGGCCATGAACGCTCCGGCGTACACGCCGACGCTGGACGTCCGGCCGGTCTCGATGTCGTCCGCGCCGACCCGGCGCGACATCACCAAGGCGCCCTGCAGCAGCACGTACAGCTTCTCCGCGGGCTCGCCCTCGGCGTACAGCGGCCCCGGCGCGACCTGCTCGACGTGACCCTGGCGGCACAGCCAGGCGAGCTGGTCGCCGGTGAGCCTTTCGAACAGGAACAGCCCGCGCAGCTCCTCCGGGCTGCACGGGACGGGCGGCCCGGCGGTCACGTCCGCTCCAGGTAACGGTGCACCAGCATGACGGCCATCGCCCCCTCCCCGACCGCCGAAGCGACCCGCTTGGCGGACTCGGCGCGGACATCCCCGGCCACGAAGATGCCGGGCACGCTGGTCTCCAGGTGGTACGGCGGCCGGTCCAGCGGCCAGCCGGCCGGCCGCTCGCCCCCGGCCATCAGGTCGGGGCCGGCCAGCACGAAACCGCGCTCGTCGCGGTGCACCGAGCCGTCGAGCCAGCCGGTCAGCGGGGCCGCGCCGATGAACACGAACAGCCACTGCGCGTCGACCATCTCGGTCTCGCCGGAGTTGCTGTCCCGCAGGGTGAGCCGCTCCAGGTGGCCGTCACCGTGTGCCTCGGCGACCTCGGTGCAGGCGCGCACCGTGATGCCGGGAATGCGCTCGATCTGCTCGATCAGATAGTGCGACATGGACTTGCGCAGCGACGGGCCGCGGACCAGGATCGTCACCGACTTGGCGCCCCTGGACAGGTAGACCGCCGCCTGGCCCGCCGAGTTGGCCCCGCCGACGATGTAGACATCGTGGCCGGCGCAGCCGGTGGCCTCGGTCAGCGCCGACCCGTAGAAGACCCCGCGCCCGGTCAGGCCGGTCACGCCGGGCGCGGCGAGCTTCCGGTAGGCCACCCCGGTCGCGAGAATCACGGCGTGCGCGTCGATCGCGGTCCCGTCGGAGAACCGGACCGTCCGCGCCGGGCCGTGCACCTCCAGGCCGGTCACCTCGCGGGTGGTGAGGAGTTCCGCGCCGAACTTGGTCGCCTGCCGCCGGGCCCGGTCGGTGAGCTGGGCGCCGGACACGCCGTCGGGGAAGCCGAGGTAGTTCTCGATCCGAGAGCTCTGGCCCGCCTGCCCGCCGGTCGCGGTGCGTTCCACCAGGACGGTGCGCAGCCCCTCCGAGGCGCCGTAGACGGCCGCGCCCAGGCCGGCCGGGCCGCCGCCGATGACCACCAGGTCGTAGAACTCGGCCGACGGCGTGGTCGCCAGCCCGACCCGGGCCGCGAGGTCCGCATCGGACGGCTCGACCAGCGCCGTGCCGTCCGCCGTGACCACCACGGGCAGGGCGAGCCCGTCCGCCTCGGCGGCGTCCAGCAGGCGCTTGCCTTCCGGCTCGTCGGCGGGGAACCAGCGGTAGGGCACCTGGTTGCGGGCCAGGAACTCGCGCACCTCCGAGGAGCGCGCCGACCAGCGATGGCCGACCACCTTGAGTTCCGGCACCGGCCGGTGGTCGGTCGCCAGCCACGCCTCCAGCAGCGAGTCCACCACCGGGTAGAGCTTCTCCTCGGGCGGATCCCAGGGCTTGAGCAGGTAGTAGTCCAGGTCCACCACGTTGATCGCGTCGATGGCGGCGCCGGTGTCCGCGTAGGCGGTCAGCAGCGCCCGCCGGGCCCCGGGATAGATGTCCATGGCCTGCTCGAGGAACTCGATGCCGTTCATCTCCGGCATCCGGTAGTCGGCCAGGAGCACCGCCACCTGTTCGCCGCGCAGCTTCATCTGCCGGAGCGCGTCGAGGGCCATCGCCCCGGATTCCGCGCGCACGATGCGATGCCGCTCCCCGTACTTGCGCCGCAGGTCCCGGGCCACGGCACGGGACACGCCCGGGTCGTCGTCCACGGTCAGGATCGCCGGCCGGGCCGGCGCCCCTGGCGCCTCTGGGGCGCCGGGGGCGGTCACGGGCACCCGATCACGGGGCTAGAAGCTGAAACCGGCCGATACCACCGCATCCCCCCATCGTAGGTGGCGCCGCGGCCGATGGCCCGCCGCGGGGCTTAGCGGCTCACCAGGGGAGGACGCCGTAGGCCTCCGGGCCGCCGGTCGCCCACAGGTGCCCCCAGAGCACCCCGGACGGGCCATCGGCCGGCAGCGTGGCCAGGTGCACGCTGACCTCGGCACCCTGCTCCGGGGCGCGGAACCCGCTGTGCCCGTTGAGATCGGTCGCACAGTACCCCGGGTTGGCCGCGTTGACCTTGACCGGCGTGTCCCGCAGTTCCTTGGCGTACATCGCGGTCACCATGTTCAGCGCGCTCTTCGAGGACGGATACGGGATCGAGGCCATCGCGGCCATCGGGCCGTCCGGGTCGGTCATCGAGGCGATCGACCCGACCTCGCTGGACACGTTGACGATCCGCCCGGCTGGCGCGCGGAGCAGCAGCGGCAGCATGGCATTGGTCACCGCGACCACGCCGAACACGTTGGTCTCATACACCTCCCGCAGCGTGGGCTGCGTCGTCTGGCTCGGCCGGCCATCCCCGTCGCCGCGGGCGATGCCCGCGTTGTTGATCAGGATGTCCAGAACGCCGAACTCGGCCTCGACCCACTTGGCGGCCCGCAGTACCGACGCCTCGTCGGTGACGTCGAGCTGGACGAACCGGGCGTCGGCACCGCCGGCCCGCAGGGCCCGCTCGGCCTGCTGTCCCCTGCCCGCGTCCCTGGCACCCACGAGCACGGTCATGCCCCGGGCACCGAGCAGCCTGGCGGTTTCGAGTCCGATGCCCTTATTGGCACCGGTAATCAGCGCGGTCGTTGTCATGGCCCCATCCTCGGCGGGGCCGCCGCGCGGCGGGAGAGCCCTGCCGATGCTAGGACTGGCCGTCCCACCCACCGCAGGTGAGCCAGCTACCTCTCAACTGGCTGGGACCAGCAGGCCCACCCTGAGCCCGCCGCGATGGGGCAAGCTGGAACCAGGTACCGACAGCGGCGGACTCCCGGGGCCGCTCCCCGGGCTTACACCGAAAGGCCTGCGCCATGCTGAACCGCGGCGAGCTTGCCACGTTCCTGCGCACCCGCAGGCAGCGCCTGCGCCCCGCCGACGTGGGGCTGCCCGGCGGCGACCGGCGGCGCACGCCCGGACTGCGCCGCCAGGAGGTCGCCGGGCTTGCCGGGATCTCCGTGGACTACTACATCCGGCTGGAGCAGGCCCGGGGGCCGCATCCGTCCCGGCAGGTGCTGACCGCGCTGGGCCGTGCCCTGATGCTCACCGCCGACGAGCGCGAGTACCTGTTCCGGCTGGCCGGCCACAGCCCGCCGCCGGCCGCGATGCCGTCCCGCGAGATCAGCCCGGGCATCAGGAACCTGCTGGACAGCATGCCGGAGACCCCGGCCTACGTGGTCGACGCCAAATACGACGTGCTGGCCTGGAACTCGCTGGCCACGCACTTCGTCGGTGACCTGTCGCTAGTGCCGGAGCCGGACCGGAACATGATCAGGTGGATGTTCCGGCTGCCCGCCACCGCCGCCCCGTGGACCGAGGCGGAGGCCGTCCGGTTCACCCGGTCGATGATCGCCGACCTGCGTGCCTCCTACGCCCGCTACCCCGCCGACCCCGGCATCGGTGAGCTGGTCACCGAACTGCTGGGCACGTCGCCGCGGTTCGCCGAGATGTGGCAGGAGCACGAGGTGGCCACCCGCCAGCCCCTCGTCAAGCGGGTCGACCATCCGCTGACCGGCCCGCTGGAGTTCGAATGCCGGGTGCTGCACATCCCGGAGACCGGCCAGCGGATGATCGTGTACTGCGCCGCGCCCGGCTCCCCCACCCAGGCGGCCTTCCGCCGTCTGGCCCAGCCCGCCGCAGCACCGGCCCGATGATCGGCCAGGCCGGCATTCGGTAAGAAAGCACCACGCTCTCCTTCGGCCAGCAAGTGCGGGGGCTGTAGGGTCGCTGGCATGAGTGAGGCGCAGACGCTGCGGGGGTTCGCGACCATCAGCCTGTGGGCGAGCGATCTGGAGGCGGCCAAGCGGTGGTACACCGACCTGCTGGGCGCCGAACCCTACTTCCAGCGCCCCGGCTACTGCGAGTTCCGCGTCGGCGACTACCAGCACGAGATCGGCCTGATCGACAGCAAGTACGCGCCGGGCAGACGGCCTGAAGGGCCGGGCGGCGCCATCGCGTACTGGCACGTCGACGATGTGGAAGGCACCTTCAAGCGGCTGCTTTCCCTGGGGGCAACCGAGTACGAGCCAGTCACCGAACGGGGTCCGGGATTCGTCACCGCCTCCGTGGTCGACCCGTTCGGGAACATCCTGGGCGTGATGTACAACCAGCACTACCTGGACGTGCTGGCGTGGCGGAAGTCCTGACCTTCACCGACGTCGCGGGCTGGGAAGGCTGGCTGGCCGCCCACCACGACCAGGCCACGGGGGTGTGGGTGAAGGTCGCCAAGAAGGGCTCGGCGCACGAGTCGATCACGGCGGCAGAGGCGGGGGAGGTGGCGCTGTGCTACGGCTGGATCGACAGCGTGCGCCGGTCAGCAAGCGACGGCTTCTTCTTGCAGATGTATTCGCCCCGCAAGCCGGGCAGCTCGTGGTCGAGGGTCAACGTCGACCGGGCGCAAGCGCTGATCGCGGCCGGGCGCATGCGCGCGCCGGGGCTCGCCGCGATCGACGCCGCCAAGGCCGACGGGCGGTGGCAGTCGGCCTATGAGCCGCAGCGCAACGCCACTGTCCCACCCGACCTGACCGCCGCGCTCGCCGTGAACCAGCCCGCGAAAGAGGCCTTCGGCCGTCTCGGCAAGACCGACCGGTACCTGGTCATCCTGCCCCTGCTCAAGGCGCGCACGCCCGAGGCCCGGGCCGCCCGGCTCCGCAAGGCGATCGAGCGCCTCGCGGCGAACGGGCCACCCGCCGGGAGCTAGTACGTCGCGGTGATGGTGCGGGCCGGGCCGTCGATGGTCATCGTGCCGCCGTAGGGCAGCACCCACTGCGGGTCGGTGTGGCCGATGTCCACGTTGAACACGATCATCGCATCGGGGTTGTAGGCGCCGAACGCGGCCAGCACGGCGTCGCGCTGGGCGGTCCGGTATGGCTCGCGGCCGTCCGGGGTGACCGGCTTGTCGATGCTGGTCGCCTTGGCGGTGCCGAACACCACGGCGGGGAACTGGGCCAGCAGCCCGCGCTCGCCCATGTTGCGCAGCATCCGGAACACCTCCTCGGCCGAGGGCAGTTCCTCGGAGGTCTCCAGGATCAGCACGCACCCGGCGTAGTCCTCCGGCGGCCGGATCCAGCGGCCGACCGCCAGGTTCCAGTGCACGATCTCCAGGTTGCCGCCCCAGGTCGGGCCGGATACCACCCGCTCGGGCCGGTGCCAGACCCAGCCCGGCGCCGGGGACGTCGGCGCCGGATAGCGCATCCCCTCGGGATCCGCCCAGCTCAGCTCCACCTCGCTGAACCGGTCCACCGGATGAAGCCGCAGGTCACCGCCGTCGAACAGGGCCGCCCGCAACGACGCGGTGGACACCGGGTGCAGCCCGCCGGGGCGGCCGAGATGCACCATGGTCGACCCGCCGTGGTACCCGGCGACCCCCTGGTTCCACAGCCAGTTGAGCAGGTTGGTGTTGTCGCTGTAGCCGAGGTACGCCTTGGGATTCGCCCGGAACACCCCGGGATCGAGGAACGGCAGGACGGTGATCTGGTCGTCCCCGCCGATCGTGGCCAGCACGGCCTTGATGCCCGGGTCGGCGAACGCGGCCATCAGGTCGGCCGCCCGGGCCCGCGGGGCGGCACCGAGTTGCCGGGTGGTCGGGTATTCCACCGGCTCCAGGCCGATCTCCGCGCGCAGCCGGGTCATCGCGACCTCGTGCACCTCGGGGAACGGGCCCGGCGCGGCGAACGAGGGGGACACCACCGCGACCCGGTCGCCGGGAGTGAGCTTGGCGGGGATGGTCAGTTGTGGCCGCATCTGACCATCCCACCACGCAGCGGCGTCCCGCGCCGCCCGGCGCGGGCCAGGCACCCGCCATGCCGGGATCCCGGGCCGGGCCCGGGCGCACAGTATCGTGAGGCCCATGCCCGGTGACCGTGTCCTCGTGACCGGCAGCGCCGGGCACCTGGGCGAGGCGCTGGTGCGCGTGCTGCGGGCCAGCGGGCGTGACGTCACCGGCCTCGACCTGCTGCCCTCCCCGTTCACCACCACGACCGGGTCCATCGCCGACCGCGCCACGGTCCGCCGCTGCCTCGACGGGGTGGGCACCGTGCTGCACCCGGCGACCCTGCACAAGCCGCACGTGGGCTCGCACCGGCGGCAGGACTTCGTGGGCACCAACATCACCGGGACGCTGGCCCTGCTCGAGGAGGCCGCCGCCGCGGGCGTGGGCAGCTTCGTGTTCACCAGCACGACGAGCGCGTTCGGCCGGGCCCTCACTCCGGCCCCGGGCGCCCCCGCCGCGTGGATCACCGAGGAGGTCACCCCGGTACCGCGGAACATCTACGGGGTGACGAAGACCGCGGCGGAGGACCTGTGCGCGCTCGTCCACGCCGACTGCGGCCTCCCCGTGGTCATCCTGCGCACGTCCCGCTTCTTCCCCGAGGCCGACGATGTGGACGAGGTCCGCAGCGCCTACCCGGACGCCAACGTCAAGGCCAACGAGTACCTGTACCGGCGCGCCGACATCGCCGACGTGGTGGACGCCCACCTGCTCGCGATGGACCGGGCACCCGCGATCGGCTTCGGGCGCTACATCGTCAGCGCCACCACCCCGTTCACGCCCGCCGACCTGCCCGCGCTCCGCGCCGACGCGCCCGCCGTGGTGCGCCGCCTGTTCCCCGACCAGGAGGCGGAGTACGCGCGGCGGGGGTGGCGGATGTTCCCCCACATCGACCGGGTCTATGTGAACGAGCGCGCCCGGGCGGAACTGGGCTGGGCGCCGGCCTACGACTTCCGCCGCGTGCTCGACCTGCTCAAGGCCGGCGAGGACGCGCGCAGCCCGCTGGCCCGCGCCGTCGGCGCCAAGGGGTACCACCCGGTCCCCACCGGCCCGTACACGGCCCGCTAGCGCGCCCGCCGCAGGCATCTGCCGAGGCCGCCGGGCGGCTCCGGCCAGAAACGCCGTGGCCGGGCCCCGGGGGCCCGGCCACGCGGACGAGCACTGCGCGGACCGCGCACGGTCCCGGCCGCTAGGCGGCCAGCGAGGCGAAGAAGGCGCGGATGTCCCGGACGAGCAGGTCCGGCGTTTCCAGCGCGGCGAAATGGCCACCGGTCTCGAAGTCGCTCCAGTGCACGATGTTGTTGGTGCGCTCGGCGTAGCGGCGGATGGCGATGTCCTCGGCGAACACGGCCACGCCGGTCGGCACGCCGGAGGGGATCGGCCAGTCGCCGGAGTGCATGGACTCGTAGTAGACGTTCGCCGAGGAGCCCGCGGTTCCGGTGAACCAGTACACGCTGACGTCGGTGAGTATCTCGTCCCGCGAGATCGCGTCCTCGGGCAGCGCGTGACCGGAGTTCGTCCACTCCTTGAACTTCTCCACGATCCAGGCAAGCTGCCCGGCCGGTGAGTCGGCCAGCGCGTAGGCCAGCGTCTGCGGGCGGGTGGCCTGGATCTGGAAGTAGCCGTTGCCCTCGGACATGAAGTTCTGCAGCCGCTGCACCCGCTCCTTCTCCACCGGGCTGAACGCCGCCTGGTCGTCCTCGGGGATGTCGCCGAACGGGATGAAGCCCATGGTGGCCGCGTTGACGTGGATGCCGATCAGGTGCTCGGCGTCGACCCGGCCGAGGTCGGGCGCGACGAACGCGCCGAAGTCCCCGCCCTGGGCGCCGTAGCGCTCATAGCCGAGCCTGTGCATCAGCTCCGCGAGCGCGCTTGCCATCCGCTTGCTGCCCCAGCCGGGCTCGGCGACGGGACCGGAGAAGCCGAACCCGGGCAGGGAAGGGACGACCAGGTCGAACGCCGGGGCGTCGGGCGCACCGTGCCCGCGCGGATCGCTGAGCGGGCCGAGCACGTGCAGGAACTCCACGATCGAGCCGGGCCAGCCGTGCAGCAGCAGCAACGGCGTGGCCTGCGGTTCCGGCGACTTCACGTGCAGGAAGTGGATCTTCTGCCCGTCGATCTCGGTGACGAACTGCGGGTAGGCGTTCAGCCGCGCCTCGGCCGCCCGCCAGTCGAACCCGTTGCGCCAGTACTCGGCGAGCTCGCGCAGGTAGGAAACGGGTACGCCGCGCTCCCAGGCGGCCCCGGGCAGGCTGGCCGGCCAGCGGGTCCTGGCCAGGCGGTCGGCCAGGTCGTCCAGGTCTGCCTGCGGGATGTCGATCCGGAACTCCTGGATGTCTGGTGTGGCCGGGCTGGTCATTGCGAAGGCCTCCTCGTCTCGCTAATCTGAACGAAGCGTTCTGTTCAAAGACTATCAGAACTGAATGATCCGTTCAAGTAGAGCGAGGGTTATCGATGACGGCAGGCCCGGCCCGGCTACGGGGGCGCCAGGCGCAGGCGGCGCACAACGACGAGGCCATCCTCCAGGCGGCCCGAGAGGTGTTCCTCGACGATCCGGGCGCCCCGATCGCCGCCGTCGCCGAGCGGGCCGGGGTCGGCATCGGCGCGCTCTATCACCGGTACGCGGGCAAGGAAGACCTGCTGCGCACCCTGTGCCGCAACGGGCAGGAGGTCTACCTCGCCGAGATCAGGCGGGCCCTGGCCGCGGACGCCGGGCCATGGGAGGCCTACACCGAATTCCTGCGCCGGATCGTGGCCGCCAACACGCACGGCCTGACCGTCCGGCTCGCCGGGATGTTCGTGCCGAGCGAGGAGCAGATGGCCCTGGCCGAGCAGATGCAGGCGCTGGCGATCGAGATGTTCGACCGGGTCAGCGCTACCGGGCTGCTGCGCGACGACGTCACGTTCCTCGACATCGAGTTCATGCTCGAGTTCCTCGCCGGCTTCCGGCTCGGCGATGCCGCCCGCAGCGCGGAACTCCGGCAGCGCTACCTGGCGGTGATCATCGATGGGCTGCGGTCGGAGGGGCGCACGCCGCTGCCCGGCCACGCTCCCACCTGGCAGGAGCAGACCGAGCGCTGGATCAGGCGGTAGCCCGCCCCGCGGCCCGGTCCCGGCTTGCCGCGGCCGTCAGTTCCCGGCTTGCCGCGCGCTGCCGGTGCGCGGCGCCGCGGCGCGGGAGCGCCGGGCGAGTTCCTTGGCCCGGACGATGTCCGGATCGCGCGGGTCAAGCGGCAGCGGATCCAGCCGCCAGTCGCCCGGCCGATACCGCCTGGTGATCCTTAGCTGCTTCATCTCGGCCCCCTCTGCGCGGTGCCCGGCCCTCGCGAACCCTGGTGAGCGACGGCCCGGCCGAGCTTTCAGGGTCATGGCCGGGCCGCCGGGCGTCCTCCGCCGGTTGGCGTAGTTCGCATCCCTCATCTATAGGAGACGTCCGGTAACGCACAAATACAGCGGTCGGCGGCCCAGCGCGGGCAAGGTCGGCCGGCCACGGAACTGCGTATTGCACAAATCAAGAGCTCAGGCGGGGCCGTTCCGGGCCCGCAGGCGCTGCCGGGCGGCCTCGTAGAGCAGGACGGTCGCCGCGCTCGCCGCGTTCAGCGAACTCGCCGCGCCGGCCATCGGGATGCTCACCACCGCGTCGCTCAGCTCGCGCCACGCGGCGCTCAGCCCGGTGCCCTCGTTCCCGATGAGCAGCAGCGCGGGCTGGGTGAGGTCGAAGCCGGACACGTCCCGGCCGCCGCGCTCGTCGGCGGCGGCCAGCACGATCGGGCAGCCACGGGCGCGCTGCGCCGCCACCCACCCGGTCACCTCACGGTGCCCGGGCGCGCGGACCACCGGCAGCGCGAACAGCGAGCCGGTGCTGGCCCGCACGCACCGCGGATCGTAGATGTCGGCCGCGTGCCCGGTGACGATGACCCCGTGCGCGCCGAGGGCGTCCGCCGACCTGACGATGCTGCCGACGTTGCCCGGGCTGGCCGGGCGGTCAAGCACCACGCCGAGGAAGCCGTCGCCGGCCTCGATCCGGCCGAGGTCGTCGCCGGGCATCGCCACGACCGCGACAAGCTCCGGGGCGCCCTCGTCCTTCTCGCCGAGTTCGGCCAGCAGCCCGGGCGCCATCGGCACCTGGTCCGCCGCGGTGTCGTGCAGCAGCGCCCGCGCCCATTGCGACAGGGGGCGGTCGGCGTCGTAGATCAGCGCGCGGAACCGCCAGCCGTGCCGGGCGGCGAGCGAGATCGGCCGGACCCCCTGGACCAGGAACTCCCCGGCCCGCTGCCGCTTGTTCCTGTTGCCGAGCAGGGCCTGCCACTGCTGGAAGCGGGCGTTGCGGGCGGAGAGCCGCGGCACGCTCGGCACCGGTCAGGCCGCTGCGCGGGCGCCAAGCAGCGTGCGCAGGTGGCGGGCGGGCGGCGAGGCGTGGGCGAGCATCGCGTCGTGCAGCCGCCGCTCCGGCCAGTCCGGATGTTCCCGCCGCAGATCGTCGGCGAGGCCGCTGACCTCGAGGAAGCCCACGTAGTAGGTGGAGAGCTGGGCCGAGGTCAGCAGGACGCGGCGCCACTTGCCCGCCGCCTCGCCCTCCTCCTGGTGGCCCGGGCCGGTCATCAGGGCCATCGCCTCCGGCTCGGTCATGCCGAGGCAGTGCACCCGGGTATCCATGATCGCGTTGATGACGGACCTGATCTTGGCCTTCAGCCGCTGCGTCCGGAGCGCGGCCGGATTGCCCTCCCCCGGGTAGCCGTGGGCGTTCATGACCTGTTCGGCATAGACCGCCCAGCCCTCGACGAACGAGCCCGACCGCCACGCCGTGCGCACCGGCGAGGCGGCGGTGAACCTGCGGGAGTGCTGGAGCTGGAGCGCGTGGCCGGGCATGGCCTCGTGGATCATGATGTTGTGGATCATGTGCCGGTTGTACTCGCGGTAGAACGACCGGACCCGCTCCTGCGTCCAGCCCTCCGGCGTCGGTGACACCGCGATGAAGGTGGGCAGCGCGGCGGTCTCCAGCGGGCCGGGCGAATCGCAGTAGGCGACCGCCACGCCCCGGTCGATCTCCGGCATGGCGATCACCTCGACCGGGTCGTCGAACACCGTGACCAGGTCGTGGGCGGTCACGAAGTCACGCTGGGCACCGAACGCCGCCCGGACGAATTCGAGGATGGTCGCGTCGTCGGGCGCGTCGGCGGCGAGCGAGTCGAGGGCGGCGCGCACCGTGGCCCCCTCATCCCCGGCCGGGGCGCCGGTCAGCTCGGCGGCCGCGGCCGCCAGTTCCCCGGACATCCTGGCCAGGTCGGCCTCGGCGCGGGCCAGGATCTGCTCCACGGGGAGTTCGGTGTCGAGCACCAGGCGCAGCTTGCGGGAGAACAGGTCCGCGCCGAGGCGGGGCTCGCGGAAACCCCCGCGCCGCCCGCTGGCCAGCCGTTCCTCCAGCCACCTGGTGTGCTCGCCGAGGGACTCCAGGGCCCGCGGGACCACCCGGGCAAGGTCTGGTTCCGCACCATTGGCCGCGCTGGCCTGCCGCATCAGCTCACCGGAGAGCAGCCGTTCGGTCCCGGCGAACTGGGTGAGCGCGGTCTCGATATGGATCTCGGGCATGGCGCCGAGCACGGACCGGGCGGCGGCCAGGGACTCGGGCAGCATGGCGAGCCGCCGGGCGGCGCAGCGCAGCCGGTCCGTCAGCGGCGCGTAGTCACGGGCGAGCAGGTTGTAGATCGCCCGGCCGGGGTTGGCCACCATGGGATTCCACTCGTGCTCACGCAGTTCATCGATCACGAACCGGAGCCGGGCGAGCTGGTTCGCCAGGATCTGCGCGTCCACCCGGTGCTCCGGGGAAAGGCTGCCGGAGCCGATGGCCGCCAGGCCGGCCAGCCGCTCGCCGGCCCAGCGGCTGGCCTGCTCGTAGTGCCCGGCCGTGCCCACCGTCAGCCGGTCGTCGTGACGGTGATCGCCCACGCCGGTGGCCCACTCCGGCTGGAGTTCCAGCAGGCCGTCCACGGTTGCCGTGGCGTAACTGGTGAAGGCGCCGTCTGCGTCGTCTGCCATCCCCCAAACCTACGGGCCGGCGTGGCCTGCCGGTGCGCCGTGGCCGAACGCCGGGGCCGCGCGGGCGGGCCTGGCGGCGGGGGCGGGCGGCAGGGGCTGGGCTGCGGGGGCCGCGCCGGGCGGGCCGGCCGGCCGGGGTCCGAGCCTAGGGTGAGGGGATGACCGCCGACCCCGGCGCCGTGCCGCCCGTGCCACGGTGAGCGGGGCCGCGCTCGCCCTGGTCCTCGCGGCGGCCGTGCTCCACGCGACGTGGAACCGCGTGCTGCACGGGGCCGAGGACCGGCTGGCCGCCGCGGCGGCAGGCGCGGTCGTGGGAGCCGTGCTGCTGATACCGGTCACGATCGCGGCGCCGCCGGTGCGGGTCTGGCCGTCGGTCCTTGCCTCGGGCGCGGCCGAGGCCGCCTACTTCGCCTTCCTCGCGGCCGCGTACCGGCGCGGCGAGCTTTCCGTCACCTACCCGGTGGCCAGGGGCATCGCCCCGTTCCTGATCACGCTCGGCGGCGCGGCCGTGCTCGGCCAGCCGCTGAACGCGGCACGGGTCGGCGGGTCACTGGCGCTCGGCATCGGCCTCGCGGTCATCTCCCAGGTCGGCCTGTCCCGCGGCCGCGGCGTCGCGCTGATCTTCGCGGCACTGACCGGGATCACCATCGCGGTCTACTCCGTGATCGACGCCGGGGCGGTGCGGTCCGCCAGCGCCGTCGGCTACCTGGGCGCGGTGACCGCCGTGCAGGCGATCATCCTGCTCGCCGTGGTACGGGTCGACTGGAGGCGGCTGCGGGCCTCGGCGCGTGACGGGGCCGGGATCGGGGCCTTCTCGGTGGCCGCGTACCTGCTTGTCCTGCTGGCCTACCAGCGGGCCCCGGCGTCACCGGTGGCCACGCTCCGGGAGCTGTCCATCCTGCTGGGCATCCTCATGGCCAGGGACCGGCCGGGGAAACGGGTCTGGCTCGGCGGCGCGCTGTGCGTCCTCGGCGCGGCCCTCACGGTGCTGTGACGCTGGCCGGGGCGCCGGGCCCGCTGGCCCGGCGCGCCTCGCAAGCCGGCGGCCTGGCGGGCCGGCCGCGCTCGCGGGCCGGCCCGGACCCGGGCCGGGCCCGGCGGGTCAGCGGACGCCGCGCGGGCGGAATTGCACGCTGATCCGCGGCCCGGTGACCCGGGCGCTCCTCGGGACCGCGTGCTCCCAGGTCCGCTGGCAGCTCCCGCCCATGACCAGCAGGTCGCCGTGACCGGCATCGTGGCGGATCACCGGCCCGCCGCCATCCCGCGGCCGGAGCAGCAGCGGCCGCGGCGTGCCGAGCGAAACGATCGCCACCACGGTGTCCTCGGTGCTGCCGCGCCCGATCGTGTCGCCGTGCCAGGCGACGCTGTCCCGCCCGTCCCGGTACAGGCACAGCCCCGCGGTGCACAGCGGCTCGCCGAGTTCGGCACGGTAATGCTCGCTGAGCGCGTCCCTGATGACGGTGAGCATGGGGTCGGGCAGCGCCTGCCCCTCTGCGTAGAAGCACAGCAGCCGCGGCACGTCGACCACCCGGTCGTACATCCTGCGCCGCTCCGCGCGCCACGGCACCACGCTGGCCAGGCGCTCGAACAGCGCGTCGGCGCCCGCGACCCAGCCAGGGCGGGCGTCGACCCAGGCGCCGCGGGCCAGGGTGGTCCGGCGCACGGTGGCGCCCAGCGGCCCGGGCCCCGCCTCCTCCGGCAGGTCGAGCAGCGAACCCTGGAACGCGGTCTGCACACCTGGATCATAGAACACTTTCAAACATATTTTCGACAACTATATTGCCGCGCCCGGTAAGGGGATGGCACAAAACCGGTGTTTGCGCGGTAACCGAGGGGCACCTGCCGCAGGTCAGGGACATACTTGGCGCGGGGGCGGCGGGGAAGCGCGCTGCCAGGGGATCCCCGCGAGGGAGGCTTCATGCCAGGGAACAGCCTGTCGGCCATTGAGCACGTTGTTGTCCTCATGCTGGAAAACCGGTCGTTCGACCATATGCTCGGCTTTCTGTATGCCGGGTCGGGAAATGTGTCCCCGGCCGGACAGCCGTTCGAAGGGCTCACCGGCTCCGAGTCGAACCCGGACGCCTCCGGCCAGCCGGTCACCGTTTTCAAGATCGAGCCCAGCACGCCCAGCGCCTACTACATGCCCGGCGCGGATCCGGGTGAGGGCTACATGGCCACCAACAGCCAGTTGTTCGGCAGCCCCGCCGCGCCGCCCTCGTCCGCGACGGTCCCCGCCATGCAGGGATTCGTGAAGGACTTCGCGTACACGCTCGGCTGGCAGTCGCACAGCAGCGGGTGGACGATCGTGCCCGGCACCACGGCTAACGACATCATGGGCTGCTTCACCCCCGAGGCGCTGCCGGTGCTTTCCGCGCTGGCCCGCGGCTATGCGGTCTGCGACCACTGGTACTCGTCGGTGCCCACCGAGACGCTCCCAAACCGGGCGTTCGCCTGCACCGCGACCAGCCAGGGGCACATGGACGACAAGACGCACACGTTCACCTGCCCGTCCATCTTCGGATTGCTCGATTCCCATCAGCTTGGCTGGGCCATTTACGGGTACGACGCGGAGCCGCTGACCAGGTCCAATTTCCCGGACATCGCCTCGGCGGCCGCGAGCCACTTCGGGCTGTTCACCGACTTCACCGCGGCCGCGGCGGCGGGCACGCTGCCGCCGTTCACGTTCCTGGAGCCGAACTGGTTGTCCAGCGGGAACAGCCAGCACCCGAACTACAACGTCGCCCTCGGCGAGCGGTTCATGCACGACGTGTACGAGGCGCTGCGCGGCGGTCCCGGGTGGGCGAAGACCCTGCTCGCCATCACCTACGACGAGCACGGCGGTTGCTACGACCACGTGCCGCCGCCCGCGGGCGCCACCCCGCCGGACAACAGCGCGGGCGAGTTCGGGTTCGACTTCACCAGGTTCGGCGTGCGGGTGCCGGCCGTCCTGGTGTCGCCGCTGATCCCGGCGGGCACGGTGTTTCGCGCCCCGGCCGGTTCCGTGCCGCTGGACCACACCTCGGTGCTGAAGACCGTGGAGCAGCGCTGGAACCTGCCCGCGCTCACCGCCAGGGACGCGGCCGCCCCGGGCGTCGGGGACGTGCTCAGCCTCACCACCGCGTGCACCGACGACGTACTGGCCGGGGTGACCGTGCCACGGCCACCGGCGCGGGCCCGGCCGCCGGGCACCCGTCGCACCTGCAGGAGGTCCAAGCGGAACTGATCTCGCGGCGGTACCCGGCCGGGCAGAGCGACATCCCTGGTGCGGTGCATGCCCAGTTCAGCGAGGCGGGCCTGGCCGAGTACATCCACTCCCGCGGCGGCGTGCACCACGTCTGAGCCACCCGGGCACCCCGGCGGCGCTACCCGGGCAGCGCGGCCTCCGGCGGCCCGCTGAACTCGAAGTAGGCCCGGCGCGTCACGCTGGCGGCTAGCGAACCCGGGCGCCGGTGGACATGCGGGCGGCGAGCTCGGAGTCGATCTGGCGCGCCGCTTCCTGGAGCCGGGGCAGGAATTGCTTCTCCAGCGTCCGCATGGGCACGCGGGCCGCGTGGGCGCTCGCGTTGATCGCCGCCACCACCTTGCGGGAGCTGTCCCTGATCGGCACGGCGATCGACCGCACGCCCGCCTCCAGTTCCTGGTCCACGGCGGTCCAGCCCTTGCTGCGGGCGCCGGCGAGCACCGCGCGGAACTCCCCGGGGTCGGTGACGGTGTGCTCGGTGAGCTTGCGCATCGTGGTCCGGCGCAGGTACGCGTCCAGTTCCTGCTCGGGCAGGTGGGCCAGCAGGATCCGGCCCATGGAGGTCGGGTACGGCGGCAGCCGGGTGCCCACGGTGAGCGCGATCGTCATGATCCGGTTCGCCGAGGCGCGGGCCACGTAGACGAGGTCGTCGCCGTCGAGCACGCTCACCGAGCAGGACTCGTGCAACTGCTCGGCGAGGTCCTCGAGGTGCGGCTGGGCGATCTGGGACACGCTGAACGACGACAGGTAGGCATAGCCGAGCGCGAGAACCCGGGGGCGCAGCGAGAACTGGCGCCCGGAGCTGCCGACATAGCCCAGTTCCTGCAGGGTGAGCAGGAACCGCCGGGCGGCGGCCCGGGTGAGCCCGGTGCGCTCGGCCACCTCGGACAGCGTCAGCGAGGGGTGCTCGGAGGAGAAACACCGGATCACGGCGAGGCCACGGTCCAGGGACTGGACGAAGTCCGTGCGGCGCCCGGCGGCGGCACGCTCGCCACGGGCCCCGTTGGGCCGGGGTCCGCCGGCCTCGCGGCGGCTGTCCGCCGCGGCATCCTCCGGGGCATGGCGCGGCGCCCCGGTGCCGGGCTCCTCCCGAACGTTCACATAGCGAACGATACTGCCCGGCGGGCCGCGCGGCCAGACGCCAGCGGCCGGTCACACCGCTGAAGCCCGCCGGAAGCCCACTGGAAGCCCGCCGCAAGCCCGCTAGAAAGCGCGCCAGCAGCCCGCTAGAAGCGCGCGGCGGCCTCGGTGCGGGCCTTCCTGACCTGGCCGAGCATGGTGGCCGGGACCAGGGCGTCGTGACCCCAGTCCGCGAGCAGCCCGGCCAGGGGGCGGGCGGTGCCGACGGCGGGGTGCCGCAGGCAGGGGGCCAGCGCCGGATAGGCGTCCGGGTCGTGGCCCTGGCCCACCGCCCGGATGGCCGACCGGACCTCGTCCTCCGAGCCCGTGCATTCGAACGGCTTGGTGCCGGTGAGACCGGCCATCTCCTGGTACACCCCGGTCAGGCCCGGGTCGGCGAACATGTCTCCGCCGGTCTTGCGTATCGCAAGGTCGTGGCCGAACAGCGCGGCGGTGGCCAGGAACACCCACGCGCACTTGGCGCAGGAGCGGCACCAGTCGCCGGCCGGCGCGCGGTTGCAGCTCGCCGTCCGCAGGTAGGCGTCCACGTCACCGGCCAGCGAGGCGATGATCTGCAGCTCGTACAGCGGCCGCAGCGGGCTGCTGTAGCCGGGGGCGCCGGGCAGCCAGCGGTCCCGGTAGGACCGGATCGCGGTCTCGAACTCGTAGCTCTTGGTCCATTGATGGTTGACCGGGCGGCCGAGGTAGAAGGCCACGTTCGGCTCGTCGTCGCTGCGCGAGTTGCCCGCCACGACGGGGCCGCCGCCGCGCAGGTAGCCGGTTAGCGTCGCGGCGAACGCGAGGTAGGCGGAGAACGGCGTGTGCCCGTTGGGGTGGCCCGCCGCGTTCAGCGCCAGCAGCTCGGGCAGGATCGCCCGGCGCGCCTCCACCAGGCGCCCGCCGGCGGCCAGCGACCCGGCCAGGCCGCGCAGCCGCTCGCCCGGGTTGTACAGGAAGAAATCGACGGGCGCGCCTGGGCCCGCGCTGGCCGAGACGATCCGGGCCAGGGCGAGCGAGTCCTTGCCGCCGCTGAACAGGACCAGCGGCGGTCCCGCGGGCGCCACGCCCGCCGCGCTCGCGCTACCCGCCGCGCTCGCGCCGCCCGCCACGCTCGCGCCCGCCATGCTCGCGCCGCCCGCGGCCCCGCTGCCCGCTGCCGCGCCGCCCGCCGGGCCCCGGATGACAAGGAACTCCCGCGCCGTGTAGTCGATCCCGTTGCGGTAGAAGAACTCCCCCATCGCGCCCGGCCAGAAGCCCTGCCACCAGGTGAGTTCGGCGGCGTCCGGCGCGGGGAGCGCGACCTCGATGACCGGGCTGCACAGCGCCTTCCAGTAGGAGAACGCCTCGACGATGGCCAGGGCGCGGATCATCCGCTGGGCGGTGACCGTGCACACCCGCTGGGCCTCGTCCGGGCGGAGCCCGGTGAACTCCACCACCGGCCGGAACCGCAGGCCCCCGGCGGCGAACGCGAACTCCACCGTCACCCCGGACGGGCCAGGGACCGCGCGGGCGTCCTCGATCCGGAACACCGGATAGTCCTCGCGCAGCCGCCGTACCTGGCTCTCCCGCTCGGCATGCGCCCTGGTCGCGTCCACGCGGGCAGGTTACCGGATTCGGGCCAGCGGCCCGTCGCTCACGAAGGGCGCCGGGCCGCCCGGGCCGCCGCCACGGCGTGCAGCGCGATGCCCGCCGCGACCCCGGCGTTCAGCGATTCCGTGTCCGCCGCCATGGGGATCCGGGCCAGCACGTCGCAGCGTTCCGCGACCAGCCGGGACAGCCCGCGCCCCTCGGAGCCGACGACCAGTACCAGGGGGGCGTCGGCGACCGCCAGGTCCCCCACGCCGGTGGCCCCGCCCGCGTCGAGGCCGACCACGAACAGGCCCGCCTGCTGGTAGGCGGTGAGGGCACGGGTCAGGTTGGGCACCTGGGCCACGGGCACCCGGGCGAGCGCGCCCGCGGACGCCTTCCACGCCCCCGCGGTTACCTTGGCCGACCGGCGCGCGGGCACGAGCACCCCGTGCCCGCCGAAGGCGGCGACCGAGCGGGCCACGGCGCCCAGGTTGCGCGGGTCGGTGACCCCGTCCAGGGCGACGATCAGCGCCGGGGCCCCGGCGGCCCGCGCCCGCTGGGTCAGGTCCTCCGCCGCGGCGTAGTCGTACGGGCGGACCTTCAGCGCCAGGCCCTGGTGTACCGAGCCGCCGGTGAGCCGGTCCAGTTCGGCCCGCCCGGTCTCGATCATCGGGATGCCCGCCGCGGCGGCCAGGTCCACCGCCTCGCGCACCCGGTCGTCGGCGTCGCGGCGCGGCCCGGCGTACAGCGCGGCCGCTGGCACACCCGCCCGCAGCGCCTCAACCACCGCGTTCCGGCCGGCCACGACCTCCGGCGCGTCGCCCGCCCCGCGCGCCCGGCTCGCCTCCGCGCGCGGCCTCGCCTCGCCGCCGCGTTCCGTTGTTTTCGCTGACAAACGGCCACTGCCGCCCTGCCCGGTCCCCCCGGCGGCCGGGCTCCGTGGCCCGTCGCCAGGTTCGGGTCGCCCGGCGCGCCTGGTCCCGCCGCGCGCCGCGGCCTCGGCACGGCGCTGCGCGGGATGCCCGGGGCGCAGGTGCGCGGGCGGAGTGGGGCCCTTGCCCTCGAGCTTGTCCCGGCCCTTGCCCCCGGTGCCCGTGCGCGGCTTGCCTGACTTGGTGCGCCCACCGCGCCCTTGACCGCCCGCGCTCATGCCGCCGTCCCGAGGGTCATGGCGGTGCCCGGTGCCCGGTCGTGGCTCATCGCTTGATGGTCCATCGGGGGCCGTCCGGGGTGTCCTCGATCAGGACCCCGGCGGCGTGCAGCCGGTCCCTGATCGCGTCGGCCGCCTGGTAGTCCTTGCGGTCCCTGGCCGCCTGCCGCTGGCCGAGCGCCACATCGACCAGCGCGTCGACCACGGCCCGCAGGTCGTGGTCGCCGCCGGCCGTGGCCCATTCGCGGGACAGCGGGTCCAGGCCGAGCACCCCGAGCATGGCGCGCACCTGCGCCAGCGCCGCCGCCACCGTCACCGTGTCCCCGGCGGCGAGCGCGTTGTTGCCGTCCCTGATGGTTTCGTGCATGGCCGCGAGCGCCTGGGGAACGCCGAGATCGCTGTCGAGGGCCGCGGCGAACGCCGGGGGCATCGCGTCCCGTCCCGCCGCGGCCGGGTCCTGGGCGTCACCGGAAAGCTCGGCGGCGCGGGTCACGAACCCCTCGATCCGCCGGTACGCGGTCACCGCCTCGTCCAGGGCGTCCGGTGAGTACTCGATGTTGGACCGGTAGTGCGCCTGGCCGAGGTAGTAACGCAACTCGACCGGGCGCACCTGGGTCACCATCGCGTCGACAAGCAGCGAGTTGCCGAGCGACTTGCTCATCTTCTCGCCGGCCGTCCCGAGGATGCCGTTGTGCATCCAGTACCGGGCGAACCCGTCGCCGGCCGCGCGGGACTGGGCCAGCTCGTTCTCGTGGTGCGGGAACACCAGGTCCAGGCCGCCGCCGTGAATGTCGAACGTGGGCCCGAGGTACTTGGTCGACATGGCCGAGCATTCCAGGTGCCAGCCGGGCCGGCCGGGCCCCCACGGGGTCTCCCAGGCGGGCTCCCCGGGCTTGGCCCCCTTCCACAGGGCGAAGTCCCGCGGATCATGCTTGGCGTCGGCGGTGTCGGTGTCCTCGGCGGGCCGCATGTGCTCCAGGCGCTGCCCGGACAGTTCGCCGTAGTGCGGCCAGGAACGGACGTCGAAGTATACGTCGCCATCCGAGGCGTAGGCATGCCCGCCGTCGATGAGCCGCTGCATCAGCGTGATCATCTCCGGGACGTGACCGGTGGCCCGCGGTTCCACGTCGGGCGGGAGGCAGCCCAGCGCGTCGTAGGCACGGATGAAGGCGCGCTCGTTGCGCTGCGCTACCGCCCACCACGGGACGCCCTCGGCGGCCGCGGCCCGCAGGATCTTGTCGTCGATGTCGGTGACGTTCCGGCAGAACGTGACCTGGTAGCCGCTCGCCGTCAGCCAGCGGACCAGGATGTCGAAATTCACCCCGGACCTGATGTGCCCGATGTGCGGCGGGGCCTGCACGGTGGCGCCACACAGGTACAGCGATGCCTTCCCGGGCACGACCGGGGAGAACTCGCGCTCGGAGCGCGTTGCTGTGTCATGGAGGCGGAGCGTCACGCCGCCAAGGCTACCGTCGCCGGTCCCGCCGGCCGACCGATAATCCCGGCCCGCGAGCCCGCCCCCTTTCCCGGCGGCCGCCCAGCACCAGCGCGCCCCCGTTGATCCTCGTGGCTGCTCTCGATCCGGGTGATCAAACCGCCGCGAATGATGCACTCGGTCGGCGCCGGCCGCTTCGTGGTCGTGCTGGCCCGGCTCGGCGGGCGTACGCTTGGAACCTGGACTGTGCCTGTGCGCTGACGTTGGCGGGCATCACTAGCCCGGGTACGCAGGCGGAGCAGCGACGCGGCCAGCCTGGCTCGCCATGGCTCTTCCATGAACAAGGGAAGTGAGCATGGTGAAGACCAGGCTTACCCGGTGGGTCAGCCGATGGCGTGCGCGCCGTCTGGCCCGCGAGCAGACACAGCAGACGTCGGCAGCGCGCCAGGCGACGCGTGCCGCCGAGGGGCAGCGGTATCACTCCACGGGTCACGGCCCGTAGAAGGCCCCGGGCGGTGTTCGTGATCATGACTTTGGTGGCGCCATAGCCCCACCAAAGTCATGATCACGATTGGGCGGCGCGGGCCCAGCTCCAGGGGTACTCGGGGTCCTCGGCCCGGCGGGCGGCCGGGCCGAGGCCCAGCGGCCGGAACGTGTCGATCATGACGGCGGTCTCGTCGGTGGTGGTCTTGCCCTCGGCCAGCCCCGCGACCGCGGCCTCGACCGCACCAGGCTGCGGGCCGTGGGTGAACCCGCCGGGGTGCAGCGTGATCGAGCCGAGCCCGACCCCGGAGCCCTGCCTGGCGGTGTAGTCCCCGCCGACGTAGAACATCATCTCGTCGGAGTCCACGTTGTGATGGTTGTACGGGATCGGCACGGCCTCGGGGTGGAAGTCGAGCGGCCGGGGGCAGAACGAGCAGATCACGAAGTTCGGCCCCTCGAACGTCTGGTGCACCGGCGGCGGCGCGTGGGTCCGCTTCACCACCGGCTCGAAGTCGGCGATGTTGAGCGCGAACGGGTACAGGCAGCCGTCCCAGCCCACCACGTCGAACGGGTGCCTCGCGTAGGTGAGCCTGGTCACGCCGGCCCTGGTCCGCACCACGACCGGCACGTCCTCCCCCTCGGCGAGCAGCGGGCCGCCGGGGCCGCGCAGGTCACGCTCGCTGTAGGGGGCGTGCTCGAGGAACTGCCCGTACTGGGACAGGTAGCGCCGGGGCGGCCGGATGTGCCCGGCGGCCTCCACGGCGAGCGCGGTCGCGCCGTCGCCGCCAGGCAGCCAGCGGTGAATCGTGCCGCGGGGTATCACCACATAGTCACCGGCCACGGCGTCGATCGAGCCGTAGACGGACTCCAGCCGCGCACTGCCGTATTGCACATAAATGGCTTCATCGCCGACGGAGTTCCGGTACAGCTCGCTGGGGCCGTCCGCGGCGGCAAAGGAAATCCGGACGTCATCATTGGCGAACAGGAGTTGCCGGCCGAGCACCAGGTCACCGCCCCGGGGCAGGTCGGTGGTGCGCACGTGCCGCGGCATCAGCGGATGGTTCGGCACGGCCCGCCCGGCCTCGGCGCCGGCCATGCCCTCGCTCTTCACGATCGCCGTGGGCGGGTGCACGTGGTACAGCAACGAGGAATCAGAGACAAAGCCCTCCTCGCCCATCAGTTCCTCGGAGTACAGGCCGCCATCGGGGCGGCGGAAACGCACGTGGCGCTTGCCGGGAATCTCCCCGGCCACCCGGTAGTACGGCATATCGTCTCCTTTGACGCCAAGATCGCACGGCCCGGGCGGCTGGCGGCCGCTGGCCGTCTGGTCGCTGCTTTCGCGCCTGCGCCCGTGCCGCACGGCTTTCCCGCGCGGCGCGGCGCCCCCTGCGTGCCGAGAAAGGCGCTGTAGTTTCGACTATAGGCGGGTGCTTTGCACCCGAGCAGTGCCGCAGGAAGGACCACCAGCCCCCGATGAGTAACTACCCTGTTGGCCGGCGCCCCCGTTCCGCTGACCCGAACTCCAAGTTGCGTCTCGCCGCGCTCACCGCCGTGGTCATCGGCGTGCTGCTGCTGGCCGCTGCCGCCTTTGTGCTCTCCTATTCCGGAATACACCAGGTCGCGCTGCAAGCCGGGGTATCCCCCGGCCTCGCGAAGCTATACCCGGTCATCTTCGACGCCATGCTGGTCATCGCGGGCGCGGCGGCCATGGCGCTGCGGGGGGCGGGCTGGTGGGCCCGGTTTTACGCGTGGGCCTGCCTGATCCTGCTGCTCGCGGCCGTCGCCACCGGGGACGCCGTGCACGCCACGGGCACGGTCCTGCCGGCCCGGGCCTCACGCGCCGCCGTGGCCATCACCCCGTGGGTGCTGCTGCTGCTCGCGTTCGGCCTGCTGCTGGCGATGCTCCGGCACTTCCGCAAGGCCCGGGCGGCGGTGCAGGCCAGGCAGGCCGCCCTGGCCGCCGGGGCCCCTGCCGGGCCGGGCGGTGCTGGTGACAACGCCGCCGGGCGGGCCGCGCTGACCTGGGCGGGCGCCGGAGGCGCGGCCGCGGCCGGAGCCGCGACGGCCGCCCTGCCCGAGTCCCGGTCCAGCCTGGTCAAGCTGCTGGAACCCAGGACCGGCCAGCCACCGGCCGTCGAGATGCCCTACGACCCCGGCGCCGCCGAGGACACCGGGCAGCACGACGACCCGGTCAGCTACGGCGAGGAAACGGGTTACGTCCACCCGGACAGCTACCGGGACGAAGGTGAGTACTCCCCGCACGGCGATTCCGGCGGGCCCGGGGCATACGCCGCGCCCGGCGGGTACCTGGGCCAGACGGAACCGGCGGCCGGTTACGCCGGGGCCGGCGATTACCTGGCGAGGCACGGCCCGGCCGGGGAGGACGGCCCGGCCGGTGCGCACGGCCCGGCCGGTGCGCACGGCACGGCCGGTGCGCAGGACCCGGCGGGCGGGCACGATCCGGCCGGGGGGAACGGCCTGGCCGGGGATGCGGGGCTGGCCGGCGACGCGGGCCCGGCCGGGGAAGGCGGCCCTGCGGCGGCCCAGGAACCGGCGGACGGGGAGCCGCACGTGGCTCCGGCAGGCCCGGCCGCAGCCACGGCGGAGCAGGCCCCTGCCGCGGAGCGTGGCCCGGCCGGCGAGCCGGGCCTGGCCGGTGCGCCCGTCCCGGCCGATGAGCACGGCCAGGACGCGGAGCACGGCCAGGACGGCGCCACCGCGGGGCCGCCGGGCACCGAAGCGCCGGGGCTAGAACGGATGTGGAGCACGCCGACGCGGCCCGAGGAGTGAGCGGCCGCACCGGGCCGGCCTGGCTACCCGGGCCCGGCGGCTCCGGTGCGGGTGACCAGCGCGGTCGCCACTGCGGCGATGCCCTCGCCGCGGCCGGTCAGGCCCAGCCCGTCCGTGGTGGTCCCGGACACGCTGACCGGGGCACCGCCCAGGGCCTCGGAGAGCACCTTCTGCGCCTCGTCCCGCCGTGGCGCGATCCGCGGCCGGTTCCCGATCACCTGGATCGCGACGTTGCCCACGGCGAACCCGGCACCGGCGAGCAGCACGGCGGTGGCCCGCAGCAGCGCGGCACCGGACGCGCCCGCCCACTCCGGCTCGGCGGTGCCGAAGTTGGCACCCAGGTCACCCAGGCCGGCCGCGGACAGCAGAGCGTCACAGGCGGCATGCGCCGCCACGTCCCCATCGGAATGACCGGTCAGCCCGTCCTCGCCCGGCCAGAGCAGGCCCGCCAGGTAGAGCGGCCGCCCAGCGGCCAGCGGGTGGACGTCGACGCCGACGCCCACTCTGGGCCCATCATCGGGTGACGGAGCATCGGGCACGTGAAACCAGCACCAGGAAAGGCGGCTGGGTCAGGAAGCAAGGATCTCGTCGAGCAGCGCCTCGGCCTTGTCCTCATTCGTCTTCTCGGCCAGCGCGAGCTCGCTCACCAGAATCTGCCGAGCCTTGGCGAGCATCCGCTTCTCACCTGCGGAAAGGCCGCGTTCCCTGTCCCTTCGCCACAGGTCACGAACGACCTCGGCCACCTTGTTCACGTCGCCGGAAGCGAGCTTTTCCAGGTTGGCCTTGTACCGCCGCGACCAGTTGGTCGGCTCTTCGGTGTGCGGGGCACGGAGCACCTCGAACACTCTCTCAAGACCTTCCTGCCCGACGACATCACGCACACCCACCAGTTCGGCGTTGTCCGCGGGCACGCGCACCGTCAGGTCCCCTTTGTCGACCTTGAGGACCAGGTAGGTCATTTCCGCGCCCTTGATCGTACGGGTTTCGATCTCCTCGATGCGAGCAGCCCCATGGTGGGGGTAGACGACCGTGTCGCCGACCTTGAAAGTCATGTGGCACATACCCCTTCCGCTACGCCAATCATACCACGGCGAACGCTGCCCAATGGCCTGCCTTGACGGTAAACATGCAGGTCAAGGAGGCAATTAACCGATCTGAAAGAGATGCAGGCCAGGACGGGCGCGGGTCACCCCCGGACCGGGCGCTGGCTCAATGTGTCCTCGGGGATACCCCGGGTGGCCCATCGGCCGGCGCCACTCTGCGTGACCAGCGACCGTGCCGGTGACGCCGCGCCCCCGCTGACTCATACTGGAACAATCAGGCCGCTCGTGTTGGAGAGATGTGCGTGAATGCTGGCGGCGACCCGGGGCGGGACGATTACGGCCTGCCGCCGGTCGACATCGAGGTCCCCGATGACGCCCGGGAACTCGCCAGGGACGTGCATGCCTACCGCCGCGAACTGCGCTCGCTGCGCAGGCGCTACCTGGCCAGGCGGTTCTACGGCCCGCTCACCAGGGACGGCATGGTGCTGCCGTTGCTCGCCGGCTGCCTGGCGCTGACGCTGGTCGCCGCGACGCTGCTTACCGTGTTCACCGCCCGGCAGCCCGCGGACAGCCTGCGCCCGGCGCGCACCGGTGCCAGCCAGTCCCGCCCGTCCGCCGCGGAGCTGGTGAACGCGACGCTGTTCGCCGCCGGCCAGCCGACGCCGCTGAGCAGCCTCCCCGGCCCGGTGGTGGTGCTTGCCCTGATCCCGCCCGGCTGCCGGTGCCTGGCCGACCTGCGGGCACTGACGATCGCGGCGATGCGGGCCAACGCGCTGATCTACCTGGTCGGGGTGCACAACGCCCCGGTGAGCGCGCTGGCCGCCGATCTCGGGCTGGGGGCCGGCCAGGGGCTGGAGGACAGCGCGGACACGCTGCCCCCGTCCTACCGGGTGGCGGCGCTGACCGCCGTCCTGGTGCGCCCGGACGGTACCGCGGACCCGGTGGTGATCCCGGACCAGGGCCACGGGTTCCAGATCGAGAACGACGTGCGCGCGCTGCTCCCCGCCGCGCCGCCGAGCCCACGGCCGGGGAGCATGGCGCCGGCCTCGCCCGCCGCCAGCGGCTCGCCGGCCGGCTGAGCCCGGGCGGGGCTGCTGTCACCGGCATGGCCCCGAGCCGATACGCTGTGCCGCGACGCAGACGTGCTCGTTCGAGCCGGAGGAGAGCACACAGTGATCCGCAGCAAGCGCGGCCTTCTGTCGCTGCGCGACCTCGTGGTGGTGGCCGCCGTGGGGCTGATCCCCGCCATCGCCGGCTGTGAGGCCGGCTACAACGCGCCCACCCAGCAGTGGCATCAGCCCACACCGGGGGCGTCGGCGATCGTGGACAACACGCTCCGGATCAACAACTTGTTCGTCCTCGGGCCGGCACCCGGGCTCACGCTGCCGCGCGGCGCCTCGGCGGGCGTGTTCCTCGCCCTGGCCAACGCCGGCGCCCCGGACCGGCTGATCAGCATCACCGCGCCGGGCTCGGCCAACTCGGTCCAGGTGCCGGCCGGGGGCATCTTCGTGGGCCGCCAGCAGTCGCTGCTCCTCACCGGCCCGGCCCCCCGCGTGCTGCTCGTGCACCTCACCAGGACCCTCAACGGCGGGCAGTGGGTCCGGCTGAACATGGAGTTCCAGAACGCGGGGCACGTGTCCCTGATGGTCCCGGTGATGCCGCGGACCGCGTCCTACGGCACCTACTCGCCGGCGCCGCTGTTCCTGCACCCGAAGGTCACGCCGTCCCCGGTGCTGCCCAGCACTCCGTCTCCCACGCCAAGCTCCTAGCAGGAATTACGCCACCGCGTGCGGCCCGGGCACCGGTGCTGTGGGGGTCGCGTGGCGGCCGGCGGCGCTGTCCGCCCGGCGTCCGGCCGGCCGTCGCGGCCGGTCGGCCGTCGTGCGGCCGGCCAGGGATCGCGCGGCCGGGCCCGGGGGCTCAGTCGCCGGGCTCGAACTTGTAGCCAAGCCCGCGGACCGTGATGATGTGCCGCGGGCTGCCCGGGTCGGTCTCGATCTTGGCTCGCAGCCGCTTGATGTGCACATCCAGGGTCTTGGTATCGCCCACGTAGTCCGCGCCCCAGACCCGGTCGATGAGCTGCATCCGCTGCAGCACCCGGCCGACGTTGCGCAGCAGCACCTCGAGCAGCTCGAACTCCTTGAGCGGCACCTGGATCTGCTCGCCGCGCACGGTCACCACGTGCCGGTCCACGTCCATCCGGACCGGACCGGATTCCAGGGTCGAGCCACCGGGCTCGTCCGGCTCGCCGCGCCGCCGGAGCACCGCGCGCATCCTGGCGACCAGTTCCCGCGAGGAGAACGGCTTGGTGACGTAGTCGTCGGCGCCGAGTTCCAGGCCGACCACCTTGTCGATCTCGCTGTCCTTGGCGGTGAGCATGATCACCGGAACGTTGGAGCGCTCGCGCAGCGTCCGGCACACCTCGCTGCCGGGCAGGCCGGGCAGCATGAGGTCGAGCAGCACCAGATCGGCACCGTGCCGGTCGAAGGCCTCGATCGCGTCCGGCCCCGTCGGGCAGACCGCGACCTCGAAGCCCTCGCGGCGCAGCATGTAGGACAGCGCGTCGCTGAAGGATTCCTCGTCCTCGACCACCAGCACCCGGGTCACTTGACCGCCTCCCTGACATGCTGCGCATGACCGCCGGCCGAGCGGCCGCCCGCGGTCGGGGGTTTGTTCACGATGGGCATCTGCAGGGTGAAGGTGGACCCGACGCCTTCCTCGCTCCACACCGTCACCTTGCCGCGGTGCGCGGCCATCACGTGCTTGACGATCGCCAGCCCGAGCCCGGTCCCGCCGGTGGCCCTCGACCGGGCGGGGTCCACCCGGTAGAACCGCTCGAAGATCCGCTGCAGGTCGCGCTCGGGGATGCCGATCCCCTGGTCGGCGACGCTGATCTGGGCCGCACGGGCGTCCCGGGACGCCGAGATCATCACCCTGGTCTTGTCCGGGCTGTAGGCGATCGCGTTCTCCAGCAGGTTGCGCAGCGCGGTCACCAGGAGGTCCTCGTCGCCGAGCACGGCCACGCGCTCCTCGCAGACGGCGGCGAGTTCGATGCCGCGGGCGCTCGCCTTCATCCGGACCCGGTCCACCGCCTCCGCGACGACCGAACTCAGATCCACGACGATCGGATCGGGCATGGGCTCGGCCGCCTGGATGCGCGACAGCGTGATCAGGTCCTGGACCAGGTAGGTCAGCCGGGAGGCCTCCTGGCGCATGCGCCCGGCGAACCGCCGCACCGCCTCCGGGTCGTCGGCCGCGTCCTCCATGGTCTCGGCGAGCAGGGCGAGCGCGCCGACCGGCGTCTTCAGCTCGTGGCTGATGTTGGCGACGAAGTCCCGCCGGACCTCCTCCACCCGCCGGCTTTCCGTCTGGTCCTCGGCGAGCAGCAGGATGAGGCCCTCGGAGCCCAGCGGGGCGACCCGCACGGCGAAACTGGTCCGGCGGCCGCCGAACGAGCTGCCGGACAGGTCGACCTCCCCCTCGCGGGTCTGCCCGTCCCGCCGGACCTGCCGGACCAGGGCGAGCAGTTCACCGACCATGAGCTGGCCGTCTTTGACCAGGCCGAACGCGCGGGCCGCCTCGCTGGCCATGAGCACCTTGTCGGCGTAGTCGAGCACCACGGCGGAGGAGGAAAGCACGGAAAGGACGGACGCCACGCCCGGCGGCAGCTTGGTCGCGCGCGGCCGGTCCGCGGCGGGCTCGCGATCAGCGATGCGCCCGCGAGCGGTCACCAGCCGGCCCTTGCCGTGGCGGGGCGAGATGCTGGCGCCAGGTCACCAACACCAGCCGTCACGTGCACACTCACGCCTCGATGGTATGCGCAGAACCCTCAGGGCGTCTCTGGCCGGTATCCGCTGCGCGGGCCTGTTCCCCAGGTATTCATAAACCAGTAACCAACCGGCCATATTGGGTCTCCCCGGACATAACCCGCGATTCGGGTTACCCCGGGGCGGGGCCCGCGCCGGTCAGCGCCCCTGGTTGCGCACCGCTTCGGCGGCCTCGGCCGCCGCGGCCGGGTCAAGGTACCGGCCGCCGGGGACCTTGGGCCGGAAGCTCCCGTCCAGCTCGTACAGGAGCGGGATGCCGGTGGGGATGTTCAGCCCGGAGATCTCCGCGTCGCCGATCTCGTCGAGATGCTTGACCAGGGCGCGCAGCGAGTTGCCGTGCGCGACCACGAGGACCGTGCGGCCCGCCGCGAGATCGGGCACGACCGCGTCGTACCAGTACGGGAGCATCCGGTGCAGCACGTCGGCGAGGCACTCGGTGCGCGGCAGCAGTTCGGGCGGAAGGTTGGCGTAGCGGGGGTCGGACGCCTGGGAGAGCGGGTGGTCGTCGGGCAGCGGCGGCGGCGGCACGTCGTAGGACCGGCGCCACACCATGAACTGCTCGTCGCCGAACTCCTCGCGGGTCTGCGCCTTGTTCTTGCCCTGCAGCGCGCCGTAGTGACGCTCGTTCAGCCGCCAGGACCTGGCCACCGGGAGCCAGAGCAGACCGGCCTCCTCCAGCGCCAGGTTGGCCGTCTGGATGGCCCGGGTCAGCACCGAGGTGTGCACGATCTCCGGACGCAGGCCGTGGTCCCGCAGCAGCGTGCCGCCGGCGACGGCCTCCCGGGCGCCCGAGTCCGACAGCCCGATATCCACCCACCCGGTGAACAGGCCTTCCGCGTTCCAAGCGCTTTCGCCGTGCCTGAGCAGCACCAGTGTGGACATGGCCGAGAGCCTATCCGCCCCGGGCCGCGGCCGCCGCGACGGAACCGCGGTAGCCGCCAGGCCACCCGGGGGGTTCCGGGAGGCCGCTCCCCCGGGCTGACACGGCCTTGAGCCAGCGGGGGTCCGGGGGCGCTCCCCCGGGCCAGCAGGGCCAAGGCCCGGTGACGAAGGAACGGGGCCTTGAGCCACCGGGGGGTTCCGGGGGGTCGCTCCCCCGGGCTAACACGGCCAAGGCCCGGTGACGAAGGAACGGGGCCTTGAGCCACCGGGGGGTTCCGGGGGGGCACCCCCCGGGCTAACACCGCCGGGAACACGTGGTGCGGCTGTGTGGTTCCCTCTGGCGGGTACACGTGACGCGGCCCCGAGGTCGCCCGTTCCGGAGGTGGATGCCTGTGCCGCGACGGGTCCCCGGGCGGATCGCGACCATCAGCGTTCATACCTCCCCGCTTGAGCAGCCGGGTACCGGCGATGCGGGCGGCCTCAACGTCTACGTGGTCGAGGTGGCCAAGCGAATGGCCGCCCGCGGCGTGGAGGTGGAGATCTTCACCCGGGCGGTGTCCCGCCACGCCGCGCCGGTGCACGAACTGGTGCCTGGGGTGCTGGTCCGGCATGTGCA
>WNGG01000215.1_pt1 | contig 58449 bp, 44 predicted proteins | sample 5400661 | NCBI WGS metagenome assembly WNGG01 (sample SAMN13153372, study PRJNA577476) | soil metagenome | isolation source: 100 cm soil or saprolite under Garry oak tree replicate 1 | place: USA:California | collected 2016-06-15
AGAGCCGGCCCGGCTCGATGAGTCAGCGTTCATGAGGCCGACCGCTTCGCGGTCGCCACTCCAAGGAACGCGCTCCTTCCGCGGTGGCGCAAGCCATTGCGGATGAAAACCCTCGGGTAGGCTGCTGGAGTCACGGTGCAAATCGTGGCCTAGAGGAATGATCGCCGCAGCACGCGAGCCGTTTCATAGCTTGCGCGCTGCACAGAATCCGGCTTACAAGGTTCGCCCGCCAAGTATTGTGTTTACAACAATTTACAAGGCGTACTGTCCATTTACTGTCCATCCGGGTCCGTACCGATCTTAACCCTCATCCAATCAATATATTACGAGAATAGGGAGGCGGGTCGCCCCATGTGGCGGTGCTCGATGTGCAGAATAGAGGACAGAATTCTGCTTATGGGCTCACGCGGGAATTTGGGTTCGACTCCCACACGCTTCCGCCATCACTTTATTTAGTTTCAAAGAATTGGTGGATTCGCAGGGCAGCAAAAGGCAGCAATAGAGATTTTTGCCCGGTTCTTGTGCTAATTCAGCAAGCGGCACGGGCGGTAACCGGGTTTCTCAATTTCGACATGCGAAGGGCGGCAAGCGATACCAGAGTGGCAATTCTACTCGTGTGTTTGCTTTATACCATTTTGTAATCTCCCTAGCCAGCTTCATCTCATTTGGTACGTTGAAACACAGGACTGCTTGGAACGGCTGGTGCGCCTGCGGAGCGAAAGCATTCTCAACGGTGAGCATTCTGCACGCGCACTCCGCTGAAAGAGCGGCCAAACTCCTGCTCCGCAGATACATGCAGGCTGCCCGGAAGCGGCTGGCATTGCTTGCCGGCGAGGAAGCCGCCGAGGCCAGCGGGAGCCGTGGCGGGCAATCGCTTGCGGGCTGGTGACTGATTGTGGTTGGTGCCTGCTTCTCTGCTTCGGGTCTGGACTCCGGCATGCGCATGACTTGGCCGGCTGCACGCTCAATCTCGCGTTCGTGAGCGTCATTCGGCGCGCCGATTCTTAATTTGGGCCGGATCCAGTGGCCACCCCGGCGGTCCCCGAAGGTCGCGTGCGACGATTGCAGGAAGTGGAACGGTACGTCCCGTGGTAGTGTGTCTTGCTCACGAGACCGTGGACGTATGGTCGGGGCATGGTTCTTGGCTACGGCTTCGTTCGTAAGCGCAGCTTGCCTCTGGTCCATTGCGACCCAAAGTGCGCTGAAGGAAGAGTTAGAACAATGCGCTATCTAAGTCCGATCTATTTTCCCGGCAATCACCACCAGGATGCGGTCGACTTCATCGAAAACCGCTTCTGAGCCAGAATGCACCGAGATCGAGATACTCTCAGCAGCTTGGTTCAGCAGTTCCCAACTCTGGTCGAGCGAGTCGCGGTTCAGACGCAGCGTCATAGTAGCAGCATCCCATCTGACCGGTTTTGCCCGGGGACGTATCCGCTGTTCCGGACGTGCCTTCGCGCCGGGTAGACGTGATCGGACATAGATCGCGTAACCATCAGCCGCGGGAACCAACTCCGGGGTCTTGAAACCGGCTGGCCCAGAACGAGGCACCAAATGCTTCCGCACAAATATCTGGTCGCTGGAAAGCAGAATCGCTTCTACATTTTGCTGATTGAGTTCCGCGGAGAGGTCGTCGAAGATCCTCTCCAGACTAGTCATCCGCGCCACGTGCTTTGCCTTCCTGTCGGTCAGGGCAGTACTTTGCTATCGCAAACCAGAGTAAAGGGCACCTTGTCGGTCCGGCGGTGAGAATAGCTGATCAAAAATTCCTGTGCGATCCATTTGTCCCTGGTTTTGTTCTCGGTTCCAACGCGGACCACAACGGTTCCCGCGCCCTCGATCCAAGCCAGGTATTGGAAAATCTCCAGTACCTGCTGGGCGCTGCTGAAAATGATTTTGCGTCCCCCAGCACCCACCAGAGACACGCCACCAGGGTAGTAGCGGGTGCCGCCGAACGTAAACTTGAGCGCTGCCTCGAAGTTGTTGGGACATGCATTGATGTCTATGAGTCCGGCCCCCCACGTGGGATGCAAGGGATGGGGCGGATAGTCATCGAGGCTGGGGCCGGAGGAGGGCGATTCGATTGCTGTCGCAGGGTCTTCTGGTTTCGCCCAGATCAGCTTGGCCTCTGCCACACCGGGACAACCGACCGTTTCAATTAATCCCATAACGAAGCGGACGATGTCGATGCACTGGGCGCCGAGCTTGATATTGTCAGCCAGATTCCACGCATTGTCGTATTGGACATGCAGGTTGTAATCGCCAAAATTCACCATGATCCCATGCACCAAGCCCTGCGGATCCAGAGTGTGGACTGAGCCGGCCAGTTCGACTGCCTTGGCCATACGTTTGTAAGTAACCTCATCAGGACGGCGAGGAGGCGCCATCGTAACAAAGACATCCAGGCCCTGGACTGTGGCGAGTGGTTGTCTGCCGGATGGCAACTGTATGCTCCAACTAATCGCCTGACCGAGAGACTGGGTAATCGCGTTCGGGGTGCTAGCGACGGAGTTCAGAACGATAACCTGATTTTGGCCATCGTGTAGGATTCCCGTGCCCTTGAACGTCAGGAAACCGGCAGAGCCCTGGCCAGTCAACGTAAACGGCACACCTGCCGGCATACCGGTAGAAGCGTCATAAGTCAGTTCCACCACGACTTGGCTATTGCGATCCTGGCTGATTGGAGCGCTCTGACTGCCGGGGTTAGCAGGTTCCCACTCAGGCTTTGGGAAGAGTTTGCGTCCCGTTTCCCAGTCACTCCGATTGTCCTTCATGACGTGGTGGTCGCTCAGGAACGTCATAGCCTTCAAGGTGACTCCTTCACTCACTACCGGTCCCGGAGGCGTAGGTGGAGGCCCAAGTGGAACTGGCCCGGGCGGAGTAGGCCCAGAAGGTGTCGGACCCGGCGGCACCGGGCTGACTGTGCTGCTGATCACCGCGACGCGGTCCTCAGTGGGGTCCGAAGGCGAAAATTCGTCAGTGGGCCCATGCGCGCGAGTATTGATTTTGCCAGACGGTATGTCGCTGGCTAGCGCGCCCGCCGTTGAAAGCGCACGTCGGCAGGAGAGGCGCCAGTTCAGGTCGTTCGGGCCATCGACGCTGGCGTATCCGTCCACGCGCACATCGTCGCTGCTGCCGGCCTGCCGCCAGCGGTTCACAAAGCCCCTGATCGCCGCAATCTGCGCAGATGTACTGATGTTGGCATTGCCAATTCTGAATTTGACTTTGTCGCCCATGATGCCGATATCGGTGCTGACCTGACATGGCAAGTCGGATGGCGGACTTGGTGTCACGCCCTGTGGAGGGGGTACCGGAGTCGGCGACGGTGTTGGCCTAGGCGTCGGAGGAGTTGGCGTGGGGCGTGGGGTAGGAGGCGTGGGCACGGGCGGCACCGGTCCAGGAGGTGGCGGTGGCGCGGCTACGGTTTTGGAGACACCGGGACCTGGATACGAGATATCGTAGGGAACATCAGCAGCAAAGATGGGGCCGAAACGGCCTTCCGTGGCTTCCAGTATGGACATAGGAACAGTCTCGACCCTGGCTAATCGACCGCCCAGAGCCCCCGGGCAGAAGTCCACAGTGTCATGCACCTGGAACGTCAGCAACGGCGTAACAGTCAGATTTGTGCCGGAAGCGTCCAGGTCAAGCTGCATAGCCCCGTCGACACCGCGTGTGTCAGGATCGCTTACCGTGTTGCCGGGAGGACCACCTGATCCAATACCTCCAGCGATGTTTCCGGGAATGGTAGTCGCCGGACTATCGTAGTCCAAACCCATTGGATCCGTTCCGGTGTTGATACGTATGGTTAGGGTTGCCGCGCCAACCAGGCTTGTTACTGGCACAGTGGTTGTTGACCCGGGCGCTGGCATTGAAGAGGCGGCAGGTCCGCCCAGCGCGATAACGGATGCGTCGATAATCTCTTGTTCCGCTTCCGCCGACTTATGATGTGCAGTAAATCCGCTAACAATCTCTCCGCTACCCGCGAATGACCGCGCTGGACGGGGTAATCCGAGTGAAGGATTGAGATATTCGGCCCATAAGCTGGCGGTTTGTGGCCCGAACATGCCGCGTGCAAAGGGGATGAAGGACCCTGACACAAAAGCGTGAAGGGTTGTGGCCATGAGCAGACTGGTTGCCGGATGACAGGGCGGCGGCAGGCTGGGAAATAGCGAAGCAAGTGACGTCCCGACGGCTGAAACAGGGGAGGCGGCTCGGGAAGCGACGTCAGACAGAATGTCACTTAGGCCTGGCGCGGCGGCTTCGGTCGGCGGCTCATCTTCTTCGCCTGGTCCGCTTTGTCGCTGCAGGCCTATACGCGTGCCGAATGTCTGGCTAGGCGAACTTTGCTGAACGACATGCGTGAGTTCGTGGGCCAGCAACCGCCGGCCTTCCGTGGTCTCCGGGGTGTAACGATTGGAGCCGAACACCACGTCCGAGCCCACCGTGTATGCCAGTGCGTTCACCGTCCGCGCCGAACGGGCGGCGGAATCACCCGTATGGATCCTCACCTGGCTGAAATTCTGGCCGAAGCGAGGCTCCATAAATGCCCGTGTGGCGGTACCGAGCACATGCCCGGACGAGTGTAGCACATCATGGACAATGGACGACGCGGCGCCGCCAGGACCCGCCTCCCGCCGCTGGAGCATTTTGTCCTCTTGGGTGCATTCGGAGCCCTTGCGTTGCAGTTTTTCTTCGTCTTCGCACTCGGCGCATTTGCGTTGCAGTTCCTCCTCGTCTTCGCAGGTAGCACATTCTCTTTGGAGTGCGGGCCCCGGCAGCTGTTGCTCCGCTTCTTGTCGGGGTCCGGGTTGCGGCATGCACATGATCTGATCGGCTACACGGTCAGCTTGCCGTTCGTAGACATCATCAGGTGCGCCGACTCTTAACTTGGCTTGGAGCCAGCGGCCGGTCGCGCGGTTTCCCGCAGCTACCTGCATGTGTTGCAGCAATTGAAACGGCGAGTCGTGTGAAGCGGTTTCTTGGACAATGGACTGCTGTGACGCGCCGCAGGCGTTGCTCTTGGACGCGACCTCCGCTGTAACCGTGCCTTGCTTTTGCTCCATTGCTAACCTAACGCCTTCGTGGCCGGATTCTGCCAGCTAGGTTGCGCACATTACCCCTCGTTCAAGACTTGTTGTAAATGGCTGCACACTGGGCATCATTCAATCGCACTGACAGGGGGCTCGCACCCATGAGATTCGGATCAGGAAGATGATGAGGGGAATCCTGGATTACGTGCACGCATTCATGCGCGAGAACTCCTTTGCCAGCTATGTTTTCAACGACCGCCATGCCGCGAAGGGCAGCGCCCGCTCCCGTCGCGCAAAAGGGAGGGTTGGAGTACGCGTCAGCGCCTGGATTATTTGAGAAGCTGGCAACGAAGAATGCCCGAATTCGTCCTGTCAAGCCAAATTGCACAGAGGCTCCCTGAAACATCGCTCTTTCTTCGTGGCTCGGAGAGCCACAGGTGGGATTAGCACGCAAGTCGGTGTTCCCTCCGAGCCAAGTCGTGGTCTGCAACGGAGTAGCGGTGGCATCCACACCATGGACCAGCTTAACGTTGCACTGAGTGAAAATCGCATTAGCGACTGCGACGTCTATAGACGGGGTATGGTTGCTTCCATCGAGCCTGACCGTATCAATGACGACGGCTTTCTCCGCGCGGCTGCGCGCAGGCGTGGGAGGAGCGACCGCCGCGATTCCCGCCACATTGCCGAGCATCAAGTTCGCGCGCGCCAGGCTGGCCTGTTGCGTGGCGTTTGGGGGATTGGGAGGTGCCGCAAGCGCATGGCGGATCTCCGTTAAGATCGCGGCTCCATCGCGTTGGGAAGCGAGTTGCTGGACTTCATGATTCACAAGGTTATCCATGAATGCAAGGGCTACGTCAAACGATGCGACTCCCAATTGGTGGAACGATTCGCGAGCGAATGGAAGCTCGGCGACGGCGTTGGTCAGAGATCGGGCGGCTAGAGAAATGCCGCGATCGAGCGCGGTGGTCTGTGTCGCAAGAAAAGTAGCCACATCGGCTTGAACCGTGGCTGCCGGCGGTGCAACAGTTGCAGTGCTGCGAGAGTCGAGCAGTGGCGTCCAAGCCGGAGAAAAGGCAGTCGCCATGCTGCTGATCAGCAACGGATGCAAAGTAGCCATGCCCGTAACTGGGTCAATTTCGATCGGCAAAGGAAAATTCAGGCCCGCCCGCCAGTTTGTCATCGCTGGCACCTGGAGGTAGTACTGGTTATAAACCAACAAGGCTTCCGCGAGATCATTCTCAGAGATGACGGGTAGCGGCAAAGCCGCTGCGGCCCCCGGCGGCGTGAATGGCGTGGCGGTGAGAAACAACGGCAAAAGCTGGCGGGCCAAGCGGCGTATGGTTTCGTTTTCGGCGACGATCACATGCAGCCGGCTGGCGCCGCCGCTTAGCAGGCCTCCCTGGACACCGACCGGACCCAGTCGAGTGTCACTAACGTTGGTTGGCCAAGACTGAAGTCCTGATCGCGGTGCCGTACCCAGGTTCATGCTGATGTTCACAACTTGTGGGTCTGCGCGCGAAATAACAGATGACGAGGGTTTTGCGGAGGGCCGCGTCGCAGAATGGCTTGGCTCGGCAGTAACTTCGTTTACGATACCGCGCGCCTCTCTTTCCGCGTCACTGTGATTAGGATCAAGGTTCAGTCGGCCGTCACTGATGGGGAATGTTGCGCCGCGCTGTTGCACAACGTGAGTCAGTTCATGCGCGAGGAGTTTCTTTCCCGCAAGGGTGCCGGGAACATACTGCCCGGCTCCGAATACAATGTCCCGTCCAGCGGTGAAAGCCAGTGCATTGAGAGATTGCGCCGCTTCCGCCGCACCAGCATCGCGGTGAATGTGAACGTCGCCAAAATTCGCTCCCATGCGCGGCTCAAAGTACGAGCGCAAGTCCGTGGCCAACGGCTCACCTCGACCTTGCAGGCTGCTGACGTGCGACTCCAGAGATGCATTCACCGGTGCAGCTGCCCCGGAAATTGTTTTGGCTCTAATACCTTGATTCTGTTCTTCTTCACACTCTTTACGCTGCCGCTGAATCGCCGCAGGCTTTGCGGCAGGCGTTCCAGCAGTGCTTGCATGGTCGGTCACTGGCTGCGTGACGGCCTCCGCAACGCTGTCCGCCTGACGTTCGTATTCGTCGTGAGGATCGTCGATCTGGAGCTTCGCCTGAATCAGACGCCCAACATTTTGATTGCCCATCGAGGCATGGAGTGAAAGAAGGCTCGCCGGCTCTGCAGACGCATGCCCTACCAGCTCGGCTTTGTGAGCCAATGGACCTGCGTGGTCATTCTGTTTAAGACCGTAGTTGCGCCGAAATGTCATGCTGCACTATTCCGAACGATCAGCATCAATGCCCACGGAACTGCAAACTGCAACGCTGTCGGCTGTCTGCTCATGAACGAAAGCAGGAAAACCGATCGTGAACTTCCTCTGAGCAAGGAGGGCGAACTCAGGGCTCTTCAGAACGAATTGCATCAGTGAACTCGAGAAGCCCTGAGCCGCCCAGGTCAATGATTGATGCTCCTTCCATGCACTCTGCTGCAGGCAGTATCCTATAACGCGTATCTGGCGGGCTTATCTCCTTTGTCTTGCCCACCGACTGCCGAATCCGTCTTGCGCTGAATCGGACCTTCTTGCTCCTCTTCCGAGCACTTCAGACTCTGTGCGCCACCCTCGCAAGTGCAAGCGCGTGGCACCGAACGGGGAGCCGGGGCACTGACCATCGCCTCGACCACCCGATCGGCTTCTTGTTCATGGATATCGCCGGTTGCCACCACAAATACTCAATGGCACAACCATGTTCAGCAACACCCGGCCGAACAGGGTATCTCTGTTCGGCCGGGGCCAGACTACTGAACGTGGGTCTCATAGATGCTGTAGTAGGCAGCGCCGATCGGATTAAGCGTCCGATAAGGGTTTCCCACGGGATTGACGCCATGCGTTTCAAAGTAGCTGTGCACTTCTAGGGATGTAAGCACCTTCCAGATCGGGAACATGACCGGAACGTGACCTGTGGCATCGCCTCGGATAGCCGTGTGGGTCGGCACCTGGGGGCCTTCGGTGTCGATGATGACCAGGTCATAGTCGCCGACGATGCGGGCGTACTGTCCTCGAACAGCATTCACAGCAAGGCTCAACGTGCCGGCTTCGGGTGGAACAAGAATTGAGGAACTCCGCCCGACGACGAAGCTGGTTTCAAAATTATCGAAAGATCCAATCAAGGCTCCAGCGTACTCATTAGAGGAATAATATGTTGACTGGAGCAGATAACCGGAGCGGGTTGCCGCCAGGGGTTCGGCTTCACCGACGATGATGCCCATCGGGGATGCCGGTGCAAGCCTACCGTTCGGGCCGTCCAATCTGATATTTCCGAAACCCAGTACGGTAATCACGCGTCCAGGCTTAACGGCTACCCGGACAATGTTTGGCTGGCCGTCCGAGGTGGCTGGGGTCAGTTTTTGCCGAACCGGTGTGTAGGGCAGCCGCTCGCCAATGAATCTCAAGTCCACTTGCGTGAACTCACCTCGCTTGATAGGCATTTGATACAAGTTGGGATAGCCTTTGACCGGTTTAAGACCCAGTTTGCGGGCATTCTGGACTTCCCAGCGAGTCTTGGGCATATGCGGCTTGCGGCAACCCGCATACGCCAGAACGGACATTGCGACGAGCACGACTGTGACTCCGGAGGCTAACAATCTGGGAGGGAGGCGCCGGCGCAGGGCCGTGAGAACAAGTGCGCACGCCGACAGAATGATCGTGAGCAACGCCGGGATCAACCAGCGCCAGGTACCCGTCGCTGGCCACGCCAAGGCGATCATATCGTGGCTGGAGGTCACCTCGTTGGTGGACTCCAAGCGGAGGAACATCGAACCGGTCTCCCCAGGTTTGAGGTTAGCAACATCGTCGCCTGCTACGGAGAAGTGATGGGTGTAATCGGAGGTCGTGAAGTAGTTGTAGTTCACGTTGATCGAATTGTTCGTTGTATTGTCATCGTGGGTAAAGCCACTGAGGGTGGTTGTCGCACAAACGAAATTCAAAGGCTGGAACGGGGCCCAATTGGCTGGCATGTTAGAAAAGTCGTAATCGAAGGTGACACGCTTCGTGGTGTTAAAGTTCGGCAAAGTCACCGTCTGTGCCGGGGCCGTCCACGGGACGTGTGGCTGAGTGGAATAAGTGCCGTACGGCACCAACGAGAGTGATACTATCCCGGTGTTCGGCAGATTGCCGGTAGTGGTTCCGGGACCTGAATAAAGGAAGGTAGCACCAAACGTGTTGACCGCACTGCGAACGACTTTATGGTCAAACTCGTTCGCCGCGACGCCGCCGATGTCCCATGGGGTCGCGACATTGAAGTTGACGTCAAAGCAGACGTTGGACAAGCTTATGTTGCCCAGCTGGTTGGCCGTTAACGGCGTGGCGAGACTCTGCATGAGCTGGTCGTTGTAACTCTGCCGATCCGGCATCGTGTCCGGCCACTTCAGAGGTTTCGGATTCAGTCCAACCGGCGGATTCCCTTGCGAGATAAAGTAATACGCGCCGAGTGCGAAAACTCTTTTCGTGGGATCAGGATCCACAGTTGCGGGAAGGTCAAAATACTTCGTACCGTTGATGGTCACCGAGATCGGCATGTCGATCTCCAGGTTCCATACCTTGTTGTTCATGTCATATCGATAAGCGGCATGGGCGTCGATCGCCGCCGCCACGGCGGGGTCAGTCACTTGCTGCCACCCTGTGCCCTGCACGAACGTGTAGTAATCGATCGCCCCAGCTGGTTGCAAGCAATTAACTCCAGTGTTGATATCCGCATTGCTGGCGATTACCGGCACGCGGACATAGAAGTCACCAGTGGCAAAATCTGGACTGCTCGTCGAGTGAAATACAATTACGATATCGTCGTTGTTGGAAACGTCCGGGTCGCCGCTCGAATCGACACCAATGAACAAGCGCTGCGCCCCGTTCACATTGGGGTTGTAGGCCAGATAAAGATACCCGTCAGGTGTAGACCCGTTCGGGACCATTTCGAGCGGAGCAACGGTGGGCCACACGGGACCCACGGCACCGCAAGGCCCGGCTGCGCCGGGCGCTACAATGCCGTTGTGCAACAGCGTTGCCGCGGTCGTCTTCGCACAGGCGACCGTGATCGCTTGCGCCGGGTTTGCGACCAGCAAAAGAACCAGGGTGACCTGCAGGACAGCAGCCGATACGCGGGACAAATGCGAGTAACTGCGTGTTTCGAACATTCGAACCTCCATTATTCTTGTACCATGCGCCCGTCAGACAGCTCCGGTGCGCAAATCCCGTCCTCTACCCCACCACTAGGACTTGGCGATGGTGGTAAACGAAATCGAAAGGTCTGCCAGCACGTTGACGCCATCCTTTGCGCTGAAGTCAAAGTCCGTGGACTGTCCGACAGCGTTGGGAGGCAAGAATTGCAGAATAAGATCCTTCTGACCGAGCGCCGGAATAACCACATTGTTGAGATTGGAGCCACCCGCACTCATGGTCCAACCTGCTGGAAGCGTGCTGGCGACCAAGTTCACAGTTCTCGACGAATTAGTGTTGTTGGTAATACGGAACGTCAGGTTTGCTACAAAGCCTCCGACCGGAATCTGATAAACACTCTGTTGCAGTGCAACGTCCGCGGCCACTACGGTAATCGTAAAGGCATCTCCTCCCGCGGGTGGAGGCGTGTTTTCCAGCAGCACGAGTTGCCCGGATGTAAACGCCAGCCCGGCCTGATTGTGCGTGGCGCTCACCTTCAGGGCGATCTTGGTCGTGACATTGCTCACGTTCGGCGTCTGAACAGTTACTATGAATTCGCTCGAACCCGTTCCAGGGCCAAGCTGGAGCTGGAACGGCAGGGAACCGTCCCCATTCTTCAGCGTAATTCCCCAAGCCGGATCGATGAACGTATCTACTTTGATTGTGTCCACCGGAGTGACGCTGCCCGAGACGCGGAACCGCAAATCAAAAGGCTGGTTCTTGATGATGATGGGCGTGGGCGAGCCGAGATAGGTTAGGGTGAGGAACCCGACAGGACGCGCGACCTCGCTGCCCACAGAGCTGTTGATCTGATCTTGCGAATTTTTGGCTTGCATGAGGTTCCTCTTCTTTAGTGCATCCGATATGGAAATGAACGGCGGAACCGGCGTGCCCGTCAGGAAGCTGTCAATCGTCTGTATCATTCCAGTGTAGGCATTTCCGTATACCTTGCCTGCGCTCTTATTCAGCGGCAGCAGAAAGTTCTTCCAGACAGTCACGAACCGCTTTTCTGCCTCGAGCAACTGCCCGAAGAACTTGAACGCTGTCTGGGTGTCCATCGAATTCGCATCCAGCAACGAGACGCCCTGATCCGCCACGTTAGCGACGACGCTGAGCGAATCGATGCCTGCGACTTCCACGGCAACATAGCTCGTGGCTGGGTCGACGAACTTGGTAGTGAGGAACTGGATGAAATCCCGAATGTTGTCACGGCACGCCACAAGTGTGTCGTGCATAGCGGTGGAGTCCACAAGCACAACGCCAGTCTGGGGTGCGCGGAACTCGACCTGGCGGCGGAGCGACACGTCTGTGTCGCGCTCATCCGCAATCATGTCGTCCGTAATTGCGGGATTGTTGAGCACGCGTGTCAGCGTGGCAAGTTTGTAGAAATAATGACCTGCGGGAGCCGTGGCCACCAGCTGCGGATAGTCCACTGCGCGCGCAACGCGCACTGCCCAGTCGCGCTTGATTCGGATGGCGGTCTCGATGCCTATGCGAGAATCGATGAGCGCCGGGTCCTTCTGACTGTCAATCTCGACTTCAAAAACGTCCAGATAGACCACGAATAGAGCATCTGTCGTCGGGGTGGCTATGGGAGCAAGCGGCGGGAAAAGACTGGGGTTGCCGAAGTTCGGTTGCGTACTGTACTGCACGTCCGCTGCGTTCTCCGTGAGCTTGCCATTCGCAATTGCTAAACCCGCACGAATAGCGAAGTCGTTCGCTGCTGGCACAGCAAAAATGTGAAATCCATCACTGCCGACGGGCGTCCCGTTGCCGATGAAGGACGTACCGAGAATCTCGAATTCACGCCGCCGCAAGTCTTCCAGGAGATTCCAGTCGGCATCCAGCACGGGGACCGCTTGCTGCATACGCACGCCGACGTAATGTTTGCCGACCGATTCAGTCAGTCTGGCTTGCGGATCGTTGGAGAAATTTCCCATGCTCGTCCTCATTGCCCCGGCTTATTTCCCCCGGGGTTTCTTTCTTGTCTCAATTCTCTTTACAGTGCCGGCCTCTTGTTTTTTGCGAAGGACGCGGCTTGTGATGTCAATCATGTACTGCTCGGCGATTTCATGCGCATCGAGGTCCTTCAGCTCGCGAGTCGCTGCAACCTCGATGACCTGCTCCGATTTTTCCGCGTGAATAAAAGGGTGATGTCCCTCGTGTTCCATCAAGTGGACCTTCGCCACGGAAAGGATTTGGCCGTCTTCGTCGAAATGAATGAACAGTTTCATCTTGGATCCTTAGGTTTCCGCCAGGCGGTATCCCTTGACGGTCACGGATATCGCGAATGTGTTGGGGTTTTCAATCAGGACTTGATAGATGTGCTGGTTGAACACCTGTGAGCCCGGCGGCTTGAACAACATCACTCGATATCGCCAATCAAAAACCTGCGACAGGGGAAGCTGGATTGGACCGGCGCCGCGGGGGCCGTCGAAGTGCACGCTGACCAGAAAGAACGCCGGATCATCAGCATTCACCAGCGAGACCGGCTGTTGAGTAACCTGTCCAGGGGCTGGGGCCGAGGCGACTGAGAACTGAGCGTTCAACACCAGGGTGCTGGCCATTTTTTGAACGCTGACGGTCCCGGGCTTTATTGTGCCGTCACTGGCCAGGCTGGTGTTTAAGCGGGCGCCGAGTTGCGCCGTGCTTCCGCGGGCGCTCGTGACCTCGCTCTGCACCGCCGCCACGGTCTGATCGTTTGTGTTCAGCCGGCTCGCAACCGTGGCTGCGGTTCCGCGCGCGGCCGCGACTTCGTCTGCCACAGCCGAAAGTGTCAGGCCAGTGCGGCGAACATCGCTCACGGTATTGGCTGTGGTGTTGATGATGGCTAATTGGAAATGGTCTGGAGAAGTGATAGGTGCGACGCTGACCAGAACTTCCCAATCCGTCTTTTCGCGGATAGCGGTCTCCAGTCCAACATCGCCCGTATTCATCAAATCAGGATCTTGAGTGGATGTGATCTCAAACGTGAAAACATGCAGATAAACATTGCTGGCGCCGGCAGGCAGAGGTTTCACTTGCCCATTATTCAGCTGACTTTTGTAGGTGGTCTGGCTGGCAAGAACCACCTCGCAGCCTGCCACCTGGCAACGTCCGGGGAGAATATTGAAGTCGTTGTTCGCAAAATTCAATCCAGCGATCTGAAACCCCTGGCTCCCGGCGGGGACACCGTCGCCGATGTAATCCTGCGCCAGTCGCATAGAGCTGGAAAGGTCAGCAGCCAGATTCAGTTCCCGGTCCAGAATTGGTTTTCCCTGCTGAAACCGGACTCGGCTGTATCCGCGATCAAGTGCTGTTTGCAGAATCTTTTGCGGGTCGGCGGAGTAATTTCCCATAATGTTCCTCTTAGAAGAGCAGTCGTACTTTGCGTTCCAGCGTCATGGTTGCGTCTTTTTCAATCAGCGGGTGACGGATGTAATCAATCATCTGGCGTACTCCATTCAATTGGCCGAAGAGCCCAAATTCCCGGAGTTGAAAAGGTGCATTTGGGGGAGGAGGGGGAACTCCAGGCCCCAGAGCGGCGGTGATTTGCAGACGGTTGGTGGGCTGTCCGGCCACATTGTCGGCGGAATCCAGGTATTCCAGCTTGAGTTGGTTCGCCGGGATTTCGAATGGTGTAGCGTCCACCAGCGCGTTCAGCGTGTTGGGATCGGGCAAGGGAGGCGGATTTTTGTCCCAGTTGGGGTCGCCCCGGCCGACTTGAAGCGCTTGGATGCCGAGCGCGGTGTTGTCACCTTTGAGAAAACCGGACAACAGCACGCGGCAGCGCATCACGATCATGTTGCACCGCCAGCCGGAGTCCGAGATCGTCAACCCCTTCGGATCCAGCAACCTGTCACGATAGATACCTTGAATTGCGATATAGGACATCTTCTACGTCTCCTCTCCGAGGCCGATGACGGGCAGCCGGAACGATAAATCTGGCGGGTGCGCGGTCAGGTCCGGCATGACGCTGGCGGGCCGAGTTGCCACCCAGGTGCGTATGAACTTGAACCCGCCGGTATCCGAGTGCGCATCAGCAATGGGGCCGAGTGCCTCGCTGAGGATGGTATCGACCACGCGCTCGCCGATCAGCGGCCCGGCTTGTCCACCGCCGTCATAGTCATACACAAATTCCGAAAAAGCTTGGTCAATGAGAAATACGGCCCGGACCTGTATAGGCAAGAATTTTCGCAAAACCTCTGCAATCAAGGTGCGGTTGCGAATGATGAGCTGCTCATCATTGGTATCAGGCACCAGGTAGATCCCTACGGTGTCACGGGAATACAACCTCTTCTCTTCCAGCGCCTCAATTTCGTCTGGAGACAGGCTGGGACCGTGCACGGGCGCGTGGTAGGTATAGTGTTGGATGTCCTGAATGTTCTGGCGAAGGCTAAGCCGCGCCGGATTTCGCGTGTCCGCAGTCACTGATCCGGAATATCTGGCATCAACGGTCTGGGCAGACGGATAAACACTGCTGATGTAAGTCTGGGTCGCGTTGGTTCGGAACCAGAGCTTTACCTCACTGGCCCCGGTCTTCAAAGGTGAGGGTGCGCGTTGCGTGAACTGCCCGAATGTGACTTGCGCATCCGCACTCTGTGCAGTCGAGGTGAGCGGCTTCGACCATGTGTTCCAACCGTTGTCTCGGTTGGAGCTGAAATACAACTCAAGTGAATCGGCTCCTAGCAAGAGAGGCTTGGGCTCGCAGTTGTCGTAACCTGCTGGCGGGTTGGGGGGAGCCGGCGTGAGCTCAATCTCACCCCCAGCCCAGTCGCTGTCAACAAGAGTGTTGAAATCGAGGTTGATGGTTTTGCGATAGAAAACATTCCACAGGCCATTGATTTTTTTGCGGCTCCAGAAAACCCAGATGCGGCCCGGGGTCGGGTCAAACAGCACGTTCGGCTCGCGGTCCGGCTGAGGGCCGGTGGTGAGTTGTTTGGGCACGCCCCAGCCGTTCGAATCCAAGCGGCTGAACCATATCTTCCAGATGCCCGAGCGGCGCGAACTCCAGAACAACCACAAGCGATTGCTCGAATCTTCGAACACCGCAGGTTCAGCCTCGTCGATGCCGCTGATCCCCGGCGGAGGAGGGACCCCGAATCCGAGCTTGGCGGCCGCCGACGACGAGGAGGAAGAATCGACGCTTACCAGGGCCGGTTCTCCCGAGCCGGGAGAAGTCAAAACGATTTTGCCACTCTGTGTAGAGGCAGCGCCCGGCGCCACGTCATTGATGGCCGCGGCTACTTCAGCGGCTGTGGCCGCGGCAATATTAAGGAAACCGGCCGGCTGAAAGGTTACAGTCCGCGGGGTGTCGCCGTTGCGCAGAATGGTCAATTGATCGCCTGTTGACAAGGCAAATGGCTCTGCGCGCGAGCCGACCAGTCTCGCCGCAAGCGCGTTAGCTCCGGTGGCGCTCAGCGGCGCTGCAATTCCCAGCGTGGTTGCCACTGTCGAAGCCTGGACCTTGAGCGATGCGGCACTTCCAGTCGCTTGCGAATGAAATAGCACCTGGTTGCGAACTGCCTGGACATTGACATTGGGAAGTTCGCGGTCCAGCACAGCAGTCACCTCGTCTGCCGAGGCCTGATTGATATTTGCAAAATCTTCAGTCCGGAAGGTCACCGTGCGATTCATACTGGGACCAGCGGTGACTACAATCTGGAATTGGTCGCCATCAGAAAGCGCAAAGGGAGCGGAGAGGGTGCCTTGAATCCGCGCAGCCAATGCGGCCCGGCCGGCGGCAAGAACTTGCAGCTTGATACCGGGAACCAGCGGGCCGCTGGCCGACTCATACCGAGCCCAGAACAACCACGCGGAGCCATCCGCTCGCACTATCGCAGCCGGATAGCGATCCACGGCAACACCGCTGGTCAGCCTGTGGGCGGGTTGCCAGCCATCCTGTTCAAAAATTTTGTACCACAGATGCCAGCGGGTTTCTGAATTGGACGGGTTGACTGGCACATCTTCACGAGCGTGGTAGAAAATCCATGGCCTTCCATCGGCGGCCAGCAAAGCGGCCACGCGGCCTTCGTGAGCAACTTCCAGCGTAGTCAGTTCAGCCGGCTGCCAGACTCCGGCAGCGCGCTTCATTTCCGAAATCGTTAGTTGCTCCGGCTCATTGGAACGGAAGATGTTGTGGGCAAACTCCTTGATGCGAGCATCCCAGGTGCTCACGCGATTGATCATTGCGCGTAAATTGGTGGGCACCCCGGTTGTGCGGTAGAAGTGCGGCGCATACGGTACTTCGTTGCGCTGCTTGGAGACGGGCAAGGTGAAATCCGTCTGCCATCCAATCCACTGCGCCAGCAGCGGCAGCAGGTTTGCATCAATGCGCCCAATGTCGTAAAAAGTGCGCATTCCGGCGGCAAAGCTGCGGACTAGATCAAACTGGAGTCCGAACATTTCCACGAACCGGAGCAGTTGCCCTTTGTTTGCGTCCGCGGGGTCCACTCCGGCGGTGGCAGGAGGTAGCGCCGTGTCAAAAGTCTTATAGATGCCTGCCAGGTTCTTATAGAGATAGGCCCCGGTCAGGTAGGGCGAAGTCGCCATGGCGGTGATGAAGGCGGGAGAGTGTTGCGCTGTGCTATCACGCGCCACCACCGCATAGTAATAAACGGTCTCGCCCTTTAGAGACCCTTGGAGGCCGGTGTCCAGGAAGCTGCCTGCATCTCCCGGTTGGGCGGTCTTATCATAAATCTCAAAGGTGGATCCGAAGTCATCCGGAACCACGGGAAAGGTGGATTCTCGCCGGAGAATCTTGATGCCGGCGGCGTCTGCCGGATTTTTCCAGGTAAGCAGGATACTCCCGCCGCGTACGTCTGGTTCGGCTTTGAGGTTGACCACCTGCATTCAAACGCCTCCGGTAACAGCGATGTTGAGATCACCGTTCCGCAAAACCGGTATTTCCTTTTCACTCATCACGATGCGGCCGTCGATGGGCAGATCCGGCATCGTCAGATCAGCCCGCTGGAAACGGGAAATGAAAACGTTGTCCACGCCGGGTACCGCTTCCACGACTTTATAAACATCGCTCAGATAAAGGATCTGTTTGAAATCGACTTTCTCAAAATTCAGCAGTCCCTGGACCGCAGCTTGTGTGTTGGCCAGCACATCACTGGATTTGAAGTAGGGGAGCGCTACGATCGCAGCGGTAGTCTGGATGTGCACGTAACTCGGATTCTGAATTTGAATGAAGGCTGTCAACATGCGCTTGTCTTCGAAATAGGTGAGCAAGTCCCGCGTAAGAATGTCGGACGGGAACTCGCCATCACCCGTGGGCGCAACATACAGTTTGATGAAGTTCCAATTGGCAACCTCGGCGCGGGCCTTGGACACTCCGGGAAAGAGCCTGGCCAGGGCTGCGTAATCGTCCGCGGTGACAGCACGTTGCATGGAAGAGAAAACCGTAGGAGCAAATTTGAGGGCCTGGTCAAGAGACTCCCGGTCTGCTCCGCCGCTGGCAGCAGTGCGGTTCACCACGTTGGCGCCCAACAGCTGCAATTGGGGCGATTTGTTCACGTTGGTGATCTGCCCCGCGCCTACGTTTCCAATGGCGCCCCCGCCGGTCCGGTACCTTGCCAGGATGGGAGCGCTGACTGGCGGAATCTGTCCGTACTGACCGTCGCCAAATACGATGGTGGTAACTTCGTTTTCATCCGTCTCAATGGCAAAGTCACGGTCAGGACTGCGGCTGAAGGCCAGGGTAGAGCCGATGCGGCCCTGCTGCTGTAGAGCTATGAGTTGCTCCTCGGTAAAGGCAGGTTCGCTGAAGACCAGGTTTTTCCTCAGCCGCCAGGGCGGTCCTGGCGGATTGGTGTCACTAATAATCTGGATGGAATTGCGCAAGACATTCGACTGAGCCAGAGGATAGCGTTGATTGGGCGTGCCATCGGAAACGCCGATTACTTCGTTGACAATGGTCTTGCCTTCCCGCACTGGGATGACGACGGCAGCTTCTTTGAAGCCTTTCCGGGCAGTGCCGTCATCTTTCAAAGCAGAGTCCAGTGGGATCTGACTCAGATCAATCACCGCGGGCTTTTCATCTACATATTCAAACAGGACACTGCGACGGTCCTTGGTGGTTGTAGTCGCGAATTGGTCGCCGGCACGGATCTCCACAACTCCGTTGCGATCATTGCTGACGATCACGCTCAGACGCGCCGATGCCGGGGCCGCGCCCAATAATTCATAGCCGATCAGTCGCAGGTGCTCAATGACGCTGCGGCGCTCTTGTGCGGTGCTTAGAAAGGCCTCATTGGCAAGCCGGTCCTGGTAGTAGCTGAGAATGTCTGCCATGTACGCGAACAGCTCGATCAGAACAATGCCGAAATCGGCTTCGGAGCGGTCGGTCCATTCGGGCACTTTGGCCGGGATGAGCCCAACCAGCGCGCTACGGAAGCTGCTAAAGTCCCGTGCCAGGTAATCAATGACCTGTTGATTGTCGCGCAGGTTAATGGTGGCCATGAGTCTCGTGTGCTCCTAGAACGCGATTTTCAGCTTGGCCGGTACGAGCCGGTCACGCCGCAAATAAACGACTTCGATTTGCAGTTCTCCCTCAGGAATCTGAGGGGCTGCTTCAGAATTCAACACATCCACACTGTCCACGATGATGTCATCGCTGAGCCACTGCTGGAGCGCCTTGGTGATGGCAAACTCCGTGGTCGCCGCCAAAATCTCATTGTTGGGATCAAAGACCAGGTCGCGAAGTCCGCAGCCGAACTCCGGCACGTTGACTCTTTCCCCAGGAGCGGTGAGTAGCACTTCGACGATGCTCGCCCGGATGTTCTCGTCACCGCTCTGGGAAGCTACCTGGCCGAGGGAGCTGATCTGAAACGGAAATGCGAGACTCGTTTTGTCCACAATCGGTCCTTTCAGGCCACATGGCCGCTTACGGTTCCCGTCTGGTTCAGTGTGACGGTGCCTGTGGCTGTGCCCGTCGCGGCCGCGCCGTTTACCTGAGTGATGCCCAGAGTGATGCTTCCACCCGCCTGAATGTTCTGGATGTCCATTTTCGTCTGCAGGTGCTGCACTACCCCGCTCGCAATGGCAAAAGCCAGCTGTTTCCAGCTCGCTCGAGCCTTGGCCAGGGTGTCGGGAGGGGTCGGAGGTATGGCCGGGGACAGCAAGCCATCCAGCTGATCGTAGATTGCTTTACTCATTCCTCTACTTGCGTTCGTGTCTCCGGGATCCATTGCCATCTCTTCTGCTCCTATTCCACCACATGCTTCTTGGAAAGAGCGCTGGTCAGCTGCGGAACTGCCGCAGGTAAAGAGGCAGCCGGGCTCGTCGGTGCCCCCAGGTTGCCTACGTGTACGTGGGTCGCAATAGCCTGAAACCACGGATCGAGGAGTTTCTGTAACGTATCCCCCAGCACGAGATGGTCACTTCCAGCGCCCGCGCCGATCATGATTTTTTTGTCGCTAGCGAGTTTCAGATCCCCCTTCTCTAGCGTGATCTGGTTGTTATTTTGGTCTTTGATTGTGATGCCTTTGCTGTTAAGCGTCAGAACGTTGTTGTTTGTAGTGTCGGTGATCGTGATGGCCTCACCGTTGTCCTTGTCAGCCAGCTCAATAGTGTGTTTCGACGTCTTGATGATCTTGCTGGTCGGCGGTGATTGACTGCTAGCCGGATCAGGCACCTCAGTCGTACCGCCCGGCTTGGCCCAAAATGTGCCCACCCACACCGGGAAGTCGAGCTTGCCTTCTTCAAATTCCGCCCACACTCCGGCGTCTTTATCCGGAATGTAAAAGAAACCTTGCCCTGCGGTGCCGCCGTATGGTGCACAGGGTAGCGCCCAGCCCGAGATAATGTCACCGCCGAGAACACTAGGGATGCGCAGACGAAGCCGTCCACGGTTCTCGGGATCGGCGTTGTCCGCGACAAAAGCGCGGTACTTGCCGTAGAAACGGGTCTCCATTTTGTCCAGCAGTTCGGTTTTAAGATCTATTGTCATAACTCCATCAAAACGGCAGTCCGCCTCCTCCAAAGTCGTCTGGTTTGGGTGCCATTGCGTTCCTTCGCGCCTTGAATTTCTGGATATAGCGGTCCACATTGAAAGTGTGCTTGACATTAGTCACGTAGTACACCCCGCTAAACATCTCTCCCACTCCCTTGATGGGAACCAACTTGCGGGATTGCAGCACGCTGCCATAAATGACACTGTCAATTTCACCTGTAGCTTCAATGAACCATTCAGCCTCATCGGAAAAGGCTTGGCTTAAGGCTTTCATTTCCTCCTGTCCAGTGGTGATGGCGTGGCGGACTATCACCTTGCTGGTTGCGCCACCTGGAGGCGACAGTGATGAGGCCGTATCCCTTCCTAACTGCTTTTGCTGGCCCTGTTCCGCGGAGGCATCAAGAACCTGTTTGCCGATCGTGTCTATCTGGTGCATTTCAACCTTGGCAGGCTTGGCGGCGTTTATGCGGGCGTCAAAAGAATTGAGGTTGGTGTCCGGCCCAAAAAAAGCGGCCAGCACCGGCTGCGGCGAGCCGCTCAACGCGGGCTTCTGGAAAAATGCTGTGTCGCCGCGCACAACACATTCAAAACCGTTGCGCCGCGCCAGCCGTTTCAGGAATTGAATGTCTGTATCCCGCTGGATGATGGTGGATACCGTGTCATCATGGACCACGCTCGTGTCGTCCACCTGGGGCGTGAGATTGTAGTTGGACAGAATCTGCGTCGCGATGTCGCTGTCAGACTGGCCCGGCCAGTCTTTGATCTTTTCTTCCAGGTTCATCAGGCAAGTTGCGTCCATACCTTTCAGCTCCAGATACGAGTTGCTTTCATCCGAATCAATGTGCGTACTCATCCGTGTCAGATACCCTTTGATAAGAGAACTCTCGTCATCTCCCACCTTGGCCTTGATCTCGATCTTCTTCCACAGTTGCAGGCGATCATCATCCAGGAACGTCCATGTGCCGTCGTCCTGAAGCTGGATGGCCAGTTTGATGCGAAAAATGCTGGCCAACTGATGGTCCTCGTCCACTTCCATCTCCAGTAGCGAAAGAAACAGGTCGGGCGCCGCTGTATCTTCGATCGAAATACTGGCGGTGACTGTTCCCATGTTTCATCCCTGCTCCCTCAGCTAAGAAACGCCGTTGGGTGGAATCACAATCTGTGCTCCCGCCCGCTCGATGGATTGAGAGAGCTGCTGGGCCACGTCATAACTCCGCGCTCCAATTATTTTCAGAATCCTCTCGCGTTCAATCATTGCGCTGTTGTAAACCAGGCGCAGTGCTCCCTCCTCGGCAATTGATTGCAGCTCCAAAACTCCCGGCAAGTCCTGAAGGTCGTGCATCAGAAGGCCCCAATTCTGTTTGGCTATCCGGTCTTCGAACCGAAACATCTCTCCGGTGGTCATGCCATCGTTCCAAGCGAAGGAGCGGAGATAGTGAAGACCCCGGGACCGAATCTGGTTGATGATCTGGACGCGCATGGGTGGAGTCACGGATAGCACCACGACAGAGGATTCGGAAGAATCCATCAGGCCATTGCGCACTTCTCCGAGCGAAGCCAAATCCGTAACCAGGTCGGCAAAACGGCTTTCCATGCCCACACTGACCAGAGCGAGCAACTCCTCACGGATGGGACTGCGGTCAAGTAGGTCAACCGGGAAGGCAAACGCCGGGTTAGCGTCGGAAATTTGCCACCACTTGGTTGGCTCCCGGTAATACTTGAGGGCCAGCAGATCCAGGCGGTCACGGCCTTGCACGGTGTGCAAGAAAATGCCGGGCGAGGGGTCTATCAGACGCAAGTTCTTACCGCGCAGCCGCTCTCCGCGACCATTGACTGGACTCGATTCCGGCAATCTGAAATATCTTGAATTCTTTGCGAACATTGCTACCCCGGAACAATCGTGTTTGCAAGCTGGCCGATATTGGCCAAGTTTAAGAGCGACATCACTTCCTTCAGCGCCTTGGTGTATAAGAAGGGCAAGTTCGGCCCTTCAATCACTTCCAACGAAACCGAAACTACGGCGCGCATAGGGTTTAAGTCAGTGCTGAACTCCTCCTCGCGAATTTGCATGTTGGTAATGTTGACTGGCATGATCTTCTTGCGCCCCCAGACAAAGAGAATGATGGGAGGCTGATTTTCCTCATCGAAGAACGCGAAATTCTTGGGCTTACCCTGCAAGAGGGCCGAGATGGCCCCACCGATCAGACTGGAATTCTTGGGCAGCATCATCAGCTCCAAGGTGGAGAGTTGTGGCGCAATTCCGAACTGTTCGGTGAGCGTGTCGCCATCGTTCAGTTTGTCGGTGGCGTCCAGGCGAACATCAAAACTCAATTTCTCCTGCTGTACTGTCAGAGTGACGTTGTTGCGGAAGCTGGTCTTGGAGACTAGCGTGCCAATGCCACCACTTTTGAGCTGCTGAACAAAGTTCATATCTCTGGTCGCCTGGGATGAAGCCGTGGGCAGCGTACTGGGAGTGGCGGCTCGGCTGCGACTGATGGTCAACGGATTAAATTGAAAAACCACAATCATCGGCGGAATGCTCATGCCAAACTCGACAAATGCTCCCCGCAGAATCTTTGGTTGATTGGAAAAGCTGCCGGCCATTCTTATCCGCCCTCTTTTCGAATATGTTCTCGGATGGACCGCCAGGCATGTCCAGCCACCATCCTCGCCAGAGCCTCATCGCTTGCGCCGCCGGGTGAAATCCGCAAGGGCTCGCATTCAGCCCGGTCTAAGGTCCGGGATTTCCCTCGACGACCGGCTTGCGGGGCAGACATCCGCTCCAGGTGCTCCATTGCAAGTCTGGCAATCCTCTCTGCTGATCGCGGCGATCCGCGAAAATTACGGAACGACATCCGGACATTTCTAAGTTGAATCATGGAGCGTCTGCCGTTTCCGTATTCGCCGAAGCTGACTCCCGCAACATCCCCTGATACGGAGAGAAGTCATTCTCGGTGCAAAGCTTTCCTATTTTCTCAAACTCACGTTTCGTCGCCCGGATCAGGTGTTCCATGTGGATCTGGCCGGAGTTCTCGGCCGCCAAAAAAGCCGCATTGACGACCACATTGCGTATGTTGCCTCCAGAAAACACAAACCGTTTGGCCAGATAGTCGAGGTCGATGTCCGTTCCCAGAGGAGCGCTTTCCGGGATGTGTTGCTTCCAGATGCGGTAGCGGTGAGCCTCGTCAGGGAACGGGAAATCAACCGCAAAGTGCATGCGGCGAAAGAATCCTTCATCGATGTTGCCGCGCAGATTTGTCGCCAGGACTACAAGGCCATCGAATTCTTCCATGCGCTGTAGCAGATAATTGATCTCAATGTTGGCATAGCGGTCGTGGGCATCCTTGACCTCGGAACGCTTGCCGAAGAGAGCGTCGGCCTCATCGAAGAACAGGATTGCATTGCTGTCTTCAGCTTCCTGGAAAATCTTGCTCAAGTTCTTCTCGGTCTCGCCGATGTACTTGCTGACAACCGTAGATAGGTCGATCTTGTAGATCTCCAGCTTCAACTCGTGCGCCAGGACCTCGGCTGCCATGGTCTTGCCTACGCCGCTCTGTCCATAAAACAGCACACAAAGGCCTTTCCCGCGGGAAAGCTTGCTTTCAAAACCCCAGTCCCAATAAACCCGCTGGCGATGCTTCAGATGGGCACAAATTTCATGGAGCTGGGCCAGCGCGTTGGGAGTCAGAACGATGTCGCTCCACCCGTGACGGGTGACCATCTTCTGCGCCAAAGCAGCGAGTTTTCGATTGGATTGCGACTGGCAACCGCTGTACAGATCGGCCCTGGAAATGGCGACGCCTTCCCTCTGGCGCAAACGAGCCAGGCTGGAAGCAGAGTGGAACGCACTCTTCATTCGGCCCGGAGTCAGTCTGAACTTGACAGAGAGGTCGTCCCAGTCGACGTCGGGCCCGCATACCGCCTGGTTGGCCAAAGCCATCCAGATGCACTTTCGCTCCGCAGCATCAGGCATGGGCAATTCAACCGAGACAAATTCGTGCCCGGAGAAGAGATCGCCGGGCCTCCATGCGGACTCGGTACCCAGAAATACCATCCACGACATTTGTTCCATCAGGTGGAGCAGGGCTTGCCGATGAGAGGCGGGCTTGCTCTCCTCGGCTGTGAGAACGTCGAAGTGGTCAAGATAGATAGAGGCTTGAAGCAGGAGAGCTTGGCGGAAGATGGACCGGAGTGAGTTTTCCACGTCGGCAAACCGTTGCAGCAGTTCTTGCATGTCCACCACCAGCATCGAGACGCCCAACGCGCGGCACAACGCTGCTGCCAGGGCCTTCTTGCCGGTGCCGTAGGGTCCATGAAAATGGAGGACTAAACGCTTCTGCGATCCGAGATCGTGTTCCACGAATTGCCGGATGAGAGTCAAAAGCTCAGCTTTGAATCGTGGCTTCCAACGCAGATCCTGCAGCGTGCCCGGATCGGAATAAAAGCGGACACAGAGATCGAATTCAGGTTCACTTCCATTCACGCCCAACACGTAATTCAGCACCATGTCATCGAGCACCAGAGGACGACGCAGCAACGTCTCTTCGCAGTTCGACCGCTTCATCAATCCGGTGCGGAACAAAGGCGCTTGCGGTGAAAAAACAGCCGTTGCCGCTACCCGTTCCCCGGGTGTGAGGCACAACAGTCGGAGTGCTAATCCGACCGTGACGCGCCTGCGGGAGATGTCGTCATGGAGGTAGCCAAAGAGACGCTCATATTTAGGGTCTAGTTCAGGAGCCAGGGCCAGCAATATCAGCCGCTGCTCAAAGCCGGAGAGCCCGAACAGGAGCGCCACGCGCGGCAAAGCCAAGGGAACGCCTTGTTCAAGGCTGCTGAGGCGTCGAGCCTCTACCTCGGTCGCTAGGCTGGCGGCGCGGGCTGCCAGCCTGTCCATTTCCTCACCGCCAGCCTCCTCACTGGAGTGGAAGACTCTGTCCACGTCATTGTCAGAGATATACATTCCTTTGAACACATCATGCGTACCACTGGCGGACGAACGAAAGCGCACGACCTCCTGCTGAATGAGCAGATCTAGACAGGCCAACTCAGCCAGCAGATGCTCCCCATTGTCTTTATAAGGTTCCGCCATCAAACTGTTCACCCCGAGACCGTAAATGGAACGGAATTCGTGTCTCTTCCATCAATCGTCACCTTAACTGAAACAGGGCCGGCAGCCAGCGCAGGCGGGACTCTCACAGAGAACTGGTTGGCAAGAGACTGTGGCCCCAGAGGGACGGTGGTTGCGCCAAAAGTTACAGTCACGTTTCTGCCGCTCAATCCGACGCCTGCCAATGTCACGTTGTCCCCGGCGAAAGCAACCGCAGGAATGATCTGGTTTAGCTGCGAGGGCAGCACGTTGGACTCGCGTCCATCGACCAGCGCTGAAACCGGAGTAGTTACCGCCAGCGAGCGGTCTACTTGCACGATGAGCTGCGTCGGTGTGGCGTTCGACCCCTTGCTGAGCAACAGACCGCCCACCTTCACCGCTACGTCTGTTCCGTTGAGCCGTTCTCCGGTTAGCGTGATTGTGGTCCGCACCGGAGCAACGCTGGTGGTTACGCCGACGGCAGTGATCAGAGGTAGCACCTCAAACGAAAGCGCATTGCTGCGTTTGGGCGTGCCGTCGTTTAAAATCAATACCACGGACTTGGCGCCATTGCTGGCGATAGCAATGGGCACAACCGCTGTCACCAATTTGCCATTCGGATCAACCGTGGTGGTAGCTGCTTGACCGTCCATCTCCACTGCCACAGTTGCACCACCGGGGACACTAAAGTCGATTGAAACCGGGATTCCCGGAATGCCTCGTAGAGGGACAAGTCTATTAATCCATGGAACTACTTCATAGCTGGCAATCGTGCTCTGCTTGCCCTGCACCGTGGCCACGATGGAAATCTTTGGGCCGCCTACTAGGCTCTCGGGCATGAGCAGATCAATTTCCTCGGCGCTGATGCTGATGAGGTCCGATTCTGAGAAATCCACTTCCCCTACTGTCACAGTGGTATGCGCGCCTGGGCTTTGAAATCCCTGACCCTTGATCTTTACTTGCGCACCTGTTGGACCACGTGACGGCTCCACCGAAATGATTTGCGGAGTAGTAAGCGTCTGCATCTGGATGGCGGTGAGCTGAATGAGCGGCGCAGGACCTGTCATGGGGGTTGTTGGCCCAATTTCCACCAGCGAGACTTCGTAGGCAACAGAAAGGCGATATGCTTTGCTTAACCCGGTCCAGATTTTTGAAAACTCATCCATCGAAAAGGGAAGCAGGGAGACTTTCACCTTCTCGAATGAGTTGTTCAGTTCAGCCGCAAATTGGCTTTCGAGGCTGGCGTCGAAATCGTTGTCATGAACGTTATTGAGCACGGGGTAATCGTGAAAGATGGCCATGGCGTTGCCCAGCAACTGATGAGCAGTGATGTCATCCTGGGCGGTTAAAGCCGTCTTCTTGGCATAGGCGGTCAACAGGTAGTTGAGTGAGAGGACCAAAGGGGGACGATCACCGTTGACCGGAGTCACGCGGTCGCCCCTCCAGTTCATGTTCTTCGCGAACGGACTCTCCGTCACTTTGTAAAGAAACAGATTCACGCCATTGTCTTGGCTGACCCGATCATCGTCGGGCGGCAAAGTGGTCACACGGAAAGTCGCCGCACCCATTAGCGGTGGCTTGTTCATTTTTTTTGATAACAATTCCGCCATGGCCATAGTCACTGCCCCGATCGCGAGATAACTCATACCTTAACCCAGGTGGCGCACATACCGCCGGTCCATGTCCCAGTCGTCGGCAAGAGTTGGAGACGGCGGCTGCGCGGTGGGCAAGCCTACCGGAGCGTCTTCCTGGATGATCTGAATTTCAAGGTTGTCGATGCTGAGGCCTCCACCTTCCTCTTTTTTTTCCGTCCAACTGCCAGAACGCCTGGGACTGCTGATGGCGGTAAGAGAGTCTCGAACACTTCCGGTGTCATGCATCGGCACCACCGATATCTGTTGCGCCGGAACAGTCAGGGCTGCTTTTTCTTGGGGCATCTTCGAAGCCACTGGTGGCGCCACCGCTTGTGCCTCCAAGGTCTTAACTGAGTTGCCGGAAGGCTGCACGCGCTTTGAAGTGTGGCCTGATGCCTGTTGCACTCTGTCTGGAAGACCCCGTCTCTGCACGGGACTGTCCATCTTGACGGGGCTAGGCGTAACTCGCACCGGTCTGGCAAAGGCTGATTCCGGCGGCAAAGGAAAAGAGCCAATGCGATTTTGCGACACACTGGGCGGCATTTCAGAAAAGTCGATTCTTGGCTGTTTGAGAAACGTTGCTGGCGGGAGCTCAGGCGCGGAAATCTGCTCCCCGTCAGGTGCCTGTGGTGCAGCCTCCAAAGTGACTGGGTTACCGCCCGGCGACACGGTCACTCTTGGAGTAGAAACCGGTTGGACCGGTCTTTGCGGCACGCTCTTCAGGGAATCAGGAACCTTGCACGCAGCCGGCGGAGCAGATGAAGGTGACAAAGCGGCTGGCGGCGTTGGGGTTACCAGCACTGAGTGGCTCGCCAGTTGTTGCGTGCCTAATTTGGCGGCGTGCGAAGGAGTGACCTCGGAAGATGTAGTTTGGCTCACTCTGTCCGATGAGCGATGGTCCAAACTTCCCGCAGGAGGAACGCGGTTCTTAGCCGGACGATGCCATGGAGATAACGCTGCACTCGCCAAACGGTTGCTCTTCGGCGCAGGCACAGTTCGCGCACCGCTTCGGACCAGACTTGTCAGATATCCTGCCATAAGGCTAAGAAGCCTCCATCTTTTCCAGTTCTTCCTCCAACAGCTCGATGTAGCGGCGCCGCCTTGTAGGATTCAGGGCCAGAATTTCTGCCTCGGACCAGTGATAGTGCCAGGCCAGAAAGTGGACCTCCCAGTCAAGGACGGCTTCCTTGGCTTTTATTTCCGCGAGAACCAGGAAGGGCACATCAACTTCAGCGGTAAAGTTGGCGCCGCACTCCGGACAAGCGGCTTCAAGCTCCAGTTCAAGCTGGGGAGCCAACGCCTTCATCTGAAGCTCAATCTGTTCGCGGTCACTCTCGCTGAGTTTCTTAACTACGTCGATGGCGGAGTCTGTCGCGTGCTGCGCTTGAAAGCAGAAGGCCAGCATCAGCTCCCGCTGGTCCTCTTCCGTCAGATCTTGCTTCTGGAGAATGGCCTCCTGATCTCCTCCTGTGGGCAAGCGAAACTCCATCTGCCACTCCGGATCAGATTGGAGCTTGAAGAAAAAAGTGCGCGACCGCACCGAAGGAGCTTCAACCGTCAACTCTCCCACTTCCAGAGGGACCTCAAGAGGCTCATTGCAACCCTCCGCAGGACAGCGCAACGTCACATAGAGTCTGCTGCCAAAGGTGATTTCAAAGAGTTTGAGCAAAAGAAATTCGCGGTCGCCCGCAAGGAGATCCCGGACCAGGGTAGCACCAGCCCCGGGAAGCGAGCCGATGCGCTCCAGGCGCCAGGAAAGTAGGGCGGTGGCAACCGTGGCCATCGCTGCCTGCGGAGAAAGAGCAGCCAACAATCGTTGTTCACGGCCGGTGATCGGCTTGAGTTCTACTTCACGCTGAACCTGGCCGTCCTGGTCAACGTATCCCAGAGGCAACACGAAGGTCCTCCCGTCCCCACCAGGGAATTCCTGGCCTTCGCTACGTCTAGCCGGGGGCCATTGATCGCGTTCACTCTGGAATACTGCATCCATGCTATGTTTCCGTCGGCTCCTTCACGCCGTCGTCCCTTAGCCAGCCTTCGTTTTCCAGCTTGATGGTCTGGATCATGACGGCATTGCCGGCCGCATCAAGTTCCGGCAGCGCCTGATATTCGGAAACCCAGCAACGAAAGACCTGATAGGAAATCGCGGGCTGGCCTGCCTCATTGAAGACATCAATGATGATGTTCTTGCGGAAATTCTTCAGGGACATGGCAGCGTCACCCTGGAAGTTGTTCACCAGATTCGCCCACTTTTCAAAAGTGAGGTCATGGGTGACTCCGGCGCTGAGAGTGACAGCGTCATAGCTGGTCTTGCCCGGCAGCCGGTGAGGGGTACTTGGGTCTCCGCTCTCATACCAATCCACTTTTTCCGTTGTCTTTTTCAACGCGCTGCACTTGCTCAAACCGGCCACGTAGACGTTATCTATCTTGATCCGGAACTTGAAGTTCCGATAGGGATCAACGCGCTGAGGATTGGCCGTGAATTTTGCCATTGAGGCGCTCCTTTCAATCGAGTCTTAGACGACCGGCTGGCCAGCCTTCTGGGTCAGTTTCAGGACAACAAATTCGGCCGGTTTCAGCGGCGCGAAGCCGACCAGAATGTTTACCGTGCCGGCGTCGATGTCCTGTTGCGTGGTGGTGGTTTCATCAACCTTCACAAAGAATGCATCGCTGGGTGTTTTGCCCTGGAATGCGCCGGCGCGGAACTGCAGCATCATGAAGGCACCTATGTTCATTCGCAGGCTGGCCCAAAGACCGAAATCGTTGGGTTCGAAGACGGCGTATTGAATGCCGTTGTAAATACTTTGTTCCAGGAAGATGGCTGTGCGGCGAACTGGCACATAGCGGTATTCAGGGTTTGAAAGCGTGGCTAGTGTCCGGGCGCCCCAGATTACAATTCCCGAAGCCGGGAATGACCGGATGACATTGACGCCGATTGGATTGAGAAAGTCCTGCTGCGCATCCGTGGTGTCAGCTAGCAGGCCAACTGCTCCGGCAACATTTGCTTCCGTACCGGCAGGCGCTTTCCACACTCCACGAGTTGAGTCGATATGCGCGTACATCCCGGCAACAAAGCCGCTCGGCGGTGCGGGAACAGGCCCGGTAGAAGCGCCAGTTGGATCTGCCATTTGCAGCCAGGGGTAATAGACCGCTCCAAACGAACTTTTTACCGTGAGGCTATTCACAAATGTGCGGGCCTCATCCACGTTCACGTCGGTGAGATGAGGATCGCCGATAAAGAAGCAGTCACCCCGTTGGGCACAGTAGTTCGTACCAGTGGACACGACGTCCGGTGAGCTAATGCCGGGAATACAGACGATGTTCACGTCGCGCAGGGTATCCAGCGCGGACAGTCCGTTCTTGTACTCGAGATCGCCGGGCGTTGCTCCGTCAGCTCCAAATACCACGCTGGAGATATTTCCGGTGACCGAGGCGACTCCAAGGCTGTACTGCGTATTCGGCTGGGCGGAATTGGCGGGGCGGAGCACGGCTCCTCCAGTAATTTCGGAACCGCCGTTGCTGATTCCCAAATGGAGCGTGCCTGCTGCGTTTTGGGCCACTGAATTTGTTACCACTACAGACGAGGCTGGACCCGCCGTACCGCTGGTTAGAACCAACGCAGGGGCCGAGGCATTGTTGCCGTTGTCATACGAGGCCGTGAATCCCGAAAACGCAGCGGCATTTGCAGTGCGTATCGGCGTGATCGCCTGAACCGCGGTCTGGATGGCTGAAGCAATAGCAGCCCCGTTGGCCATCGCTCCGGTCAATGTAACTTCGGCTGGTCCATCGCCATTGACCGTTATCAGAAATTTTACTGGCCCGGTAAGGCTGATTGGGCTGGCTAGAGAATTGGTCACTGTTACTGAAGAGCTCGCGCCGGTTGTGCCGGAAGCGAGGTTATAGACTGTGGTGAAGGTGCAGGTAAAGTTGGTGTAAGCGGGCTGACGTGCGGCACTGTTGGCCGTCATGGCGCGCACAGCATTCTGAATTGCGGTGGCGATGTCGGCGCCCGTCGCCGGCGCGGGAGGGATGGTCACCTCCTGGACTCCATCACTGTCAAGGTTAATCATGAACTTACGCTGGTCAGCGGGCGGGTTGGCGGAGGGAGCAGCGGCGCTAACGCTAGCGCCGGATGTGGCTGAGGCCCCGGGAGTTTCTACACCGACGTTCGCAACTCCCAACTTTAGTACCCCGGCTGCGTTTTGAGCCGCAGCGTCGGTAACAACAACTGCTGAACCGGTGCCCGTAGTACCAGAAACCAGGTTGTAGGTCGTTGTGAAGGTACACGTAAAACCGTTGTAGGCAGCCTGGCGTGCAGGGGTTGCGGCCGTCATGGCGCGCACGGCTGTTTGGATGGCCGATGCAATATCAGCGCCAGTCGCGGGTCCGGGGCCAATCACGACCAACTGCGCACCGTCACCGTCAAGATTGATCATGAACTGACGCTGGTTGGCAGCGGGGTTGGTAGACGGCGTGGCGCCGCTGACGCTTCGCCCTGACGTTGGAGCCGAGCCGAATGTCTCCGTTCCGCCATTCGGCACTCCCAGCTTCAGTAGATTGGCGCCGTTTCCCACCTGCAGCGGAGCGCTGCGGCTAGAGCCCGCATCCGCTGTGCCTTGGTTGCCGGTGTCGGCAAGGGCAGTGATGTACTTGGATTTCGCGGCGATCACCTTCTCAACAAAGTTCGGAGATGAAGGATCCATCACCAATCCGGCGAATGTTTCCAGCACCAGTGGAGGAAGTGGAGGATTCAGGTCACCGCGGTACTTCAGCACTTGCATGGTGAACGCATTGTTCGGATCGGATTTATCGTCGGTAATCACCAAGCTCAGCTTATTGCCCCACGCTCCCTCGTTGGCAGCCGATACCAGCAAAGTGCGGGCCGCGACCGTTTTCCGGTCTTTAATGGCGATGGCCGCCGCGGCCGCGCCGGCCCCGGCAACCCGCACGATGTAGATCTTCTTGCCGCCGTTGTTGAAAAACTGAAATACCGCGTGGGCTAGAAAGCTGCTATTCAAAAATCCGCCGTAATTGGTCTGAAACTCGGCCAAACTCGTAACCAATTGCGCTTTGTTCAGCGGTCCCATCTCTGCATTGCCGATAAATGCGCCATTAGAGGTGCTCACGCCTTCAATGGGCCTGACTCCGCTGGGGATTTCCTCTAGGTAAACACCCGGATGCAGTCGCTCCATCTCGTTTCTCTCCTTCCCCGCCTATTTGGGAAATTTATTTTGAATGTTCCTGGCCTGTCGGCCGCAGAATGCTGATCAATCCTGAACTGGCAAGTTTTGCCACTTTGGAGTTCTGGCTGACCTCGGAATCGTTCACCGGCGCCGAAATCTCGCCGGGCACTAGGTGAAGCGTGGCACGGCTGGACAGCGGCACAAGAAGCAAATGTTTTGCGTTATTCTTTATTCTGATTTCCACAATCCTTGTCTCCTAAATTGAAGTGCTCAGCGCCTTTCTCTGGAACTTGCTCTTGGCGAGGCTATTGAGTTTGTTCGCCCCTTCATACCCGTCAGGCTCGGCGTTTGGCGGAGATCCCTTCCGCTATCCGATCAGGATCCGTCGTGCTCGCCTGATGATGGAATGACTCGCAGCTTTTCAGCCGGGACTACGACCGCCTGTTTCCTGACTACATCGACGACTACGAATGCGCGCGGCCTGGAACCTGAGTCAGAAAAATCAACGACCGTTCCCTCTACCTCTGTCTCTCCCGGTCGTGGGGCGAGCACGGTTTCCGGACTAGGCAGAAACACATCACTTATCAAAAAGCGCACTCTGTCTCCCACTTCCGTGAGGCACCTCCAACTCGGAGTCGCAGAGCATTGATAAGCCCGCTTGAGTCAATGCACCATAGAGGCCACAGCCGCTGCTCGAGTGAGTTGTAAATGCAGAAAACCAATTCGCGATTAGAGAGCTGCTGAGAACAAAGCGCTTAGGGCTGGATGAAACTAATAACAGGCAGGATCGCGATGGTTGTATTTGCTGGAGCAATGGTTTTGCCTTCTGCAAGAATTGGCAGTGATAGATGGAGCCTACGCGCCAGAACAAGACTCGAGAAAGTTCGTTACTTCAATGAAATAAATGCGGAAGACGATGACTGAAACAGATTGCGGTCAACCTGCCATTTCTGGCTGTCATTGTTCGGCGTTGGCTGGGAAGAGGAACAGTTAACTTACCGAAGCATTCCTTATGCCATGGACGCGCATTTTGTAATAAAGGTTCCGTTCGCTGGTGTGCAGCCTCTGCGCGATTTCCCGACGGGTAGAGCCGCGAACTGTGGTCGCACTTTCCAACACTCGTTTCTCAATCTCATAGAAAGCTTGAGCATAAGGAACACCGAGCTGCGAGATGGCTTTCCAAATGACAGAGGCCGCCTCGGCCAACAGGTCGGGACCGGCGGGGGCGCTTTCAGTCCCGGATACGCGCATCCAGTCGGCCAATCCGAGCGATTTGCCTTCGGTCTTCAGGAAAAGCATTCCCTGGACGGCATTCTCCAGCTCACGGACGTTTCCCCAAAAAGGTCTCGACGCAAGGAGACTCAGCAGTTGAGGCTCGATCCTCTCGATCGACTCATAGAGATCGCTGTGACGTCTTGCCAGCGTCAGGATGAGATTTTCCAAATCCGAGCCGCGGTCGCGAAGCGGGAGCAACACCAATTTGACTACGTTTAGACGATGGTAGAGATCGGAACGGAAGCGAGTCTGGCGGACGAGAGGTTCCAACGGCTGATTACAAGCTGCGATGATGCGGACATCCACATTTATCTCCCGGTCCGAGCCAACCGGCCGTACGATCCTCCGCTGGATCACGTCCAGCAGCTTTGGCTGGAGCTGGAAGGGCATGTCATTAATGTCGTCCAAAAAAAGCGTGCCATGATGTGCTGACTGAAAGAGTCCTCTCCGGTCAGATACAGCCCCGGAGAAGGCCCCGCGCTGATGGCCGAATAGCTCACTCTCCGCTAGTGCTTCATTGATCGTGCTGCAATGGACGGTGACAAAGGAAAAAGAACTGCGTTTTTGGTCGAGTTCGTGAATTCCCCGAGCCAGGACTTGCTTGCCGGTGCCTGTCTCTCCTTCCAGCAGGACGGTAACATCGCTCGCCTGTGCGGCTCTTTGGGCTCGACGTAGTGCCGACAGCATGTTAGGTGAGGACGTCACGAACCCCACTGCTTCGAATGCGCTCAGTAGTTCATGATCCGATGGCTGGGCGTTCATTTTAGAGCCGCCCTTTTCGTGCGAGCTAACAGCGGGTGTTTGCGCTGACAAACTCGGAGGTGTTTTCCATCGGCCTGCCAAGAGGTCTCATAGATCATGTCACCCAGGTTATCGCGAAAGATGCGGAAGGCGTGCGCGGCAATAGTTTCCCCAGACGTTCCGTCGGTCAGATGCAGATCGCTGATGATGACCAGCATGTTTGCTGTCCTACGATAACCGCCCGCATGATTGGCCTCGGCCTCAGCAGACGTCCCTACTCCATCCAATCAGAGAAGCCAGCCTAGGTATAGTCTGCGCCAGTTTTCTCAATCTCGAAGAGTCTGTTCTCGAACAGCACACTAGCGGCTTCCCACGACCACTTGAGGCGCCGCGCCGAACGAAGTAAACGCTTCGCACGATTGATATGCCGGTAGAGTCTCCGCGTTCGCCCACACGGGCATTTGGTGTCCAACTGCCATGACCGAATTCCCGCCGAGGACAGCAATCTTGGCCCTGTCCAAGGTCACCTAGTAGTGAAACTATTCCACGATTCGTTTCACAAAGATTGTGTTGTCTTATGCATGGATTGGACATCCAACAAAGGGGAGTGTAGATTTCCTTTCTACCGTAATACCTGTCATGTAATTGTACCGGAATGGAATCTTAGCATTTACAGGCGATCGGAATGTGAAACTTCGTTCAGAGCGCTGGAGCGAGGATATCTTGCTCGAAAAACGGTAATCCAAAAGTTGAGGAGGTTTCTACCATGGCTACATCTGGACCAGTACCGCCTCCTATAACCGGAGAGAAGGTCGTACAAATTGCGCGGCAGCACGTCGGGGAAGGCTACGTCTTGGGCGTCTTGGTCCCCAAGAACAATCCTAACTGGAAGGGCCCCTGGGACTGCACCGAGTTCGTGTCATGGGCCGTGTTTCAGACTGCTACGGCCCTGTATGGCTGCGACAGAGACAATGGCGACCCCGCGACCGCGGACGCCTACACGGGCTATTGGGAGCGGGACGCGAAAAGTCTTGGAGAAATCATCTCCCTCGCCGTCCGCCGGCGAGTGGGCTTCCACAGTCCCGTTGTTGCCATCGGGAATTACGATGTGACCGCTGGCGTGGGCCTGGGACACGCGTAGCACGGCCACACCTGGAGTCCGAGCTGCTTCCTCGGGCAACAGTGAGCGGCTTTAATAAGAAACCAACGTTCACCGCGCTGCGGGAGTGATCGTAGTTCATGCACCGCGAATCACTGCCGAGCCGGGTTTGCACTCAGGGCTTTGCTCGATCTTGCCATTTCATTCGCCGATTTTTCCCCTTCATACCAAGTGGCTTCTAATGGAAACCGTCTCATCTTCTTCGCGGGCAGATTAGCTTAACTATGCGCATACGGAACTCGTGGAACTTACGTGGTGGTAAGACGAAATAGTCTCTTACTGCAGGGTCGGATAACCCCAGAACCTCCTTTATCGGGGAGCACCCATGCACGATGCCAATCTACAAAGCGGCACTTGACGAATTATAACTTCTAGATCATAGTGGCCGCCTGCGCTTCACACTCTCCCGGTTTGTCCTGAAGCAGGAGGCGATCCGTGGCTACACCATCCAAAAGCAATCTTCAAAAGGAATTTCAATTGCCCGCTGGCATTCTCGGTCCTGGCAGCGCCGAAAAAGTTTCGGTCAGTTTAACGACAGACTCCGACGTGCTGCAGGCCATTCTTACTGATTCGGCGTTTCCGACCCGTCCAAACGGCAAGATCGAGCTGGGCAGCGTCATGCTGGAAGCCTCGGGCGGAAACCAGGTCCGTTTCAATGCGGGCCAGGGCACTGTCGGATTCGATTTCTCCGCTTCCTTCAAAACTGGCGTTGGCGTGTACGATCAGCCCGCGGACGCCATCGGCTCGCTTCAGTTGGACGCGCCTCCGAATCTCGATCTCACCGTCCCGAATGCAGCGGAGAATCGCTACGTCCTGATGCTATTGGGCTACAACGCTTCCGGTTCGTTCTCCGGATCGCACCCGATCGGAGCGCTCGGCACAGTGTCGTTCGGTGCGCAGGCGAGTGGCGATGCGGTGTATGGCGTGTTGCATCGCATTGCGTCGGGCACCGGCGCTGCCACCGCTCTCGGGCATACCATTAGCAGTTGGCGCTTGCCCCGCCACGTCGCTGCTGCGGATGATCTCAAGCCCGGCACGTGGATCGTAGCGCAGGCCGACGGTTCTATCGCCCTTCAATTGTCCGCGCAACTCGGGTACGACTTCAACTTTGTCCGCCAGGCGCATCTCCTTGGGATCACGCGTGAACTCAGGGCGAAGATTGACGCCGGTGTAAAGGTCAGTTTCGGCTTCAACGCCAGCGGACGCTACATCGTGGTGGTGGGACGCGAAACGGACGCTTCGACCATTCGGCTGCGTCTTTACAAGCAATCGGATCAGGGCTTCAACTTCGGCTTGAATCTTACGGTGGGCGTCACCGGCAAAGCCGACCTGCCTGCCAACATCGATGACTTTGTGAAGTCCGTTTTTGGCGTTCACGGCCTGCAGGTCGTGAAAGATTTGCATCTCATCGAGCAGTGGACGGATCCGACGAAGGATCTTGGCCAAACGGTCGCGCGCTTGCTCAACGACAAGGGCCTGGAACTGCTCACGCGGGCCACTGGAATCGACGCACGCGCCGAATTCAACAAAGCCCGTCACATCGTTCTCGATGCTTTCCAAAAGTGGGATGCTTTGCCCAATCGCGCTTCGGCCGCTCTCTGGCGCATTCTCGGTCAGGCCAGTCCTGTTGCCACGAAGGATTTCCAGACATTCTTGACGGCTCTCGCTGATCCTGATCCCGACACGCGCCGGAAGGCGCTCGTCCAGGCCATCGGGCAGGCTACTTTCGGCGACACGCCCCAGGGCCAGTTTCTTGAATCCATCGCGGACCAGGGTTTGCTGGCGCTGACCACGCAGTTGGACCGCGTCCAGCCGATCGCCGCTCAGACCCTCAACATTCTCGACGGCGGCGTAATCAAAAATATCCAGGACTTCATCAACGAAAAACTGGACCTGAATAAGGTTCGCAGTGTGGTAACTCAAAACGATTTCGATACCCTCGATGGCTGGCTCGTGAAGCGCCTTGGCGATTTCCTGGATAAGGATCTCGATCTCGCGGCGCTCAAGGAAGTTCAGACCGCAATCAACATGGTCATCAAGAAGGCTTCCGATTTCTACGCAAAAGGGGTCAAGGCGCTCAACAACCGCTACAGCCTTGAGTTTGCGGCTAGCTACCAGCGCAACACCACCAACACAGCGCTCCTCGACGTCAACTTTGACCTGAGCCAACAGGGCGCCCGCAAGCTGTTGCAGGATGTCGTGGCAAACAGTCATCTCGACAACCTGCTTGTCAACAAGGTCACCGGAGTCACGCTGAACGCGGCGACGCTAACGCACGAGATCAAGCGCAACGCCGATGTTCAAGTGCATATGCCTTTCTTTGACTCCGAGGTGCAGCATGTCAACGACAGTCTGGCTGCGCTGACGGTCGAACATGACTCCGGCCGCGTGCTTGCCTATCAATTGGCCGCGACCGACACCATTACCTCCAAGAATCGCTATATGAGCCAGCTCTCCGTGCTGGGAAAGCTGCAAGTCGTCAACGGCCAGATTCAGATGGTACCTGCAATGGATCAGGCGGTCGCCTACGAGTCGCTCCAGGTCAAATCCAACACGACGCTGGCGGAGCTGGAATTCCGGACCAGAGACTTCCTGCAGACGATGCTTGGAAATGTCTTTTCAGACGACGCTTCACTGGACCGGTTCTACTTGGCGCTGGACCAGACCATCAGCAACATTACCGGCAACCGGAATAACAATTTTGGCGACGTCGCCCTTAACCTCCAGGTCGCTCTGCCAGCTACGGTGCTGGCGTCGTGGTTCCAGCCGCGAAATGGAAGTGCGGTGAAGAACGCTTCCATGCTGATGTCTCGAGCGCTGCAGGCCAAGTTGAAGGCGCTCATCCCGTCTTTCTATTTCCAGAACCTGGACAACTTGCAGCCGAATCCGACCGCGGCCGCCCTTCTGGTTTGGGCCGCGCTGCCGGTCTCGAGTTCAATAAAGTTTCAGGACGGCGAGATCAAGCAGTTCAATACCGATACCGACGTCTTCTGGGATTTTCCGGATGCCAACCTGCGGAAAGCGCTTGCTTTCGACTCTCACACAACGCGCTCACTGTTGCCCGCTCTGACTACTGCTCGCGAGCGCCTTCTCGACGCCGGGAAAAGCGGCGTTGCGGCATTCTTCACGGCAGATCAAGCCGGCTCGCTTCAAAACCTCGCCACGAATTCCACCGGCGATATCCTGCTGCAATCCTTGCTCTTCACCGAAGCCGAGATGGTGAATGGAGCGGCCAATACTCTGAAGGACATACAGAAGACGTTGTCCGACGCCGCTACCGCACCCACTCAGGCGATTGCGCGCTTCGCCGAATACGGCGCGCATCTGACGGAAACTTTCAACAAGAGCCTTTCCATCTACGGCAACGAATCGTTGCGAACGCTTAATTCCATGCTGATGGTCGAGGCTTCAAAAGCCATCGATCTTGGTTTCCCGGTGGCGCCACCGACTGCGATGGCGACGCTGCTCGTGCTATCCGCTCAGCACAAGTTCCAGCTCAGCGATTATCTGAATGGAGATCTTCCACCACGCGAGGAGGTCGCTGTCGCTCAAACGCTTACGAACCTAGTCTAGTTTTGTAGGGGAATGTCCACGTCGGTGTCTGGGCGGGTTCTCGCCGTGCCTGGGAAATCTCTTGGTACGTAGCTTGTCGATGAAACGCCTGAACGGCACTGGGCGAGCAGTATTGTTGCCAATTGTCTCTTGTGATGTATAACTTCGAAATTCAAACGGAGGGCAGTTCACGTATTGTCGAACCGTTTTGCGGGATGTTAAGGAGATTCTTCCGCCTTCCTTCCAATTGAGCAGTTCAGCAGTTGTGAGCGAGCGGTCTCAGATGTCGAAGAAGTCGCCCGATGACGCCTAAGCCTCAGGCCAAAAGGGTTACAGCAAGTCCGCCGGACAGGCCGATGTAAACCCGATCGTAGAGTTTTTCCATTCTACTTATGACCCTCCCAGCGGCCATGAAAAGGAGTATCAATCTGGCTGGGAGAACGCGAAGAAACAGGACGAGTGGCCTGAAATCAATAGTTGCTCGTGGAAAAGATCTCGTAGAAAACAAACTAGCTCGTAAGACTTTCCGGCCTAAAGAGGCCGGAAGGTCTTCGCTCTTTTAGCCGCTCAAGGCAGCAGAAGCACTGCCATTCGCAAGAGTTGACAGAATGGGTCTCTCTCTGAATTGGAGAAGCACTCGCCCTTCGACCTTGAAAACTCGGAACAACGCCACCCATTTACTTAGGATGACCGGCGCTGGGTTCGATCCCACACCTCTAAGCGCGCACAGTTCGACGTGGTTCCCAACCTATGGGGATTCTTCCCGACGGTTCGATTCGATCGCAAATGCGATAGTGAGTCCAAGGCAAGCGGCGTTATTGATGGGGTGAACTCCAAGGGTTCCCTAACGGCTTTAGGCGAAGAATTACGATGGGCTTCTCGCGGCTCGGGGAGGCGGGGACCGGAGATTTCGCAAAGATCGATGGCGCCGGCACTTGATAAGGGCAGGGCCAGACGTTATCGCTCGGGCGATTGCCGCAATATCGATGAATCAACTTGATGATTTCATGTTGCCAAGTAGCGGTATTTCCAAAGCAGTTCGGCAACCGTGCCGAGCCAAATCAGAAAAACGAGAAGCGGAAACAGCGCGGCCAGCTTCGTAGTGCTAATCAGCTCAATGCGCCAGCCGCTCAAATGCTCTACCAGCTTGCTTAGATTAGGTTGGTTGATGTCGCGCAGCCTCAGCTCGCGAGCCGTTCTCTCGATCTCGCCAACGCTGTGGTAGGCCGGATGTGTCGCATTGTCTGTCCAAACGAAGTGCGCCACTCTCTCTGCGGCATCTTCCATATGCTTCCGATAAATCCGGACCAGGTACCTGTCTTCCGCCCCGAAGATGTACCAAATGAAGGAGAGGATGCAGCCGAGCGCGGCAATTTGCAGGGGGTGCTTTCCCTCACCAAATAGCGAGTTTCCGCCGACGAGAGCTGACTCGATTGTCACGAAGAAATTGAACCGGGTCCACATTCTCTCGAAATGTCTGGTAAGGTATTCGACCTTCAGTTCGTAGTCCCGGAGGAGAAAGTCTTCAGGCTTCATTCGGGCTCCTTGCATTTACCGTCCAACAGGCTTCGAGACCTACCTTTTCGCCCACGAGTATCAGGGATGACCGGCAGCGCCGGGCGAGAGCAAGGTGAAGATTTGACTAAAGGCGTCTGGGAACTGTACGCCAAGAATGGCTGGGATCGGTAAGGCAACATAGAAAATGATGCGCGAAATGAATTCGCGGTCCCAGCTCAATTCGCCGGGCCTTGTACCATTGAGTCTGCTGAGAACGGGGTCGCGATTCATCTGCACGGACATGAGGAGCGCGACGCCCGCAAACGCAAGGATGACTGTCCAGTTGAAGAGGAGCAGGAGATTGTGCGGCTGGAATGGATAGGAGCTGACGGCAACAAGCATGAAAAACAGGCTGGCGAAGGAATAGAAAGCAAGATTGGTGAGCTGAGGGAACACGTGCGACAAGAAATGCACCGTACGCCCAACCAGAAATTCCTCTCCTTGCTCAACGATGCCCTTGCGGTCGCGATCACTGGACTCGGCCCCGCCGGGCGCGGCGCTGGTCATCCAGGACAATTCAAGGGCATCTTCGATAAAGCAAGAGACTTGGGCAAGACAGCGCTGTGATTTTATCTGACAGACAAGGGATAAGCGCCAGTGTCCAAGAGCACCGGCGCGCACAGCGACACGATAGAGTCTCTCGGCTAGCTGAATAGGGGACTCGGTTTTCGCTACGGCGGCGGCCAGGCCAATGTCCGCCCTGGCAATGGGAGCGGGGATCAAGGCCTTAGCAGATTGAAGTAGACCCCTCGCCTGATCGACGGAGAACTCGAGGGACGTAAGAGGCGAGGGTGCGGCAGCTAAATTGATGCGCGGCATGCCCGGATGCGCGCGATGGAACCGGGCAAACGCGGCCCGGATGGGATGCCGTTCGAGGAGCTGAAGCACATTGCGCAAGGCTCGCCAGAGGAAAAACAGACGAAGAATGTTGAGAACGATGGAGATGTACACAAGAATGAAGCAGACGCCAAAAAGCATGTAGAAAATTGGCGACTCGAATGCTACGACTAGGCGGTGATGGAAAAGATAAATGCCAGCGCCAATGATGGTAAGGACCTCTGCGAAGGAGACTATACGGAAAGAGTCCGGCAGGTGGAACGCGGGACACCGGAGCAGCGCCTGGACTTTGGATTCGAGCACGGCAAAGCCGCTGAAAGACGGACGGATGGAGTTGAAGAGGGATTGCTTGTCCTTCAGGGCCGGTGAAGCCTCTGGCAAATCAGACTCGGACCCAGATATCGAAGGTAGGGCTTCGGCGAGACGAACGCGACGGACGGAACACCCAGCCCAACAAGCGGTGGCAATCGCAATTAAGAAAAGCGGGGGAAGAGGCGCGACGCCGCTCAAGAGATTGACCGCGCGGAAGCCAGTAACGATACCGTTGGCGGCGAATGGTTGATCGGCATTCAAGTGAAACCGGAGGTAAATCCAGCGACCTGCTAACCAGGTTGCGAGACCAAGGCTGATAAGGCTGCTCAGAAGAACGGGAACGGCAAGAAAGCCATTCATCGGTGCGACAGGATGGTCCTTGAAGGGTCGGTGCGCTTTTTCCCTTGATGGGTGCGCGAGAGCGAAAACGTCGCGGCCGAGCAAGAAACACGCAGCGAGAGCCATTGCAATGACTATCAGCATTGCGATGACAAAGACGAAGCCGAAAGAGAATTCCCAGAAGCGCAAAGCAGTAATCGCGTACGCTGCGGCGGCGATCACGTATGCAGCGAGTGCAGCCACACCGCCGACGAGAAAATAGGCGCGGCATTCCCCTCGATTGGAAGCGAATGCGACTCGCGGAAGACACTTAACGCGCGAAAGTCAAGATCGCGCTTTGACGAACCCGGATAGCGGCGGGAAAAGTGGCGACGGAGGAAGATCCAGGAGGGAATACAACAGAAAAGAGTCCACAAAATGAAGACGAAGATGACAGCATGCGGCGTCATGCCCAGGTTCAGGTCCGATCCTGCGTCTCCGGTCAGGTCAGGTGGAAGAGAGTCCAGCGGAAAAGTGTAACCATTTGAGTTTGAGGAACTGAGCACCGCAACCGGCCAAAAGCCCACGCGCCCGACGGTGGTAATCCACAACGGAGGCCTTACGAGTTGTTCTTCCGAAGGGTACGTAAAAGGGATACCGTATTCCAACATGGATCCCTGTCGGTTCAACAAGATAAGCATGGCGTTGTACACGCCCTGGGAATTCTGGTCGGGAAACTGAAGCCGGACGGGTAGAGTCTGGGAAGGATCCATCCAACGCTGATTCAGAGTGAAGAGCGGGTAAGGTCTGACGACGAGCATGCCGCGAGTATTGGGATTGGCTTCAGGATGAGCATAAAGTAAGGTCCGCGTTTAGAGAGAACATTACAGCGGAGGGAGAGTGCTCGCGAATTTCACGCGCAAGAAAGATGGCATCCCGCACGTCCGTGGCGGCAATGCCGACGTAATCGAATCGCTCGTGAGAGATGGTGGATAAGACATTGGCAAGGATCACTTCGGAGGAAGAGGTGTTGAGTTGGGAAAACGGTGGAATGCAACCTCTCGCGCGGCTTGAATTATTTGTAACTATAGCTTTAATGAGGCCCCATAACAATTAATTGGTTGACAGGACATAAGTGCGGGAGATGCAAGACCAGGCATTCTGGAATCCAATGCCAGTTTGTCATGATAAAATCAAGTGGACGTAGCGATGAGTCAGCCCTTTGAAACGGTCGAGACTAAGCAAGCCCAGGAGTTTTTGGAGTATCTCTCGCCGGACGGGCCTCTCTTTGGTACCAAGCCTCTGCATACCTTCGCATCCGGAAACGGCGATCCGACATGGGTGTTTCGGGGCCAAGCTGACGCGAGTCATCTGCTCCTGCCTTCCGCAATGAGGGAAGGACAGAAGCTACTACTAACAGGTGGCTGGAAGGCATTGGCTGTTCCAATCTCGAATGGAGATCAGGCTGGCGCCGAATATAGTAGCCTTCTCGCGCTGTTTTGGGCAGCGGACGAGCACGGTCTTAGCATCCCTGAAGATTCTCAGACGCTTCGATCATTCTTCAATCCCTCAGGAGACGGGTTGGCGGCGCTTCGTGAACAAAAGAAGCCTTGGCTTCCTGATTTCCTGCTCTCGCTCGCAGCACTTGCGCAGCATTACGGCCTTCCAACCCGACTTCTCGATTGGTCCTATAACCCTCTCGTAGCAGCCTATTTTGCTGTGACTTCTCATGAGAGCCGTGCGGAGCGTCTTTGCGTTTGGGCCCTCGACCTGTCCGCTCTCGGGTTGGTGCAGAAGGAACGGAGGGCGCAAGGCTTTCTTCGCTTCGTTAGTGCGCCTCGCTCTGGCAACCAAAACCTTCTTGCGCAAGATGGCCTGTTCACGATGTACACAGCCGAACCCTTCGACTGGAGTGCGCCGAGAGTCGCCACACCAGTAGAGGACATAGTTCAGTCGTGGACCGGCGTTCGGAACACCCCAATCCTTTTCAGGATCAGTCTCGTTCTTGCGGAAGCGGACAACTTGAGACGCCTATTGCTTCGGCGTGGGATTACCGGAGCCAGAATCTTTCCGGGCTATGATGGCGTAGTTAAAGCCCTGAGGGAGCGTGGAAGCTGGGGAAGTGGATGGGCGTATCAGCACAACGTCGAGATCCCGGCTTACAGTGCGTCTCTGCTCTCGAGCAGGAGTCAGGGCTTGCGGCGAGACCGGCGCTTGCAGCCAACGAAGGCGTACAAGCCGCAAAAAAAGTGACCACGCCGGAGCAAGCACGTTCCGGGGTGAAATGCAGGACCTTTACTCGGGATGACCCAGCGGCTGATGGCACGGTGTCGTTGTCCACGTTGGTCCCGTGCACAAATGTTTCGGGTTATTAGATTTGGAGAGCGGCCGATGAAAGATCTTGAGCACCATGCCAGCATATCGACTCGCCTTTGTATTGGGCGAATGTGATGCCGCGGATCGGTCGACAGTGGCTCAGCGGTGCGCGGTTAACTGGTAGAGACTGATACGAGTTGAACCGCGTGTCTCAATGACGGTGGAGTATACTCAGTTGCAGATATACAGATGATTATACGCTTGCGTTGTCAGTCAGCTCTTTGATCCAGTCTTGATGCCCTACGTCGCGGAGCACGCAGATGTGCGGATGATTTACGCGGGAGATGGTCTTGGCTTCGCGCTCAAACCGCTGGTTACGAACGGGATCGGTGCAGAACTGCGCAGGCAGAATCTCTCCCGAATTTACGTCGAGAACATAGACATGGTTCTTCTTCATGGCAAAGCCGAGCGGGCGGGGGCTACCACCCGGATACGCGGGCAAAGAGACAGCCAACCTTGCGCCCTGACGATCCCAGGAAAAAGGGCTGTAGCTCGAAAAAAACAGCCAGTTCCGAATTTCCACTCCTGAAGAATTGATTCCCTTACTAAGTCATAGACGCGAATAGTTTGTGCCGAACGTTGACGTAGATTGCAAATTTCGAGGACGACACGAGAACCATCGCGGTTGACTTCCATTGATCGAACCAAGTCAAGGTTGCGGAAGTGCGCGTCCAGGCACTCGTTTCATCCGTTCAAGGTTGGTTCAGTCCATTTTTGACTGATCCCGATTCGGAGGAAATCGCGGTTCGCACAGGAGGTTCGTCTTTGCTGGGCCTTGTTTACTTTCTGCGGCAAGTTCTAGTTATATGATATAAAGTTCCGGGTACCATATCCCCTTGTGTAACTCCCTTTGATTTGTATTTGTACGGAACTCCGAGGAGGAATCAATATGGCGACAGCCTTCGAAGCGGCTTTGGCACGGACTGCGTGTGCCCTTTGCAGCATCACCGATCTGGTGCGAGTGGAGAATCTCGATCCAGATCTGTGCTCCTTCGAAATCAAACCGCCCAGTGCTTTAGCAAAGGGCAAGAAGTTCATCGACCACGGCGTACAGGATCATCAAATGCCGTTCTTCAAAGAAAACTTGGCGACGTGCTGTCCAGAATCCTCGGTGGCAGTGCAGGTGCGACAGTGGTCCGACCTACCTGCTTCTCTCGAGATACGGAAAGTGGTCGACATGCTGGAGGCACTGCTCCTTGGAGTGACTGGCTGGGATGGGAAGTGCATGTCAGAACGGTGTGTAAAGCTGTGCGGTCAGCGTTCCGCGTCAGGAGGAAACTCATGATCTCCGTTCATAGGAATTGTTCAGCCAATGCGAGAACTAGGTTGTGGACCGCCGGAAGCAAAGTCTTACTGTTATGCAGGTTTGGTTTCCTGATCATCTTCCTGTTTCTCCGTATCCCAAGCGTGTGCGGGCAAAACCAAATCACGAGTGCCACATTGTACTGGCTGCCTGATCAAGCTGAGGGGCTCTACGCCACAGTCGAGTTCGGAGCTGCGATAAAGCTTGCTCCGGTAGCAACTCAAATTCGTTTGCTTTCAAAACCTAGTGGGACTCCACTCAGTGTCGCAACCGTCCGGCTAGCTGCCACCCAAGATACGCTCGTTATCATCTGGGACCCTTCCGCACTCCCTCAAGAGAACGATACTCAGTTTGAGGTCCAGATTGCAGCGGTTACGTTCACAGGACCACCCGAGGAAACAAAAACAAGTCTCACGGCGACAGGACAGCTCTACACACGCGCCACCGTTTCACACTTGATTGAGCAGCGCAAAAAGGAGTTCGAAGATGCCATTGCACATGCAAAAATATCACAAGAGAAGAATATTTTCGCCGGCGTGAGCTTCGTTGCTCCAACAAATGGCAATGCTAGCGGCGACGCCGAAGTCCACTTGAATCATTGGATTCTGCCGGGCCTCTTCAGTTCGCTCACCATCAACAAGAGCTCTTCAGGGGAAGCGGATCCAAAGCAGTTCGACTTCAGCTTTACGTTTCGAAAAGTCATCCCGTTCCTCTTCGCGCCTGGCAATGCCAGCACCACATCCACTCGCGACATTATCCAGCACAGGAATGTCGACGCGGCCAGGAAGAGAAAATTCCTGGGCATACTAATTGACGGGGCGGGCAGATTGGAAGGCGACGCAACGCACTTTGCTACGACAAATGGCGTGTTCGATCTTACGACGCAGATTTCGACGCGCACGATGGGGTTTGGGGCGTTAGGGAAGAACGGCTATTGGCATTTTCGGATCGTTCCAGCCGGAGTGGAAGCGGGAAGAAACCTAGGCAGTGAGAATCCAGTCAACCAGGAATACACGATTTTGCGCTTCAAGTTTGGTGCCACATTGGGGCTCGTCTACGCTCCGAAGAACAGCCCCACTTCCTTTCCCCAAAGGGTCACACTTGATCTTCAAGCGGTAGATCGATACTTGTTCGAGACGGAGACCGGTTGGGACAAGACGCAGATGAAGGCACTAACTATCACCTCGGGCCACAAGCCATGGTACCAAGGTGACCTGAAGGTTTTTCTTGTGGATGGTGCGCAGGGTAGGTTCGGATTTAGGGTAGCGTTCATACGAGGCGGCCTCCCGCCGATTTACACGGACACACGGGCCTTCCGGTTTGGAGTCATTTTCGAAACTGCTGACGACAAAAGTTCGCAGGGCAAGTGAAAAGGCGAATTTGAAAAGCCTGATGGCACCTCTCCCTCAGGGGCTTTTCCACACAGCATCAAGTAAGCCTTGATTTATTTAACTGATATGTTATAACGAGGAACCTGCAACTTTATCTGGTCAAACCGCAGTGGCCCCTTGTGTTTTTGCTTCGGAGTTGCGATGCCGTCGAGGTATCCCATGTCGCGCCGCCTGCTGGTGATTGAGGGGCACTTGCAGCATTCGTCGCCGCCTGTGCATTGCCTACTGCTGCCGCCAGACAAGTATCTGGTTGACCAGATGCTCTGGGACGCGTACGACGATGGTCACGTGCGCTTCAAATCGTGCCTCGACTTTCACGAGGCGGATTCGCCCGAGCAACTGATGCGCAACGCCATTCTTTTGGCCATGGCTGCGGTTGAGACCTACGCCGATGCGCTGATGGAGGTTATCGTTTCCGGTAAAAGCGCCGAGCAGGCCATGCGTGACCACCAACGCAAAGCGAACTAAGGTTGCAGGCTGAGGTCGCCATCCAACGGGAGGTGCATCGCTATGCAGACTTACATCGTGAAGCGCGGGGACACCCTGGGCAAAATCGCCAAACAATTCTATGGCAGCGAGAGCCAGTTTCCACTGATTGTGGCCGCCAATCGCATCAGCAACCCCGACCGCCTGTCGATGGGACAGCGGCTGAACATTCCCGACGCGGGCACAGCCACTTCCGCATTCATGGTCACTCCGGCGGAACCGCCGCCGGTCGCGGTCTCTTCGGCCGTGTTGAGCTCTGCGACCATGAACTTGAACTCGCAGCGGTTGGTGCGCGTGCATCCGAAGCTGGCAGAGCTCGGCCTGCGCATGGTGGACCTGTGCGCGCAGGCGGGAGCCGCAATTCTTATAACGCAGGGTCTCCGCACCTGGCAGGAACAGGATGCGCTGTTTGCGCAGGGTCGCACGATGCCGGGGAAAATTGTCACTAACGCCCGCGGCGGTGAGAGCTGGCACAACTTCGGACTCGCCTTCGACATCGTGGTGCTGGACTCAGTCGGCAAGGCCGATTGGGACACCGCACATCCGGGCTGGACGCGTGGCGCGGCGATCGGCAAATCGCTGGGGTTGGAATGGGGCGGCGATTGGGAGAAGTTCAAGGATCTGCCGCACTTCCAGCATACCGGGGACCTCACGCTGGGCGAATGCCGCGAGCTGTTTGCGCGAGGTCTGGAAGTCATCTGGGAACGAGTGACGTGAGCCGCGTGTACCTCGTTGTTCCCACGGGCACGTGAACGGGCCGCTCGGAGTCTTGAAGCCAAGCAGACCTTTCCAAGTGCACCAGGTCGGCAACCGCGTGCTGCAGGGCTTTGTCCCGGTCCGATCAAGATAGAAAAGCTCTCCCAGCAAAACTAGTACAAAAACTCGGGCCGGTCAGTCGGGTAAACTTGACTTTCCAGTGGGAGCGTGTACTCTTGCGTGTACAGTCCAATCAGGTAAGCCCCAGAAGGGCCAGACCATGGTCCTGTCCTTATTCTTGGCCGTTCATTCGAGAGCGTTAGGCGTCCCCAAAACGATGGCTCCCGGCTTGCTTCCTGAACCCTTGTTCATGATCACCGCTGGGAAATTCAGGTGCTGGGAAATGAATTGAGCTCACACTTTCTTCGGAGTGCAGCTTCATGCCCGATGTAATCAAAAATCTCGCCCAGCTGATGAAGAACAAGAAGGAGGCCGGAGACAATTTTGTTCTGATGTTGGGAGCTGGTGCGTCATTGAGCTCTGGGGTAAAGGCTACCAGCACAATTATGGAAGAAATTCTGAACAGTTATGGCCAAGGCCTGGGGACGGGGAGCACTGCGGACAAGTTCGATTCCTTGTGGCGCCAGTCGAACGAAAAAGAACGACGGCTCTTTCTAACGCCCTACTTGAATCGTCCTCCATCGAAAGGATATAAATTCCTCGCCGAAATCATCAAACTTGGTTTCCTCGATCGAATCGTGACATTCAACTTCGACCGCCTCTTGGAATCTGCTCTGGAGCAGAACTGGTTCAAGGACTATCGGGTCATCATCCGCGGAGAGACTGACACAAAGGCTTTTTCTAAATTGGCAGATGCCAAGGAGCCGCGCGTTAAGATCATAAAGCTTCATGGCAGCCTAGTCTCTGCGGATTACTTTCTCTTCTCGAAAGAGGAGATGCTGAACTATCCCCCCGAAATAGAAGCGCTCGTGCGGAAAATTACCGGTAACGACCTCATCATTTGTGGATATGCCTTTGAGGATGTCTGTGTCATTCGCGCCTTCAGTGACTCCAGAGAGGACGGTTCGCTTTACTTTGTGAATCCAGCCGGCGCCGCCGACAAGATCAAGGGTTTTCTGATTGCCCGCCGCTCTCAAGAGAGAGTAATCAGCGGAGACATCGCTAAGTTCGATACCTTCTTTGAGGCCCTGCACAAGGAGCTAGTGAGCGCTGGCACGGTTGCACAGTTGAATGAGCATAGAAAGAACCCGTTTAAGTTTCTGGATTGTTACCGGGAGGCGGACAAGGATTGGTTCCTAGGAAGAGAGGAACTATCTCAAGGCCTAATCCAGAAAATCCAGGCGAATAAGGTTCAAGCAGCGCACCTCTTCGGTCCGCCTGGAGTCGGGAAGACCTCCTTCATTCTCGCGGGTTTGGCGGCGTGGCTCGACCCCGAAAGATATGAATGTATCTACCTGCGCTGCAAGCCCGAAATCGAGGATCAATTGCGGAGGGAGCTCGAGAATTGGTTCGCGCTCTCCCTGAGGCAAGAAGACGATTGGAGTAGCGTCCTCACGAAGATGAAAGAACGCACTCCGAAATGCATTGTTATTTTTTTCGATCAGTTTGAAAAAGCCGTTCGTCGAAGTAGCACGGATAAGACCAGCAAAGACCAATTGCTCAGTCTCATGGCCACGTTAATAAAGCACGCGGATGATCATCTAAAGCCGGTATTCATCAGCCGGGAAGGCCCGGAAAATACCCAGCTGATCTTCGACCTCCTCAGGGATGTGGACCTCAAATCCATCAATCAAGAAATACAAAGGATAGATTCGCTGGGCAAGCAATCGCTTTGCAGCATTGTCGAGCAATTGGCCTCCAGAGCAGAGGCTAAGCTTGACCAGCGAACTATCGAAAGACTCTGCGGTGCGTATGAAGCAAAACCTCTGAGCCTGACGCACGTTCAAACAATCTGTTATTACCATGTCAACGGCTTCGACCAAAATTGGGAGGACTACGAGCACCTGCCCAATCCAGGGCTCTCGACTGCCTTGGCCTCGATCACAGAAGATCCCAGCCTGATGGACCTGATCGCCGGACTTCCCTCGGAAGAAAGAGCCTTGATCCGCTCTGTCCTGAAGATAGTCTGCGATCCAAATGCCAGCATGAAGAGCATCGTTGAGTTCATAAAGAATCGCTTTTCGGATCTCAAGAGCAAGGAAGAATTTCCTGATTCGGTCCCTTTTCTGTCAGCCGTCAGCCCCCTTAAGTAGGTGTTCATTATGGAAACTCTGACTGCCAAACCCTCTTTGACGGACGCTTCACTCTTGGGATCGCTGATTTCGGCCGCTGACTCTTTGATGGATCGCAGCGAACAAGGTAACAGAATCGCTCGGCATATTCTTTCTTCCGCCACCGGGATGGTGGTCTTCCACGGAAAGGCTGGCAGCGGGAAAACTGATCTCATCCGGCATTGGGTTCTGCCTTCGCTGCCGGAAGAATACCGGGTGTTCTGTTCGGACAAGTTCGAGACTCAGCTGACCTTGTTGGAAAAGGGAGACCGCAAGATTGATTTTTGGAATGCATCTGCTTTGCACAGCATCATCGTCCTTGATCGATTTGAGGACTTCTTCGCCCAAGATCCCGCTTTCCAGGTCACCTTCTTGAAGCAGCTGGCCAAGCGGGTTGCGGACGGGCAGCTTCGAGCGCGGCTGGCGTTCGTTATCCGGCGCGAATACCTGAGCCGGCTGTTCGTAATGAGAGATTCCCTGCCGCAAATTGTGGATGAGGTTTATGAGATTGAAAGTATTTCGGGCGACAAGGCGGTGAACACGCTGTGTCAAATGGCTGGACAAAGGGGCCTCCGATTAGATGAAGGCGTCTCGAAAAGAATTCTTGCCGACTTCCAGAAGCTGGAAACATCAGAAGCCGGAGTTAGCGCTGAGATGCTTGCCGTTGTCGTCTTCAGACTTTGCCAGTTGACAGCTCCGGACCAGAAAAAGGTCTTGACCCTGGAAGACTATGAAATTGCAGGTGAACTTGGCGGGCTCCTGAGAGGATATGTTGATTCGGCGCTTGACGGCCTTCCCGACGACGCTAAACAACTGGCGGCTGCAATCCTTGAGGACATAGTAATCGCTTCTCGGGCTGGCAAAGGCCCCGACTTCGCGGATCTTGCCAGCCGCTTCGATGCCTCTGTGCAGAATGTTGGTGAGACTGTGCGATATTTGGAACAAGACCGCAATCTTTTGCGAAGGATGGGCTCCGAACAATTTGAAGTTATCCCCCTGCAGTTGATACAGGTAATAGACGAGAATATCAGCCGGCGGGAAAAAAGCTGCCAACAAGCCAAGACGTTGCTGCGCCAAAGCATCAGGATTTTCCTTGAACAAGCTGTCATCCCTCCAGAACAGAACTTCAAGAATATTCATCTCCAGAGAAGCTCCCTAAAGACGTCCGAGGAAGAAGCAAAGTTAATGCTGAGGTCGTCTGTAGTTCACGAGGATGGAAGATATGCAGGCGCTACGCGTCATTGGCTGCGCAGGGTGCGAGAGAACGCGGCGAAGGTGGACATCCTCCTCAGCGCCCTCTTCGACCCGCGACCGGCGGTCCGGGAGCGAGCAGCATGTTTCCTCGCTGACTTCAATCAGCCAGAAGTTCGCAGTGAACTGCATCTTCTTGCTTTACGAGATCCTTCGGTCACTGTCAGAGATCAAGCCGTCGAGAGTCTGGCCAAAGTCAAAGACGAGCAATTGAGAGAATCCCTGGTTCAGGAGGTTCGTGACCCCAGTAGCCGGTACCGCGGGGCAGCGATTAGCGCATTGAGGATATTCCCTGACAAGGAAACAACAAGCCTTCTAGTGGAGGTTATAAGTAGCCCGAATGAGCAGAGTCTTCGAACCACCTCCATCCAGACCTTGGCTCAGCTCCGTACGCCGGAAGCCTTGAGCGCCCTGCTCCAAGTGGCCTTGGGGGACAACGACGCAGAAGACCGACTGGCGGCTGCCACGGCCTTGGGTTCCACCCGCGGAGGGGTTCTGATAGAAAATGTTCTGGAAAGACTACGCAACCAGAAGGACTGCGCAGCGGAAGCCAGGCGATCCCTTCCTCGAGAGTCCTTTCTAATCCGAACAAGAAATGCCTTTCTTGCTTTCCTGACAATCGTCGCGGATCTGTGCGTTCATGGTTTGATTTTGTGCATCCTTGGTCGCGTCCCAGCAGGAATCTCGATCATGGCGTTGGGAGCAGTGGGGACGGTAGTTAGCATCTATGGAGCGATACACAATGCCCCCACCCTGTTCTGGTCAGGGTCTCTTCTCTTTCTGGCTACTGGGCTACTGGGCGAATTGGCGGCCACCAGCATACTCCTGCGTGAGGGGAAGCGGAGGATGGGGGGATCTTACAGAGCGTATCTGAATCTTGGTCTCTTTGTGCTCAATGCACTGCCCTTTGTTGGTAGTTTTTTCTGGGTTCACGGGCTGGCCCACATGGTGACCAAACGGTTCGTACGCGGAGCCACTCTGTTCGGATTCGAGTTAATGGGGCTGCTACTGTTCTCCGTATCGTTTTTGCCATGGGTTGATGTTTTTCCGAAGCTGCGGGACTTTTACATCGTTGTCGGCTCCCTCCTCTTTTTGGTTTCCTATGCTTATGACGTATTCAAAGTCTTGGCGGATTCTGTTCTTTTTCTTAGACGGCGGGAATGTCGTCAGAGGGTTGAGGGCATTTATCAGGAGATTTTGAGGAATCCTGAGGTATGTGTGGCTGTCCTTCAAAGGTTGGATGGTGAACGTGAAGAAGCCCGCTGGGCTGCCAGGACCCTCAAGACATTTGCCGCGATGCTGGATCCGACTCCGCTGATTAACTTCCTTGACCACGGGACACGTGCGGCCCGGAATGTCGTAGCCCGTTGCCTGCAGAAGTCAACGGCAAGTCTGGTAGTGACACGGCTGACCGCGCACTGGAAGGGAGCGGACCTCGCGACCAAGAAACGGATAGCGGCGATACTCTCCAGGCAAGCGAGCGAGCAATCTCTTGGTGCGCTTCGGGAATTAGCCCCGGAATTGGGATGGTCCGGCCGGGCAAAATATGTTTGGGCTCTATGGGCGTTTCGATTTAGCGTTTGGCCAAAGTCACTCCTGGTATTCATGATTCTGGGTCTTTGTGTGCTTTCGGGACTCGCCTTCGCGGGATATAAATCACGCAACGAATTGGCAAACACGATCTTGAGGAAGACCGAGACAGTCGAGAACCGGGTCCGTGCGGGTCGTGCGCTGGCTCTGGTCAATCCGGAGACAGCTTTCGAAATTCTCAAAGGTGTGATGATGACGGAAGCTCAGGATCTCCAGTTGAGAGGCGGGATGGCGGTCGATCTCGGGGAGATTGCCAAGACGTCTTCTGGGAGGGCGTGGGACGCACAATATTTATTGGTGGAAAGATTGCGGGATCAGCATGAAGATGCAGGGTTTCGCAAGACTGTGCTGAACACGTTGCGAGATGTCGCGATATCTTCAAGGTTTAGCGAGACGTCCGCTGCCCTTGTGCCGGTCATCTTTCAGGTCCTAAGCGACCCACAGGAAGACCTAGCTTTGAGACGCGCGGCTCTGGAGGGCGTGCAGGATTTGGGCACCGCATCCGCTTGTGCCATGCTGCAGGAGTTCGTGGAATCTCCACAAAGTCATCGACAGGAAGCCTTAACAAGGGCGGGCAAAGTTCGCCCAAGCATGAATCCATTGGAGCAACAACTGAGAATGGAGGCCATAAACGCACTGGGTCGGATTGCGGCGGCGCCGAGAGCGGAGGCATCCCTGAGAGATCCTGCAAAGGCTCTTGAAACGTTGGAAGGACTGGCAAGTGAGTCCAAGCTGGGCCCTTCAATGCAGCGCGCCGCTTTGACGGCAATCGAGGGATCCGATGCCACAGTCCGAGTGGAGTTCGATTTTCATGAACAGAAATATGAGAACGCCATTAAGGATTCGCAGAAGATCATAGCCTCTAACTCTGATCAGGCGCATGTTGCCAGAGCCCATGAGCTGATGGGCTTGGCCTACTATCACCTGGCGCTCAAGCAGCCAGACAATGCTGCATTCTGGCAGAAGTCGATCCGGCACTTGGAAACGGCCAGTGAATCAAAGGCCCTCGACAAGGAAGGCAACCTTGTTGTCGGCGAGGACTTTTATCAACAAAAAGAGTACGAGAAGGCCCGGACCTACCTGCATAGAGCTATTGAGTTGTCCCCCCAGGAGGGATCCGCGTTTGCGCTGCTGCTCTACACGTATATGGACACAAATCAGATCGATGAGGCGCTCGCAGATTTCAGAGTCCTGCAGGAAAAATACACGGACAGCATTTATCCTGGCCTAAACCTGGCCTTCGTCTACCATGAGAATTTGGCGCCGAAGGACCCACAATTCTATACGAAGGCTTATGAGGTGTATCCGAGCCTTCTGGCCAAGAAACTCTCTGGGCCCGACCTCGTTTTTGTTAGAGAAAACTTTATAGAAACGAATCTAACAACCGGCCGCTATCAGGACACGCGCACGATTGGCGAAGAACTGCTTAAAGAACCTTCGGTTGCTGAAGATACTTTGACTCAGCTCAACCTGAGATTTTTGGTGCTCGCGTCCGTCGTGTTCCAAGGCGAGGAAGCAGAGTATCGCCGTCAACTGAAGGAACTGCTGCTTGTATACCATTCGCTCCGCGACGGTACGGAGAATACTTGGAGGTATAGCGGCACCAGAAGTTATATAAACCTGAGCAAACTCCCCCCAGAACGAAAACAATTGTTAATTTCTCTTGCAGACCTAGTTGAAAGCAAGAAGTCAAAGCCAAAGCTTCGCGAGTTCTGCCACCAACTCGCTGTGCATGATCAGGCTTCATTCGCAGAATTGGAAACCGTTTGCCGGGACTGAATGCAATCCCCGTCGCGCCGTTGCTTTTGCAGTGTAGGCAGACTTGGCAAAGCTTCCCGATAGGAATGCGTGAGTTTTACATCCTCAGAAGGATGACTGAAGTATGGAACTCCGCTAGACCTGCGAATCCGTAATGGTGTGGGAATGGATCCGAGCTTCACTGTCGTGCTGACGGATTTTTTGACACGGACCTACTTTCATAGCTAGAACTATAGATTGCGCGCAGAATAATGACAATCAATTGACTTGACACATTCTGGTAAAAAAGGTATGTGAAGTGCCATCGACGGAGCCTATACCGGAGAAACATCAAAAGTGTAGGCTGCCGAGGTTCGATTTTTCGTGCGAGCCCTGATTTGACAGAGTGGGCGGAGCAAGCTCTTTTTGCACCAGGCAACAGGAGCTCAGAACACGGCGTTGGTGAATGACTGAGGAGCGTATATGGACGATTCGACGGGAGATCCCAAAACCACATCAACCTCTGGTTTTCAAGGTATTGGCGGAGCACTCGTCGGCAAGACGGGGATAACAGCCATTACAGCCTATCTCATTGTCCTCTCCATTGTCCTGCTCTACGTCCTGGTCAAAATATGGCCGCGATCGACGCCTTCCGGATCCCCACCGGTAGTTTCTCAGACGACGGGCTCACCCTCCGGCACTTCAGCAGCGGCTCCGGGCCTGGGTCCAGCCGGAGCTTCAAAAAATGAAGCGCCCAAGACCGTCAGCAATTCTGAAAATCCCGCGGCCACACAGATCAACACTGCGGCCGCTGAACCGGTTCAGATATCACTCTTCTGGGGCTTGTGGAATCCCTGGCTCTGGAACGAGACTCGGCTGCTTCTCATTGTCATTTTGGCCGGAGCGTTTGGTAGTCTTGTCCACGCCATCCGCTCGTTCTACTGGTACGCCGGGAGCCGGGACCTGAGATGGAGTTGGGCTCTTACCTATCTGCTCTTGCCCTTCAGTGGTGGAATCCTGGCCATGTTGTTCTACTTCGTAGTTCGCGGGGGCTTTTTCTCATCGCAGTCGACGATCAAAGACACGAGCCCCTTTGCTTTTGCTGCATTCTCAGGGTTAGTGGGCATGTTTAGTTCGCAAGCGGTCGAGAAGCTCAAGCAGATTGCCGGGACGGTCTTCGCCCCACCCGAACAAGGAATAGATCACGTGGGGCCGGCCACTGCTCCCAAAATCGACTTGGTTTCACCAGCGTCTGGCCCTGCGGCGGGAGCTACGCCGATTACGATCACCGGAAACCGCTTTCTGGCTGGGGCCAAGTTGTCGATCGGGGGCATATCAGCCTCCATAACTTCGCTCACACCCACTTCGGTCGCCGCCACCACTCCACCCCACGCTGCCGGAAGAGTCGACGTGGAAGTGACCAATCCAGACGGCCAGAAGGCAGTACTCGCTGGGGGCTTCACCTACATTTAGAAACTTCAATCTCGACTTTGCCAGCACTGTTTTCGGATCTGGAGACTCGAGATTGCGGGTATTTCCCGGCGGCACTGGGCAGTTCCGCGTGGAAGCCTGTGGTTCGCCAAAACTCTGGCCGACTTTGAAATCAATGAGGTAGCCGCCGCCCTCCCCGCCCCTGTTCTGTTATAACTCCTAGCCATGTTTCGATTTGTCGGCCTGTGCCTCGGAACGCTGGTTCGCCTCTTGCGTGCCCGTCGGAGTCTCCTACTGGAGAATCTCGCACTACGTCAACAACTCGCCGTACTGAAGCGTCGGCGTCCGCGGCCAAGACTAAACCTGCTCGACAAGCTCTTCTGGGTCGCCGTCCGCCGATTCTGGTCCGGATGGCAACAATCCCTCATTGCGGTCACGCCCGAAACGGTGGTGCGTTGGCACAGGGGCGGATTCCGCTTGTACTGGAAGCTGATCTCCAAGGTCAGGAGGCCCGTCGGGAGACGACAGACGTCGAAGGAGGTTCAGGAATTGATTTTCCGGATGGTCGTTGAGAACCCAAAGTGGGGAGCGCCACGCATCCATGGCGAGCTTCTCATGCTCAATTTTGATGTCTCTGAGCGAACGATCTCTCGTTGGATGAAACGGGCACCTCGAGATCCGGAGCCAGCCAAGCGCTGGCTTACCTTTCTCCGTAATCACCGGGAAGCGATTGCCGCGATGGACTTCTTCACCGTTCCGACGATCACCTTCAGCGTGCTCTATTGCTTTTTCGTCATCAGTCACGATCGTCGGCGTATCCTGCACTTCAATGTCACCAAGCATCCGACAAGCTTGTGGATCGTCCAGCAGTTGCGAGAAGCATTTCCATTTGGATCCGCTCCGAGGTTCGTCATCTTTGATCGTGATGCCAAGTATGGACTGGAAGTCCCCGCAGCGGTTCGATCCCTGGGGGTGAATCCTGTCCGCACTTCGTTCGAAAGTCCTTGGCAGAATGGAATCGCAGAGCGTTGGGTAGGGAGTTGCCGCCGTGATCTCCTGGATCACATCATTGCAGTTGACGAACGCCACCTGAGACGCCGGCTCTCTGAGTATATTCGCTACTACCACGAGGACCGCACGCATCTCGGACTCGGGAAGGGAACGCCAGACGGAAGAACTCGCACCATCGCCTCAGGTCAGGTCCTTTCTCGTGTGCGACTGGGAGGGCTGCACCACCGGTACGATCGGGCTGCCTAATTCGCACCAACGTAGCGTCATGAAAACGTCCGGGTTCCTCCATCCTTAATGTATACAGGTACACCGCGGGGGGTTCCTCGGGACAAATTCCTGGCGCTCGAGGGTGAAGGGATAACCTGAATGGGACCGCCGTCGCGACAGGGAATCGCGCTATTTTCGGGGCGCATGGAATTTTGGCGAAGCGCAGGTGCCTCCGTTGACGTTGTAGTTGGATAATCCACTAGTTTGCGGATTGGCCCGAATGTAGGAGTATTCAAGAGAAACATCTTTGGTCGTTCTAGACTCCTGCGCTGCTGCGGTCAGGCACGAGAGAGAAAACAATCCTACCAGACACACAAGTTTGCGCATATCGTGTAGTTCCTCCAAGCTAAGATTGGCCGGGGTTTCCTGGACGCTGTCAACATTCCAGGCTGGTGGCATGCCTGGGGCTTCAAGACAACACCACCTCTTCCTGCTCTTCCTGCGATGCAAAACATGATTGCAGGGTTGCCCCCGATCGCTGCACGCAATGTTTTGAGCTGAAGCTGCATTCTCGTCGAGAATGGACGAGAGAAAAATTCGGCCGGGAGTGCCGCGCATTCGCTCGGGAGTCGAGCAGCGGCTTCTAAGTTGCCGCCGGCGCGATTGCGTGTATTATCGGGGCAGACGTCAAGTCAGGAAGTCCGCCTTGGGCCACGCCTTCCGAGACGAAAATGGCGATTCCAGTTTCCTGAAGCAGAGGAGAGCGCTCACGTGAACCGTGGTAGTTTGCTACTCAGAATG